>Ga0116144_10002585_pt1 | contig 19330 bp, 26 predicted proteins | sample AD_UKC035_MetaG_FD_89746 | JGI IMG/M metagenome (GOLD analysis project Ga0116144, IMG submission 89746) | Active sludge microbial communities of municipal wastewater-treating anaerobic digesters from USA - AD_UKC035_MetaG | ecosystem: Engineered > Bioreactor > Anaerobic > Digestate | place: USA...
CCAATATGCCTGCGCATTGGCAGCGTAGTCCAGCATTTGCCCTACTACCTCCCGTCGAATTCTAGTATCCGAGCTTCGCTTCACTTCCACAAATGTCGGTCGACCGTATTGATCGAGAAGCAGGTGGTCAATCGACCACCGATTAACTCCGCCCTCGGAGGCAGGAATTCCAGCCTCGCGTCTCACAACAATCCACCTTGGAGGATCGTCAGGATTGATCTGGTCTCCAACGAGCAACTCTGGATGTCTGTCGACCAGCAGCTGAAGCAAATCTTCATTTTGGTAATCCCGGTGTGGAATACGCTCCAGTTCGCCGTGACCATCAAGGAGAAAAATACTATCAGTGTCTTTCATAATTATTGTGTCCTATCGCGCAGCGTCTACGAAGCTTAAAAAAAGGCGCACTATCCCTATGACAGTTCGCCTTCGTTATTCACCTATTATTCCATTCTTTCCCGTTCCCCAAAACCTCTCTCTCCATTTGAGCTTATCAGATGTGATAAGTAAAGTTCATCATAACGAGCACAGTTTACGAAATCAAGAGAAAAATGCAGAAGAAGTGGATGCACAGGAGGAATGTCGGGAAATATAGTTTTATGGCATGTGTGTCCCCGAATGATTACCAAACACCTGGCAATGCGTAAAGGAATTCATCTATGCTGTTCTCGTCGGAGCTCTTTCCAAGCCTTGTGATACTTTGAGAGGAGTTCAAAATCTTTCGGATTCAGCTCTTTGAGCCGTCGAATGTCCATGTTGTCTTCCAGATCAGCAAGCTTTATCTTTCGGGCGAGGGAGTTTCCCTTAACTCGCTTGATGAAGTCGAAATAGTCCTCTCCTTCCCTGCGGGTCAAGCGGTCGACAGCGTGGAGCACTTCTTCCGGAAAGCCTTCTTTCCTGAGATCTTCGATAGTCCAGTGGCTATCTTCCACCACATCATGAAGAACTGCGATTATCATCTCCGCTTCTGATTCCATTTTCATCATGACCCGCAAAGGGTGGAGGACATAGGTAGCACCCGCCCTATCCTTCTGCCCTTTGTGAGCGCTAAAAAATATTTCGATTGCTCGTTCCAGAAAATTCATACCGCCTCCTTGTTCCAATAGTTGTTTCACCACCGAAACACACTAGCAGTAAGGAGTGAAAAGTCAGGAGTAAGGTGTTTATGACTGACCAGAGGAAATGCTCTTCCCTCACCGCCAGCGCGTTTCTGCTTGTCTGACTCGAGCGCAGCGGATCGTGCATTATTGTTTTCACCACAGAGGCACGGAGGGCACAGAGAGATTTCTCATCTTTGTTGAATCGGGAGATACCGATTCACCAAAGGAAGGCTCTCATGTGCTTCATTAGCTTGCTCGCTGCTACTTCTGGCTGATCAACCAGATGTCAAACGCCTGGCCTCTTGTTCCGAGAGTCCACGGCCTTTGAATTCTGCTTCAACAAACGGCGAAGGAATCCATTTGCCGCCGCGCCATACAGCGCCATCAAGACCTCCGTCAGCAGCCAGTGACACCCGATACACTTCTCCTTCAAACATAGTGAACCGGGGGAACATAACACCTACACCAGGACTGGTCCACACAACACCTCTAACCTCAAACTCTTCTTTCTCTGCCATCGTGATCTCACCTCCTTTCATTGATCATTTCAATTTCATCATCACTCCTGGCAAGGCAAAAAGACAAATCATTTTACCACAGAGACACGGAGGGCACAGAGAGAGTCTTCTTCTATGCTCAACCGGGAGATGCCGGTTGAGTATAGGAAGTGTCTCTCACCCGTAATGAACCTCTGCGGTGCTGCTGTCTATCAAGCCATGTTGAAACCACACGAGTTCACCCTTGAGCATCCTTTTCTCTGATCGTCGTCTCCCGATCAGAGAAAAACCACCTTGCTCCGTGTCCTCGGTGTCTCGAGTCACGCCCTTGGCGTGACGGGTGGTTCAATGTTTTCCCTCAGCGTAGCGACGCCTCAGTGAACGCGCCTCTAGCATCTTGCTCCTCTGATTCTGTGTCTCGAGCGCAGCGGGTGGTGCATCGCTTCTTACTATCCATATCTCGCCTCTTGCCTCTTCCATCAGCCGCAGGCGGCGCCTCAGCGTAGCGCGCATCTTGCCTTTCGCCTCCCCTCTGCTGGAAGACTTTGAGAGCCTCAAGGCACGCTTTGATGAAGCCAGGGGAAATCTGCAGAGTGGAACAGTCACCATTGCCACTCACGGCTCGGTGATGACGTATCTCCTTCCCGATGTTATCAAGCAGTTTCAGAAAAATTATCCGGAATCCCAGCTGACGATCCTCCACCGCAGCCGGGAAGAGATCGTGTCCATGGTTTCCCACGGTGAAGCTGATCTGGGAATCACTTCTCTAAGGTCTATCCCGAACAATCTCGAATACCATCTTCTGGCACGCTTCAGCCGAATCCTGATCGCCTCCAAGAGCAGTCCTTTTGCGAAGAAGCGAAGGATCACCCTGCAGGATATTGCCGAGCAGCCGTTGATTCTACCAACCAGAGAAACGAACACGCGCACAGTCATCAAGAAGGCTTTCGAAGATCAAGGCATCACCCCGACTGTGGCCATGGAGGTGGCAGGGCGGGAGGCGGTAAAGACCTATGTCGAGCTCGATCTCGGCATTGCGATCATGAATGAGTACTACCTCACCAAAGAAGATCGCAAGACGCTTACGGTAAAAGACGTGAGTGACTTCTTCGGCAGAGCGGAACGGGGACTCATTATCAGGAAGGGGAAGTATCTATCTCTGCCAGTGAAAGCATTTCTGCAGGTGCTTAATGACTATTTTGAACCAGTTGGCAGGAAGCGAGAAGCAAGGTTGCTCTCCTCAGCATAGTATCGCGATCAGCCCGCTATCGTGATTGCATATCTTTGATGATACGAGCTATCGTGTCGGCCAAAGGGTCAAGGTGGTTCTTGCAGACCGAGTACACTGCTTCTGCGTCGAGATCAAAATACTGGTGGCTGATAACGTCTCGCATGCCCTTGACCTTCTTCCAGTCGATCTGGGGATACTTTGGCAAAAGCGAATATTCTGTAGCCTTGTCGAGTTTCTTCAGGCTCTCACCGATAGCGATGAGCTGCATACAAATTGCGTCAAGCTTCTCCAGGCCTTCATCGGTGCCGGTGAAGTCATCAGCAGTTTTAATCGGCTCACATCTCTTAAGGATTATCTGCGTTGCCCGATGAATTTGAATCAATATCTCGAGAGCTAGCTCAGCATCATACATATACTGCCTCTTCGTCTATCCGACGTTTGAGGAATTCATTCATTCTTCCGCGATAGCGCACCACATCAACGGACAGGTGTAGTTGATCTTCGAGATCCTGCTTTATTCCTACCAGATTGAACATATCAGGTTCTTCCAGTTCGACTACCACATCGATGTCGCTTTTCTCATGCATGTCATCCCGCGCTGCAGAACCGAATAGCCCCATCCTAATGATACCGTACCGGAGCGTATTCATTTCTCTGAATTTCCGTAGGGCGGAGACTATCTCACTTCTTTTCATGGAGCTGCTCCCTCGTACACATGAATCTTCTATTTATTTCATATCCAGCCTCGCCTCAGCGTGACAACCGAATCTTACTATAATATTGACAGCTTAGTCAAATGATTGTGAGAATGCTATTCTGAGTCGCATGGTCGTTAGGTAATCCAGTGAACAACGTCCTCACCTTCCTTTTGAACCTTTTGCTTCGCACCCGCTCCCGTATGTTCATGCGAGGATCTCCATGCGGAGCCCGCAAGAATCTATGGGTGGGCATACGGGTAAGCTCAAAGCCTGTCCCGCATGAATCCGTTCAGCTGTCCATAGCGCCGAGAATGCATCGAGCAAGTCATCCCTGGAGTATTGCCCAGCGGGTAAAGCCGACAGAGCGCAGGTGTAAGCGGTGCCGTATCGGGAGCTCACCAATCCTTCTCGTTCGGCTCTCCCTACCGACGTTTTCTTGCTGTAAGACATAGCCCGGTTTCCATTCCAGGCCCAGAAAGAAACTTCAGGGTGAATTTCGCGAATCCATTTCTGCCGCGAGAGATCGAAACGAAGGAAGGTATCGACGTCCCGTATCCTCCTGAGGATTGCCCAGGTCTGTCGGCTCAGCTTTTTCCCATCCGCTTTCGCACCCAACTCGCACGCCTCAGCATACGTGGTGGCTTTCAAGGTGGGCCGAATTGGAGCCGGGAAGACGCTACTTGACCGTGATTTTCCAAGCTTTGCTCGCGCCTCAAGGTCGCATGCCCTCGGTCCTTTGTCCGTCAGACCTATAGGCACGTCGATCGCCAGAACGTCTGGGCGAGGGGTCAAGGTCAGGACGTCGTCGATACTTGCCAGTATGCGCGCTACGATCTCGCCTGTAACTAGGTTCTTTGTTATGCAGAGCCACCCCGATGGGCAGCCATCTACACCAGCAATTAAGACCATCGAATTTCTTCTTTTCGCTTATGCCGAACGGCATGCTTAAGCCGCAAGTAAAAGGTCGAGTCCAGTACGAATCGGGCAGCGAGATCCAACAAACTTGATGCACTGAGCCCGGCATGTGTTCTCCTATTGACGATACAAAAATAGCCGGTAGAATGTAAAGCGGTTTGTCTATTGACGTGGCCAGGTGAACGAGCAAAGGAATACATAAAAATTAACCCTGGGAATTTGGTCTTGGAAATGACCAAAATTATGTGCTTACTTGCATTATTCAGACCATGTGAGATAATTGTAAAAAGTAATGACGTTAGTTTTGTAGCGTCATCAGAAAAATGGAACTAGACCCTTGTTCCACCAATTCCGTAGAGCATTGTTGCCAGGTAAAACGAAAGAGCCTTGAGGGTCAGCATGGACTTACATGCTGTACAGAAAAGAAAAGACGCGATTGCAGAATTCTGCCGGCGCCACCATATTCGGAAGCTCTCGGTTTTCGGTTCAGTGCTCCGGGGCGAAGCAACGCCGGAAAGTGACCTGGATATTCTGGTTGAATTCGACAAGCAGCACGTTCCCGGACTCCTCCGGTTAGCAGGCATGGAAATAGAGCTGAGTGAGCTGCTTGGTCAGAAGGTCGATCTCAGAACTCCGGAAGATCTGAGTCGCTATTTCCGCGATGACGTGGTCCAAACTGCGGAGATTCAGTATGCGGAAGGATGATCGTATCCGCATACAGCACATGCTCGATGCTGCTCAAGAGGCGCTCGGGTTCGCCACCGGCAAGGACAGACATTTGTATACAATCACATAAGCCGCTAAGACTAACCAGAGGCAACCATGAATGCCATAGAGAAGAAGGTGCTTGAAAGACTATCCCACCTCATACGCACACGATTCCCCGACGCACAGTTAATTCTCTTTGGCTCCCGTGCACGCGGTGATGCTGATCCTGAGTCCGATATGGATGTTTTGGTTCTGATCGAGGCAGACGACATGCCCGAAGCACGCCGTTTTATCAGCGACTGCGCTTGGGAGGCAGGCTTTGATAATGACCTCATTGTGGTTCCGGTGGTTTACAGAAAATCAGATTGGGAGTATGGTCCCGAGCGATACTCACTCTTAGCCAAGGCAGTGCAGAGAGATGGCATAGCGCTATGAAGTCAGAAGATATCGAGGGGCTCATTCGCCACCGTCTCAATCAGGCGCAGGAGGCTCTTGAAGAAGCCCGCATTCTGCAGGAGGCGGGGCGAAGTGGCCTGGGACTGGTGAACCGGTCCTATTACGCTATGTTTTATGCTGTGCTCGCACTTCTGCAGCAAACAGAACAATTACCTCGCAAACATCAGGGTGCAATCTCAGCCTTTGACAAGGAGTTTGTAAAGAGGGGGCTTTTCTCGGCAGATATGTCAAAAGACTTACACCGGGCCTTTGAACTGCGCCAAGTATCCGATTACCAGATAACAACACCGCTGACCCGAGCAGAGGCTGAAGAGATCTTCAACAGAGCATCGCTATTCGTAAGTGCAGTTGCTCGTTACCTGCTTCCTATGGCCTAGAAGCGAAGGCGAGAAAATCCACGTCCTCTTACTCAACTCAATGAAAGAATTATGAAGAGAAAAATTGTATGGTAAAAGCGTACAGTATGAACCTGCTGCCTGAATTCTTCTGTTGGCCTCCTTTATGGATAATGCGGAGATTTGAACCGTCCCTACTCGCCTCGAATTAAATTTCCGTGTACCAAATATGTACCCTTTTGTAACGACGGCATCCACAAGTACTTGATATTATTGAACCGTATGCACACCATGCACAGATCACTTTTTGAAAGGGTGGCTCAGAAATGCGCTTATATTTTAGATGGTTCCAGAACCACTATCCATGTAAGTGGTGTGGATGGGGTTCAGGGGTGAAGGTTCAAATCCTCTCGCCCCGACTTTACAGGCAGCGGAAGCAATTGTTTTCCGCTGCCTTTTTATCCGCTGAACTCACGCAAGTGACTTCAAGAACTTCGCGCTGTCCTTCTTGTGGGTGATAGCGAGAATGACAACGGTTCTGCCAATGATACGGTAATAGGCGCGGAAGTCGCCGCTTCTCAGACGATACAGTGGCGGGCTGAAGCCGGTAAGTTTTTTGATCCTGGTTTTGCGGAATTCGAGGGCGACGATTCCAAATACAATCGGATATCTTTCACTAGTTGCATCCCTGCTTCAGCAGGAAAACGGTTGATATCTCGTTCGGCAGAGGGAGCAAAAATGATATTAAACTTTTTTTGATCCACGTCCCTTTCTCAGCTTCTTCGTCAAAGCGGTGGTGCTAACGCCCCCTTTGGCAGTGTATTCCGCAAAAGCTTCCTCGATCCGGGCTCTGAATGCTGGATCGTTTTCGACGAGATAATCAGCAAGGTCATCTTCACTGATGTGATGAAGGACAGCTACAGGCTTACCGTAAGCAGTGATAATAACGTCTTGCTGCTCGGCTTCCTTGAGAATGTCCATTGTCTGCTGTTTGAGTTCTTTCACCCCGGCAAAACGCATAAGAATCTCCTTTGAAAAGTTACACTTTAGTATAACCAGACCGTCGGTTCGGGTCAACGGATAATCTTTGCCAAATGGAACCCGTCAAAAACCCGCCAAACCCTTCACGAGAGTGATCTGTAAAGTCATCAAAATCCACCGCGGACTTTGGACCACTCTTTCGACCTTGTCCCCCTTTCCTCCCCTGGTCGCACTCCTTCCTCCTCCAACCTGCGGTAAATGTACCCGATTAAGAAAAACGATTAGAGCGGGTATCGTCGAAAGACCGGAAGACTACCGCTGGAGTTCTCTGGGCTACCACGTGCAGGCGGGAAATAAGGGGAAGCTGTTGTCGCTTGACTTCGGGCTGGAGGACTCCGGGAGAATGAACAGCAAGGAACGGCTGCGGAAGTACCGGGAGTTTGTCTACGAAGCGGGAGCACTGGAAGGAAGCAAGGGAGCCACGCTTGGAAATGCGGTACTGGAGCAGGAGCGGCAGAAAGGTTTCGAGCTTTCCGGAGTGGATCGGTTCCGCTATCGGACACGCTACTTCACCGACTCAGGCGTCATCGGCAGCAAGGACTATGTGCGCAGGAGCTTTCAGCGGTTCAAGCACCTGTTTCAAACGAGTTCTGAGCGCACCCCCAAGCGGGTGAGCGGGCTAGCAGGAGTGTACTCCCTGAGGAGATTAGGCTAGGATGCATGGTTTGCCTGTCCCCTTATTTGTCCACTAAGTATGGTGTCCCCGGAATACATCCTTTTGCTTGATTAACATTCGCATTTCTGTTATTCTGAATTCTGAATTGTCATCAGCACCCATAAAAAGGAACATACCATGGAGCCGGAAAAACCATTCACGACAGAAATAAAAGCCCGCGGGCAATTGACTATCCCAAAAAAGATCCGCCAGCGAGGAGCACTGGAAGAGGGCCAGACTGTCTCAATCATCCCGCTCGGTGATTCGATCCTGGTGACTCCTCAGCGACTTGAACTGGATGAAGCTCGCCGACAGATCAGGAAGATTCTCAAGGGGGCACAATGCACGCTGGAAGACGTTTTAGCTGGTCTCGAGGATGACCGCGAGGAACTTTACCGGGAGACCTATGGAAAGAAAACCCGTTAACGTTTTCCTTGATTCCAACGTCATTCTCTCAGGTATTCTTTCTGAAAAAGGCGCTCCCCGCATTATCCTGGATGTTATATCACTAGGCATGCCCTTCCTCAGAGGAATTACGGGAAAGTACAATATCCTGGAAATTGAGAGAAACCTGACCCGCAAATTGCCTCAGGTACTGCCGGTCTATAGACGTTATCTTCCCAAGCTCAATCTTACCGTCGTCCCTCTTCCTTCCATAAAGGAACTCTCCCCTTTTTTCGGGTTGACAGATGATAAAGACATTCCCGTCCTTGCCTCGGCAGCCAAGGGGCATGCTGATTTTCTGGTGACAGGTGACAAGAAGCATTCTACGAAGCTGAAGAAGACAAGCTTTCCGTTTACCATCATCGGCCCTTCCGAGTTTCTCGATGTCCTTATCTCGAAGCTTAAATGATTTTTTATACCCGGGCTGGAGGTTCCATTGTATTGAGGGAACCTGGTGTTACGTACGATTCCGCTTCTGAAGGAGGAAATGAGGCTCTAACGTTTCTCAGTACTACATCCTGGAATGAAAGCTCTACCAGGGCAGCGTCTTAGTCTGTCCATCACAAGGGTGTCCTTATTCGATTTTCATTCGCCGGGTTGTTCGTTTCCTGCCGAATGAGTTCTGCGTATTCATCGGCCCTTTGCAAACATTCTGTTTTGGAGAACACCTATGATTGGCTCAAAAGTCAGCCCGGAAAAGATACCTTGGTGTGGTCGAATCACGGCTGTTCAGCCACGTATTCGCCTCATGAGATCCTTCGATCAGCGAAGCCACAGCTACCTTGGCTATGTGCTTCGCGTCGATGGGGTTGTTAGCGGGCAGAGAGGCGAGTTCCTCATCGCTGTCGGTCAGGCCGCGCACGAGAAGCACAAGTTCCAAGCCGGCATGGAAATCAAAGGACTATCTTCATCAGTGGAAAACCCGCGCCAGGAGACAGCAGCCTTCTATAAAACGAGCGGGATAGCGGTGGCGAAGGCGGCTGAAGGTGAGACCATTGCAGGGCCGCCGTTCATAGGAATTCCGCCGGACCTGCTAACCTACCGCAGCCGGGGCCATCGCCGTCTGGACACGCGGACCTACCATGTCAAGTGCACCACTTGTATCTGGGGATGCCGGATGCCGGTGGAGATGATTATCGACGAGTGGAATCCATCGCGGAAACAGCACCGGTTTGAAACCTTCTGCTATGGCCCGAAAAGCTGTCCCTTGTACAGGCCTGGACCTGCACGGAAGGTACCGGGACGAAAAGGCATGTCCTACACTGAGGAGGACTGGGTCGACGAAGAGGCCACCTCCCATCGCGAACCGGATGAATGAGAATCAGGGAGAATGAGAAGGGATGCTTGTTGCGTTACCGTATTGCGTATCCAGTTCGAGGACTAGAAGACAACTCTTTTCAGTCTGAGCTCATTGACTTCTTTTCGCTTCTTCCTTACAACGACCGCTGGTTTCTTGAATAGCTGAATGCTAGTCCAGCGATCCGGAGAAAAGTACCTGCACGTAAATGTGCATTTGAGGAGAACTATCATGGTTGTCGCTGATCGGATAGAAATCAATCCCAAAGCAATGATGGGTAAACCGGTAATTCGCGGAACACGGATTCCCGCGGAACTGCTTTTGCGTAAGCTCAGCGAAAAAGCCACGGACGCAGCTCTCCAGGATGCCTATACAAATCTCATCCCTGAGGATATTCAGGCCGCACTCCGGTACGCAAGCAGAAACCCGGCTTAAAACGTGACAAATAAGTATGGTGTTCCCGGAATTATCCTTGAGACGTCTAAAGCACTCTTCTTACAAAAACTGCATGCAGGTCATCTGATCCTCTCTGGACGGACTTGGAGTCGTTGTTTACGGGGTACACAAACTGTGTTATCGGGGGTAGCGTACTCAAGAGCTTGTGCAGCAGGGGTTGAAGGATAGCGGAAACCGCACTGCAACGTGGAGTATCGGCCCCAGCGTCTGCCACTATTCTGAGTCCGATGGTCGTTAGTGAATCCAGTGAACAACGTCCCCACCTTCTACAATCTACCTTATTCACATGAGGGGTCAAGCAAAAATTCCACTTGATTTTCAAGCACTTTTATGAGATCATGCTTAATTAACAATCACCAAAAAAGAAAGCAGTGATATGAAAAAAGAACCCCTTACCCTAGAAGACGCATATCGCATTGCGACTATCAATGTATCAAAAGGATCGCACAGAGCAAAAAAGGCCTTGGACGAGATCATAGAACACTATCTATATGTTTACTCTAGAAGCCGAGGTTATGATCTCGAAGCGCTTATAATAGACCTTCAGGCTATGGGCGAAAACTACAGAAGTCAGAAATTGACTAGACACTTATGAGTATAGGCTCAGACCACGGTAAGCTGGTGTAAACGGCAGTGGGGCCAGCCCGGACAGGGGACACTGCAGGTGCTAAACTGTATTCACGAAGCAGTAGACGAAAAGCAAGAACGAAGCATGGCTAAAGGCTGCAGAGCTGTGTATTTATGGATAGGGAGAAACAATCGGCATCATGAAGAAAAGGTGGTCCGATCATGCAGAGGATGTCCCATGTCTGGGGCTGACCCTGTCTGCTTTACGATCATGATAGAAGGAAGCAGTCGACTCTATACGGATGAAGCAACGGGAGGGAAAGCACATTCGGGATCCTCAATAACCATCCTACTCGTGTATGTGAAAGGCTACAGAAAGAGATCTCTGTATATGAATAACGGCCGAAAGAGCTCATGGTGTTTTGGCTCAGAATACTTATTCGGATTAGATAACGGGGGCAACGACGTCCATGCCGCAAGAAAAGATCTTTGACGCCAATGGGGTCAACTTGAATTGCTTGGAATACGGGATTTCTTCGGCTGAACCATTGATCATGCTTCATGGAGGCGCGTGGTGCTGGCAAGAATATCTTTCCCTCATCCCAAGCCTAGCGAAAAGATGGCGCATCTACGCTCTGGACCTCAGAGGAAATGGCAGGTCAGGGTGGGTTCCCAACACGTATCGTCTGCAGGATTTCGTAGAAGACAATACGCACTTTCTCGAAAGCCTGAATACGCCGGCGATTCTCGTAGGACACTCGATAGGCGGTGTCATTGCGCTCATGCTTGCGGCGCGATGTCCGGAGAGAGTGAAAGCACTCATCATCGAGGATGCACCTCTGATCCTCGATAATTACCGAGGGATCGTGGATTCCAGCAGGGGCATGTTCGATCTTTGGCTGAATCTTAAGAAATCTGCACACTCTGAACAAGATCTCGCTCTGGCACTGGCAGACGCGTACAAAGATTACCCAGGTATAACCAGCGCTTGGATTTTATTCTTTGCGAGGTGCTTGTGGCAACTTGACCCTTCCTTCTTCAATTCCCTGCTTCACGATTTCGAGAGCTTCAGCGCTGGCTATGACTACAAACATATCCTGGCGAGCATCGGCTGTCCCGTGCTGTTTATACGTGGCGAAACGAAGCGGGGTGCGGTAATGACGGATGAAGAAATCTCCTGGCTCCAAGAAAATTTCAGCAACGTGAAATGCGCTCTGATCGATGGAGTCGGTCACTTGCTCCACCTCGAGGACCACGGTCAGACACCGGTGCTGACGGAGATGTTGGCATTCCTCGCAACAAGGTAGGGCACCATCAAAGTCTGGGGACACCATACTTAATTATCATCTAGCATGACGAAAGGACTGGCCGTCCACTGGAGAATGAGGGCTTTCTGAATCCTCTGGAAGATCTCACTGCCCGCATCCAGCGCAAGCAGAAACCCGGACCCAAACGCGACAATTACGTACGGTGTCCCCGGAATTGCCCTGAACGGCACCAATCGAGTTGATATCGCACCGGGCATGCGAGTGCGAGTAGTCAGGAAAGAGGATCAGCGAAGCGGCACTCTCACGGAAGGTGTTGTCCGGGATCTGCTCACCAAATCGCCCTACCATCCCCATGGCATCAAGGTGTGCCTGGAAGGTGGCATTGTCGGCCGGATTAAAGAAGATTGTGCATGCCTGAAGTTCACCGCTTTTTTTCCACAGAAGGAACCTCTCATGCAGATTTACGTTGATGCGGATGGATTTCCCAACGCAGCAAAAGCTATTTTGATTCGAGCTGCCCTCCGCCTGAGCATACCGGTTGTGTTTGTGGCCAACAAGCTGCTTCCCCCGGAGCCATCCCCTCTTATTTCGAGTCTTCTCGTCCCGGAAGGGCCGGACGTCGCCGATGACCGCATTGTGGAGCTCGCAGCAGCCGGCGACCTGGTAATTACCGCAGACATACCCCTGGCGGACCGGGTTATCTCCAAGGGCGCCTTCGCCCTTAATCCCCGAGGCAAACTCTATACGGAGGAAAACATCAAGGAGTATCTGGCGGTGCGGAATCTCTTGAGCGGGTTGCGGGACGACGGCCTGATGGCGGGCGGACCGCGGGCCTTCGGGAGAAAAGACTGCCAGGCTTTTGCCGATCAGCTCGATCGTTTTCTCACCCGCCGGATGAAGGAAGGAACAACCTAGCGCGCCTGAAACCGCGTAACCGGCATTTTCGACCTTGGACCTTTTCCCTCCCTTGCACCTTTTCCCAGAACGGCAATAGTGTCAGCCTCGCACATGGGACATTATAGGTACTCACTAACGTCCACGAAACAGAAGACGAAAAGCGAGAGCGAAGAGTGGCTAAGGGCTGCAGAGCTGTGCGCTGACGGGTAGTGACGAACGATCGGCATCACGAAGAAAAGGTGATGTGATCTGCAGAGCATGTCCCCTGTCCGGGCCTCACCCCATTTACGCCTTATGGAAGTGAATTCGAAGACAGGCACATGATGCTTGCGCTGTCTGCTTGCTTTATGGCTGTCGTTTGCAAGCTATTCACTTTTGTGTATGATGGAGGGTTTGATAGGAAACCCAACTCGACACTCTTATATGCAATCATTACCTCCACACCATTCCTGGAAGAAGACGCTCTGGATATGCTTCGCGGCGCAGCTTTGCACATCAATGGGATTCTCCTGCATTTTCCCCTTCCTGCCGATTTACCTTACGCATCTCTCAACCAGCTCTCATTTCAGCATCACAACCCTTTCGGGGCTCGTTTACTCCTCACAAGCGTTCACAATGATGATCGCCTCGCCAATCTGGGGTGCGCTGGCCGATCGTTACGGCCGCAAGCCTATGGTCGTGCGCTCGATGATCGGCGGCGGCATAACCATCCTGCTGATGGGGTTCGTAGCTACCGCCGAGCAATTGATTTTCCTGCGTGCGCTGCAGGGCTTGCTCAGCGGTGTTTTATCCGCGGTAAGCGCGCTTGTAGTCTCAAGAGTGCCGCGCAACCGAGTCGGCTATGCTATGGGAATCCTGCAGCTGGGACTCTGGTCCGGCGTATCGGTCGGGCAGGTTGCCGGCGGTGTGCTATCGGATCTTCTCGGCTTCCGCGCAACGTTCATGATCACCGCAGCGCTACTTGTCGGCACCGGCATTTCCGTGTGGACAAGCGTAGACGGTGCTTCCGCGCCATCAGCTCAGAGACAGAAGGGACCTTGCACATTCTGGCGCACCTGGAAGCGAATTCTCGGCTCACCCGGCCTGACGGTCACCCTGGTTTTGCGATTTTACAGCAGCATCGGACGAACCGCGCTGTCGCCGATTCTCCCGCTTTTCATGATGTCACTCATGCCCGGCACCCATCACATCGCCGGCTATACCGGCATCATTCTTGGCGCGTCTTCAGCAGCAAGCACCCTCAGCGCACTCTATTTCGGAAGACTCGGCGACCGTGCGGGCCACAGGCGTGTGGCTCTTTATTGCGCTCTTGGAACCGGTTTTTTTTATCTGCCGCAAACATATGTCTCTGCTCCGTGGCAGCTTTTGATCCTCCACACAATGACCGGGGTGGGTATCGGCGGCTTGATTCCCTCATTGAGCGCGCTGCTGGCGCATTGTTCCCTGCCGTCTGATGCAGGCAGCGTTTACGGACTCGATAACTCAGTAAACGCTGCGGGAAGAACCGTTTCGCCCCTGCTTGCTGCATCAGTTGCCGCCTGGTTCGGACTGCGCGGCGTTTTTGCGGTTACCGGATTGATTTTCTTGGCCGCTTTCGCGACCATCACACTGTTCCTGCGTGCACCTATCGCGAGAAAACCGCTCCCATCATCTCCTGACACGCCAGAAATCGAGCCGAAGAGTATCAGTCACCCATGAACTGAACGAACCAGATTCTGTTTACATGCTCATGTTTAGAGGCAGAAACCAAGACCATATTTCAGCGCAAATGCGATAATTCAGACCTGGCACGTATTCCATTACGATTGGGTACATGCCGGTCGGATTTTTGTTTTCGTTTGAAAGTATTGGATACAACAATTTGCCGTAGTCTCGGCCATCTCATCACATTACTGTTATTCGTTAGAGAAAATAGGACAAACGCCCTATTGCTGTCTGTAGGGTGGCATGCTACCGATGAGTAGGATTATAACGTCTTGCTGACCAAACTTAGGGGATTTTTCTACCGCTCCTAAACATAACGTTCCGATAATGAATAAAAAGAGGGAGAGAATAAAAAAAGAAAAGAGAATGGAGAAGTCATATGCACTGGAATCCAAAGTTCAAGTGTAAGGGGTTTGGGGCACCAGTAGCTTATCTGCGTAAGCGAGAGTCGTCGTCTGTGCTGAAGAGGCATAGAGTTGAAGCGGCCTCGCTGTTTTTGTTTCTAGTTATAACGAGTATGAGCGACAGCCTCATTGAGATCAAGTCTGAAAACAGTCAAGGAGACGTTGTTCACTGTATTCACTTAGTGGCCACATACCCTGGCTCTCGTACTGTTTGATCTTTAAACGAATATTTTGAATCACGTCCCCTTGAGCAAACGGAAATGGACTTAGCCAGGAGGCATGATCGAATTTTGGGAGAGGCAGAGAATTCGCATATGGCTCCATTATCTTACTATTATAGTCACTTGCGTTATTCAAGCCATGTGAGATAATAATCAAAGCTAATCCAAACCTTGAGCAGATAACCGGATTAATTCCGCTGGAGATTGAGAAAATGAATGCGACTGAAGAAATAGTCCTCGAACGGTTTAAAGCACTCCTCTTAGGAAAATTGCACGTGGTCCACCTGATCCTCTTCGGATCGCGAGCGCGAGGCGATGCTGCACCGGACTCTGACATGGATATCGTGGTGGTTCTGGACCAGCGCACGTCCGAGGCCGAGGAGTACGTTAGCGACTGCGCCTGGGAGGCGGGAGTGGATGACGGCATCGTGGTCTGTCCGATCGTGTATTCAGTGGCAGAATGGGAGCAGAGTCCTCTCCGCTACTCGTCTTTTGTGCGAACAGTTCAACAAGAGGGAATCTATATATGAAAGACGAAGACCTGAAGGCTCTCGTGCACTATCGGCTTGAACGCGCCCGCAGTGCCCTGCACGATGCAGAAAGTATATTGCTGTGCGATGGCTCTCCTGAGGGGGTCATCAATCGTGCATATTATGCCATGTTCTATTCTGTGCTGGCGCTCTTTCAAAACCTGGAGAAAGTTCCGCGTAAACATAGCGGGGTCATCAGCTTGTTCGATCGTGAATTCTACAAGACGGGGATCTTTCCCAAGGAGCTCTCCAAAGACCTGCATAGGGCTTTTGAGCTGCGGCAGAAATCGGATTATCAAGATCTCGTAACGATGGAATGGGATACCGCACGCCATCTTTTTCACAAGGCGAGCTGCTTTGTAGACACCATCGAGGGATATGAAATCAAATCAGGATTTCCTGAGACGCCCACGTCAGGTGGCGTTACCGGCTGAATAGTCAAGTGGACGTTGTTCACTGTATTATTCACTTGGTGGCCACATACCCATGGCTCTCGTGCTGTTTGATCTTTAAACGAATATTTTGAATCACGTCCCCTCGAGCCTCCCCGTCTGCTATACGTGATGATTTCAATGCTCATACCTTCCTAAAAACACTCCCGTACCAAATCTAAGGCCCCGAGAATAGCAGATTACGGCCGTGATTTAGTGGCTTCCCACTATTCAATGAATGCATCCTCCGTCATTTACTTTTTCACAAGCGGGATCGCCCGTTTCGTATCCCCTTTACCAGGATGGACATCGACTTCACCTTCTTGATCCAAGTCCTTTTTTCCTACCTGGGGATGGCTTTTGCTGCTGTCTACTGTGTACATGTGAACAAGCGAATGTTCCCATTCGTCTAAAGGGAGAGCCATGCGAAATTTTGAGCTGTTACCGGCTATTACTGTATTCTGCGTGATGTTCCTCATTCCACATGCTCGTGGATGGAGTTATGACTGGACTGAGGTTGATGAACTGATGGAGGATATAACCCAGGCAGCCCGCCTCGAGGGGGCGGCTCTGCTTATTGCCGACGAGTTCAACGATGCTACCAAAGAGCCGGTGCTCATGTATGAGAACTACCAGAATGGCTATTCCAGGAATACCGAGCGACCTGTCTGCTCAGCTACCAAATGGCTGACGGCAACACTCGTCATGAAGATCCTGGGGCCTGATCTTGACCAAGCACTCGTATCCGATTGGTTTGACGATGGATGGGACACACCTTACAAGAATCAGATTAGCATTATTCAATGTCTTTATCATGCTTCCGGATTGCCAGGAGACGATTCTCTCCTCGATGACTGCACTATTAACCTACACGATGCAGCAGCGCACCTAGGCAACGCACCTTTGGAGTCTGAACCCGGTACAGTATTTTGCTACGGTGGCGCCTCCTACCAGGTAGCCGGCGGAGTTGTCGAACAATGGGTACAAAAAACCAATGGACCGAACTACCGCTTCTGTCAGCTTTTTCGCGATCTGATTGAAATTCCCCTTGACATTGAAATTCCCGGACAGAACGAGGGCATGGGTTGGGTTTGTACGTATGACGGTGAAAAACAAAATCAGCCAGAAAATCCTCGGATCGGTGGCGGACTCGTAACCACACCATTTGATTACATGAAATTTCTTGCTGCATTTCTCGCAGACAGCACTCGAACCACGGGCACCCCTATTCTTCTTCCCAGGGACCTGATCGATCTCATGCGCACCCCACGGGTAAACGATTCAATGCGGTGTTCCGATCTCGGAATCGATGCGGATTATGGCATCGGCGGGTGGCTGCCTCATTATGCTATTGCAGACAACTTCGGATATGTGATGAGCAGTGACGGCGCACGTGGTACCATTCCTTGGATCAGCTGGGAACTTGATCCGCCCTATGCCGCATTATTCTTTACCGATAATCTCATACAAAATGTTCAGAACCGGGTCTGGCATAATTTAGTACCTGCGGTGTATACCGCTTATGATTGTTATACTGTGATGGTTATGTCAGGCTTCGACAGTGATGAAACATGGCCGGGTGTGTGGAGAACCAATCGCGAGAGTCCTGAATCCCAGGGAACAACCACTCTCACTCCCTGCTTAGGCGACCGCTGCTGTTATCTAAAAGGAGCTTTGCTTCCCGCAATCCAAGGCTATGTCATGAAGACTCTCAGTACCATCAATTCTTCTCGGGTGATACTGCGGTATACAGTCAAAACGGCAGAGAGTTCCACTATTCACGTTCGCTATTCGACGTATGCAAATCCAGATGTGAGTGAGGACTCAGATTGGGTAGAACTCGGTGCACACCAGGATGCTGATTGGAGCATGCATTGGTATGAAATTCCCGCAGGGCAGCGGAACGTGGCAATCCTCTTTAGGTGCTCTGGAACTTCCCCAGGTGCATACGGTTATGTGGATCATGTGGTAGTTGTGGCAAGATAGCGGAGTCATTGGGTCACATTGGGGGTCAAATCTTTGATCTTGACAATTGCTCCGTAGATACTCCTCTCGTGCTCCTTGAATAGTGAGGCGATAGCATGTGCCGTAGTACGTGACCTGCGGAAACCTTATCATCCCGTATCCTCGATACGACCCACCTTGAATTGTCAAAAACAAACATTCGATCCCGCTTTGTTTTCCGGAATAATTCCGGGAGCACCATACTTACTTATTGACAGGAACGTTGACTAAGGATAGCATCCTCGCAGAGCACGCTCGGCAATCGGTTACAGGGTCTCAGCGCCTTTGTTCAGCGCGAGCAAAAACTGGCTCCAAGGAAAATAATTACCTGTGGTGCCCCGGGATAGTACCCCGGCAGTGAGTCCATCGTAAATCCAGACAAAACCAAATGAGACGCAGCAGAAAAAAAGGGGCACGATCAATCATGTTCACATCAACGAAGGTGATATGCTGTCTCCTTGCGGCCATAAGCGTAAGCCTTGGAACTGCCGCAACGAGCGCATCAGAAGTTCTCCCGGTAAACGCCGAGCAGCGGGTAGAAATTGCCGGCACCATCGGTCAAAGCCCCGTCGGCTGGAACCAGGCCATCAGGTACTGGGGTGCACCTGCCCACAGGAATCCCCTCCCCGAACACACCATTCCTCAGCATCCCTACCTGTCGCCCCAAGGATTCAACGGCATGCATAATGACAGCTACTCCAGCGACGTGAGCAACTGCCCTGGACCGCTGGGTATCAATCCGCTGATACTGACGCATGCTGAGGGGAGTATTGGCGGTGAGTGCGCCACCATGGTCTATGACCCGCGTGGATTCCTGTACACCGTGAGTGCCGGATTTGCCGCCATGCATCTCATTGCTTTCGACCCGGTCACGCTTGAACCGCTGGTCAGATACCCCTTGCCGCAGCGCGAGACAACGCAATTTCCCCTCGATATCGATGAAATCATGAACGACACGTCGGGCGGGGCCTACTTTCATGTGGATCAGGACTATCGCCCGATTGTGGCTGCCGCTGACCGGCATATTCGCTTCTATCGCCTGAACGTTCTCGATCAGTCCGCTCCGGATGAAATCAAGCCCGGCTATGAATGGGTGGTAGAGGAAGACTTCGATCTGAATGATCATCTGGAACAGTATCGCTTTACCGATCGCCAGGGAGACAGTCGTCTGCCGCGGGTTACGGATGCCATACCGGACTGGAACGGCGCTATCTGGTTCACCTGTCGCGAAGGTGTAATCGGATTCATCGACATGGATTCGAAAGACGTTCGCTCAATAAAGTTGGACAATGACGAGGAAATTCAAAACTCGCTGTCTGTTGCCAGAGACGGCGTATATGTGCTCAGCGATTTTGCTCTCTACCGGTTCGAGCGAGACCGATTCACCGGTGCGCCGGTCTACTCTTGGCGTATCCCCTATGAGCGAGGCACGGTTCTGAAGCCTGGGTCCTTAACGCTCGGATCAGGCACGACC
>Ga0116144_10002588_pt1 | contig 19321 bp, 14 predicted proteins | sample AD_UKC035_MetaG_FD_89746 | JGI IMG/M metagenome (GOLD analysis project Ga0116144, IMG submission 89746) | Active sludge microbial communities of municipal wastewater-treating anaerobic digesters from USA - AD_UKC035_MetaG | ecosystem: Engineered > Bioreactor > Anaerobic > Digestate | place: USA...
AATGACCCGGCAAAAACCGAATTAATGGTGTCAGGCAACATGACCTTGCGGCCCGCCATGTCTATAATTTCGCGCCCGGTGACGGGCTTCTTCTCACATGATTCCACTTAAATCACTCTCCCTGTCCAATAGATCTAATGCTATATCCTATCAGCAAACAATTTCCATATCCAGACTTTTATGCTGAACAAAAGCTCGTGCAAAGTTGCGAGGCATTAAGACGGCGTTCTATCTGCGCAATCTGAGAACTTTCTCTATATAGTATTGCTTCAGGCCGAATTTCTTAGATAAGGGTTGCCTATTTACTTTTACAGCGTTATACTCGGCTGAAAATCATTTAACAGGAGTCTGCCGTGACCACAATCCTAGACGGAAAACAGCTATCTCAGCAGATCCGGGCCGAAGTAGCCGCAGCGGTTAAAGCATTGACCAACGCCGGGCAGAAACCACCCGGACTCGCCGTAATAATCGTCGGCGACGACAAAGCGTCGCGTGTTTACGTCAACTCCAAGAAAAAAGCCTGCGAAGAAGCCGGTATATACTCACGCGAAATCAAGCTCGACGACCAGACCACACAGGCAGGCCTGCTTGAAGAGATCCGCAAGCTTAACCATGATCCGCAGATTCACGGCATTCTGCTGCAGCTCCCCCTGCCCTCGCATCTCGACGAATTCGAAGCACTGCAAGCCATTGATCCGCGAAAAGATGTCGATGGTTTTCATCCGGTGAATGTCGGTTATCTGCATCTCGGCGTCGATACCTTCGTTCCCTGCACACCACTCGGCGTCATGGAAATGCTCAAGCGCTACAAAGTTCCGATAGAGGGGAAAACTGCCCTCGTGATCGGGCGCAGTAACATAGTCGGCAAGCCGATGGCGGCTCTGCTGACCAAGGCCAATGCTACGGTGACTGTCGCCCATTCGCGCACCCGCGACCTGTCGGCCCTGATCAGTGCCGCCGACATTATTGTTGCCGGCCTCGGCAAGCCTGAATTCGTCAAGGGCGAATGGGTTAAGCCCGGCAGTGTCGTTATCGATGTCGGCATCAATTCGGTCGATGATCCGTCATCGTCAAAAGGCTTCAGACTCGTTGGCGACGTTGAATACGAGCCGGCAGCGCAGCGGGCCGGTTATATCACGCCGGTGCCGGGCGGAGTCGGGCCGATGACCATCGCCATGCTGCTGGCCAACACTTTAAAAGCAAAAGAAAAGTTTTCATAAGATAAACACAAGGAATGGAATGGAGAACTGTCATGGAAATTGATACCCTGTTGATGACCCCTGGCCCTGTTCACCTCGACGCAGAAGTAACTCTGGCAGGAGCCCGCGCTCTTACCCATCACCGCACCAATGATTTTGCGCCGGTCTACACTGAATGTGTAACTCTGCTCAAAAAATTCTTTGGCACGACACAAAAGCTTTATTTAACGACATCTTCTGGCACCGGAGCCATGGAAACCGCTATCGCCAATCTGTTTAATGAAGGCGAAACGGTATTGACCGTTCAAACTGGTGTATTCGGCGTGCGCTTCACCAAAATCTGCGAAGCATTCAGACTCAAAACCGTTGTGCTCCCCTGCGAAGACGGCAAACGGGTAACTGTCGAGCAGATCGCTGCAGCACTCGAAAAGAACCCTGAAATCTCAGGTGTTACTGTCACTTTTAACGAAACCTCGACCGGTATTCGCAACGATATCGAAGCGATCGGCAAGTTTCTCAAAGATAAAGGCAAGATTTTCATCACCGACGGCGTTTCGGGCATCGGAGCGCTCCCCTTTAAGATGGATGAATGGCATGTCGATGTCGCCGTTTCAGCCTCGCAAAAGGGCTTTCTCGCGCCTCCAGGCGTAGGCATGGTAGCTCTTTCAGAAAAAGCCTGGGCCAAGGTTGAACAGGTCAAGTGCCACGGCTATTATTTCGATCTGAAAATTTACAAAAAGGACCAGGAAGGCGCGATTCCCGCATATCCATGGACACCCGCCATCAACGTCATGTTTTCGCTGCTCGAAGCGCTGCGCAAGATCGACCGCATCGGCATCGAGAACTGCTTCAAACATTACGAAAAACTGGCCGGCGGACTGCGTGCTGCACTCAAGGCAATGAATCTGCGCCTGTTTACCGACGAAAACGCGACATCGAATGTTCTGACTGTTTTCTATGCGCCTGAAGGTGTAGTACCCAAAGATATAGTCAATGAAATGCGCAACCGCTACGGCGTGCTTATCGCTGGCGGACAGGAACAGTTCGCGACCAAACTTCTGCGCATAACCACAATTGGCGCGATTGGCGAGCGCGATATTCTTGGCACGGTTGGCCTGCTCGAGATGACTCTCAAAAAATTCGGTTATCTCAAACAGGTTGGCGCCGGCATCAGCGCGACCATGGAATATTTTCTCAACTACAAGTGATGAGGTGAGGCTTTGACAGAATACAGGCAACTTAAAGAAGAGCTGCGGCCAATCGAAGATGTCGGCCTCGAAATAGGCCTTCTGCACGATGAAATTGAGCCCTATGGCCGCATGAAGGCTAAGATTTCGCCCAAAGCCCGGCAGCGCCTGGCTGGCAATTCTGATGGAAAACTGATACTGGTTTCGGCGATGACACCGACACCGGCCGGTGAAGGCAAAACCACGACCTGCATCGGCCTGGCTGACTCGTTTCGTGCGCTCGGCCGCAAGACCATGCTGTGTCTGCGCGAGCCCTCAATGGGACCGGTATTCGGCGTCAAAGGTGGTGCCACCGGAGGTGGCAAGAGCCAGATCGAGCCGATGGCCGAAATCAATCTGCATTTTACCGGCGACATTCACGCGGTTACTTCGGCTCACAATCTGCTCACGGCACTGGTAGCCAACCATATTCAGCACGGCAATCAGCTCGATATCGACCCTAAATCAACACCTTTCCGGCGCGTCATGGATATGAACGACCGCAGTCTGCGCTGTATCGTTTCTGGCCTTGGCGGCCCGGCAAATGGAGTTCCACGCGAAACCGGCTTCGACATCACTGCCGCTTCCGAAGTCATGGCTGCCCTCTGCCTGTCTGAAGATCTGAATGAGCTGCGTGAGCGCCTGGGCAACATGATTGTCTCTTTCAACCGCAAGGGTGAACCGATCTTTGCCCGCGATTTCAAGGCTCAGGGAGCGATGTGCGCAATTCTCAAAGAAGCGATGAAACCGAATCTGGTGCAGACCCGTTATTCTACACCAGTTCTGATCCATGGTGGCCCGTTCGCCAATATTGCACATGGCTGCAACAGCCTGGTTGCAACTAAACTTGCCCTTAAACTGGCTGATGTAGTGGTTACCGAAGCAGGCTTCGCCACCGATCTTGGCGCCGAAAAATTCTTCGATATCAAATGCCGGGTTGGCGGACTGAAGCCGGCCGCAGCAGTCATAGTCGCCACGATAAGGGCTCTCAAGATGCACGGCGGCGTTCCCAAAAATCAGCTCGATACTGAGAATCTGCAGGCAGTCAAAGCCGGGTTCGACAATCTTGCCAAGCATATCGAAAATATCGGCCATTACGGAGTGCCCTGTATCGTCTCGGTTAACCGCTTTGCCAGCGATACTGATGCTGAGATTGCCTGGGTAGTCGAAGCGGCGCGAAAGCTCGGCGTTGCTGCGGTCGAAGCTGATATTTATGGAAAAGGCCCGGAAGGCGGTCTGGCACTGGCGAAAGAAATCGAAAAGGTCATCGCCAGTCAGAAAAACGAATTCGCCTGTCTCTACCCGCTTGAAATGCCGCTTGTTGAAAAAATCAATGTAATCGCACGCTGCTGCTACGGAGCCGGCAGCGTCACCATTCTGAAAAAAGCTAAAGACAGCCTCGAAATGTTCGAGAAACTGGGTTATCGCAAGGTCCCGGTATGTATCGCCAAAACCCAGTCGTCGCTCTCTGATACTGTTAACAAGCTTGGTCGGCCGAGCGGTTTCGAAGTTACCATACGCGAAGCCAGGCTGAGTGCCGGTGCCGGCTTTGTCGTCGCCATTGCCGGCGAGATCATGACCATGCCTGGACTCCCGGCTAATCCTTCAGCTGAACATATAGATGTCGATGAAAACGGCAATATAACTGGTTTATAAGAATTCAAAGGAGATAAGAATGAACAAGACCCCGTTGTGTGCAGTGCATGAAAAACTTGGTGCCCGAATGATCGATTTTTCGGGCTGGTATATGCCGGTGCAATATACTTCGATTATCGAAGAGCACAATGCCGTGCGCGAAGCGGCCGGGCTTTTCGATCTTTTCCATATGGGAGAATTCTGGCTGACCGGGCCTGACGCGCTTAAAAACGTTCAGAAAATCGTCACCCAGGATGCCGAAGCCCTTTCTGACCGCCAGATCGCTTATACCCCGATGTGTCGACCCGATGGCAGCATCGTCGATGACCTGCTCGTCTACCGCTGGAACGCCTATAAGTTTCTGCTGGTAGTCAACGCCAGCAATATCGAAAAAGACTACAACTGGATCAAAAGCCAGCTCGCAGGCGATGTCAAATTCGACAATCAGTCGAACAACACCGGACTTATAGCGATTCAGGGCCCGCAGGCCGAAGCCATTCTGCAGAAGCTTACTCGCCAGCGCCTGAAACCGATCAAATTCTACTGGTTCACCTCAGGCAAGGTTCTCGACGTAGAATGCATCATCAGCCGAACCGGCTATACCGGCGAAGAAGGCTTCGAACTCTATTATCCGGCCGAGCATTCAGAGAAACTCTGGAACGCTCTGATGGAAGCCGGCAAAGATGCCGGAATCAAACCCATCGGACTCGGTGCCCGCGACACTCTCAGACTCGAAGCCCGACTGATGCTTTACGGCAATGATATCAGCGACAATACCACTCCGATCGAAGCCAATCTGAACTGGACCGTAAAGTTCAACAAAGGCCCATTCACCGGCAGCGATGTACTCAAAAAGCAGAAAGAACAGGGCGTCAGCAAGACTCTCGTTGGTTTTGAGCTTGGAAAAGGCCCGGCTGCCCGTCACGGCTACCCGATCGTAAAAGACGGCAAAGCCGTTGGCGAAGTGACTTCTGGCACCATGGCTCCGACTCTCAAAAAGAATATCGGACTTGGCTACGTGCCGCCTGCACTCAGCACCATCGGCACCGTTTTCGACATAGAAATCCGCGGCAAAAATTACCCCGCTACCGTCATAGAAACACCATTTTACACAAGGGCAAGGAGCTAATAATGCACAGTCTTAAGGAATTCGACAGCGAGATTTTTGAAATTATCGGACGCGAGAAAAAGCGCCAGATGAGTCAGATCGAGCTTATCGCTTCAGAAAATTTTGTGTCTGAAGCTGTTCTCGAAGCACTCGGCTCGGTTCTCACCAACAAATATGCCGAAGGCTACCCGGCAAAGCGCTATTACGGCGGCTGCGAAGTCGTTGACGAAGCCGAAAATCTGGCCCGCGACCGCGTCAAAAAGCTTTTTGGTGCCGAACATGCTAACGTGCAGCCGCACTCAGGCAGCCAGGCCAATATGGCTGTTTATCAGGTCGTTCTCAAGCCCGGCGACACCTTTCTCGGCATGAACCTGCAGAACGGTGGTCATCTTACCCACGGCAGTCCGGTTAACTTCAGTGGACTGCTCTACAATGTCGTTCCTTACGGCGTTACCGATGACACTGAAACTCTTGATTACGACATGCTGCACAAACTGGCAGTAGAGAATAAAGCCAAGATGATCATGGTCGGCGCCTCTGCCTACCCGCGCGTCATCGACTTCGAAAGAATCCGCAAAGTCTGTGACGAAATCGATGCGGTAATGTGCGTCGATATGGCTCACATCGCCGGTCTCGTCGCAGCCGGCCTGCATCCGTCGCCGATTCCCTACGCTGATTTTGTGACCTCGACCACTCACAAAACTCTGCGCGGCCCTCGCGGCGGCCTGATTCTCTGCAAGGAAAAATGGGCTAAAGCTATCGACAAGGCGATTTTCCCGGGTCTGCAGGGTGGCCCGCTCATGCACGTAATCGCAGCCAAGGCCGTTGCTTTCAAAGAAGCGCTCGAACCTGAATTCAAGAATTACCAGAAAAAGGTCATTGAAAACGCTCAGGCTCTCGCCAAAGCACTTACTGCAAAAGGCTTCCGACTGGTCTCTGGAGGCACCGACAACCATCTGATGCTCATTGACGTGCGCAATAAAAACGTAACCGGTAAACTTGCCGAAAAAGCGCTCGATCACGCCGGTATCACAGTCAACAAAAACACCATACCGAATGATCCACAGTCGCCCTTTGTTACTTCTGGCCTGCGTGTCGGCACACCGGCCGTAACGACCCGAGGTATGACTACCAATGAAATGAGCAGGATTGCCGACCTGATGGACGAGGCACTGACAGCCCCTGAAGATGAAGCCAATCTTGCTGCTGTTAAGGGCAAAGTAAACGAAATCTGCAAAAAATTTCCCTTTTATAAAATTTGACAGGAGATCATAAGATGAAATTCACAAAAGAACATGAATGGGCAAAACTTGATGGTAACGTGGTAACCGTGGGCATTACTGACTATGCGGCCCACCAGCTTGGCGACGTGGTATTTGTCGAACTGCCGGCCAAAGGCAGCAAATTGTCCATGGGCAAAACCTTTGGCACCATCGAATCGGTCAAAACCGTTTCTGACATGTATGCCCCGGTCAGCGGCGAAGTCGTCGAAACCAACAGCGAACTCGAAGGCAACCCGGCTCTGGTTAACGAATCGCCGATGGATGCCGGCTGGATAGTTAAAATCAAGGTCGCCGATTCCAAAGAATACGACACACTGCTTTCAGAAGCTGACTACAAAAAAATCTGCGAATAAACCGACAGGAGCTGTCTTATGGCTAACTATATCCCCACAACTCCTGCCGAAGTGCAGGAAATGCTCGGGGCCATCGGCGTCAAGACCATCGAAGATCTTTTTGCCGAAATTCCGCCTGAACTGAGGCTGCAGGGCGACCTCAACATTCCTGAAGGAATGAGTGAGCCCGAAATGACGCGAAAGCTGACCCGCCTTTCTCAGAACAACGAAACCGTCGACGACAAAGTCTGTTTTCTTGGTGGCGGAGCCTACGATCACATAATTCCGGCAGCAATCGACCATCTGCTGCTGCGCGGCGACTTTTTCACGGCCTACACTCCCTATCAGCCAGAAGTTTCGCAGGGCACCCTGCAGTGCATCTACGAATTTCAGAGCCTGATCTGCGGTCTGACCGGCATGGATCAGGCCAACGCCTCGATGTATGAGGGAGCTACTGCCACTGTCGAAGCGATCAACATGGCAACCGCACAGACCCGCCGTAATAAGATTCTCGTCCTTACTACGGTAAACCCTGAATATCGCCGGGTGATCAACTCTCTTAACACGCCACTCGGAGCCGAAATCGTCAACGTGCCGTTCGAAGACGGCGTCGTCGATCCGGCCAAAGTGCATGAAATGCTGACCGACCAGGTTGCAGCAGTTGTCATGCAGTATCCAAATTTCCTCGGCTGCATCGAAGATATCGAAAAAATTGCGGAAGTTGCTCATGAAGCGGGTGCTCTTGCAATAGTCGTCGCCAACCCGATCGCTCTCGGCCTGCTTGAAACCCCCGGGAAGCTTGGCGCCGACATCGTTTGCGGCGAAGGGCAACCACTCGGGATTCCGCTCAGCTTTGGCGGCCCCTACGTCGGCTTTCTCGCTTCGAAAAAAGCGTTGTTGCGCCGAATGCCCGGTCGTATCGTCGGCAAAACAACCGATATCGATGGTAAAACCGGCTTTGTGCTCACCCTTCAGGCCCGCGAACAGCACATCAGACGTGAAAAAGCGAGCAGCAACATCTGTTCTAACCAGGCGCTGATGGCTCTCAACGCAACCATTTATATGAGCCTGATGGGGCGCGAAGGCATTCGCGAAGTAGCCGGCCAGTGTTTCCAGAAGGCTCATTACCTCAAGCGCGAACTCGCAAAGGTTGATGGCGTCAGCTTCCCCTTTACCGGCAGCTTTTTCCATGAACTGGTCGTGAAGATTCCCAATGCCCGCAAGGTGCTCGGCAAAATGGCCAAACAGGGCGTTTTTGCCGGCATTCCTCTCGACAACTGGTTCGCGAATCTCAAAGACTGCGTTCTTGTCGCTGTTACCGAAAAACGCAGCAAAGACGAAATCGACAACTACTGCAACCTGTTAGGAGGGTTTATCAATGGCTGAACCCTTGATTTTTGACCTGTCGAAAGATGGCTGCCGCGGCTTTACGCTGCCGGCGCTCGATGTTCCTGAAGTCGATCCCGCCGATCATATTCCAGCGCGCTTTCTGCGCGAAGAACTGCCGCTGCCGTCGATGTCTGAACTCGATGTAGTTCGGCATTTCACACGCCTTTCGCGACTGAATCACAGCGTCGATATCGGCTTCTACCCGCTCGGTTCCTGCACCATGAAGTATAACCCCAAGGTTAACGAAAACATGGCGCGCCTGCCGGGCTTTGCCAATCTGCACCCGCAGCAGCCCGAAGAGAGCGTGCAGGGTGCCCTGCAAATGCTCAAGACGCTTGAAGAGTCGCTCGCCGAAATTACCGGCATGGATGCAATCACTCTGCAGCCAGCTGCCGGAGCCCAGGGTGAGATGACCGGCCTGTTGGTCATGAAGGCTTATCACCGCAAAAAAGGCAATCACAAGACCAAAATCATGATTCCTGACAGCGGCCACGGCACCAACCCGGCGTCGTGCTCGATGGTCGGCTACGAAGTCGTAAACATCAAGTCCGACCCGCGCGGCGGCGTCGATATCGAAGACCTCAAATCGAAACTCGGCCCCGATATCGCCGGTCTGATGATCACCAACCCCAACACACTCGGCCTGTTCGACGAAAATATCGGTGAACTCGCTCACCTGGTGCATTCGGTCGACGGCCTCGTCTACTATGACGGCGCCAACCTCAACGCCATCATGGGCTGGACACGCCCCGGTGACATGGGCTTCGACATCGTGCATCTCAATCTGCACAAGACTTTCTCGACCCCGCACGGCGGCGGCGGCCCCGGTGCCGGCCCGGTCGGTGTCAAAAAGCATCTCGAAGCCTTTCTGCCCAACCCGCGCATTCAGTTCGTCGGCAAAAAATACCGCCTGCAGACCAAATGCCGCGAGTCGGTCGGCCCGGTACTCGGCTCGCTCGGCAATTTCCTCGTGCTCGTGCGTGCCTTTGCCTACATTCTGGTCAATGGCCGCGAAGGTCTCAAGAATGTCTCTGCATATGCAGTTCTCAACGCCAACTACATGATGCAGCGTCTTAAAAAGACTTTCGATCTGCCTTACGATCGCTTCTGCAAGCACGAATTCGTGCTGTCGGGAAAAGGTCTCGCCAGATACGGCGTCAAGACCCTCGACGTCGCCAAGCGCCTGCTTGATTTCGGATTTCACGCACCTACCGTGTATTTCCCGATGATCGTCGAAGAGTCGATGATGATCGAGCCAACCGAAACCGAGAGCAAGGGAACACTCGACTGCTTCTGCGAAGCCATGGAAATGATTGCGCGCGAAGCTGCTGAAAAACCTGACAACCTCAAGAACGCCCCGACTAAAACGCCGGTGCGCCGCCTTGACGAAGCTACAGCTGCCCGCAAACCAGATATAAACTACTTCCAGAAACCCGAATAACCCGGCTGATGACCAACTCAGTAAATCTCCCGCACATCGAAACCATGATGCTGCGGGAGATTCTGTACTTTCTTCGCCCGGCAGCAGGCCACGAAGTATGGCTGGTGGGCGGCAGTATACGTGACCTGCTGCAGGGGCAGACCGCCCTGCCCGATCTTGATCTCGCCACCAGCTTCAACCCGATTCCGGCTGCGCGTGAATACGCGAGAAAGACCGGCGCCGGGTTCGTCGTGCTCGATGAAGAGCGCAAGGTCGTCAGAGTGGTCAGATCTTTCGAAGAACAGCATTATACCTTTGACATATCAATGTTCAGAGCTGAAGGCATAGACGCCGACCTGCGCGCACGCGACTTTACCATCAACGCGATTGCCGCAAGACTCACAATGCCTGAAGATGAGTCGCAACCAGAGGGGCAAGAGGCCAGAACCGGGAGTGAATTGAAATTATACGACCCGCTGTGTGGCAGTGAACACCTGAAGAAGGGGCTGATCAGACCCTGTTCAGAGAATCTTTTCACCGACGATCCGCTGCGGCTGATGCGGGCATTCAGATTTTCTGCGCTTTTTAACGCCAGTTTTTCTGAACAACTGCAACAGATGATAATATCCCAGGCGCCGCTGCTTAAAGGTGTTTCGGGTGAACGCATACGCGACGAACTTTTTAAGGTTCTCCAGGTCGATAACAGCACACACTGGATCAGAATCATGCATGAAACCGGGATTCTGCCGGTGATATTTCCGCAGCTCGCCGCCTGTTCTGGTGTTGAGCAGAACGAGTGGCACCATCTCGATGTCTTCGAACACAGTCTGCTGACTCTCGAAAACCTCGAAAAGCTGCTGCTTGCCGCAGATGATCGGCCAGAATGGTGGCCTGCCTTCATCAGATATCTTGACGAAAATCTCTCGGGAAACCGTACCTATCGCCAGCTTCTCAAGCTGGGCAGCCTGCTGCACGATCTCGGGAAACCTGATTGTCGCAGAGTTGATGCCGATTCTGGTCGCGTGATTTTTCATGGCCATGAAATGGAAGGAGTCCGCATCGTCCGCGAAATCAGCGAGAATCTCAGACTTTCGGTCAACGAAAGTCAGTATCTGCAACTGCTGGTAAAGAATCACATGCGCCCCGGCGTCATGCTGCAGCAGGGAATTACCGACAAGCGCCTGTTTCGTTTCTTCTCAGAAACTGGTCGCGACGGGCTTGGCATAGCTATGCTCTCGCTGGCCGATCGCTGCTCAGCCCAGGGCTCTCTCAGTACCGATGAAATGGCCGAATTCGAAATCGGCATCATGCAGATCATGGCGGCCTTCTATGAGCAGCTCAAAAAACCGAAAATCGCCCCTTTTCTCAACGGGAACGACCTGATCAGACATTTCAAGCTCAAGCCGGGCCCTGAATTCAGAAGAATCCTCGAAGCCCTCGAAGAAGCGCAGTTTCTCGGCGAAATCAGCACGCGTGACGAAGCTCTCGCCAGAGCCGCAAAACTTCTAGAACAATGATCGGTCAGGCCAGTCTGATAAAATCATCAATTCGCAGTGACAGCTCAAACTCTGCATAAATAAAGGACTGAATATTGTTTAAGTCAGTCATTGGTCGATTCATTCGCAATCCGTCGACTCACCGACACTCGGCGATCCAGGCCTTCGAGGTGAGCGTAGCGACGAAGCAATCTCAAGACAATCAGCATTACTCCAGGCATTTACCCTTCGCCGGGCTGATTTCACTTGTGCTGTTCGTCATGCTGTACGCCGCTCCAGTTCATGCATCAGTCCAGAAAAACCTCGAACTTCTCGCAATTGTTGTCGAAAGCACAATCTGGCGCCTTGAATCGGGCATAGAGCTGCCCGGGAAAAATCATGACGATTTTATGAGAACTGCCGCGCTGCAGTATGAGATGACCGCGATCGCTGCCGGGCACCCACAACTGCTCGAAGAAGACTATTATCGTCTTGGCTTGAGTTTTGTCGCCAGACACTTTGCTGAATATCAGCTGGCAAGGCAGTTATTGCAGCAGGAACTGGCGGCACAGAAACTGCGCGCAGTAAGAGACTGGTTAACCAGAGAAATAGCTGATCTCGATCTACTTATCAGAAACCAGAATACCGGGCATACTGCAATCGGGCAGAGCATACCCAGGCCTTACCAGGCAATAATAGAAGATTTGAAGCAGACACTGACCAAATCTGGTGTTCACTGACAAAGACTATTTGCGCTTAAAGATAGCGCGCCAGCCGCTTGGCGGCTGCATTACCGGATGTCTTATCTTTGGCCCGACACCTATATTAGCGGTCACAAAAAATGCATCTGGCTCTATTGTTCTAGCTATTGCCACGAGCTGATCGATATCTTTGCGGCGACAGGGAATTTCGATTTCTTTGACGGCGCGATCAGATTCGATGCCGTCAAAAGTCATTACCTGGAAACCAAGACGTCTGAATTCTGTCGCCAGCTCAAGACCTTTCTCGAGGCTGATAATTCGCAGCAGCGAATTTCCCAGCGAAATTCTCTTCTCGATGACAATACCGACCACATTACCAGACGCATAACCGAGAGCATAAAAAATCGCAATGATCGGGCTTTCATTGATTTTGCCAAGAACAGTAGAAATTACCAGCAGCCAGATGCTTACCTCGATAAAACCAAGAACGAATGCCGTCTTGATGCGTCCGTTCACTATACTGATGATACGAATGGTACCGACCGAAACATCGACAATTCTGGCCATAAACACAGCCAGACCGGTAAGTATTATTGTAATGTCCATATTGTGTGATTCCTGATTCAGCAGCGGATAAAAAATAATAACAGATTTCGAATCAGTTCGATAGCCTGCATGAATGATATTGCCGGTTTCTTTGTCTTGATGACTGTGTGCCTGAAGTTGATAAGGTTCTCTGATTTTGTTTTCTCTGTTTGAGCAGAAAGCTCTGTCACAGGTTTTCTTTGCTAAAAGCTTGTATAACAAAGGAAATACAATTGCCAAGGACAGCTGAATGAGGTATATGTTAGATGCAGAGAACCAAAGTACATTAGAAGCTCACTCAGAGTATCCGCATTTTGCTGATATTAGTGGGCCTGTCAGGAGCGAAAAGTTAACTGGTGAATATAGATGACACGCCTGCTCGCATACCTTAAAAACCTGACCGGATCGCCGCATTTTCTGATATTTTCTGCCATGGCTCTGATACTGGCTGCAGTCGATACATGGTTCATTTCTTCGCATACTCTTGCATACGGCTCGCGAAATCTGATTCTGACAATAATGCTGCTGATTCTATGCCTCAAGGAAATAGAACATTTTTTTATTGTCGCCACAGCGCTGCAGTTGCCCAACCTGTTGATGCTGTTGTTTCTTTCACTGCATTATCAGTCACCGGCTCTGTTTTTCAGTGGTCTGGCAACGCATGCAGTGGTATCAGCCATCATTTTTTACTTTTACTGGAACCTCAGTCAGTCTTATGTTCCCGAAACTCGTGTCAGCAGTCTTAAAGCCAATTTAAAGGAAGCAGATGAGCAGAATTTGCAGAAACTTCTTTACTTCAGCCTGCTCGGCTGTCTGCGCGACAAGAATCGTGTTCTGGCTCAGGCATACCATGTGCTTGATAATTTTTTTAAAGCCGAAAAATCAGTTATCTATCTTGCTGACCACGAAAAGAATCTTCTTATTCCAAATTTCAAACCGGGAACCGAACCGGATAAGAGCTTCCAACCGATACTGGTAAAGCCTGATTTCTGGCGAAAGCACAGCTACGACCCGGACAAAGGCATGTTAAGCCTGATCGGCGGTAAAGCCAGTCTGCATACTCTCAAAAGTCTGATTCCAGAGTCGTCGATTGACGCGCAGGCAGCCATGCCTCTAAGCGCAGACAAGATTGTCACCGGCCTGGTCGTGATTTTTAGGCAAAAAGAAGAAAACAAAAAGAACCTCGATCCCGCACATTTTGCCGCCTTTGCCTATGTTCTGGGCTCGGCCTTCGAGAACTGCCAGACCAGCCTTATTTGCAGACAACTGCTTGATAAAGCCGTTCAGAAAAGTGAAATGGTTGAGAATGCACTGGGCAGATTTGTTTCAGGTGATGTGGCTAAAAACATCATCGACAGCCAGAATCAGATTTCGCTCGGCGGCAAAAAAGCTCGAATTTCAGTAATGATAGCCGACCTGCGCGGATTCACCCGCTTGAGCAGTACTATACCAATAGAAGGTGTCGTAACTCTATTGAATACATGGTTCGAACGCGCCTGCGCGCTGATCGGCAAAAATGGCGGGCATATCGATAAATTTATGGGAGACGGCATTCTTGTGCTGTTCGGGGCTCCCAAACCTGGTCAGAACGACACTCTGCGCTCAGTATATACTGCGTTCAGGCTGCAGGAAGAGTTTGCCAGATTTATGATACCAGTTAAGCTTCCAGCAGGCTGTTCGCTCGGGCTTGGCATCTCGATCTCGACCGGGGAAGCTGTGGTTGGCAACTTCGGCTCAAAAAATCGCATGGAATACACTGCTATCGGCGAAACCGTCAACCTCGCCGCCCGTATAGAAAAGTTGGCAGAAAGCGATGAAATCATCATTGACGAAGCGACTTTCAAGCATCTTCCTGCCGACGCATTCAAATACAGTGTCATGTCGAATGTAGAGATTAAAGGAGCTGCCACGCAGAACCTGTACAGACTTCATGCCATACTTAACAGTCTGCCTGAAGAGTCCAGTTCATAAAATTCTGGCGTTTGATTTCAGCTTTTCCAGAGTATTACAGTTCCGTCAACAACTCCTGATATTTTGCCATCGGCCAGAACTCTTGTGCAACAACTTCTTCGGCATGGTCAACCGCTTCGCGCAATTTTCCAAGAGCTTTTTCGGCAGCGTCAGCCAGGAATTCAGCCTTTTTATGATGATTTTCCTGTTTGTCGGCCTTGGCAAGAGCCTCTTCAAGCTTGTCAGTGCAGTGCCTGATGTTTGAATAAAATGTATCGAATTTCTTTATATCTTCTGTCAAAGCTTTTGAAGCCATGCCAGCAGATTTAGCTGCAGCTGCTGCAGACGCTACAGCGTTGATCTGCTTGACAACCGCCGGAAGAATTTCTGTCTTAGCCATGTTTACTGCAGTTTTGTATTCAATTTCTTTGGTTTTTATGTAGTTTTCGAGCTTGATCTCAACCTTGGCGCAGACTTCACGTTCGCTCAAAACATGAGTTTTTTCCATCAACTCGATGACTTCGGGCTCAAGATAGGCACTCAGTGCTGCGGGAGTATTTCTGGCATTGGGCAAACCAAGCTTTTCTGCCTGCTTGTGCCATTCGTCCGAATATCCGTTGCCCTCAAACCTGACGCGACGGGTTTCTTTAAAAACATCTTTAAGCACCAGCAATGCGCTTTCTCGAATATCTTTTTCCTTATGTACCGCCAGTCTCTTTTCAATTGTATAAAAACCATAGGTGCAAAGCTGATTGAGCAATGTAACTGCTTCAGAGGGATTCTGAGAAGAACCAACCGCTCTGAACTCAAATTTGTTACCGGTAAAGGCAATAGGCGAAGTGCGATTCCGGTCAGAATAGTCCTTCGAAATTCTCGGCAGATTACGCACTCCCATATTGATGTTGGCCATTACCTGCTCCGTCGGCTTGCCCATCCGCTCTATTTCATCTATCAGCCGTGTCAGATATTCCCCCAGATAAATCGACATTATCGCAGGTGGAGCTTCGCTGGCCCCAAGACGATGGTCATTGCCGGCATCAGCTACGCAGGCCCGCAGAACACCGCCAAATTTGTCGACACCAAGCATGAACGCACCAAGAGTGAGCAGAAAAGAAATGTTCTTAAGTGGTGACGCTGAAGGTTCGAGATAGTTGGCACCTGTGTTATCGCCGATCGACCAGTTGACATGCTTGCCAGAACCGTTGACCCGGGCAAATGGTTTTTCATGCATGGTTACATAAAGGTCGTGCTTCATCGCAACCTGACGCATGACGTCCATTGTCTGCAAATTGTGATCTATAGCAAGGTTGGCTTCTTCATAGAGAGGTGCTATTTCAAACTGGTTGGGCGAAACTTCGTTGTGGCGGGTTTTGGCAGGAATTCCACGACGATAAAGTTCATGATCGAGTTCTGACATGAATTTAATCATTCGTGGATGAATGGCACCAAAGTAATGATCTTCCATCTGTTGCCCTTTGGCTGGAGCAGCGCCAAACAGTGTTCTGCCACAAATTCTCAGATCCTGTCTTGTATTGTAGAGCTTTCTTGAGACGACGAAATATTCCTGTTCCGGGCCACAGTTCACTACGATTTTTTTGGCAAGCCTGTTTCCAAGCAATCTCTGCAATCTAATACCGGCGTCATTAAGTGCGCGCATGGATCTTAAAAACGGCGTTTTAAGATCGAGTACCGCGCCAGTCCATGATAGAAAAACCGAAGGAATTACCAGCGTTCTGGTATTGCCAGTTTCGAGCAGAAAAGCCGGAGAAGTTGGATCCCAGGCGGTGTAACCACGTGCTTCAAAAGTAGATCGCATTCCTCCGGAGGGAAATGAGGATGCATCCGGTTCGCTCTGAATAAGCTGCTTGGCCGAGAATCGCTCTATGATATCACCGGTTTCTGAATAGGTAATGAAAGCATCGTGTTTTTCAGCTGTTCCACCACGCTGAGGCTGGAACCAGTGAGTGAAGTGAGTAGCTCCCTCTCCGATAGCCCATTCCTTCATAGCGTGTGCTACGGGCTCGGCAATCGATTCGTCGAGCGGGTTACCTGTGTGAATGGTCGAAATGAGCCTCTCATAGGTGTCATGGCTGAGCTTTTCCCGCATTACCGAGCGATTGAACGTCAGTTCACCGAAAATTTTAGTAATCTGCGACATGCTTACCTCTTAAAATGTAACTTGCGATTCTTCGAAAGATTTCTAATAATAATTGTCGGCCGCAAATTCGTCAAGTCTTACACATTAATTTGCAGCAAATAGCCATCCAATTAGTTCTCGTTTTTACAATTTTATCAATTTCATGAGCTAAAATTACAAAATTATTGCCGACGCTAACTCTTTTCTTTGTCGCCCGGAAGCCATTTTTTTATTATGCTGCTCAGGTCATGCATACGAAAGGGTTTTATCAGACAATCATTCATACCAGCTTTGATGCAGGCTTCTCTGGTCTCTGAAAACGCGTCCGCAGTAACAGCTATCGCCGGGATTGAACGATTGAAGTTGGCATTAGCATTGCCGCGAACCAGCCTGATGGTTTCAAAACCGTCGAGAAGCGGCATCTGCAGATCGAGCAGGAGAATATCATATTGGCGACGCGCCAGCGCAAGAATCGCTTCGTGCCCGTTTGAAACGACATCAACCGATATGCCGAGTTTGTCGAGCATAGCTTTGACAACATACTGGTTAACCGGGTTGTCTTCGGCCAGAAGTGCATAATAGCTTTTTTTAGCCAACTCCGGCATAGGAATAGCGACCATTCTGCCCGAAAGCGACCTTGCCTGCCGATAAAAATGCTCTGCCTGCTCTTTATCACTTTCAACTGGCAAAGGAATATGAAACCAGAACCTGGAGCCATTTCCAAGGTCGCTTTGCACGAAAATTTGCCCGCTCATTAATAAAACCAGCTTTTTGGAAATGGCCAGACCGAGACCGCTGCCACCAAAGCGTCTGGTGTTTGAAGAATCGAGCTGCGTAAAACTTTGAAAGAGCATATCCTGCTTCTCTGCTGCTATACCTATACCTGTGTCTCTCACTTCAAACCTGATGTTACTGTTGTTACCAGTATCATAGTCAGGAATGACGCTCAAAACAACCTCACCCTCAGCGGTAAATTTGATTGCATTGTCTACAAGATTTACCAGAATCTGTCGCAGTTTGGCTGAGTCTCCCCTGACAATATCTGGTAGCGCTTCGTCAAGCTCAAGCCGGTAAGAAAGATTTTTCATAACGGCATTATGTCTCAGCTGCTCAAACACACCACGCACAATACTCTTTAAATCAAATGTTGTGCTTTCTACTTCCATCTTGCCAGACTCAATTTTGCTTATATCGAGGATATCATTGATAAGCATCAGCAAAGAATTGCTGCTGTCTCGAATAATCTCTGCATACTGTCGCTGCTCGTCAGAAAGTTCGCTGTGCAGCATGAGTTCGACCATTCCATAAATTCCATGAATCGGCGTGCGAATTTCATGGCTCATATTAGCGAGAAAGACGCTTTTCGCTTCACTGGCAGAGTCTGCCTTTCTTCTGGCTGCGACAAGTTCCCGCTCAGTCAGCACCAGGCGGGTGACATCAGCAAAAAAGCCAACTACACACTTTCTTCCGTCGATTTCCATCAGAGCGGTATTTAATTCAGCATAGAACACAGAATGATCCTTGCGCTGACAGGGAAGCTTTGCAACATGGCTGAAGCAGGTTAAATTGTTCTTGCGAAACAACTGCATCGTACTGTCTGCTTCATCAGCTGGATGCAGGCTCTCTATGCTTTTCCCGACAAGCTCATGCTGATCATAACCAAACATTTTTGCGGCCCAGGGATTAACGCCAATAATATTTTCATTCTCAATATCCGCTATTACAATTCCATGGCCACAGCCTTCGAACAGAGCACGATATTTTATTTCTGATTCCGCGATCTGATTCCAGGAACGCTCTGCGGTTTCCAACAGGTCGAGAAGAATTCTTTCGCTTTTCATTTTATGGTATTCATAGCCGCCGGAGACTATTGTAGAAAATGCAAATATTCCGAAAAATCTCTTCAAAAACGCCGGATCATAAACGTATAAATAACCTGGCACATAAATACTGAATAAATAAGACAGGGCACAGCAGGTAAGATAAACCACCGAGATAGTCATCCCATACCTGAAACCGCTGAGGAAAAACACAACTGGCGGCACAAGAAAACTCCAGACAGCACCAGTGCCCTCAATGCCACCGTTAAAAAAAATTGAGAAAAAAAACAGCGCAACAGTCAGCACTGATACAAATCTGGGCCAGGAAGCCTGTCTGTTTTTATAAGCGGTAACACCACCACAAAAGAAGATTGTGGCAACAATCAGATCGACAGCAGTAAACCAGTAATTTCCAATTCGATAGTTATCTACTGCGAACCAGACTCCATAAATGACAGCCAGCACCGAGGCAATGATTAAAATCTGCTGGCGAAAATCATTATTCTGTTCGGCTATGTTATAGCCATTAAGAGTATCGGGCACTACTTTCTCCCGAAGACAAAGATTTGTTGCACCTCTGCTCAAACTACACTGTTTAAAGCACTTTGTAAAGCACCATCAATAGGTGAGACAAATGATTTCTCGCAAACCCAGTTCTAAACAGTCAACTCCATCAGCCTATCCCGCTTGCGCAGGATCACATGGCTCTTATTGCCTGGCGGCAATAAGAGCCATCTGAAAAAGGTGAGAACCCCGCACATACAGCCTGGTTATTATAAGCCTGTTCAGCAGAGCGACCAACTTTTTGGCCACGGATGGCCTTATGCCGAAGCGCATGAGGATGCAAGCGCTTCGGCGAAGACAGGATGTCGCGTATGCCTGACCGCCGCAGGATTGCGCGCGGTCAGGCCTCCCACGCGTGGGAGGGTCGGGCGCCGAGACTCAGACTCCATTTGCCTAAAAGGGTGGAGCCCCAGCACGATTATTACAGAGCTTTTATCGATTCTGGCAGCGATCCGACTTAGCGACAGGATGTCGCGTATGTCTTTGCGCCTGAGGAT
>Ga0116144_10002595_pt1 | contig 19263 bp, 19 predicted proteins | sample AD_UKC035_MetaG_FD_89746 | JGI IMG/M metagenome (GOLD analysis project Ga0116144, IMG submission 89746) | Active sludge microbial communities of municipal wastewater-treating anaerobic digesters from USA - AD_UKC035_MetaG | ecosystem: Engineered > Bioreactor > Anaerobic > Digestate | place: USA...
CCTGCGGGTCTTCGTCTGCGCTATGCTTCGCTCAGACCTTATCCATCGCCTGCGAACGGGGAAGCTGGTAAGTTTACACACAACCGCCCCAGCGAATCCAACTGCTGAGGCAGAAGCGGGCAGATTATACATGCGGGTCGGGGATGTGTCAACAGATGGAATATGACATTGCGAGCCCTGATGGTTGAGTAGCCCTGAGCGGGGTTTGCGAAGGGCGTGTCGAAACCATCACGGCGAAGCAATCTCCAACACGTTGAGGGGGGATTGCTTCGTCGCGAAGGGCAAGAGCGCTCCTCGCAACGACATCCGCTTGTTAAACCGCACCAGCCGTCCCTGCGAGAGAAGCGGGTTTTTATCCCTTCGGCAGGATCGAAGTGAGAGTCCTCGTCACACTTTGCAACGCGCCAGCATGTCCCTTGATCTTGTTCACGTCGCCTGTCTTCAAGCCCGATTGCACTTCGGTGATGGTCTTCGATGTGGAGGCTTGATTGTCAATGATCTTTTGTGTGATGCTTTCGAGATTGATGAGCAATTGCAAAATATTTTTCGGGATGATCGGCAGACCCTTCGCGATGGGGAGCAAGCCGTCGAGGATGTTGTTGGCGATGCCGGCGTATTTCACCGTGAGCGTGTGAAGCGAGCCGATGGAGTTGGTGAGTTCGAGCGCGACCTCCTGGATCGAGTCGATCATGTTCTTGTGATCTTGGATCATCTTGCCGATGTCGTTCAGCGAGTCGGTGAGCTTATCTGAAAATTTCACGTACGACACGGGCTTGGATGGGACAACACCTGGTCTTGCTGTGGGTCTGATCGGGGTGGGCATGGGAATCTCCTTGAGTTTGAATTTTCGCAACTATACTTTAATTTGGAATTGAATACAACACATTCAAGGCATGTGACATTGTGGCTTGTGTTTTTGAATTTGACACTCTCTGCATTGACAAACCCTCGTGACTACTGTACCCTCGCCTCATGATAGGTCTTTCGCCGCTTCAACAACAGGTAGTTGATTCTCCCCTCGACTCGAAACTCTTCGTGTCAGGTCCCGCAGGGACGGGGAAAACTACCGCAGGCGTCGAGTGGATGCGTCACTTGCTCGCGCAAGGCGTGCCCGGCGAATCGATTCTCATGCTCACCCCGCAGAGGAGTTTGCAAGAACCGTATCTCGATCTGCTCTACAGCCCCGAACGACGCGCGGGCGGCGAGGTGACTCCCGCCACGATCGGCGGTTTGGCGCGGCGCATGTGTGACTTGTTCTGGCCCCTCGCGGGTGAAGCGGCGGGATTTGCAAACCCGAGCCAGCCGCCTGTTTTCCTCACGCTCGAAACCGCGCAATATTACATGGCGCATCTCGTCCGCCCTTTGTTAGATGAAGGTTATTTTGAATCGGTGACGATTGATCGCAATCGTTTGTATTCCCAAATTATTGACAACCTCAACAAAGCCGCCGTGATCGGATTTCCACATACCGACATTGGCTCAAAACTCGACTTATCGTATTTCGGCGACCCAGCTCAACGCCGTGTTTATCAAGATGCGCAAGAGTGCGCGAATCGCTTCCGCCAATATTGCCTCGACCATAATTTGCTCGATTTTTCCTTGCAACTCGAAGTCTTTGCAGAAACTTTATGGAAGCAGGATATTGTCAAAGATTACCTCACGAGAAATTATCGCCACCTGATCTACGACAACGTGGAAGAAGACGGTCCGCGCGCGCATGATATTGTTGCCGAATGGCTCGCAGACTTCCAATCCGCTTTACTAATTTACGACGAAGACGCAGGCTTCCGCTACTTCCTCGGCGCGGACGTGCAAACAGGTTGGGCATTGCGTGAGTTGTGTGATGAGCAGATTCAATTGCAAGAAAGTTTTGTGATGTCGGAGGATGTGGCGAATTTAAGTGCTGGGTTGGTTGATGAAATAGTTCCAGGTCAAACGTCGAATGTCGAAGGTCAATATTCTTCAGATGCTCTTACCATACTAAAGCGAATCGGTAGCGAAACTGATACCCCACGCTATTACCCTGAACTGCTTGACGCCGTTGTCAATGAAATCCAATCTCTAGTCCGCCGCCCTGAGTATGTCGAAGGGTCTAGTAATCTAGTCTCTCCTTCCCAAATCGTCATCCTCACCCCCTACCTCTCCGATGCCTTGCGATTTTCCATCACACACAGACTTGAAACAGCAAACATCCCCTGGCGCTCGCACAGACCGTCGCGCTCGCTTAAGGACGAGCCCGCTTCTCATGCGTTGATCACGCTTGCCGCGCTGGCGCATCCGCATTGGAATATCCACCCGCCGAAATTTGACGTGGCGTACGCGCTGATGCAATCCATTGATGGACTCGATCTCGTCCGCGCGCAACTCCTCACCGACATTGTCTATCGTCAACGCGACCTTCAACTTTCGACCTTTGACCAGATCAAGCCCGATGTTCAGGAGCGAATCACTTTTTCGGTTGGAAATCGCTATTCAACGCTTCGCAATTGGATCGAAGAATATCGTACCTCGGATGTTCTTCCGCTCGATCATTTCTTACGGAAATTATTTGGCGAAGTTTTATCGCAAGCAGGATTTGGTTATCACCGCAACTTCGACTCGGTCCGCGTGGCGGCGAGTTTGGTCGAGTCAGTGAAGAAGTTTCGTTTGGCTTTAGACCTAACAGGTACGCTTCGCGAAAACCTGTTAGGTCTTGGTAAAGAATACATCCAAATGCTGCAAGACGGAGTGATCGCCGCGTCGTATCTCGAGGGCTGGCAGAACGAAGACAAAGACGCGGTTCTCATCGCGCCCGCGCATACGTTCTTGATGATGAACCGTCCCGTCACGATTCAATTCTGGCTCGATGCTGGTTCTAGCGGATGGTACGAGAGATTGTCGCAACCGCTCACGCATCCGTATGTGTTGAGTCGGGGATGGCAGGAGGGACGTCAATGGACGGATGCTGATGATGTTCAATACAGTAAAGAGGCGATGGCGCGGCTGGTATCGGGATTGCTCCACCGCTGCCGCGAGCGCGTCTATTTGGGAATTTCTGAACTTGGCGAAAGCGGATTTGAGGGACGCGGCGAATTGTTGCGCGTGTTTCAAAAAGTTTTGTGAAAAGTAGGTGACAGTCATCTTCAAGATGACTGTCACCTTTGAGGAAAATAAATGAACAAAAAATTTTTGCTCGTTGCAATTTCGATCCTCCTGTTGGCTTGTACTGCGACTGGGACTCCGACAACTGTTCCACCTGTGGAGCCGAGTGCGACTTCGATCATCCCTCCCGCTGATTCAACTTTCACGCCTCCGCCTCCATCAACGGATGGACCGAGTCTTGCCAATTGCCCGTTGTTCCCTGCGAACAATTTCTGGAACGCTCGCGTGGATTCGCTTCCCATCCACCCGCAATCTGATTCGTGGATCGACAACATCGGACGCGACGAAGGCTTTCACATGGATTTCGGCTCGGGCGAGTGGGACGGGGGTCCGATCGGGATTCCATACAACGTCGTGGCTGGATCAACTGTCCCTGCGTATGAACCGGAGTTTTATTATCCCGATGAATCCGACGCGGGACCGTATCCGATTCCCGACAATCCGAATCGCGAGTGGGGGAGCGATCACCACATTTTGGTCGTGGACACGGAGGCTTGCGTGTTGTATGAAATGTACGACATGAGTTTCGATAATGGCGTGTGGAGCGGCGGCTCGGGCGCGATCTGGGATTTGAACTCGAATGCCCTGCGCCCCGACACGTGGACATCCGCTGACGCGGCGGGTTTGCCGATTTTGCCAGGGCTGGTTCGTTATGACGAAATTGTTGCTGGCGAAATTAACCACGCATTACGATTTACTGTTGAAGACACAGCGGGCTACATCTGGCCCGCGCGGCATCAGACCTCCGATCCGAAAAATGCAATCCCGCCGATGGGCGCGCGCTTCCGCTTGAAAGCGGATTACGATATTTCAAGTTTCCCGCCTGAGATGCAAGTTCTTTTGCAAGCGATGAAGACATATGGAGTCGTGTTGGCAGACAATGGCTCGAATTGGTACGTCAGCGGCGCGCCCGATGAACGCTGGGACAATGATATGTTGCACCTGCTCGATGTTTTGACGGGAGACGATTTTGTGGTGGTGGATACGTCTGTGTTAATGGTGGATGAGGATTCGGGGGAGGTTCGCCCATGAATTGCCCGCACGGGGATGAACCCCCGTGCTACACATACGAAGACGGCTGAAGCCGCCTTGAGATATACATGCCTTATTGGAAACTCTATTATCATTTTGTTTGGGGAACGAAAAATCGTTTGCCATTAATTGACTTGACTCTCGAACCTGAGCTATATCGCGTTATCGCGGCAAAGGCGCAGGGCATGGGTGGATTCGTCCATGCTGTCGGCGGGATGGAAGATCACGCTCATCTTGCTGTTTCTGTTCCGCCCAAAATAGCGCCTGCGAAATTCATCGGAGATGTGAAAGGGAATAGTTCGCATTACGTCAACCACGTGATCAAACCCGATTTCGAGTTTTACTGGCAGGATGAATATGGAGTCTTGTCCTTCGGTGAAAGAAATCTTGCTTCGGTGGTACGATATATTCACAACCAAAAACAACATCACGCAGACGGAACATATATAGCGGCGATGGAGAGGATGGATGAAACATAGGTTACGTGGACGGAGGTTGATCTTTGGCATTGTCCGCCGTGGGATAAATGTGTTGCACATGGCATGACACAGTCCGTGCCGTGTCCGCCCGACGATGAACCGTTGGGCTACGCCTACGAAGGCGGCTCAAGCCGCCTCGCCCGCGCCTAGTCCGCTTTAGCGGGCTTTGTATGAATAGCACGGTGGTTTATCACCGTGCGGGTTTGCGGGGTAGAATCAACCGAAGAAATCAGAATACCTCAATCAAGAAATTTTGACACTTGATACTTGATACCTGAAACCTGAACATATGACCCTCACCTTCACCCCTCGTCCCTCCCAACAACAAATCCTCCGCTACGATAGCGGACGGCTCGGCATTGCCGCCGTCCCTGGCGCGGGGAAGACGCACATTCTCTCCGCGTTGGCGGCGCAGATTATTCAAAGCGGTGCGTTGCAAGACGATCAGGAAGTGCTCATCGTCACGCTCGTCAACTCGGCGGTGGACAATTTCGAAGCGCGCATCAAACGTTTCTTCGACAACCCGTTGCAAGCCCTCTACAAATATCGCGTTCGCACATTGCATGGGCTGGCGCATGACATCGTCCGCGAAAAGCCTGCGAGCGTGGGACTCGAAAATCGTTTCAGCATCATTGACGAGCGTGAGGCGGGTTTCATTCGCAAAGAGTCGGTCAATGCGTGGCTGGCGAATCATTCATTGGATGAATACCTCGACCCCGCCCTCGATCAATCCAAAATGGATTGGGTCAAGCGCGATCAACTTCCCAATTTATTGGACTCCCTCGCCTTAGCTTTTATCCGCTCCTCGAAAGATCGCCTCTTGACTCCCGACAGCCTGCGCGCCAAACTCGACGCTTTGTCCACGCCCCTGCCTCTCGCCGAACTCGGCTACAGCATCTACGCGGACTATCAACGCGCCCTCGCCTACCGCGGCGCCGTGGACTTCGACGATCTGATTCGACTCGCATTGACCCTGCTAGAAAACGACGAAGAATATCTTGTGCGACTTCAATATCGTTATCCATATATTCTCGAAGATGAAGCGCAAGATTCGAGTTTGACGCAGGAGAGGATACTTTCTCTCTTAAGTGGCTCTCGCCCTGAGCGGAGCCGCAGCGATAGCGGAGGCGCAGACGAAGGGCAATTGACTGGCGACCCCGCGCTTCGTCTGCGGACTTCGCTTCGCTCGTCCTCCGCTCAGCGCGATGATGGTAACTGGGTCCGTGTGGGTGACCCGAACCAAGCCATCTTTGAGACATTTACAACTGCCTCGCCCGAACTCCTCCGCGCGTTTATTCAAAACAACCCAAGCATAGACATGCCCGAGTCGGGGCGGTCACAGCCATCCATTCTGACGTTGGCGAATCATCTCATTGACTGGGTAATGACGTCGCATCCCATCCCCGAAGCGCGGACGGCGTTGTCGGTGCCGCATATTGTCCCTGTGCCAGAGGATGACCCGCAGCAAAATCCGCCAGATAACCCTGAGGGAATTAAATTTATTAGTAAACGATATACGCCAGAGGAAGAACTCGAAGCGGTGGTCAAATCGGTGAAGGGATATGTTGACTCCATTTGGGGTTTTCCCGATGAAGACAAACCGACGATTGCGATCCTTGTCCCGCGTAACCAGCGCGGCGTGGATGTGGTCAATGCGTTGCGCCAAAAGGGAATCGAGCCGATTGAGTTAATTTCGAGTACAAGCGAGACACGGGCGGCGGCGGGATCATTGAGTTACTTGTTGGGCTATCTGGCGGATCCAAGTTCGGCGCGGAAGTTGTCGAAGGCGTATGAGGTGTGGCGCAGAGATATTTTTGGTGGCAACCGTAGGGGCGACCCGTCAAGGTCAAACGGTGATTCCGATGAGGGCATGGAGGGTCGCCCCTACATCGAGCAGATTCCAACCTTGTTGCGCAAGATGGTTGACGTGGAAAATTTTGTAGCGCCACAAAATGCCGACGACTGGCGATCAGCTATCGGTGCGAATGAAGCGGGGCAAGTCGTCGAGGAGTTGAGCGCGTTCCGAGTCGTCATCCAGAGATGGTTGAGCGCGGTGACGCTTCCGATTGATCAGTTGGTGTTGACGTTGGCGCAGGATGTGTTCACCGAGGTGCACGATCTGGCGCTGGCGCATAAACTTGCGTTGGTGTTGCGAAGCGCGGCGGACGATCACGCGGATTGGCGTCTGCCTGAGTTGACGGCGGAGCTGGCGGTGATCGCGAAGAACGAACGGCGCTTCATCGGGTTCTCGTCGGACGATTCGGGCTTTGACCCCGAACGCCATCGCGGACGGGTGGTGGTGACGACGATGCACAAGGCGAAGGGACTGGAATGGGACCGCGTGTATTTGATGTCGGTCAATAATTACGACTTCCCATCGAACATGCCGAACGACCGTTTTATTTCGGAGAAGTGGTTCGTGCGGAGCGGGTTGGACTTGTCGGCGGAGGCGTTGGCGCAGTTGGGCGCGTTGTGGTCTCGATACGTGCCGCCACGCTTCGACTTCGCTGCCGCTCCGCTCAGCGCGGGCGGCACTACTCGACCACCATCGAATGAATATGATTGGTACGAAGAAGGCGCGGCGACGATGCGCTCGCGGTTGGATTACGTGAAGGAACGTCTGCGCCTGTTCTACGTGGGCATCACGCGCGCGAAACGGGAGTTGATCGTCACATGGAATTCGGGCAGGCAAGGCGATGCGACGCCGAGTTTGCCGTTGAGTGAGTTGATGGGGTGGTGGGAGGGGAGATGACGTTTCGTTTTTTGATGTAAGACAGAAGTATAATGCTGAGTGCAGAGCAAATTTCAGAGAGACATTTATGAATGAAGTTGCCACTGAAACTAAAATGCGATTTACCACAATAACAAAGTGGATATTGTCTGGATTCATAGATTCCATATTTCTTGTGTTTTGGGTGTTAATTCAATGGGGAACACAAAGAGTTTTAGAAAACCTTCGGTTAGTAGGAATTGACAGAGTGGTGTTTTATGTTTTTCAGGTACTTTTTGCATTGTCAACTTTGGCTCCCGTGATTATTTTTATGTATAGTGATATTGCGACTATGATAATTAGAGCAAAAATTCAAATAAAAAACGAAAAGAAGAGAAAATAAATGGAACACGAAGATTTCTTGCTGCCCACAGAACATGAGTTAAGGGAATTCGCTAAGATATTTACCCAGCGAGTAAAAATCTTCACAGGTATTGCGTTATTTAGTGGGATTGTTTTCGCTGCTCTTGCAATGATGGGGGTTGCAGCAATGAGTAGCGATGCGCCACCAGCAGCTAATATGACTCTGATAGAAGTAATCAAAGAGCTTGGAAAAATATTTCTAAATTTGAGCTCCTATCTAAGTGCATTAATTGTTGCTTATGGCGTTTGGATATATGTTTTGTTATTCTTGGTCATATTCATGGAAACTGGTCTGGTCTTGACACCCTATTTGTCTGGGGAGTCTTTACTTTTTGCAACAGGGGTATTGGCAAAATCACATTCCCTAAATATTTGGCTTCTGCTTGTATTGTTTATCTTCGCGTCTATCATAGGTAATATTGTCAATTATTGGATAGGTCATTATTTGGGACATCAGGCTTACCGTATCAAGTGGATTAGGAAAGAATATTTTCATCGTTTACATGCCTTTTTTCAGAAGCACGGAGGAAAGATAATTTTCCTAGCTCGTTTCTTTCCTGTTCTTCGTACTTTCGCCCCATTTATTGCAGGTTCTGCTCTGATGTCATATGCTTATTTCATTACCTATAACGTTTTTGGCGGTATTGTTTGGGTGTTGCTTTTTACTTTAGCAGGGTATTTCTTTGGGAATTTCCATTTTGTTAGCAACAACTTTGATTTTGTATTTGTTATCATTGTTTTAATATCAATAATTCCAGTGATAGCTTTGCCTAATTTGTGGGGAGGAAGAAGAGCAGAGGCTGATAGATAAAAAATGGACTCAGGTGGGATGGGGAATGCGACCTCACCTAGATGGTGACGAATAAACGGCTTGTTGGTTTGACCTCACCCAGATAAACGTAATGGTCGGCGTGTTGGGTTGACCTCACCCAGATAAGCGTAATGATCGGCGTGTTGACTTGTCCCTCTCCTAAAGGAGAGGGTATGGGGTTGAATCCTTTTCTGTGGGATGGGGAAATTGAATCTCCAAGAAAATTTTGGTTTGATGAGCAAAGGCTTCTCCCTCGTAGGAGACGCGTACCCGAGCCCTTCGGCAGGCTCAGGATAAACTCCGCGAGTGGTAGACGGGAGAGGGGTTTGAATGAAGAGCGGCTGTACTTTCCGCGAGACCGTTTTCAAATCTGCAACTCGCATCCGAAATTATAGAATCTCATTCATCTTGTAGTACAATGTGCGTGAAAGAGTTTGACAATTTTGTTCCTGTCTGTTCCGTGGGGAAGGGATGGTCATCAAGTAACGAAATCTCGAAAACTCCAAACTGAGTCCGCTATATTTTTACTCTCTATGGAGACCCGCATGCGCAATCCGAAAACAAAATTCGACCTGCAATGGAAAGTGTTCCGCAGTCGTTCCACCGAATGGTGGAGTCTGCTGGCTGAGCACGACCTGAAAAAAATTGACAAGGCGGACGACAAACAGAATCGATTCGTCACCCTGCTTCAAGTGAAGTATGGATACACACGTCAACAGGCGCAGGAAGAGATTAACAACCGCTGGATGGCGTTTTACATGGCGAGAAAAGTCGCTGGGTAAAACTTACGGCTACAACAAAACGAAAGTGGTCTCGGATGTGCGTTCGAGACCACTTTTTGTTTCCAGTGGTAGAGGAAATTGGGTCTTATCATGTGGTCTTGCGAATCGGGCTTGCCAATTAAAAATGCCGTTATACTTCGGTCATGGAGCAAGCGGAACTTGCGATTGCCGCCGAAAGACTAGCCCGCCTCAGCGCGGACTTTCATGTAGCCGTCCTCCGCGATTGGGGGAGCGGGGAAGAAACCCCGGATGGCGCATGGCAAAATGGGTTGTGGTCGCTCGCCGAGTTAGACAGATTGCACGACTCGATCTCCCTGCTGGCGAATTCGTTTGGCGGAAGCGAAAGTTTCCTCAACAAGGTGGGAAGCGTAACAGTGAAGAAAGGCGAGATCGGTTCGCATGGAGGGGAAGCGCTGCACGGAAGAATTACGTTATCGAGCGCTAGTTCATTCAACGCGTGGACAGTTGTCCATGAATTCGCTCACATCTGGGATGAGAACAGCGGCTGGCAATTATCCCGCCAGCTCGAACGATACACCGGCGGGTACACATCTCGGTTTTTCTCGTGGGTGAAAAAATATTTGCGGCTTGCCGACTTGAATGGCTTTACCAAAGCGGAGGAGCCCGGCAAGCGCGGACGCAAACCCGGGTGTAACGCGCGAGGCTACTTCTACGGCGACAAACCCAGCGGCTCGAACTACTCCTTCAACCGCGTGGAGGATTTCGCCGAGTCGGTGGCGATGTATGTCGGCTGGGGAAACGACAACGCGCTAAGCGATCAAGCCCGCGCAAGAATCTCGCGCTACGAACTCGCGGACGGGGAGGTTGATCCGTTTTTTCGCACAAAAGATAACTGGGCGGAGTATGCAAAATACTTTGACCCCGAAGGCGGAGATTACTCCAAGACGAAGAGGTGGAGGTTTGTGGAGCATGAAATGACACGCGGCATTTGATTCGATTTTTGTAATCCTTTCGTCTTGTATGTATGGGGTTTTTCCTTTATCCTTGACTTCATCTAGCCTAAATCCATATTCCAAAATGGGAAGCATGCGCCGCAGAATCAGCGAAGACCGTATCCGCAAGCAAATGATCGACCCTTCGACTGGCTCAGGGCGGCGCCCGCAATTGGAAAAGGCGGGATGGTATTTGCGCGATTATTCCAAAGTGGGGACTGAAATTCCCGTAGATGGATACGATAAAGAACCCTGGAATTGATTGACGTGTTCATGCGCTCCAACCAAACGCGGCGGGTATAATCTAGTCACTAAAATTCAAAACCATAACCAATGACTGAACAACAAATCGAACAAGAACTGATTAGAAAACTGGGCGAGCCGAAACCCGTTTACCGCGCGGGTGTCGAGGCGTTGAGCGATCTCAAATACACCTATCGCCCTGATATTCGCGACCGCGCCGCGCTGGAGAAAAACTTCCGCGAGAAGTTTGAGGCGTTGAACCGCGTGACGTTGACGGATGGGGAATTTACACGCCTGCTGGATCAGATGGTGACCAGAGACGTATTTGAAGCCTCGCGCAATCTGCGTGAAAAGCATAGCTTTATCCGCGACGACGGCACGCCGCTGACCTTTACGCTGGTGAACATCAAGGATTGGTGCAAGAACATGTTTGAGGTGGTAAACCAATTGCGGATCAACACCGCCAACAGTTTTCACCGCTACGATGTGATTTTGTTGATCAACGGCGTGCCTGTGGTGCAGATCGAGTTGAAGGACTTGCCGATCAGCCCGCGCCGCGCCATGCAACAGATCGTGGATTACAAGACCGACCCAGGCAACGGCTACACCAACACACTGTTATGCTTCATGCAACTTTTTATCGTGAGCAATCGCAGTGACACGCTGTACTTCGTCAATAACAATAACAAGCATTTTGCTTTCAATGCCGAAGAACGCTTTTTGCCCTTTTATCGCTTTGCAGACGAGAACAATAAAAAAATCACCCTGCTGGATGACTTTGCGGAGAAGTTCCTTGCCAAGTGCGTTTTGGGCGAGATGATCAGCCGTTACATGGTACTGCTCGAAGCCGAACGAAAACTGCTGATGATGCGCCCGTACCAGATTTACGCCGTGAAAGCGATCGTGGATTGCATTCACGACAACAGCGGCAACGGCTACATCTGGCATACGACGGGCAGTGGCAAAACGTTGACTTCTTTCAAGGCGTCCACGTTGTTGAAGGACAACCCCGATATTGAAAAAGTGCTGTTTGTTGTGGACCGCAAAGACCTCGATAAACAGACCCGCGAAGAGTTCAATAAGTTTCAGGCGGGTTGTGTGGAGCAAAACACAAACACCGCCGCGCTGGTGAAGAGATTGCTTTCGGATGATTATGCCGATAAGGTGATCGTGACGACCATTCAGAAGTTGGGGTTGGCTTTGGATGAAAGCAACAAGAATGTCATTGCGAGGAGCGAAGCGACGAAGCAATCCCCCAGCGATGAGGACACTTCGACTGCGCTCAGTGCAAGGATTGCTTCGCCGCAAAGAGCAAGAGCGCGGCTCGCAATGACAGGATACAGAGAACAACTCAAACCGTTGAGCGGGAAGCGCGTGGTCTTCATCTTTGATGAATGTCACCGCTCGCAGTTTGGAGATAATCACAAAGCGATCAAGGAATTCTTCCCCAAGGCGCAGTTGTTTGGTTTTACGGGCACGCCCATCTTCAAGGAAAACGCGAGTTATACCCAAGTGGAAGGTACGCAGGCTTCCTACAAAACGACCGCAGACTTGTTTCAAACGCAGTTGCACGCCTACACCATCACCAACGCCATCGAGGATGATACGGTACTGCGCTTCCATGTGGATTACTTCAAGCCTGAAGGCGAGCAGATCCCCAAAGCAGGCGAGGCGCTGACCAAGCAAGCCGTCATCGAAGCGATTTTGGATAAGCACAATGCCGTCAGCAACGGGCGCAAATTCAACGCGCTGTTGGCAACCGCTTCGATCAACGACGCGATCGAGTACCTGCGGCTTTTCAAACAGGTTCAGGAAAAAAAGCAGAGCGAAGACGAATCCTTCCAGTCGTTGAATATCGCCTGTGTGTTTTCACCGCCCGCGGATGGAGACCAGGACGTGCGGCAACTTCAGGAAGATTTGCCGCAGGAAAAAGCCGATAACGCCGTAGACCCAGACGGGAAGAAAACCGCGCTGAAAGCCATCATGGCGGACTATAACGAACGCTACGGTACAAATCACAGCATTGCATTCTTCGATTTGTACTATCAGGATGTGCAAAAGCGCATCAAAGACCAGCAGTTTGGATTGCCTCATGCCCAGCGTGTGGACTTGGTGATTGTGGTGGATATGCTCTTGACGGGCTTCGATTCCAAATACCTGAACACGCTGTATGTGGATAAGAACCTGAAACAGCACGGCTTGATTCAGGCGTTTTCGCGCACCAACCGCATTTTGAACGATTCTAAACCCGCAGGTAACATTCTGGATTTTCGTCAACAGGCTGAGGCGGTGGATGAAGCGATACAACTCTTTTCTGGCGAGTCGATCGAACGATCCAAAGAAATCTGGCTGGTGGATTCTGCGCCTGTGGTTATCAATAAATTGAAAGAAGCGGTCAGAAAACTGGATCTGTTCATGCAGTCGAACGGGTTGACGTGTGTTCCGCAGGATGTGCCCAACTTGAAAGGCGACCACGCGCGCGGCAGTTTCATCGAACGTTTCAAGGAAGTGCAAAAATATACGACCCAATTGGAGCAGTACACCGACCTGACCGCTGAGCACGTGGCGGAGGTGGAGCAGATGTTACCGCCAGATCAGTTGCAAGCCTTCCGCGCGGCGTATCTTGAAACCGCCTCACGCCTGAAAGAACGGCAGGACAAAGAGAAGCAGAACCCGCAGTTGCAACAACTAGATTTTGAGTTTGTGTTGTTCGCCTCGGTGACGATTGATTACGATTACATCATGAAACTGATCGCGCGTTATGCTGCTGGCACCTCTGGCAAACAGAGCATGACCCGCGAGCAGTTGATCGGGCTGATCGCTTCGGATGCCAAGTTTATGGACGAGCGCGAAGACATGACTGAATATATCAACACCCTGCAAGTGGGCAAGACCAAGACCAGTGAAGCCGCCATCCGCGCGGGCTATGCCACCTTCAAAGCGGAGAAGAATGCCCGCCAACTGGCGGAGATTGCCGCCAGGTTCGGGCTGGAACATGCCGCCCTGAGCGCCTTTGTGGAGGAGATCATCGAACGGCTGGTCTTTGACAGTGAAGTGCTGACTGACCTGCTTGCCCCGTTGGGATTGAACTGGCGCGAACGCGCTCCAAAGGAAAGGGAGTTAATGACCGAGTTGATACCGTTGTTGAAGAAATTGGCGGGTGGGCGCGAGATTTCAGGATTGAGCGCGTATGAATAAGACTCTTTTGCCCAAGTTGCGCTTTCCTAAGTTTCAAGACGAGTGGAAAAATGAATCTCTCGGAGAGGTATATTCTTTCAAATCCACGAACTCATTTTCAAGAGACCAATTGAATTACAAAAATGGCTCAGTGAAAAATGTTCACTATGGAGATATACACACCAAATTTGCTACATTGTTTGACGTCACAAAAGAAAAAGTCCCCTTTATAAATCCGCAAGAATCTCTTGAAAGAATTGCGCTGGAAAGTTATTGCATTGAAGGAGATATAGTTTTTGCTGATGCTTCTGAGGATTTGAATGATGTTGGAAAAAGCATAGAAATTGTCAATGTAAATAACGAAAAATTAGTATCTGGTATGCACACTCTCTTAGCACGGCAGAAAGAGAAAAAACTAATAGTTGGTTTTGGTGGATACTTGTTTAAGTCTGACGGAATTCGACTTCAAATCAAGAAAGAGGCGCAGGGAGCAAAAGTCTTAGGTATTTCTGCCAATCGATTACTGAATATTGATCTATGCTTTCCGTCAGATAAGAAAGAACAGCAAAAAATATCGGACTGCCTGACCTCGCTCGATAACCTGATCGCCGCTCAAAGCCAAAAAATAGATGCACTGCAATCCTATAAAAAAGGTCTGATGCAGAACCTCTTTCCCGCCGAAGGTGAGTCCGTTCCTCGGCTGCGTTTCCCTGAGTTCCAGTCCGCTGGGGAGTGGGAGGAAGAAAAACTGGGAAATGTTTCAATTTTTGTAAACGAAAGAATATCTTTAGAGAAACTTACTTTAGATAACTACATAAGCACAGAAAACATCTTGCCTGATTATGGAGGAGTAACAAGAGCCTCCAAATTACCTCAGTCAGGTTCTGCGATTCAGTTTAAAGTAAATGACGTTTTAATATCGAATATTCGACCATACTTGAAAAAGGTTTGGTTCTCGAACAAAGATGGCGGATCTTCTAATGATGTGATTGTTGTTCGCGCAAAAGAAGGCATAGATACTAAATATTTAGCCTTTATGCTCAAAAATGATGCCTTCATAGAATATGTTATGAAGGGTGCAAAAGGCGTAAAAATGCCAAGAGGTGATATATCTTTGATGAAAGAATATCCATTGGTATACCCTCCAATTCAAGAACAAAACAAAATCGCGGATGTGCTGACTACGATAGATGAACAAATATCCGCGCAAGGTGAGGCGCTGGCGGCGCTCAAAGTCCACAAGAAAGGGCTGATGCAAGGGTTGTTTGCGAGCGGGGGCGGTGCGGGCTAAAGCCCTGCCTCAGTTCGTGGAAGCCCTGCGGGCTTGAGTCCGCTTTTAGTGGACTTGCATGTACTGAGCAGGTGGCTTTAGCCCCGCGAAACAATGCGAGAGGATGATGAGTCAGGTGACAGTCATCTGCAAGATGACTGTCACCTTTGAGCCTTTAGAGGAAACTTATGACCAACGAACAACAAAAACAACTCGGCGCCACCCTGTGGGGTATCGCCGACCAACTGCGCGGCGCAATGAACGCGGACGACTTCCGCGATTACATGCTGTCCTTTCTGTTCTTACGCTACCTTTCGGATAACTATGAATCCGCGTGTAAAAAGGAATTAGGGAAGGAATATCCCACCGAAAGCGAAGTGGAAGCGGCGCGGGCGCAGGCGCGGGCGCAGGCTCTGGCGCAGATACCAAAAAAGAAACCGAAAAAGAAGGATGAAGAAGAAGAGCAAGAGCACGCGGGGGATGCGCCTCTCGTCACACCACTGCAACTCTTTTATGAGCGCAATCCCAAAGATATTAAAGTCTTCGAGAAACAAATGCGCCTCAAAGTGCATTACGTCATCGAGCCGCCCTATCTGTGGGGCAGTATTGTCGAAATGGCGCGCACACACAATCAAGAATTATTGGAGACCTTGCAGGCTGGCTTCAAATACATCGAAAACGAATCCTTCTCCAGCGCCTTTCAAGGGCTGTTCTCCGAAATCAATCTCAACTCCGAAAAACTCGGCAAAAAACATACCGACCGCAACACCAAACTTTGCACAGTCGTCACCAAAATTGCCGATGGTCTAAAGGACTTCTCCACCGACAGCGACACCCTCGGCGACGCCTACGAATATCTCATTGGTCAGTTCGCGGCGGGTTCTGGCAAAAAAGCGGGCGAGTTCTATACTCCGCAACAGATTTCCAGCATCCTCTCTGGCATCGTCGTTTTGGATAGTCAGGAACCAAGCACGGGACCCAAAAAGCGCCTCAAATCTGTGCTGGATTTTGCCTGTGGCTCTGGCTCGCTTCTTCTCAACGTCCGCAAGCGGCTCGGCGACAACGGCATTGGCAAAATCTACGGGCAGGAAAAGAACATCACCACCTATAACCTGGCGCGCATGAACATGCTTCTGCACGGCGTCAAAGATTCCGAGTTCGAGATTTTCCACGGCGATACCTTACTCAACGATTGGGACATGCTCCGCGAAGCCAACCCTCTCAAAAAGCCAACTTTCGACGCGGTGGTTGCCAACCCGCCTTTTAGTTACCGCTGGGAACCCACCGATTCGCTTGGCGATGATGTCCGTTTCAAGAACTACGGACTCGCGCCCAAATCCGCCGCGGATTTTGCTTTTCTCCTGCACGGCTTTCACTTCCTCGCGCAGGAAGGCGCCATGGCGATCATCCTGCCGCACGGCGTCTTATTTCGTGGCGGCGCAGAAGAACGCATCCGCACGAAATTATTGAAAGACAATCATATTGATACGGTCATCGGTCTGCCCGCCAACCTGTTCTACTCCACTGGCATCCCTGTTTGTATTTTGATTCTCAAAAAATGCAAAAAGTATGATGACGTGTTATTCATCAATGCCAGCGAACACTTCGAGAAAGGCAAGCGTCAAAATCAACTACTGCCTGAACACATCGAAAAGATTATCAATACCTACAAAGACCGCACGGATGAAGACCGCTATTCCAGGCGTGTCTCAATGGAAGAGATCGAGAAGAATAACTACAACCTGAACATTTCCCGCTACGTCAGTACCGCCACAGAGGAAGAAGAAATTGACCTCGCCGCTGTGCATGGTCAACTGAAAGCGTTGGAAGAAAGAATTTCAGACGCCAAGAAAAAGCACAATGAGTTTCTCAAAGAACTTGGTCTGCCGCCTTTGCCGTGAGACTTATCCCCCCGCCCACTTCGACAAGCCCAATCTGCCTGTCCTGAGCGATGTCGAAGGGCTTGCGGAGAGTTTTGCGTGAAAAGCGCCGTCCACGAATTATGCACGAACCTTCGGCGAATGGAAGACTCGCGGTTCGAGTATTCGTGGCTCCATTCGTGGATGGTTGTTTTGGCGCGGGAGTGACCCCCACCCGTCCTCCCCCGAATACGACGACAAAATTCTGTATGCGGATTCAAACCACATCTCGTCGGATTCGGGGGAGGTGAATGTGAAGTAGGAATGAATATTTTTGTATAAGCCCGATCAAACTCCCGTTACATGGACTCTCCCCAAATTCGACATGGCGGAGGTATTATCCGCGTACAAAATGATACGCGTCGCATTTGGGGAGATGTCCACAACCCGTACGAAATCTTCTCTCTCCAAATTCGACATGGCGGAGGTATTATCCGCGTACAAAATGATACGCGTCGCGTTTGGGGAGATGTCCACAACCCGTACGAAATCTTCTCTCCCCAAATTCGACATGGCGGAGGTATTATCCGCGTACAAAATGGTACGCGTCGCATTTGGGGAGATGTCCGAAGGACAGAGGGGCAATGCCGCGTAAGAAAAGAAGCAACCCAAAAACAATGAACTTCGCGGGAAAACTCCGCAAAGACCCGACTCCCGCCGAACGCAAACTCTGGTCAAGGATTCGCAACGACCAATTGGGCGTCAATTTCAGAAGACAGCACGCCGTTGGAAACTTTATCCCCGACTTCGTGTGTATCGAAAAGAAACTCGTCATCGAGCTGGACGGCAGTCAGCATTTGGAACAACAAGAATATGATGAAGACAGAACGAAATACTTGGAATCGCTGGGTTACAGAGTGATCCGCTTTTGGAATAACGATGTGATGAAAAATATGGAGGGCGTTATACTCGTCATCATGCAGGCGGTTGAAAAATGACGCGGTACTCCTCAGTTTAACGGGAGTGTCCAAAAGAATGGGCTAAACGTTTCTTCGCCACAGAGATCACTGAGTTCACTGAGAAAAAACTCAAAATCTCTGTGGGCTCTGTGGCAAAGCCCACGATATTAGACACTCCCAGTTTAACGAAGTGATACAACGAGTCTCTCCCCTCGGTTATAATCCCCCCTCGGAGACCTCACATACATGGAAATCACCTGGTACGGACATTCCTGTTTCCGCCTCACCGAGCGCAATTATGCGACGGTGGTGACGGACCCATTCGACAACAAATCCATCGGCTATTCGGCGCTCAAACTCAAAGCGGACATCGTCACGGTCAGTCACGACGCGCCCGGTCACAACAACATGGACGCGGTCAAAGGCGCGTCGCACACGATTGACGGCGCGGGCGAGTTCGAGATCGGCGGCGTCTTCGTCACCGGCGTTTCGACCGACGGCGGCGGCAAAAAGAAAAGCAAAGACGGTTCCGCGCGCAACACCATCTACGTCTTCGACTACGACGGCATCACCGTCGCGCATCTCGGCGACTTGAAACAGACGCCGACTCAATCCGAGATCGAATCGCTTGGCACGATCAACGTCGCGCTGGTCCCCGTCGGCGGGGGAGGCGGACTCAACGCGGCGAAGGCGGCGGAGGTCATCAGCCTTATCGAGCCGAACATCGTCGTGCCGATGCACTACTCCACGCCGGCGGTCAAACTCTCGCTCGACTCGCTCAGCAAGTTCGTCAAAGAGATGGGGCTGTCGAAGCCCGAGACCCAGCCGTCCCTGAAAGTGACGCGCTCCGGTCTCCCCAGCGAAACGCACGTCGTTGTGCTGGAATATCAGGCGAGTCAATAACGACATGTCATTCTGAGTGGCGCGGAGCGCCACGAAGAATCTCCCTCACGGCGAGCGAGACTCTTCGGTCGCAACGAGCGCTCCCTCAGAGTGACATAAATCAGAGTGACAAAAGGAATCAATGGCAGTCAAAGTTTTGATGACATGGGATATCGCCGGCGACCGCGATCAGGAATATTTTGAATTCATCATCGGCGAATTCATCCCCGGCGTGCAGCGCATGGGCTTGCAACCCGCCGAAGCGTGGGCGACCATCTACGGCTCGTACCCGCAAATTCAAGTGGGCTTGCTCGCCGCCGACATCGTCGAAGCGCGGCGCATCATCGACTCGCCCGACTGGGGACTCTTGCAAGATAAACTGTTCGGCTACGTCAAAAACTTTTCCTACAAGATCGTGGCGTCGCGCCCCGGGTTCCAATTCTATTCGCCCAACAATTAAATGAAATCGCAACAAAACACGCTCCCGTCGCCGTCCTCGGCGGCGGGGACTCCGCCGAGAGCAATCTTTCACCGAACAATTA
>Ga0116144_10002597_pt1 | contig 19235 bp, 14 predicted proteins | sample AD_UKC035_MetaG_FD_89746 | JGI IMG/M metagenome (GOLD analysis project Ga0116144, IMG submission 89746) | Active sludge microbial communities of municipal wastewater-treating anaerobic digesters from USA - AD_UKC035_MetaG | ecosystem: Engineered > Bioreactor > Anaerobic > Digestate | place: USA...
GTCCCAGTACATTAAACTTTTTCTGGTGAAGTTTCGGCATAGTAAAACTCCTTTATTTTTGTAACCTTCCGGGTTGGCTTTGTTCGTAAACATTCATATCAGCAGTGCTTTGCCGGATTTGCCTGATCATCATATTGCCTGGAGCGGGTTACGGTCAGCTACTTTTCAAGCTGGTCACGAACTTCTGCGATCTCATACAACGAGGCTTCGGCCATGGCCCCGGCCGTAATCGAATCGAGCCAGACCGCAACTCTTCGGCTGAAAGTGACTCATCGAGAAAATATGTTTTATGCAAAAACTTTACACCATGGCAGACCCTCCTGCAAAGATAATTTATCGCTGTTAAATTCCGCCCGCACTTATAATATTCCGGAAAACCGTTTTATTTTTTCATTTTTGTTATTTTCTATCCGGAAATACGCCCTGCAGGTGCGAAAGAGGTTTGAATTGACATTCTCAGGCCAAAAGTTTAATCTTGCAGCAGTTCAGAAAAAGCAATGATTGAGACAAACAGACAATATAGAATGTCTTTTTCCACCGGGGGGCTTTTTTTAAAAGAATCTCTGCTGGTGATTGCTTCGTTTTGCCGCTTGAATAGCTGGAACGAAGTCAGAGAGCAGGTTCTTAAAGATAACCTGCTGCAGGCCAGAACGGCCGCAACCCTCAAAAGAAACACCCAGGAAATCATCCTGCGCCTCAAACATCTTTCTGACGGTGTGATACTGCAGATGCCAGGCCTGATGCCTGAGATTCAGCGAAAAATTATCTGGTTTGCGGTATGTGAAACCTATGATTTTATTAGAGAGTTCGCTGTCGAAGTGATCAGGCAGAAGCATCTGACCATGCAATACCATGTCGATAACTCTGACTTTAATGAATTTTTTAATACCAAACAGGTCTGGCACCCCGAGCTTGAGACAATCAGTCAGCAGACCCTTGCCAAACTTCGCCAGGTGCTCTTCAAAATTGTCAGAGAAGCCGAAATCATCAATGATAACGGCCTGATCATTCCTTTCGCAGGCCTCAGCCACACTCCCGCTGAACTGGCCGGCAACCGTCGTTTTTTAGAAGTATTACCGGTTTCCAACGCTGATTTTAAAAGGTTTGTTTCCAAATGATTGCATCCGAAGCTTTTAACCAGGCAAAAATTTACGATCATCTTTATAAGATCATCTGCACCGAGTCATTTTTGAAAATGACCAGTCTTGGCAATGAAATTCCCTTCTACATCTTGCCTTTCGAGCCCAGATTTCAGAAAAAAGTCGACGAAATCGTCGAACAGCTGGTTAAATCACTCGCGCAGGCAGGCATCACCGTGCTGCAGATCGATCTGTATCGCCTGATGATCGAGATTCTCGAACGGGAAGGCGATCTTGATTACTATCTTGCCCGCGAGCCAGAAATAAGCAAATCAGAGCTTCTCGACGACCTGCAGGGCATTCTCGATGTTAAATCGGTGCTGGTTCCGGCCATTGCCGAAAAAATGAACGCGAATGATTTCGATGTTCTTTTTTTAACCGGCGTCGGTGCCTCGTTTCCACTTTTACGTTCACACAATGTACTCAATAATCTGCAGAGCACCGCCAAAGACAGGCCGACTCTGATGTTTTTTCCGGGTGAATACAGTCATTCGCTCGAAAAAGGTGCTTCGCTCGATTTATTCGGGCTTCTGCATGACGACAAATACTATCGCGCCTTCAACATTCTCCACCGCCAGGCTTAAAGTGAGGACACAGCATGAAACTGAGAGATCTCTTTGCAAAACCGGTTGACCGCAGCATTGAAGGGGTAATCAAGGCAGACGACAATTCGGGGCTGCTCAACGAAGTCGAAGAATACGTCGTTACCCACGAAATAGCCACCAGACTCGAAGATTTTTTCGAATATTACATCAACCCCGATAAGGTCAACGGCGCATGGATATCGGGCTTTTTCGGGTCAGGCAAGTCACATCTGCTGAAAATGCTGTCGATGCTTCTGCAGAATCAGATCGTCGATGGTAAAAACACCCTCGATATCTTTCTCGAAAAGTGTCATGATAACCCCATGCTCAAAGGCCGCCTGCAGAAGGCCTGCAGTATTCCTTCAGTCAGCATACTTTTCAATATCGATCAGAAGGCCGACGTTATCAGCAAAACCGAAATCGACGCGCTTTTATCGGTTTTTTTGAAGGTTTTTGACGAACATTGCGGTTACTATGGCAAACAGCCGCACATCGCCCAGTTCGAGCGTGATCTTGACCGTGACGGCCTGCTGCCGGCGTTCAAAGAAGCCTTTCTTAAGAAAACCGGCAAAGACTGGGAATGGGGTCGACCTCGTTTAAAGCGTATCGAAGAAGACGTAGATGCGGTTTACAACCAGATTACCGGAAAAAGCGAAAGCGGCCTGCTGCACAAATACCGCAACGACTACCGGCTTTCGATCGAAGACTTTGCCGATCACATCAATGATTATCTCAACAAAAAGCCGAAAAACTTCCGGCTGAACTTCTTCGTTGACGAGGTCGGTCAGTATATCGCCGACAACGTCAAACTCATGACCAATCTGCAGACGATTGCCGAAAGCCTTGCGACCAGATGCAAAGGGCGCGCCTGGCTTCTGGTAACCTCACAGGAAGACATGAACACCGTGGTCGGAGAGGCCAGCAAACAGCAGAGCAACGACTTTTCCAAGATTCAGGGCCGGTTCAAGGCCCGCCTCAAGCTTTCGGGGCAGAATGTCGACGAAGTCATTCAGCGGCGTCTGCTTGCTAAAAACGCGGCGGGCAAAGCCATTGTCGCCGATCTTTATAAAAAGCATGCCAACAATTTTAAAACCCTGTTCGACCTTGTCGATGGTGCACGAACCTACCGCAATTTTCGCGACGAAGAAGATTTCTGCAACTGTTACCCCTTCGTTCCCTACCAGTTTTCGCTGTTTCAGTCGTGCATACAACAGCTTTCAGATCATAACGCCTTTGAGGGCAAATATGCCTCGGTTGGTGAACGCTCGATGCTTGGCGTTTTTCAGGAAGTGGCGGTAAAAATCGCCGATACCGAGCCTGGCTGCCTGGCAACCTATGACGCAATGTTTGCGGGCATCAGCAAGGTCATCAAATCAAAAATACAGAGCGCGATCATACATGCCGATCAGCATCTGCCCGACCCGTTTGCCGTGCGCCTGCTCAAGGTGTTGTTTCTTGTCAAATATGTCAAAGAATTCAAGGCAACGGTCAGAAATCTCGGCGTGCTCATGCTTGACCGCTTCGATGCCGATATTGCCGCTCTGCATACCAGAATCAGCCGAACTCTCGAAACCCTTTATGACCAGAATTATCTGCAGAAAAACGGCGATCTCTACGAATATCTTACCGACGAAGAAAAAGACATTCAGACCGAAATCAGAAATACCGACATCGAAAATCAGGAAATCATCCGCGAACTGAGCAAGGTAGCCTTTGACGATGTTTTGAAGCTGAGCAAGATCGATTACCCCATCACCAAAACCAGCTATACTTTTACCCGCCGCATCGATGACGAAAACTGCAGTTCCGAGCATGACATGGCCATAAACATCATCACGCCATTTCACCCTCAGAATCCGACCGAAGCAGCCGTTTCGCTTGCCCGGTCGTCGTGCAACGAGATTACCATATTTCTTGAACCGAGCCGCGAACTGTACACCGAACTCACCATGCTCAAAAAAACCGAGCGCTATCTGGCTCTCAACAGCGGGCACGAAAGCGAAACCCTTAAATTTCGCATCATGCAGGAAAATGCCCTGCGCAACCAGGAGCGCAAAACCATAATTCGTGAGCTGCTCCAGGATCTGCTTACCAGAGCTGCCATTTATGCCGGCGGCCATAAACTCAACCCCGGCAGCAACGAACCGGCGGCCCGCGTCAAAAATGCCTTTTTTGAACTTATCAGCATTACTTACCCGAACCTGAAAATGCTCAATGGGGTTATCTACCAGGAAAAGGATATCGAGACGTATCTTGAAGCCGATAAAATGATTCTTCCTGGCACCACCACCTACACTGAAGCCGAAAATGAAATTCTTGCCTATGTCCAGATTTCACGTAATTCGGCATCCAGCCAGTCAATAAAAGCGTTGATCGATCATTTCGAAAAAAAACCCTTTGGCTGGCCGATGACCGCCACCCTGTGCAATCTCGCCAAACTTGTGGCCCGTGGCCGCATCGAGGTAACCTCGGGAGCGAAACCTGTCGATATCGCCTTTCTCAAAAAGAACATCAGAAACACCAAGATTCAGGCAAGTCTGCTGCTCGAGCCGCAGGTTGAGTTTCCGGCTTCAGAAGTTCGCCGCCTCAAAGACTTTTTTAACCATTTCTTCGGCAGCTTCGCAGCGTCAACCGAAGCAAAAGCACTCGGCGAAGAAATGGCAAAAGCTTTTGCCGATCATGCCGACCAGATAAACGCCTATGCCCTCGATGCGGTCAAATACCCGTTCGGCAAGGCGCTTCAGACTCACTATGCCCGCATCAGCAAATACGGCCGACAGAAATACGACTTCTTTTTCAGAAATTTTTCTGAAGAAGAGCAGAACGAGCTGCTCGACGTTAAAGAAGGTGCAATCGACCCGATCATCAAGTTTCTCAACGGCAGCCAGAAATCTATCTACGACGAAGCGGTCGGCTTTATCGCTCTGATCGCGTCGAATCTTGCTGAGCTGAACGGCGACCACGTCGCCGAAATAAAGCGAATTCTTGAACTCGAAAAATGCTACCAGGGCAACAACATGAACCAGCTGCGGCAGACGCTCGACTCTTTAAAAACTCAGAATCAGCAGCGGGTTCAGCGTGAGATCGACAATGCCCTTGAAGCGATGCGGCATAAACGTGAGGTGCTTGAAAAAACAGCTGAATATACCGCCTTAAAGCCTGAGCAGCAGGCCGAAATCAAAAAAATATCCGCCCAGGTCGAAGAAGAAATCAAAACCATGTCGCTGCTGCCGAATATTCGTGACCGGCTGCAGCGCTTCGAAAGCAAAGATTACGCCAGAATTCTCGAAAAACTCAATACCTTTACCGAACAGAACCGGGGGCCGGCAAAAGTTACCGATATCCCGTCAAATGGCAACTTCGGCGTAGAAACCGGGTCTGAGCCGCAAACGACAACAAAAGCCGAAAAAACCGGGGCAAAGACCCCGACGACAAAGCCGGCGCCGGCACCTGAAGTGGCAAAACCGGTGTTTATAGCGATTTCGGCGTTAAAGGTCAATGCCGGCAAACCCTGGCTCGAAAGCCCCACAGATGTCAGCGAATACCTCAAAAAGCTTGAGGCAGCGATGCAGCAGGCAATTGCCAGTGGGCAGAAAATTCAACTTTAAGCGGGTACAGCATGAATACAGCCATAATTAAAAAATTTGCCCAGAGCGCCCGCCGGGTTCTGCTCGAACAGATCGACAGAAAGCTCGAGCGGGTACTGGCACCGGCCGGCATTTATCGCCGCGAAAAAGAAACGGCGGTCAAAGAGCTTGAACGCGAGATCGCTGTGTCTGGCCGTGAACAGACAGTAAAAAGGGCCGCCTATACCTGGTTCAACCGCATCTGCGCCCTGCGCTTCATGGATGTCAAAGGCTATACGAGGGTTCGCGTCGTTTCACCCTCGCCGAACCTTTCACAGCCCGAAATTTTAACCGAAGCCAAGAGCGGGCATATCGATGAGGTTCTGTTGCCTGAACCGGTCAGACAAAAGGTTCTACAGCTTTTAAGCCGGCAGATACCCTCAGAAAACCCTGAACAGGAAGCCTTCGCCCTGCTGTTTATCTCCTGCTGCAATTATTATCACCGCGAGATGCCTTTTCTTTTTGAGAAAATTCAGGATTACACCGAACTGCTGCTGCCCGACGACCTGCTCTCAGAAAATTCGCTGCTGCAGATGACTATCTCGGCTCTCGATGAAGCGAACTGTGAAAAGGTCGAAGTTATCGGCTGGCTGTATCAGTATTACATTTCTGAGCGCAAAGACGAGGTTTTTGCCGACCTGAAAAAGAACAAAAAGATACAGCAGGCCGATATTCCGGCAGCGACGCAGCTTTTTACGCCAGAATGGATAGTGCGTTACATGGTCGAAAACTCTCTCGGCCGTCTCTGGCTGCAGAATTTTCCGGCTTCGCCGCTGCAGAATAAAATGCCGTATTTTATTCCTGACGAGCCGGGGTCACCGATCGATGCGCAGTTCATCAAAATTGCATCGCCCGAAGAAATTCGCTTCTGCGACCCGGCCTGCGGCAGCGGTCATATTCTTGTCATTGCCTTCGATCTTCTCTATCAGATGTACGAAGAGCACGGTTACGACCCGAATCAGATACCGGCCCTGATTCTGCAGAAAAATCTCGTCGGCCTCGAAATCGACGAACGGGCGGCAGAACTGGCCGCTTTCGCCCTCAGCATGAAAGCCAGAGAAAAAGACAAACGCTTTTTCAGCCGCAAAGATGCCGCCGGCAATAGAATCGTGCCCGATATCCACACTTTTCAGAACGTTGATTTTTCTGAAGCTGAACTGACCGCAATTCTTGCAACTGGCATCAGTATGGCGGCAAAACAGATGTCGCAGCAGAATCAGAAGCTCGAAACAAGCCCATACTGGCGCGAAATAAGCCTTCTGCATGAAGATATCGAAAGAGAAAAATTGCAGAAAGTCGAAAAGGAGTCTGCCAGACTGGGGCAGGATGATGAAAAAGGCCAGAAAGCCCTCGAAAAGGCACAAAAAACCTTTGCCAGGAACCGGGTTCTGGCGCCTGAATTGTTCGCCAATTTTCTCGATGCCATCAGGTTTTTAACTGATGTAAAAAACGTTATTGGCCTCTTCGGCAAAGAAAAGATTGAACGGCAAGACAGACTCAAAAGGGTAGCCTCAGAAAATATCTGCCGCGAAAGCTTCTTTTCTGAGTTTCTGCGCGGCCTTAATCGGGTAAAAACCTATCTTGGCAATCTTGGCGAGCTCAAATCCTTTGGCTCACTGGTTATGCCCGTGGCTGAAGCCCATGTAATAATGGATGAATACAAAAAAACTCTCGACCGGCTGCTTGACTCCGAAACCTGCCGAAAAATCGATCAGGCTCACAGGCAATACAGCTATCTCGGGCAGCAGTTTCACGTCGTGGTCGCCAACCCGCCATACATGGGCGGCAAGGGCATGAACCCGTCTTTGTCAGATTTCGCCACCAACTTCTACCCTGATTCAAAATCAGACCTGTTCGCGATGTTTATCGAGCGCAATCTTGAATTTGCGGCTGAAAATGCTATGGTTGCAATGATTACCATGCAGAGCTGGATGTTTTTGTCATCTTTTGCGACAATGCGAAGCAAAATTATCGACAACTTTATCATCAGCAACATGGCGCATCTTGGGCCACGAGCCTTTGACAGCATTGGCGGCGAAGTTGTTTCAACAACCTCATTTGTGCTGAGCAAGACCCACAACCTCGCTTATCGTGGCGCTTATATTCGACTGGTTGATGGCCGATCAGAGGCCGAAAAAGCCTCTTTGCTGCGCGAAGTGATCAAAGAGACCGCCGCCGGTTCAGCAATTTGATAACTTGCAAAAACTATTCATGCAGCCTTAAAACGAGAGATTTTGAATGAAATGGCCAGGTTGCGGTGATAAAATTAACGGCGGGCTTGAGAAGATACAATTTCATTGGAAGTGAAAAGATTATGAAACAGGAAGCAATCAAACTGGAACTTATTGAATGGCTGGCAAAACTTAACGACAGCAATACGCTGCAATATTTAAAGAAGATCAAAGATGCCGGAACAACCGATCAGGACTGGTGGAACGACCTGTCTGAACCGCAAAAGAAAGGTATTTTGCGGGGCCTGAAAGATATCGACGAAGGTCGAACTTTCGCTCACGAAGAAGTTAAAGCAAAATATGGCCTATAAGCTTTACTGGTCAGAAGAAGCGGTTAGTAATCTCGAAGAAATCCTGAATTATCTAAACGAAAACTGGTCAGCCAGGGAGGCAGAAATTTTCAAACAGAATCTCGGTCTGCAACTTGACCTGATCGTTAACAATCCGTGCATGTTTCCAGTTTCGAATTTTATTCCGAGGCTTCGCAAGGCGGTTTTGAGTAGAAAAACCACGGTTTTTTACGAAGTTAAAGGTAAAGCCGTTTATCTTGCCTACTTACACATAAATCGAAAAGACATAAAAGAACTGAAATGATCACAGATGTCCAAAGCGAGGAAAATAATGCCTGACCAGAACATAACACCCCGGCAGTCGCCCACAACCCCCGAAGGCAAAACCAGCACCAATGCTAAAAAGCATTTTTTCCGCGCCGCCGCCGCCGACTTCAAAAAAATCCCCGGCAGCCCAATCGCTTATTGGGTAAGCAATCGGTTTTTCAAACTATACTTTGAAAAGCTTTTAAATAACATCTTTGAAGCAAAGGAGGGTGTTGGCACAAGAGATGACGAAAATTTTATGAGGCTTTCCTGGGAAGTTTCAAAATCAAATGTTGCAAAAGAAAAAAGATGGATTCTTACCGACAAAGCAGGTGATTTTAGAAAATGGTTTCTTGGCTTTAATTATCTTATGGATTGGGAAAATGATGGCTATCGTATAAGAAATTATAGAAATTCTGATGGGTCATTAAGATCAAGACCGCAAAATACTCAATACTTGTTTAGGGAGGGCGTTTCGTGGGGGAAAATTGGATCAGGAAAGCCCAGCTTCCGGTATAGGCCAGAAGGTTATGGTTTTAACGATGCAGCACCAACTTTATTTGGCAAAAATCTATTTAGTCTTCTCGGTTCTTTGAATTCCAAGATAGTTCAAAAAATTCTGGAGATAAGAGGAAGCACGATTAACATCACTACTGGAGTTGTTCTAGAAATACCGTCTCTGGAGAATTTTGATTCCACAAAAAAAGAGGAATTAGTAATTAAAGCGGTTAATGTCGCTAAATTTGACTGGGACTCTTACGAGACCTCGTGGGATTTTGGGGAGTTGCCGCTGCTGCGGTCGGAATTCAGGCAGGGCAGTATCGAGCAGACTTATGAAGTCGTGCGTGAGCACTGGAAACAGATGTGCCTCGAAATGAAACAGCTCGAAGAAGAGAACAACCGTATCTTCATCGAGGCCTATGGCCTGCAGGATGAACTGACACCCGAGGTGCCCTGGCGCGAAATTACCCTGACCTGCAACCCCTTTTACCGTTATTCAAAAAAGGCTGAAGCCTCTGAAGATACTGACGAAGCGCAGGCTGAGAATGACGAGGCCGGGAGCGAAATCGAGAGCCCTGCCGAGGCTGAAGATGATGCTTTGGCTGATGCCGGCGCCGAATTTCCGTGCGATGCGGCTCTTGAAGAGCGCCTGCTTGGCGATACGATGCGCGAGCTGATCAGCTACGCGGTCGGCTGTATGTTCGGCCGCTATTCTCTCGACAAACCCGGGCTGATTCTTGCCGACCAGGGTCAGGGGGTCGAAGAATACCTGCAGCAGGTTCCTGAACCAAGTTTTACGCCTGACCGCGATAACGTGCTGCCGATTCTCGAAGAAGAATATTTTATCGACGATATTGCCGAAAGATTTAAAAAATTCATCAAAGTCGCCTTTGGCGAAGCCAGTTACCAGAAAAACCTCGAATTTATCGAAAAGGCGATCGGCAAAGATATTCGCCGCTACTTTCTTAAAGATTTTTACAACGACCATGTGAAACGCTATAAAAAACGACCGATTTACTGGCTGTTCTCTTCGCCAAACGGCAGTTTCAATGCCCTGATCTATATGCACCGCTACCGCCACGATACCCCGAGCCAGGTGCTGAACCACTACCTCAGGGTCTATATCGAAAAAATCAACACGCGCAACCGCGACCTCGAGCAGCTGAAACTTTCGGCCTCGGCCAGCCCGCGCGACCAGAACCAGGCCGCCAAAGAGATCGACAGAAATAAAAAAATTCTGCGCGAACTTGAAACCTACGAACGCGAAATCGTGTTTCCGCTTGCTGCCAGAAGGCTTGAAATCGACCTCGATAACGGGGTAAAAAACAATTACCCGCTTTTCGGCAAAGCTTTGAAAAAAATCACCGGGATCTGAGGAAATATGCAGGAAAAAATCATTCAGGCGCTGACCAGCCTCTTCGAAAAACATCGCATCGTCATCTGGTATGACGAAAAAAAAGAATTCGACTCCGGCTTTGCCGGCATCAACCCCGGCAATGTCAAAAAACTGCGCCTCGACAACAACGAATTCGCGATCAAACAGCAACTGCTGATCAAAGACCCTGACAGCCGTTATCTGGTTTACAAGGCCGGGGCACGCCCCGAAAACATCGGCAACTGGCTGCTCGACATCGAACTGGCCAATGCGGTTTTTTCGACCGACCAGAGTGCTCTGCTGCTCAACGAACTCGAGCTTGGCCCCGAATACGCCGAAATTACCACCGGGCACAGCTTCTTTTTCGGGGCCGCAACCCGCAAGAACGCTCTTAAAGAGCTTCTCGACCCCCGCGATTCGCTGGCGCGCGTCAGAATGAAAATGCTGGCGGTAATCGCCGGCAGCAGCCCCGATCTCGAAGCGATAATTGCTGCGCTGTTGAAAGAACATGCCGAAAACCGCAACGAAATTGCCGGGCTGCTCGAAAAATGCGGTCTGAACCGTTTTTTCTGGTCAGAAATCAGGCGTGATTACGATTATGACTATGAAAAACCCAATATAAAAGACTTCGCCCTGCGCCTGTTTCTTGACTGTTTCAATATCGAGGCGGGTATTGTCAGCCGTACGGCCGGGCAGAAGACTCTGGCCATCAGCTGTATTCCGCTGCTGAAAGGCTGGAAAGACAACTGGAAAAACACCGAAGCCTTCAAAAGCCTTGCCAGACGTTACGAAGAAGATCTCGAAATCGAGAAAAGGCTCGAGGCAATTCCGCTCAAAAAGAAAATCGGGCTCGACTATTTTGAAGTCATCGAGCGGTCAATTATCAGAGAACTCGTCAGTCAGGTAGATCAGAACCTGATCGGCCAGACCGATTGCGCCGAAATAATCAGGCTGCGCAAAGAAAGCTTCTGGTACAATAATTATGCCGAGGTTTACAACGCCATAAAAGCGGCGTCAGAGTTCTTTGCCGCCATAGATGGCGGCAACTTCACGGCCCAGTGCCTGAACAGCTGTTTCAATCTTTATGCCGACAGCTGGTATCGGATCGACCAGCTATTCAGGCAATATATCAGAAGCCTGCGTGCCTGTGGCTACGTCACCCTGCTTGCCTGTCTGACGGTTAAAATCGAAAACCGTTACATCAACAGCTTTCTGGCACCGCTGAACAACTGCTGGCTGAGCCTGCAGAACGACTGCTGGAAGTTTCCGGCGGGTATCAAAATGCAGAACCGCTTTTTTGCCGAGTACCCCGGTGATTATCTTAAAAACGGGCGAAAAATGGTGGTGATAATTTCTGATGCCATGCGTTATGAAGTTGGTGAAGAACTGTGCCGTAGCATCAACCGGCAGGACAAATACGAGGCCGGGCTGGATCGCATGCTGACACTGCTGCCCAGTTACACTCAGCTCGGCATGGCGGCCCTGCTTCCCCATGACAGGCTGCTGATAAAAGACAAAAACACGGTTCTGGTCGATGATATGCCATCAGCCGGAACCGAAAACCGCAAAAAAATTCTGCAGGCGAGAGTCAAAAAATCGCTGGCGATCGAAGCTGAAAGCATCACGAACATGGCCGGCCCCGAGCTAAAAGAGCTGGTGCGCGACCATGATCTCATCTATATTTATCACGACCTGATCGATTCGGTGGGCGACAAGAGAGACACGCAGGATCGTGTTTTCGAAGCGGTCGAAAATACTGTTGAAGAGCTGGTTAAACTGGTAAAGAAACTTATGGGCTCGAATGTCAGCTCGATCGCCATCACCGCTGACCATGGTTTTCTCTACCAGAACAAGCCGCTGCAGGATGAAGACTACGCCGACGACGAGCTGGAAGGCGACGAGATCCTGGCTGAAAACCGGCATTTTATAATGGGTAAAGGCCTGGTTGAAAGTGAAAGCGTGAAGAAATACACCTCGGCCCAGATCGGTCTGGCCGGCGACTTTGAAATGCTTATTCCCAACTCGCTATTCAGGCTGCGCAAGCGCGGTTCGGGCGACCGTTTTGTGCACGGCGGCGCGACGCTGCAGGAAACGGTCATACCGGTAATCAAGGTTAAAAAGAAAAGAGAAAGCGATACCGACCGGGTCGGGATAAAGATACTGCGTGAGGGCAGCTCTACCATTTCTACCGGTCAGTTCGGTCTGAAGCTGTATCAGGAAGAACCGGTCAGTGAAAAGAAAATGCCCGTTACTCTCAGAATCGGTTTGTACAGCCATGATAACGTGCTGATTTCGAATCAGCGTGAAATTACCTTCAACTCGACCGCCGCGTCGCCGCGCGAGAGAGAGACGGTTTTGAGCCTGGTCTTGAACAACCGGTCTGGTGAATATGAAAAAACCCAGGTGTTTCTGCGCCTTGAGGAGCAATGCGAGGGCACGTCGCACTTCAAGACCCAGACAGAAGAAGTCTATTTTCTGAAAAAGAAAATAGATTCAGACTTTGATCAATGGTAGGAAAAATCATGAGTAAACTCGACGACAGGATCAACGCGAATTTTTCAGGTCTGGTAGTGAGAAAAGATCTGGTTAAGGCGGTAAGGGGCAACGCGGCGGTACCGAATTACGTGCTCGAATACCTGCTTGGGCAATATTGTGCCACCGACGACGAAAATTCAATAAGCACCGGTATCGAAACCGTGAAAGATATTTTGCGCAAGCACCTGGTGAACCGCAAAGAAGCGCCACTGATAAGGTCTAACATCAAAGAACGCAATGGCGCGAATTACAAGGTAATTGACAAGATTCAGGTCGATCTGAACGACAAAGACGATGTTTATGAAGCCACTTTCTCAAATCTCGGCATAAAAAAAGTTCTGGTCGATTCAGCGACGGTCAAGGCCTACCCGCGCCTGCTGGTCAGCGGTGTCTGGTGCATAGTCGATCTGCAGTATGAACACAGCCTCGAAAAGAAAAGCTGCCCCTGGATCATGTCGGGCCTGAAGCCGATTCAGCTGTCGAAGTTTGATTTTGCCGAGTTTGTCGAGGCCCGCAAAAAGTTCAGCACTGAAGAATGGATAGATCTGCTGCTGCAGAGCCTGGGCTTTAACCCTGAGCTATTTGACCGGCGCAACAAGCTGTTGCAGCTCGTCAGGCTGATTCCATACTGTGAGCGCAACTACAACCTTATCGAACTTGGCCCCAAAGGAACCGGTAAATCGCACGTTTACGCTGAATTCTCGCCGCATGGTTTTCTTATTTCCGGTTCAGAGGTGACCATGGCCAAGCTGTTCGTAAATAACAGCAACGGCAAAATCGGCCTGATCGGCTTCTGGGATGCAATTGCCTTCGATGAATTTGCCGGGCGTGACAAGAAGCCAAACAAGGTGCTTGTTGATACGTTAAAAAACTACATGGCCAACAAAACCTTTTCACGCGGGGTCGAAACTATCGGGGCCGAGGCTTCGCTGGTTTTTGTCGGAAATACCGACAGCCGGCTCGAGGAAATGCTGAAACACTCAGACCTGTTTATTGCTCTGCCGAAAGGTTTTTACGACTCGGCCTTTCTTGACCGCATGCATTTTTATATTCCCGGCTGGGAGATCGACATAATTCGCGGCGAAATGTTCAGTGAGGGCTATGGCTTTATTGTCGATTATTATTCAGAGGTATTGAGGCATCTGCGTAATTTTGATTATGCCAATATTTTTGCAGATAAGTTTGAACTTTCGCCAGAGATCTCTACCCGCGACCGTGACGGTATCACCAAAACTTTTTCGGGGCTGATGAAAATTCTGTTTCCGGGTAAAGAGGCAGAAGACAAAGAGATTCAGGAGCTTCTGCATTTCGCCATCGAGGGCCGCAAAAGGGTTAAAGACCAGCTGGCGCGTATCGATCAGACTTTTAAGGTCATTGATTTTTACTACCTGAAGGGCGACAAAAAGATAAGCGTAACCACTCAGGAAGAGGAAGCCTACCCCAATTATTATTACCGCACTCAGGCGCTTGATATCGCGACTGAAGAAGACCAGAGCGCTGCTGCTGATGATGCTGTGGTCGAGGCTGCGGTCGAGATCAGGGCAAAAAGCAAAGATAAGATCAAAGCCGGTTCACCCGTTCCGGAAAAACAGGCCAAAAAGACTGAAGTTGCGCCCGAGTCAGAAAACAAAGCGGGTACAAAGCCCAGGGCGAATGACGATGAGCCTAAGCTCGATCATATTGTTATCGAAGAAGGCCAGAAGGGAGTTTCTTTTGAAAAGCTTTTTGGCCGCCATCTTAAAGGGGCAAGCCGCATAGTCATCACTGACCCGTATATGAAAGTGCTACATCAGGTTCGCTCGCTGATGGAGCTGCTTGAGCTCTGGCTCAGCCTGAATAAGGATCTGAGCGGGCTGCAGGCAAAACTTATAACTAAAAGGGACGAAGTAAAAGAAGACCAGCAGCTCGATTTCTTTGAGCGGATAAAAGAAGCCATGGCACGCGAAAAAGTCGAATTCATTTACGAATTTGATGAAAGCGGCGCGATTCACGCCCGCCATATCGTCACCAACCACGGCTGGAAGATTCTGCTCGATCGCGGCCTCGATATGTTTCAGTATTTCAGTTTCAGCGATTATCTTTCGATGGAAAACCACAATCAGCTGTACCGAAGCTGCAAAAAATTCGAGGTGACCTTTCTTCGCAACGAAAGCTCTTAATCAAGCCGTTTTCAATTGTAGCGGATCAGCCGACTCAGAACTGGTCATTTCCTGAGTTCACTTATAGCTTTCTCGACACTGTCGAATTTCTTCAGAATGCTTTTTTTAACAGCAATAAGCTCATAATCTTCTAGAAATCCGCTTTTATCTACAATCGCAAAGAAACCTTTTACACTTTTAAGTTCTTTGCAAGCAGTAACGAGGCTTTGATAGCCCGGGTTGCTTATGCAGAAAGAGTCGCCGGTTTCGATTACAACGGTTGTACCTTTAGTTACGGGGAGAGCCCTGAAAGATTCGAGAAATTTTTCGTGTGTGTTTATTTTCAGCCCACCATGAAAGTGCATAACAAAAGTTTTCGGGTCTATCTGCCTGACTTCGATTTTGAGACTGTCGGCTTCATCTTGATTCTGTTTTCCCATGTTTCCCCCCTGTCCTCATTTTTTCCCATACTAAACTAAAATTTCAGAAAAGACATCAAAAAAACGGCATAAAACCAAAACCGCTAACGGCAGATCGACTGGTTCATGCAGCTGGTAATATAACTTATTAGAACGAAGTATTTCTATTACTTCACACCCAAAAGTCTGGCAGATTTACAGGCCAAGGGCGGGCTGGATGAGAGCGAGAGCAGACCGGTGGCGTGAATCAGGCCTTCTAGCCATTCTTTCATGATGCCGGTTTTGCCGCGAAGCAGCGGCAGAATAAGGCACAGGCCGGCTACCTTGAGGTGGCGATTTCATGGACCGAGAGAAATAGCAGATTGCTCCAGAAGCCTTCTTAAGTGTGTAAAACTGTGCCTTGAGATGTTTTTTTGCCGCTTTTTTTCTTGGAGCACAAATTGCTTTGCAGCTCATTTTTATCCGGCAAAAAGTATTTACCCGATAATTGAAAATTTCAGGGGGTTTTCCGGAATTGGTTTATTATGAAATGAAAAAAACCGACAGGTTGTTCAGTTTAGTTTGCTTTGATAAGCATCGCCTGCACAAATTTTTAAGCCAGGGAGAGACAAAATGCCAACATCAAAAAACAATCAGGCATGGAAACCGTGTGAAGAGATAACAAGAAGGGGATGCAAATTTGTCTACATGCCACATGAGAGTGTCTCTGCCAATTCCTCTGATTCAAACTTCGAGGAGCTCAAATCTTTTGTAGAAGGCTCCTTGCCCGAATCGTATAAAATTGTGAGTGAATTGCGCGATGAAATCGTTGTGGTTGGACATAATGGATACTACGATGTCTGCCTGGCAAGGGTTGATTGGGCAACAGTTCTGGTGGTAGTGGTGCGTGATGATGCCCCGGCGATTGCAAAGGGCAGATTGTCTTATGTTGCTAATGCCATCTTCAAGAAGGTTTCTGAGCACTATAAGGTTATGGTAAGCAGTGGACACCGATTTGTGGTAAGAAAATGAAACAGTCTTTTGGCAATCGCACTGCCTGGCTCTGGCCATTCATGAAGATTTTTGCCGTTCTCGTCATATCGACCTCCAGGAACCAATATATACTTCAACCTATATTTTAAGCCGTCGATTGTAAAGCCAGCTTTTTACCGAACGATCCTTTCAATTGCACGACACTTTTATCTGGGCAAGAAGCTTAATTTCGGGCTTTCCCAGAAAGCGGGCGCTTTCTGGTGCGGGGTTTTCGGGCTGGCGGGCTGAAGGGAGCGGCCGGGTCTGAGACGCGGTTTTTGCCGTTAATGAGCGTTTCGATCTGCTCGACAGTCAGGCCGGTTATTTCGGCGATAGCTTCGGGGCTGATGCCCCTGTTGAACATTTTAATCGCGGCCTGAGCAAGCGCAGTGTTTTTGCCCTCTTCGCGGCCTTGCTCACGACCCTCTTCGCGGCCCTCGATCTTGCCGAGGCCATAAGAAGACTCGACCATGCTTGCCTGGTAGTGCAGGTCATTTGAATGGCGACGGTAATCGAGGCGTTCGGCCTCGCTGAGTTTCATGATGTCAAGGCGCTTTTTGGCCTGCTGCAGCCCCCTGGCCTTGAAACCGGGCTTGATTTCTTCGTTTTTCAGAAAATAAATCCATTCATCGAGCGTATTGCGCGCCACATTGTTGAAGTTGTTAACCTTGATCAGATAATATTCCGGGAATATTTCGCGCGGCGATGCCTGCTTGTAAAGCAACTGCTGCTCGCGGCTGAGCGTCAGCTCGTCGTGGCGATTCAGGCCGGTGAAAACGGTCTGACCACGGTAAATGTAGTCTTCGCCATGACCGAGATCGAAATTGAGAATGTTTATCGAAATAACCTTCACGACATCTGAATAGGCCGACCCCTCTGCCAGATGCTCAGTTACAGCCATCGACGCCGAAAACAGAATGCGCTGAAAGTAGTCGTATTCGTGCTCATACTGAATTTCGATAATGATGATCTCGTTTTTGCCATTGGCAACCTTCAGGTCGAGACGATTGGCCTTCTGCCTGGCAAAGTCTCTGTTGCTCTCGCTTTCAAGCAACGAAAGTATTTTTATGTCGTCTTTCAGCAACTCTGAGAGAAACCCCTCGAGTATGTCGAAGTTGGCCTTGCTGCGCAAAAGCCTCTTAATCGCCCAGTCAAAACTGACCAGTCGGCGTTGCTGTTTCACTGCCCCGTCTCCTTCGACAAAATCCTGACAAAAGGTCAAAACCACAGCATTCAGTATAATGCAACCGGCACAGCCGGGGCAATATTATTGCCCCGGCAATTTAACGTTTTATTATGGTTCTTAAGGCGCCCAAGACGTCTTTCTGCATTATCTGCCATATTTACAGGCCAAGGGCGGGCTGGATGAGAGCGAGAGCGAGGCCGGTGGCGTGAATCAGGCCTTCGAGCCATTCTTTCATGATGCCGGTTTTACCGCCTTCGTGCAGGGCCTGAAAGTTCTGGCGCTGGATATTTTTGAGCAGAAATGCCAGGTCTTTCAGAGTTTCGGGCGCAACTGCCGGCAGAAACACCAGTTTTGAGCCGACCAGGCGGCAGTCACAGTTTTTGCCGCGAAGCAGCGGCAGAATCAGGCGCAGGCCGGCGACCTTGCCACCGAGGTAGCGCAACTGCGGTTCATCGCGGTGCACAGCCGCGAGAGCTATGCTGCGTTCGAGTTCGAGCCAGAGAAGTCTGACAGCGTCGCCGGCAGAGCTGATTGAAATCTTATCGACCGTGGTTTTGTTGGTTGTAAGCATATTGGCCCTCCGTAACAAGGTTTAAAGATACAGGATTTTGTAGGGTTCTTCGGGGATATCTTCGTAGTCGGGGTCTGGGCCTGAGAGCGGGAATTTCGGCAGCGAGGCTTCAGAAAGCCAGCTGCGGCAGAGATTCAGCGTGTGCAGCCAGTCTTTGACGACGAGATGTTCATTTTCAGTGTGTTCGCACTGGTAGCCGACGCTGAGATTGACACCGCAGATGCGGCGGCAGATCGTCGAGATATCCGTCGACGAAGCACGGCCCGGCTCGGTATAACCGGTCTTGTCTGTTATGTATTCCCTGAATTCAGGGGTGCCGACACCGTAGCATTTGAAGTCGCGGCCGTTGCGGCGGTCAAGCGCCAGAGCAAACTGGTGCGTATCATTGATTTTGTCGGCGATATCGGGCCTGGCGGTCATCAGCCAGGTGCTGCCGATGTCGCCGTATTCTTCGCCATTGGTCACCAGAATTGAATGCCCCAGGTCGCGCAGCAGCCAGAGAATGGCGCAGCCGGCGCGATCGTCGGCGCCAAGACCGTTGCCGGGGTTTCTGATTATTCCATCCGTCAGCTGCACATTCTGCGGAATCAGATCTCTGTCTTTTCGATAGAAGAAATCCCAGCAGGTATCGGCGTGGGCAACCAGAACGACACGATTCTGACGCTGCCCCTCGATGAAAACGAACTGCTGCAGGCCACTGCCGCAACGCACGGCACCCGGCAACCCGGCAAACCTGTCGAGAACCGCGTCAGAACTCCCGAGCGGCAGCTTCAGAAAGTCGAGCAGCACAGCAACGTCGTTGCTTTTGAGATCTACCGGTTCTGCTTTTTTCATTTCGCTCTCCTGTTTCGTTTTTTTCCTGTCTCAGGGATCTATTTCGACGACACGGCCCCAGGGGGGCGTTGAATGATGCGCGGGTGCAAGCCAGATAACCGGGTAACGCGGTCGCTTTTTCGGGAAAAGCGTTTCGAGGTCGGTGATGCCGATGAACAGGTCGGGCTCGAGATGCTGCTCGTCGATGTGGGCAAAAACCGGAATATGACTGGTTCCTCCCCCACCCTTCACTTTAAGCTCACGCAGAAAAGACGGCAGCCTGACCGCCGGAACCACCTGGTGCACTGCGGCATCGGCAGTGATAAGCAGCACTTCGGGCGCCAGATCGCTGAGGCGGGCAATTTCGGCAATTGCCTGCGAAAGCAGATCGGTATCCATGCTGCCAGAAGTGTCGAGCGCGACAACCACCAGATTAAGACTTTCAGAGAAAAGGCCCGGAACAACAATTTTTTCGGAAAGATAGCGCTTGTTAGGCCTGACAAGAGAATA
>Ga0116144_10002612_pt1 | contig 19127 bp, 17 predicted proteins | sample AD_UKC035_MetaG_FD_89746 | JGI IMG/M metagenome (GOLD analysis project Ga0116144, IMG submission 89746) | Active sludge microbial communities of municipal wastewater-treating anaerobic digesters from USA - AD_UKC035_MetaG | ecosystem: Engineered > Bioreactor > Anaerobic > Digestate | place: USA...
AGTTGGGCAATCGTCACGGTTCGATGATGCATGACCCAGTTGAATGCACCTACGTATATTTTGTTATCGCCATAGTAGTTTTGAGGTCTTCCTGAAGTTAGCATAATGATATGCAAATCAGTCCCCAGACGTCGCCGCAGGAAACTTGCTAACCCCCATCCAGTACTAGGACTATCGTTATAGTGTGGGACGATTGCTATTTGGGGTTTTATAGAATCAAACTTGGAATCAAGTATCTCCACAAAACTCTTGACCATAAACTCATGGTGACTTTTTTGCATCAGTAGCTCAAAGAATGCTTCATCTTGGTCTTCACTGAAGGTAAGCAGCACCAGTTTGGCCATTCTTTCCTCTCTTTTACAACCGTAAAGTGGCATTCGCTCTGGAATAACAGGGGATGGTTCGGAGGCCTATCAGGTAAAAACGCACGGGACTTACACAAGCAGGTGCAACGCACTTGATTTTACACTCCAGACGCTGTCCTGCGATCAAACTCCTGGGTAGTTCAGCCAAGTGCGTTGCACCTTCGACGTAATCTGCGTAAGCCCTGACGCAGACTCAGTAGATCAAAAATCTTACTGCTACGCCTCAAAATGCTTGAATTGCGGCAGATGCTCTTTGTTCTGCGCCAACATCTCGTTGACCATGCTCTTGATCTCCCCCAAAGACAGCACTGCCGCTGTCAGCGGGTCGCTGGCGATGGCGTGGAAGACGAGGCGCGGGTCGCCGGTGAGGGCGGCCTCGACGGCCATCTCTTCGGTGGCGACGACGACCTGGTTAAGCGGCGCGACCTGGCGCGGCAGCGCGCCAACGTGGACGGCGTGCAGGCCGCCCTTGTCCACGTAGACGGGGACTTCCACACATACGTCATCCGGCAAGTTGGTGATGAGGCCGGTGTTGGGGACGTTGCCGTTGAACGAGAAGGTCTCGCCGCCTTGCAGCGCGTTGATGATGTACGAGGCGTACTCGTGGCCGCGTTGGAGGTCAATCGTCTCCCGCCCCAGCCACTCGCGGATGCCATCTTTCCAGTCGTCGGCGCGTTTGCGGTATTCGTCGAGGATGTAGGCATAGTGGCCGGGATTCCAGCCCGTGCCGTGGGTACAGTACTTCTCGATGAGGTCAGGCCGTTTGCGGAACCACCAGTTGTACTCGGAGTTGTGGCCGCTGGACTCGGTGACGTAATAATCCAGGTTGAGGAACATCTCGTTGCGTACCTGCTCCTCGTTGTAGATGTCCGGGTTCTCGGTAATGGCCTTGCGGATCAGCGGGTAGGCGTCCACGCCGTTCCACTCGTATTTGACGTACCACGCCAGGTGGTTGATGCCCGCGCAGGTGTACGTGATTTCCTCCATCGGCGCGCCAATCCAGTGGGCAAGCATATACGCCGTGCCCTGGACGCTGTGGCACAGACCGGTCAACTGGATGAAGGACTCGCGCTGCATCGCGCGGCACAGCATCGCCATGGGGTTGGTATAGTTGAGCATCGTAGCCTTGGGGCAATACTTCTCCATGTCTTTGACGATGCCCAACATCACCGGGATGGTGCGCAACGCGCGGAAGATTCCCGACGGGCCGCGCGTATCCCCCACATTCGTGTCCACGCCGTACTTCTTGGGGATGAGGATGTCGTGCTGCCACACGTCCACGCCGCCCGCCAGGATCGTGACGATGACGGCGTCCGCGCCTTCCAACGCCTCGGCGCGATCCATCGTCGCCATCACCTTGGCCGGGCGCTGGCCCTCATCCACAATCCGGTTCACCGCCCGGTTGATGAAGTCCAGCCGCTCGGCGTCAATGTCCATCAAGGCCAGCGTCGCGTCTTCCAATAGCGGGAACGTGAGGATGTCGCGCACCAGACTGCGCGTGAAGCCAAAACTACCGGCGCCAATAAAAGCAATTTTAGTCATTGGGTAAGACCTCCTAATATAATCTGAGAAATGGGTAATGGGAAATGAGTAACGAGTAACGAGTAATTTCTACTTCTTACTCATTTCTCATTTCTGTTTTCTGATGGCATGTCAGGAGCAACTGCGTCGGGGCGTTTCGGCGTCACCAGCACCTTGTCTACCCGGCGACCGTCCATATCCATCACCTCGAATCGCAGACCGCCGCACTCGAACCACTCGCCGGACATGGGGATGCTTTCCAGGTAGTAGATGATGAATCCGCCCACGGTTTGGTAGTCGGCCAGTTCCTCATCGGGCAATTTCTCGATGTCGAGCAGCTTCTTCAGCCGCTCAATGGGCAGCATCCCATCCAGCAGCCACGAGCCGTCGTCGCGTTGGATGGCCTCCGGCTCTGCAGGTTCGTCGTTGACGGGCAAATCGCCCACGATGCTTTCGAGGATGTCCGTATCCGTCACCATGCCCTGGATGACGCCGTATTCGTCCACGACCACGGCGACGTGCACGCCTTTCTGCTTGAACAGGTCCAGCAACTTCAGGGTGGGCATGTTTTCCGGCACAAAGAGAGGCGGACGCGCCAGCGCGCTCAGGTCCAGCGTGTTGTCGGTCAGATTTTGCGCCAGGATGTCTTTGGCGTACACGACGCCGAGGAAGTTGTCCAGGTCATCCTTGCTCAACAAAAAGCGCGAGTAAGGGCTGAGAACGATCTTTTGCCGCATGACTTCCGGCGAGTCTTCCAGGTCGAGCCACACGATCTGGGGGCGCGCCGTCATCACTGCGCCCACCCGCTGCTCGTCCAGCCGCAGCACGCTTTCCAGGATGTCCTGCTCGGTCTCCTCCAGCGCGCCGCTTTGCGCCCCTTGCTCGATCAGGATTTCCAGTTCTTCCTGGGTGATCGCCGGTTCGTCGGAGGGTTTGATCTGTAGCGCCCAGAGGATGAAATCGGTGGAAAGGCTCAGCAGCTTCACCAGCGGCGTCGCCAGGATGGCGAGAAAATTCATTGGCGTCGCCGTCGCCACGGCGATCCGCTCGGCGTTGTTCAGCGCCAGGCGCTTGGGCACCAATTCCCCCACGATGAGCGAGAGGTAGGTGATGCAGACGACGACCACGCCTACGCCGATGGCGTCACTGTACGGTTCAAGGGCAGGGATGACTTTCAGCCAGGTCGCAATTTCTTCGGCCAGCGTCGCCCCGCCCAGCGCGCCCGACAAGATGCCAATGGTGGTGATCCCGATTTGGATGGTTGCCAGGAGTTTGTTCGGCTCTTCTGCCAGCGCGAGGGCCAACCCGGCCTGGCGATTGCCGCCCTCGGCCAGCCTTTGCAGGCGCACCCGGCGGGCAGAGACGATCGCCATTTCGGACATCGAAAATCCACCGTTGAGAATGAGCAATAAAAGAACGATCAGAACTTCTAACCCTGAATTGTGCATAATACTTTTAGTTTTCGTACTCCATTGTGTCTGTTATGATAGTGTGTCGCTCAGCGTCCGCTGCATATCATAACACATTACTCCCATTGGGTTAGTGAAGTGCCCCTGGACTTGAAATCCGTGTCGCTCGTAATAGCGAATTGCGCGGCGATTGTCGGCCATGACGCCGCCCCAGAGAATAACGCGCTCGCAGCCAAAGCGTCGGGCAAGGTCGAGGGTGGGGGGCAGCAGCCGCGATCCCAGGCCGCGATTTTGGTAATCGTCGGCAACGCACGGGCCGAACCGGCAGGTCGTCGCGGGGTCGAGGGGAAGGCCATAGCTCTGATACCGTTGTGTGTCGTCAGGAACGAGGTCAAAACTCAGTTCAAACAGCGCGACGATCCCCCCGGCCTTTTCGACAGCTACCAGCCGCAGCTTGTCGTAGCGGGCGATGGCCGCGCACATCTCCTGCGCCGTCGCCAGATCGTAGCCGGGGTAGGCGCAGAAGGCGCGGGTTGGGGAGGAAAGACCGGTCAGAAACTCGGCCAGCCGGGCCGCGTCGTCTGGCAGCAGGGGGCGAAAAGTAACCTGCGCGCCTCGCGCATCGGAAACCGTGTGGGTGAAATCCCATGGGTTTGCCGCCACCCTCTCAAGTGTGATGCGCATCCTTGCTTCACGACAGGTCGTGCAAGTACAGAAACATTTCCGCCGCGTGCCAACTGTGAGGCGCGCACAACTGTTGCGCGACGAAAGCCTCATCCACTAAGCGCATCCCGCCGTAGTAGGCCTGACTGGCATGGGCTTCCCACGTCAATGGGTAATTACGCCCTGTTAGGTGAAGCGGGGCCTGATACAGAGAATCAGGAATGGTTTTGAAGAAGTGTGCCTCGGCCCAGGCCAGATAGGGGTAATACTCTGCGTTGGTGTGATACCCTTTGGGCCGCCCGATGTAGTCGGCATGCTCCGCCCACCAACATAGCGTCGCATAGGAGTCTTCCAGCCAGGGTGTGACAAACGGATCGTCCAGCCCCAACGCCCGCAGCCCAAACTTGAGCCATTGCGTTTGATAGACCGGATGCTCAGCAAAGTCCGTCGCGCCGCAGATGTAGCTGCCGCGTCCATGATCATCGCGCACGAAGGATGGAATCGCCGCCAGGATGTCGGCAATCAGTGGGTGTGACCGGTCGCTTACCAGGGAGATGAGATAGAGCGCCTGTCCTAAATTGTCCGGCTCACATTGGCCCCCGTTGTTGCCGTCGAACGGTGTGCGCAGTTCAGCAATCCACTCGTGGATGAGTGGTAAATTTCCGGTGCGCTGAAACACCATGGCGGTCATTGCCGCATCGCGGTGCCAGGGCTTGGGATAGACCAGAAAGTTCGGTACCGGTCCGTGGGGCATCACGTTGACCAGGATTTCGTGATGGAGCACGCGCAGTGTTTGAGCGTAAGGGTGGCCTTCAAACATCGGCAGATGGACGGGCGCTGCCGTGAGGCAGTGCGTCTCGCCGTCATAATCTAGCCAGACGCCTCTCTCGTCCTCGCGGATGACCGCGGGCTTTTCATCGGAGGTAGTGAAACGCACCGTGTAGGCTGGCGCGTCCACGACTTCCTGCGTTGCTTCTTGCGCGAACAACACTTCGCCGGTCAGCGCATCCAGCAGTCGCCCGGCGCGATAGAGCAGCTTGCGCCGCGCTCCCGCGCCGAACAGAAAAAACGTCGCTTGCGGAATGATCAGACTCATCGTTCCCCTCCTGGCCTGATAAGGAAGCAGGATGCAAGATGCAAGATAAAACACCCTGCTTCTTGCCTCTTGCCTCTTATGGCTAATCCAACGAACTCTTGCTGCGCGTCTTCTGCAATTCGATCTGCGGCATCCGCCGGGCGAGCAAATCCAGGGAAAGCTCGATGGATTCGCGCGCTTCGTCGGGCGTGGTGGTGCCAATCGTGACCATGTCGCAGTCGCGGATGGTGTTCCACACGAAGGCCAGGCCGACGATGGGCATGAGCCGGCCGGCGGCCAGCGGCTTGATCGTCATCACAGGCTTTTTGGCGTTCTGGATGATGCGCTGCACCCAATCCACTTCCACCTGCATCAAAAATCCGGCGGCGTTGTAAATCTGGATGTAGGTTTCGACGTCAGCTTCCATTTTGTCGGCGTAGATGACGCTTTCCGGCATGTGCGTGGAGAGGCCGGGGATCATGCCGCGCGCGCGGATGAGCGCCGTGTACTTGTCCAGGTCGCGGATCGTTTTGGTCATCCGGTCGGCCAGCGCGTCGGTGATGGCCTGGTGCGGCATACAGAACGTGGCGTGGTACTTCTCCTTGCACGTATCGAACACACGCTCCGGCTCGGACTCCGTCGGGCCGCCGGGCGTGATGTTGAAGTGCGGCGTGACGATGCGGGTGATGGCCTTGCCGCTGCGTTGTTCGGCGTCTTGCAGCGCCGCTTCCAGCTTGTCGTTCATTGGCCCCATCACGGCGTCCACGCCGTATTCCAGGAACACGTCCAGAATCGCGGCGATGGTCTGCGGATTGTGGTGCGTCTGGATCCATTTATCCTTCGCCAGACTGGTGTGTGACCAGCCGAGGAACCAGTTCGTGCCGATGAGCAACCGGGGCAATGACACCCCTCCAACGATAGTGCGAGGAAATTCAGACATACTTGAGCCTCCTGTATTCAAATAAATTGACTCTTCTGAAAATACAAGACGGTTTCACGCAAAGGCGCAAAGGCGCAAAGTAAAAAACAAAAACTTGGCGAGCTTGGCGCCTTTGCGTGACAAATTCATTGATCGCAAATCGCAAACGCCCGGCGCAGGGCGGTGTATACCTCGCCCTTCGGTTTGAACTCGTGCCCTACATAATCATTGTATCCCGATTCGGCGATTGCGCGACAGATGCCCGCGTAATTCAGTTCTTGCGTGTCGTCGAAGTCGCGCCGGCCGGGGACGCCGGCTGTGTGGAAGTGGCCGATCCAGCGGATGTTGGCACGGATGGTGGCGATGAGGTCGCCTTCCATAATCTGCATATGGTAGATGTCGAACAGCAGCTTGACGTTGGGACTGTTGACCTGCTCGCAGACGGCGATCCCCCACGCGCTGTGATCGCACTCGTAGCCGGGATGATCTACCTTGCTGTTGAGTAGTTCCATGTTGAGATTAACGCCTTTCTTCTCGGCATAGGGCGCGATGCGGCGCAGGCCGGCCACGGTGACAGCGATAGCTTCGTCCTCGCTCACGCCCGTGCGGCGGTTGCCGCTGAAGCAGATCACGCCAGGGATGCCCACCTCCGCCGCGATGTCAATGGACTTGCGCAGTTCGGCTTCGATGCGGTCGTGCTGCGTCGCGTCGTTCAGACCAACGGCGAGGCTCTCGTGGCCGCATATCGTCGCAATCGCCAGACCATGACGCCGCGCCAGCTTCACCACACCGGCGAAATCGTCGCCGCGTCCCCACAGCTCGATGGCGGCGAAACCCAACTCTGCGACTTTTGCCACAAAATCGGCCAGCGGAATATCCGCCGGTTTGATCATAGGATAGCAAACAGATTGTTTTATGGTCACGGTGCCCTCCCTAAAGGCATTCTAAAGTCAAAGGTCAAAAGTCCGCTATTCTTTCTTGAGGCCAAATATCCCAAAAGGATCGGTGCGACGCATATCCTCATAAATTGAAACCATCGCCCTGGCCTTGAAGAGTTTGCATTCGGATTGGCCGATGGTGCGAGTGCGGACCAGCCCCCGCCGCAACGCTTCCTCCCAAACCTTCAACCACGGATTGCCAGGGGTGCTGCCGTAGCCGATACCCCAACGATCCTGCGGATAATCCCGCAGAATGTCGGTCGGTACCTTAAAGCACTCCCGAATTTCTTCCGGGATCGGCACACTTTCGGCCAAATGCATGCTGGAACAGCGCCCTATGTCCACCCCCAGCAACAAGACCCAGCCGTCAATTTCAAGCAGATGTTTATAATTCTGGCAATGCAGATGCGCATCGTGTCCCCAGGCACAGCCCCGGTGGAATTCAGTGCCGCAGACGACATCAGGCCGCTTGCGGAACGTATCCGCCACGATCCCCAATCCGGTTCTTTCATCGGAATGGGGATCGAGGATGCGGACTTTCCAGGTGATGCCGCGCGCCTCTTCTTCTTCCGTGAGCGGAATCGGCGGGCTGACGGGATACGCCGACATCACCAGCGCGCCTTCCTCACTGACGACTTGCATCAGCGCCTCGATGACCGTCGTTGCGCCGCCTTCCACCCAACCAAAGCTGCTGAGGGAGCTGTGGACTTCCACCGCGTCGCTGCGGCGCAAACCAAGGTCTCGCAGTCCTGCTGCGATATCTTTTTGTGTGATTGAAATTTTTTCCATAGCTAAACTTCTTCTCAGGAAGATTCCTCTGGCCGATTGACCACTGCAAAGAAGTTCACGATGTTGCCGTCAGGATCGCGGAACCAGACCGAACGCAGTCCCCACGGCTGCGTCGTCGGCGGTTTGACGATGGGGACGCGCATGTCCAGCAGGCGCGCGTATTCTTGATCCACGTCCTCCACCTTGAACTCAAGCACGGCATTGCCGATCCCTGCGTCTTGCATCGAGCCGGGCGCCATTTGTTCCATGCCTTCCATGTGGAAGAGGGTCAGCGGCATGCCCACCGGTTCAAAGGCCACGAAGGTGTCGCTGGCTTCGGTCTGAACCTGGAACACGTCCTGGTAGAAGGCGCGCAGTCTGGGCACGTCCCGCGTGATGAGGCAGATGCTTCTGAAGTGTTTTTTCATCATTTTACCTCCTTGATGGCTTTGTATACGTCCGCCAACACCGGCCACGCGCCTTCGGTGGTATTGGAGAGCGCAGTGACCAGGGTGTCGGTGGCGCGAATGACGCCGGATCGCATCGAGACGCCCGCGTCGCAGCCGATAATGTAGGGTTCGCGGCCCCGGTCGTCGCCGTCGTGAATCCAGACGCCGTGCCCGTAATGCTCGTGGGGGCCTTCGCTTTCGGCCTTTGCGTAAGGTTGGGTGTAGATTTCGACCATGGCCTGGGAGAGAATCTCATAGCCCCAGAATGCATCCCACAACCGGGCGAGATCGTGGATCGTCGTGTACGCGCCCCCGTCGGATGCGCCGATGATGGGCAGGTTATAGACGTTGGTTCGCCATTCCCCCTCGCCTTCCTCGATGTAGCCGAACGCCGTGTTCTCCGGCAGTTTGTTCATCGCAAAGTAGCCGGAGCGCGTCATCCCGGCGGGGGCGAAAACCTCCTGTGTGACGAAATCCCGGTACGGCATCCCGGCGACCTCTTCGATGACCACGCCCAGCAGAATGTACCCCCCGTTGGAATAGGAGAAGCGTGCGCCGGGCGCGAACTTCATATCTTCGTCGGGGAAGACGGGCAGGTAATCCTTTGGCCCGCGCAGTTCAGACCACGGGATCGCCACGGTGAAGGTATCGAAGTCCTCGACTTTCTCCTCGTCGTAGTAGTCCGGGATGCCTGACGTGTGCGTCAACAACTGCCGGAGGGTGATCTCCTTCGAATAACGCGGGAAGTTCCAGGGGACGCACTCGGCGACTTTGGTATCAAGCTCCAGCTTCCCCGCCTCGATCAGCTTTCCGATAGCCAACGCGGTGAAGAACTTCGTGCCGGATGCGATCCCAAAACGGGTGTCGAGCGTGTTTGCGCGCCGGTTGGCGCGATCCGCGTATCCGGCGGCTCTCTCATACACAACCTGCCCGGCATGGCGGATGTAGACGACGCCAGAGAAGGCGTTCTTTTCGATGGACGTGTCCAGAATTTGATCAAGATGGAGCACAATCATAGGATTTCCTTTCAGTAGTAAACTTGCCGCAGCGCCACCTTCCCCGCAGGCGAAACCATCACGCCCTCGCGCTCAAGCAGTGTGCGTTTCATAGCCGTGCCGCCCTGGTAGCCGCCCAAAGACCCGTCGGCGCGGATGGCGCGATGACACGGGATGAGGATGGGGAAGGGATTGTGCGCCAGCGCGTTCCCGACAGCCCGCGCGCCGCCGGGAACGCCCAGATGCGCAGCGATCCGGTTGTAGGTGCTCACCCAACCGCGTGGAATCTGGTGCTCTGCCCGTAGAACGCGCTGCTGAAAAGCCGAGCACGTTTCCAGCGCCGCCCAGGTCAACTCAAAATCGAGCGCCTCGCCTTCGAGAAAGCGCTGCATCCGTTCCCCCAGATCGCCTATGACAGGATTGGCGCCGGACCGGGCGTTGCTCCACCCCATGCGCACCCGATCTTCGGCCAAAGCCTGCGCGTTGGAAAGAAAGATGCGCAGCAGGCGCGGCCCGGCTTCGGCCTCTTGCCAGACGAGGCTGAACGGGCCGAAGGGGGAAACGTGGGTAGTGTAAAACAACTCTGATGTCATTAACTGAACCTACGCAAACGCACACGAGTTCACCGCAGAGCGCGCAGAGCACGCGGAGATACTCTGGATATTCAGCGGCCTCAGCGAACTCTGCGGTGAAAATTTTTATCTCACTTCAAGTGTCCCACCAGTTCCGGCCATTCTGTCGGCCCGAAGCTGACGTTCTGCTTGAAGTTGAACGTCAGTTGCCCCTCGTCAAAGTGGCAGGTCAGCGTCGCGCAGAAAGGCGTCTCGTAAAAATAGATTTTCGCCGTGAAGGTCGCCTTGTCGGTCCACGCGCCGCTGGCCGCGATGCGCCCTACCAACTCCCAGCCGAGCTGTGCCTCACCCTTGACCCACGCGCCCTGCCCGCACGCGATGCGCTGCGCGCCCCGCGCGTTGTGGAGTGTGATCGTCGCCCCATCCGTGCCAAACTCGCAGGTGACGGACTTCAATTTGGGAATATTCTTCTCAAAGACAAAGCGCTTTCCCGTCACGCGCGCCGCCATCGGCGAAGTGGTTTCCCCCGCGACCGGCGGCAACACCAGCCCTGCCAGCTTCTGTTTCAAAGCCGCGTGCGCTGCGCCATTTTCGGGGAGCGGGGTGGACTGCATGGCCGGCAACAACTGCGTCCAGAGCAGGGTCATCACCCCCTGCATGTCGTTTGTGCCAGACGTGATGGCGACCACGGCGTCCTGGTCGGGCATGACAATGCAGTATTGGCCGAACGCGCCGTCGCCGCGATACACGTTCTGGGGCTGGCAGCGCCAGAATTGATAGCCGTAACCCTGCACCCAGTCGGGGCTGGGGTTGGGCGCGTTGTCAACGTGGTATCGGGTGGCCTCTTCCACCCACGCTTCGGGCAGGATGCGCTGGCCGTTCCACACGCCTTTCTGCAAGTACATCTGCCCGAATTTGGCGATGTCCTCCGTCTTGACGTTCAGCCCGAAGCCGCCCGTGTTGATGCCGCGCGGGCAGGTCTCCCACGTGGCGCCTTCGATGCCCAGCGGATCGAAGAGGCGCGGCTGCAAATACTCCAGCAGCGTCATCCCGGTCAGCTTTTGCACGATGGCCGACAGCATATACGTCGCGCCAGTGTTGTAGAGAAAGTGTGTCCCCGGCTTGAATTTCACGGGCCGCGCCAGGAACGCTTTGGCCCAGTTGCCGTCCCGCCGCCGGAAGAAGTAGCCCGTCGTGTCTTCCGCGTGCCCGGTGGACATCGAGAGCAGATGACGGACGCGCATCGCTGCCAGATTGCGGCTCACTTTCCTTGGCGCGTCCTCCGGGAAGAAGGACAGCACCGGGTCATCCACCGACAGTCGCCCCTCCGCCACCGCCAGTCCGACGCCGGTGGACGTGAAGCTCTTGCTCAGCGAGTACAGCATGTGCGGGTACTCCGGCGCGTAGGGCGACCACCACCCTTGCGCCACCACATGCCCGTGCCGCAGCACCATCAGGCTGTGCAGACTGTCAATGTCGCGTTCCAGCGCCTCCACCAACGCAAGAATCGCCGCCGACGAAATTCCTTGCGCCTCCGGGGCGCTGTACTGTAGTTGATTCGTTGTCATTCATAGCCTCCTGAGAAATGGCCGCTGAAGCGGCAGTTTTAAAAGTGTGGGTTTGGGCGGACGGTATACCGTCCGCCCAAACCCTCTTTTGTTTCCGGCCCTCAGGCCGTTTTTTCTTTTAACTGTGGCGTTCCCAACAGCCCCAACACCAGACACGCCACACCGACCACGCCGAACATCGGCTGCATCCCGATGGCGTCGGCCAGAATCCCGCTGAGCCACGGCCCGGCGAACATGCCGATGGCGTAGATGGCCTGGAACAGACCCATCGCGGTCGCGCGCTGCGTCTCATCCACGTAGCGGATGCTCAGCCCCATCAACACCGAGTAGCTGACCCCTGTGACCAGGCCCAGGATGATTTGCGAGGCAAAGATGGCTGGCAGGCCCTGGGCAAACGCTAACAGTCCCATCGCAACGAGCATCCCCACAAAACTCCACACGATGGGGCGCGTTGCTCCCCACCGCTTGACGACCGGCGCCGCGCCGAAATTACCCACCATTACCACGCCGATGTTCATACTGGTCAGCAGGCTTAGCGTGTCGCCGGTTGCGCCGAACTGCTCCGCCAGAAGCGGCGTGAAGGTGAACGTCGCCGTCCACGCCGCGTACTGCATCACGGTGCAGAGCAGCGAAGGAATCAGCACGTCCGGGCGGAGCATCAGCTTGCCGAGGCCGCCCAGGGTGGGGGCGCGGGAAGGACGCGGCGTTTCCCGCGCCGGCGCCAACACCAGCATGGCCGCCGCCGCCGTCCCCGCCGCCGCGAAGAAGGCCAGCGGATAGCCGCCCCACCGATTCAACGCGCCGGTGACGCCCGTGGCGAGCATCCGCGCCACGGAATTGACGCCCGACAGGAGTGCCGACGCGCGCACCGCTTCCTCCGGCGGGAACTCGCTGTTGTAGGCGACCACCAGCAGCACCCACACGCTCGCCGCAAAGCCGGTGAGCGCGCGCCCGATGAGCAGGCCGCCCGCGCTGTCCGCCGTCGCCATCAGCAGCGCGCCCAGCCCGGAAAGCGCGAAGCCGCCGAGGATGAACGGCTTGCGGCGGCCCGCCCAATCGGCGGCGATGCCGAGCGGAAAGCGGGCCACCGCCTGCCACAGCCCGTACATCGAGAGAATCGTCCCGACTTGCGCCAGGTCCGCCACCTTCGACTTGGCGTAGACGGGCAAGGTCGGCATATAAAGGTACATCGAAATCCAATAGAGGGAAACCACCCCGATGTAAAGCCAGCGTCGCGCCGAGGATGAAGAGGATGCCATGATGAACTCCTGAGTGAAAGAAATAGGGAATAGGGAATAGGGAATAGGAAATAGGAAAATAAGAAATGGGGACTAGGGACTGGGGATTAGGGAGTGGAGATCAATTAGTCTCCCCCGCTCCCCTGCTCCCCCTCTCCCTCTCTCCCCTGCTCCCGCTCTTGTTTTCGACCTCCACGCCGGCCACGCGCGCGCCCTCCATCACCGCCGCGCACACCAGCGTGTCGAGCCACAGGTCAACGCCCGCGTGCGCCAGCGCTTCATCCAACGCCAGAACGAAGGAGGCTGGCGAGAAGATCACGCGATACCGCCGGGCTTCTTCTTTGGGCGCGTCGCCGCGCCAACCTGCGGGCACGTCGCCGGGGCCGTACTTGAGACTGAGGTGCAGCAGTTCCTCGGCGATGCCGTGGATGACCTGCCGCCCGCACCCGTCGCACAGCGGCAGGTAGATGTTGATCAGCCCCGTCGTCGCCAGCCCGCCGACCAGCACAGTTTTCTCGACGAGCGCTGTCTTCAGCCCGGCGCGCGCACTCCAACGCGGCGGCCACTCCGGCCACGCCCGCGCCCGCCACGAGAACGTCATAGGTCTTTGCAAAATTCAGCTTCATTTCTGTAAAACTTCCCCTGAACATCCGAGGGTTCTTCTCTTTCGAAGCGGATGATGGCTACTGCCCCGTTGTCGTTAAGCAGCGTGACCCTACCGTGCAAGGTGGCGGTGACGATGCGTTGGATCAAATATAGCCCCACGTTAAATCGCTCTTCGCGCAAAACGGTATCAGGATACCCTGGCCCATCATCCCTGTAGATAATTTCAACTTGATTGTCTACTTCGGCAATATGGACGGTGATATGGTTTACGGCATCTTCGCGCCATGCGAACGCGACACTATTGGCCGCTAATTCGGCGATGACGAATGCCAATTGATTGGCCTGGCGCGATGAAACCACCCTCTCTGTGGGGGATACGCTCATTTTAAAAGCATGACCGTTTGGCAAATTGTTGAGAACCTGTCGGATGAGGCGCGCGATCAAATCTTGTAAATTGAGCGGCGCCCAGGAATTCTCGGACAACATCTTATGCACTTCGCCCAGAGCCGCTATACGTTGTTCCAAATGCTCCAGTGTATGTCGAAGCCGCTGTAGTTCTGTTCCCTCCGGCGTAAAATGCCGCTCGACGTGCAATAATCCGATGATGGCATTGAGATTATTCCCTACTCGATGGTTGATTTCTTCCAGCAGACGCGACTTGACCATTGCGTCATGCTGCACTTGCTCGTATAGCCGCGCTTGGTGAATGGCTACGGCTAGCGAGGCGGCGATTTCTAGGGCAATTTCAAGATGCGTGGCGGTGAAAAAGTGTGGGGTTTCTGAGCCGACGTTGAGTGTTCCAATCAACTCGTTCTGAGTCAACAGGGGAACATTGATGTAGCTGCGCATCCCATTATCATAAAAATATTGGTGTATCGGCGATAGTGTCGGCGCTTGGGACATGTCCAGCACGCTTTGCGTTTGCCCGGCGGATAGTCCGGCTATATTGAAAATCTCCAATCCATCGAAGCGAGTCTCCAATTCCGGCGCGCGTTCCCCCCGCGCATACGCGACCAATCCGGTCATTTGTTGGTGTTTCACATCAAACACCATCACACTTGAATGTAAATTGGGGATGAGCGGTTGCAAACGCGCGAGCGCCGCTTGCGCGATGGCCTGGGGCGACTGCGCTGATAGAATGGCTTGATCAATCTCGTGCTGAATTTTCAGTCGGTCGGCATAGGCGCGCAGGGCTGTGTCGCTTTCTCGCAGAACTTGGGCGATTTCGCGGTTTTTTTGCAAAGCATGGGTGATATTACCCGCTGCGGTGGACAATAAAAACGTGGCAACGGCCAGGATGATGTTGAGGAAAATCCAATGTACTTGTGTTATCGCCAAACGTTGCGGTAACAAGATGTCGTTCCATTGTTGGTATAGGAAAAAGCCGGTGTTTGATAGAAAACAGAGTCCGCCGAAAATCAACGCCGCCGATTTGTTTAACAACAACGCTGCCACAATCACGACCAGGAAGTAGCCATAGGCGACGCCGCTTTGAAACCCCTCACTTGTCCATAGCGCACCTGTTACGCCTGAAAACAATAGCAGGCTCCCTAGCAAACTGGCGCCCCGCACGTAGTGACGGAATGTTAAATGGGATAACAGCAATGACCCCAAAGCGACAGACCCAACAATGACATAATCGCGCGCGAGGTTTGTGGAAGAAATGATCAGGGGGAGCGCCGCCATAATGACGGCCCCGCCCATGAAAAGGCGCAACACCATCACCAATAACGCGGCCCTTCGTTGCGCCTCGTCATCGGTTTCTGGTTGCAGGTAATGCTGCTTAATCTGGTCCCACATCACAGAACCGTCTCGTCGAGTTCTAATCCTAATTCCGCGTACTTTTCGCGCCGCGACACCTTGTCGTTGCGCAACTCCTGGTGGGCGTACAGCGCCACGTCTTTCGCCAGCGCGCGCGGCACCACGATGACGCCGTCGCCGTCGGCCACCACCACGTCGCCGGGATGCACCAGCACCCCGCCGACCACTACCGGCACGTCGTAGGCGTCGAATTGCAGACGGCCCTGCACCATCCCCTGGGAGCACATCTGCGACCAGAAAGGAATCTTCTGCAAGATGATCTCGTCTGTGTCGCGCACGCCGCCGTTGCTCAGGTAGCCGACCGCGCCCTTGAGCACGCCGTCCAGCGTGTTGTTCGACCCCATCAGCCCGGCATTGACGCCGCTCTGGTCAATGACGACGAAGTCACCCGGCTCGATGGCGGCGATCCACGGGTACGTACACACCTCGTTGTAGTACCACCCCGACCAGCGGGTGTATTCCTCCGGCGTCATCGTGGGGATCACGCCCTTGAAGGGTAGATAGCGCGCCGTCCGCGCGATGCCCACCGCGCGCGTCCGCCACAGCGGGCGGATGTCGGGCGAGAGCGACCCTTGCGTGTGCTGCATCAGCCAGTCCATCCCATCGCGCGTGTCGGCCACGCGCAAATCGGAAAACAATGCCAATAATTCTTCGCGTTCTGCTTTGGTGGTCATAAAGTCCTCCATAGAGTGGGGTAAAGAGTAAAAAGTAATGGGAAATGAGTCGAGGGAAATCAGTAATTGGAAACTGGAAATCAGTTACTTGTTACTCATTACCGATTTCTGATTTCTGATCACCAATTGCTATCACTTTCCCACTTCCACCCACCCGCCCTCGCGCTGCGAGTGGTAGATGCCGAGGACGATGTCCACGGCGTGCCTTGCGGCCTCCGCCGGGATGAAGGGGGCGCGCGGGGCGCGGATGGCGTCCACGAAGTCGGCAATCTGCGAGATGTGGCTAGGGCCGTAGTAGGCTTTGCCGGAAGCCAGGTAAGCCGCCTCTTCGCCGCCCGCCAGCTCGCGCTTGACGGCCTGCTCCCGTTCCTTGTCGGCCAATTCGATCCGCGTTATCCTGCCGTTGCGGATGTCCAGCGCGCCTTCCGTCCCATAAAAACTGAGCGTCGGTTCCCAGTCCAGATAGCTGGATGACGTGGCTGTGATCGCGCCGAGCGCGCCATTCTGGAAGCGCAGCGCCGCCGCCACCGTGTCCTCGGTTTCGATGACACCCTGGTGGGTAAGGGTATCGTGCGCCGCGCACAGCGCCGCCACCCCGCCCATCACCCAGCCGAGCGCGTCCACAAAATGGATGGCCTGGTTGATCATCAGCGAGCCGCCCTCCTCGGCCCATGTCCCGCGCCAGGCGTCGGCGTGGTAATAGTCGGCAGTGCGGAGACATTGCATACTCAAGGAAGCATTCAGCATCACGCCGAACGCGCCTTCCTGCACCAGCCGCCGCGCCAGTTGGTACACCCGGTCGAAGCGGTGCTGGAACACGCCGGAGAAGACCAATTCCGGGTGTGCCTGCCCTGCCGCAATCAGCGCATCGAGGTCCGCGGCGCGCGTCGCCAGCGGCTTCTCGCAGAGGACGTGCTTCCCCGCCGCGAGCGCGGCCAGCGCAATGGGCGCGTGCGTCGCGTGCGGCGTGCAGAGCGCGACGCAGTCCACGTCCGGGTCGGCCAGCACCGTCCGGTAGTCAACGGCGACGCGCGGGACGCCGTACTTCTCGGCCAGTGACCGCGCCTTGGCTTCCACCACATCGCACACCCACGCCACTTCGGCGTCGGCAAGGCGCTGAAAACTTTCAATGTGCAGCGGCGCAATTACCCCGCAGCCGATGATGCCACAACGTAGGATAGAGGTCATAAAAACTCCTTTATCTCAACGGATGAAACGGAAAATCCGTTACAATCCGTTGACTGTCCTGAAAAAAGGGGGAGATTCACCACAAAGGACACTAAGGACACTAAGAAAATTTATATTAGGCTTGAAATTACTCACAAAAAATCATCAATAGTGATAATTTTATTAATCTGCCCTTTAAAATCCTTTGTGTCCTTTGTGTCCTTTGTGGTTTTTCAGTGGAGTCATCCGTTTAATCCGTTGATAAATACGTCAGGTTCTTCTCAATCAACGCCAGCCGCTGCGCCACGCAGGCCGCCGAGCGCAAGCCGTCTTCTGGCGTGTTGAGGACGTAATCCAACATCCGCTCCACCGTCGTCGTGGCAACGTGCATCCGCGTGTCCGACGAGGCATAATAGATGAAGAGGTCGCCGTTTTCCCGCGCGACGGCGCCGTTGCAGAACAGCACGTTGGACACGTCGCCAACGCGCTCTTCGCCTTCGGGGGCCAGCAGATAGCCGCCGGGCCGCGCGATGACTTTGGCCGGGTCGCGCAGATCGCAGAGGAAGGCGTAGAGCACGTACCGCAGGCCTGCCGCGCAAGCGCGCACGCCGTGGGCGATGTGCAGCCAGCCGGCGCGCGTCTTCACCACCGCGCCCGCGCCGTTCTTCACCTCTTTCAGCGTGTGATAGACGCGCGGATCCACAATCGTCTCGTCGGGGATGACGGCGTGCGCGATATCCTCGGCCAGTCCAAAGCCGATGCCGCCGCCTTTGCCCGCCTCGATGAAGCTATCTTGCGGGCGGGTGTAGAAGGCGTACTTGGCGTCCACAAATTCCGGCAGCAGGACGGCGTTGCGCTGCTGCGCCGACGCGGTCTTGAGATCGTCCAGCCGCTCCCACGTGACCAAATCGTGGGTGCGGGCGATGCCGGCCTGCGCCACCGCGCTGCTCAAGTCGCCGGGCGTCGCGTCCGGGTCCTTGCGCTCGGAGCAGAAGACGCCGTAAATCCAGCCGTCTTCGTGCTGCGTCACGCGCATATCGTAGACGTTAACGTCGGGATCGGCGGTCTCCGGCATCATGATGGGGCGCTCCCAGAAGCGGAAGCCATCCACGCCGGTCGCGCTCTCCGCCACAGCGAAGAACGACTTGCGGTCGTAGCCTTCCACGCGGCAGACGAGCAGAATTTTTCCGTTCAACTCGATGGCGCCGGCGTTGAAGACGCCGTTGATGCCCATGCGCTCCATCAAATACGGGTTGGTCGCCGGGTTCAGGTCATATCGCCAGAACAGTGGCGTGTGCGCGGCGGTGAGGATGGGATACGTCCAGCGATCCACCACGCCATTGCGCCAGGTCTCATTGAGGGTGTTGGGGCGATTCAAGAGTGCGGTATGTTGCGCTTCAAGCTGCCGGAGCCGCGCGGCAAAAGGGGCAGTGTCCATCCTGTAAGCTCCTTGTGTGACGCTGAAATGGTGGATGCTTACTATACCATAAAAACGCAGACCTGCCGAAGAAGGAATTTGAGGATTGGCTTCTCAGGCAGTTTGCGGTATAGTGAGAAGACGATTTTAATACTGTGAGGAGTGATGGCATTTAATCGTCATGTGCCCGCCTTTGGGCGTACTATGAAAGAGCGTTTGCGCCGCCTGGACCTGTTCGCCACGCGCGGCGTTCATCCCCAACACCATCAGGGACTCCGCATGTTCTGGTGGGACGGCCTGCTGGCGACTATCTCCGGGGCCTTTGTAGACACGTACACGACCCTCTACGCGCTGGCCCTGGGCGCGACCAGCACCCACATCGGCATGCTCTCGTCGGCGTCCAGCTTCATGGGGATGCTGGCCCCGTTGCCCGGCGCGGCGCTGGTGCAGAAGGTGGGCCGCCGCCGCCCGTTGATCGTGAGCGTTTCGATGCTGTCCCGCGCGCTGATTTTGCTCGCCGCGCTGCTGCCCTTCTTCTTCGGGGGGCCGGCGGTCGTCACGCTGTTGCTCGTGTTCTTTGCGCTGCGCGCCGGGCTGAACAACCTCATTCATCCGGCGTGGGTCTCGATGACGGGCGACGTGGTGCCCATGGAGCACCGGGGCCGCTACTTCTCGGCGCGCAACGTGAGCATGGCCGTCGCTTCGATGCTGGTCGTGCCGCTGGCGGGGTGGCTGATTGGGCGCATCGGTGCGCCGCAGGGCTACCAGGTGAGCCTGACGCTGGCCTTTGTCATCGGCTTGACGTCTTCGTATGCCTACTCGCGCATCCCGGAGCAGCCGCTCACGGCGGATCATCAAACCAAACGTGTCTCATTCTGGGAAGCCTTGCGCAGCAATCGCACGTTCCTGTACTTCACCATCATTATGATGTTCTGGACTTTCGGCGTGCAGGTCGCCGGGAC
>Ga0116144_10002613_pt1 | contig 19126 bp, 9 predicted proteins | sample AD_UKC035_MetaG_FD_89746 | JGI IMG/M metagenome (GOLD analysis project Ga0116144, IMG submission 89746) | Active sludge microbial communities of municipal wastewater-treating anaerobic digesters from USA - AD_UKC035_MetaG | ecosystem: Engineered > Bioreactor > Anaerobic > Digestate | place: USA...
AACGACCACGCTTAAGCCGCGCGGCGGGTGCGCCGTAGAGCCGCCGCAAGCCAACCCGATTGTGCGCGTTGCGCCGTCAGCAGCAGCGGCGTAGCCGCGTCGGTCTTGAAGCGATGTTGGGCGGCGACTGCCCCGGCCCACCTGCCTGCGATGCCCCGACGACCGCGCCGCCGCTCTTCGCCCCGCGCCGCGCCGGGTCTGCCAGGCCCCTGCACCCTGCGCCAGGTCCCCAAAACCGCAACCACCGCTCGCGCCGGGCTTTTCAATGTCCGCCTTCTTTCTTCGGGTGCGTTTTAAGTTCGGGGAAAAAGTACAAAAGAATAGGACACGGATTTCACGGATCGCACGGATTTTCTCCTTTTCTCATCCGTAAAATCCGTGTCATCCGTGTCCAAAAATCTGCCAGCGTTTCAAGGCAATAGTCGGGTTCCGTCTATAAATTAGAACGCCCCCCTTCCTTTATTGACCTTGCAACGGCACGGCTCTTGCGCCTGGGCTTCTCTTCAACCTTGCAACGGCGCGTTTCTTGCGATTGGCGGCTCTTCATCGGCCTGCCAAGAACGCGCTGCTTCCCATTGCGCACATTCCTTTTTTCCGCTTCTGCCGCCCAACGCTAGGGTTCAGGCGCGCGGCGGGTGCGGCGTAGCACCTTCGAGAGCAGACCCGTTTGTGCGCGTTTCCCCTCCGCCTGCCGGCGGCGAAGCCGCGTCGCCTGCAATCTCCCCACCCGCGCAGACGCAGGCTTCCCACCGCATGAAACAAGTTGCGGCTGACGGCGTGTATAATAGCAGCAGTCAGCTACGCAAGCCGTACATTTGCATTGGTGGACGTGTGCCCCGTCCTGCAATCTGGTTTCCGGTCACGCTGGTTTCGACACTGGTGGCGCTGTTGGCGACCCCGATTAGTAACCTATGCCCTGTGGTGACCGGGCGGCTGATGCCTATCGCTTACCTATCAGGAGGATTGCTATGAGTAAGTTAAGTCGCCGTCAAGTCCAAGAGCCCGCCGCCCAGGCTGAAGTGCATCCCTTCGCGGGCCTCACCCGCCTCCAACCCCACGCCGCTGGCGCCGACATCGGCGCGCACGAGATTGTTGTCTGCGTGCCCGGCCTGGCGGATACCCAGCTCGTGCGCACCTTCGGTACCTATACCGCCGATCTGGAAAGTCTCGCCGTATGGCTTAAAACTCACGCCGTCGAGACCATCGCCATGGAATCCACTGGCGTCTACTGGATTCCCCTCTTTGAATTGTTGGAGCAACGGGGCTTCCGCTGTTGCCTCATCAATGCTGCTGCCACTAAGCGGATGCCCGGCCGTAAATCGGATGTCGCCGACGCGCAGTGGATTCAGACCTTGCACAGCTACGGCTTGCTCGCCAACGCCTTCCGCCCCGAAGCCGAGCTGATTGCCTTGCGCACGCTGCTGCGCCACCGCGCGCAACTCGTCCAGCACCGCAGCCCGCACATCTTGCACATGCAGAAAGCTTTGCTCCAGATGAATCTGCAACTCTCTCAGGTGCTCAGCGATGTCACTGGCGAGACCGGCCTCAAGATCATCCGCGCCATCGTCGCGGGTGAACGCGATCCGCACGTCCTGGCAGCGTTGCGGAACTCGCGCTGCCACAAGGATGCGGCCGAAATCGCGCTGGCCCTCACCGGTACCTGGCGCGCGGAGCACCTCTTCGTACTGCAACAATCACTGGAACTCTTCGATTTCTATACCGCGCAAATCACGGCCTGCGATGCCGAAGTTGAACGCACCTACACGGCCATCCGCCCGGAGTGGGGCGGCGACCAACCGGAGTTGCCGCCGCTGGATCACAAACCCCGCTCGCACAGCAAGAATCACCCCCAGGACGTCCAGGTGCGCGAACATCTCTATCGCATCGTCGGCGTGGACCTGGTCGCGGTCCCCGGCATCAGCGCCAGCAACGCCCAAACCATCGTCGCCGAGGTCGGTAGTAGCCTAGAGCGCTTCCCTTCCGCCAAGCATTTCTGCTCCTGGCTCAGTCTGGCCCCGCACAACGACATTTCCGGCGGTAAGGTGCTGCGTTCCTACCGCCTCAAGAACCACAATCGCGCCGGGCAAGCCTTCATCCAGGCCGCCGCCGCGCTCATCCGCTCCGACACCGTCTTCGGCGCGTGCTATCGCCGTCTCAAAAGCCGCATTGGTCCGGCGCAAGCTCTCATTGCCACCGCCCACAAGCTGGCACGCATGGTTTACAAGATGTTAAAGGACAAAGTCCCTTACGAGCACACCACCGCCCAGGAAGAAGATGAACGCTTTCGCGAGCGCGAGATCGCCTACTTGCGCCGCCGCGCCGCCAAACTCGGCCTCACCCTCAACGAGTCCCAGGAGAGCCTTGTTTCTTAGTAACCGATGTTAGCCCGCACTATTATGGTATTCCTAAGCGAACACGAGCGAATGCTTCGCCCAAATCCAAAGCGGTTTCTCGCAAATCTGAGTACAATTTTTTGATAGAATTAATAATGTCATCCAGTTGCTTTTGGGTAACCGGCCCAAACATTCGCCGATTTTCACGAAGCCATTCTTCTGGATTCGAAAAGTCCTTATTTGGGCCAATTTGATGCCGTAGTATCCACATACCAAAACCTAAACTGGATATCGATATTTTTTCATCTTCAGTTCGTATTAATCCGATGCTCTCCAACGTTCTTGTGTGTTCTCTACAACTTTTCCATGCTTCTTTTATATCGTGTGTATTGAATTTCCTATAAGTTGCTATTTCTTGAAGCACTGCCATGATTCCTAATGTCTGGGCAACTGGGGATAAATACCGCCATGTATCCCAGAAATGAGGAGTCGCACTTTCAACTACACTCTCAACAAGCTCTCTATAATTGTCTTTAGATATATGCAGTTCTCCCATTCTAGCATCCCAAATTATAGATGCTGCTAATTGGGCTATAAATGGATGCCCGCCAGATAACTCCCACACTAAATGTTTGTCTTTAGGGGTAAAATACTTATGAGCCTGATCTGCTACTTCTACTAATTCTAGTGTGTCTTTATGGGAAAGAGGATGCAAAATCATTTCGTGTGCAAAGTTTAGCATCGGAGAACCCCGGTTATAACCTTTCTCAATTTTTTCTTGCGCCTCAGACGCCCTTAAACGAGAAAAGGCAATAACACTCAATCCTCTAGTCGTAGAAGCTATGCTTCTAAGAGAACCCCAAAAAGGCATATCAAAATTATCATTCCCCAGTAACCCGCCAAGTCCATCAATTAACAAAATGACTCTTTTATTGGATTTTCCAATCCTTTCAAAATATCTCTGCATTTGGAAAGTCGAGTCGAACTGAGCAGGTTTCTCTCCGGTTGATTCCGATATAGTAGTTGAGACGAGTTGCCAAAAATTTCGAGGAAAATCATTCGAGGAGAAATTACTAGAGGCGATGAATACAGGCATAAGCAGCAAATCACCCATCGGTGAATTTTTCTCTACCTCGCTTTGTAGCTTCAACAGCAATGAAGATTTTCCAATACGTGGTTGTCCTGTTACAAAGTTGCTACCACCATGATATGTCGTATTTAATAAATATAGCAACTCACGTTTGCGTCCTATGAATTTATCTGGTTGTATACGTGTAGTGAAAACAAATGGATTCATCATCTCATTCAATTCGCTCATCAATCTGACATAGCGGGCTAACGGCCACATTCAGCCGCGCCGCGTGTGCGACGTGGCCCCTTCGATTGAAGACACCTGGTAACGGGCAGCCGACGCCGCCTGCAAGCCGCGAAGCGGCGTCGGCTGCAATGGATGTTGGGCAGGCTTGAATCTTACTCACGAATTACGAGTGGTAAATACACCGATGTACCCTTCTCTTTTCCGTGGGTGAACACACATGTAAGATTTTGCGACAATTGTAAATCAATATCAACCTGGAAAGTTTCATAATCAACCATTATTGGAACCCAATTACGGTTTTGATCTTCACAATCCACTCCAGATAGGTACCAATTCTGTCCCACCAATTGAGTTGTATTTTCGAACAGCGAATAGGAACCAACCGACAAGTTACTAAACGTTTTCACTTCCCCATCTGCAAGTGTAAATTCATCCAAATCGCCTTCGAAAGTTACTACTGTTCCATTATTAACAATTGTCAGTTCTGTGGCATTGCAGACCCCATCAACAGTTACGTGTATATGGGCTGTGCGAGTTAATACATCAAAGCTATTCAATCCAGTTACAGTTAAGCTAACATCGTAAACTCCCGGTATTATATAAGTATGTATTGGGTTTTGTTCTGAGCTCACAAAACCATCGCCAAAGTTCCAGTGCCAACTTGATGGTCCACCTAGTGAATTGTCACTAAACGTAACTGTAATCGGCGCAATACCACAGAGAGGGGTAGAACGGAAATCTGCCAAAAACACACTTGATGTGATGATGTCAGAAACATTTCCTGCATAATCCATCAGTCTAGCATAAAGTGTATTCCCATATTCCAGCGGGGCAACTTGATTTTCACCTATAAAGCTGATCCAATCCGCATTGGTAAAGGAAGGGTCCTGACTAATTAGCATTTGGTCAATTTCCTGCACTACATCCGGTGAAATTTGGTAGACTAATGTGCGATTATCTATCACATCAACAATACGGATTTCTCCTGTTGGGGGGGCAGTATCCAAGATTACTGAATCTGTAAATACCGCTGTATTACTTGCCGCATCCCTAACCTCCACAGCAACTATCTTCTCGCCGTCACCAGTAGGGATGTTTCCTATAAACTCATTCGTGAAAGTAAACCATTCCCCCCAAATTACTCCATCCAAACTAACGCGAGATTCAGTCAGTTCGCTATAAGCGTCTTCTACTACTAACGTGAATGGAATTTCCGTTTGATTTGTATAATCCGCCCCTTGATTGAGAATGAAATAACCCGATGGTGGTAACGTGTCTTCACCTATGATTTTTATTACAGCAGGCTGAGCGGCTTCCAAACTATCTTCTGCACTGCCCGGAACAGATACATTACTATCATTGGTAAAGCCTGGGAAAAAGTCGAAAAGTAACATTGTGCCCTGTGTAGCGGCAAGTGTCTGAAAGTTAACTGTGGCTAACCTTCCACCAGCTTCGAGTAAGTTGCTAGGATGCGCATGGCTAGAGAAGTAAATCACCCCATTTTCAAGATCAACTTCATTACGTTGAGTAATGGGATAAACATCACTTTGAGAAGTGATTTGCGTGCCGGGTATTGCTGGATTAGCATCTACCACACTCAAAAACAATGGGTTATAACGCAAAATTACATCTGCACCGTAAGTTTGCGTCGGTGCATTCAGTTGAATATCTACTACAAAAGTTTCTCCCATTGCTTGTGTCGTAGTGTGTGGGTGCAGAGTGAGGGTAATTCCCGCGTTAGTAATGCTAGGTAAGTGAACGCCGCTATGTCCTTGCCCTGATACTCCATAGTGCTCACTTAGCAAAATCAAATCGTTATCATTCACTATGCCATCACTATTCAAATCGGCATACTGAACATCGGGCGAAACCGCGCTACTCTGTCCCCAGTAATCAAACAGAGTTGCAACATCGAACACATTGAGAACATTATCTCCACCCATCCTATCAACATCACCTAGCACGAAGGCATTGCCTGCCGTCACACTAAAATCTAACATCAAATTCGTGGTGTAAACAACAGCAGATTGCATACCCATCAGACTTCGTGGCGGTTTTATTGCGATATCATATATACCAGAAGGAATGGCTTCCGGTAGTTGAGTCTGCAATAAGCCGTTTTGTGGATCAAAAACAACAAATTGGCTGAAAAACGGTTCCGGTTCGCCTGTTTCGGAGAGCATAAGCAATGTTTGTGTCAAGGTGGCATCTGCCATCAAATCATAGGGTACTTGAGGCCAAGTCAACAACATACCAACCCCGCCAGGCCTAGCGTTTTTCATCTTCACATATATTCCTGTGGCTCGTAAACGACTCCAACTGTATTTAACACCGTAAGCCTTATTGCTAGTGTCATATCTGCTACCGTCACAGTAACCATACGGGTCACTAACGATGAATTGATCGCTGCTACTGTCATAACCACGTACCAACACAATATGCCCTAGACCACAAAGATGGGTTCCAATAACTGTAGGACGACCAGAGTTAACTAACTCAATGAGCTTGGCTTTTGTTAGATCGTTCCGGTAATTGTAGTTACCATTCATAACAATCTCAAGCCCCATGGCCTTAACACCAGCGCCGATACGATGCCAATCTGAGTAATATCCGCAATTAGTATGCACGCCACACTGCCCATGTAAGCCTGCGTATGCCCCTTTGCAACTTGCATCTGGCGCTTTACGAGTAGTAAAGGGGGCAAAACCATGCGTCACATACCAACTATATGGCGACTTGAAGCCATCTTTAGTCCCCCATGGATCTCTTGGGGTTAATTTTTTGTACCAAGCAAGCAACATGCCTAATGAGGATGGGCCACAGGACGCCCCCCCATTGAAAGTAGGGTCAGTACTCCACAACTGATGTATATAGGGTGCCGGCCAGGAAACAGTACGTTGATAATTAACTGTGCGTTTTCCACCTGGATCAATAGCCATATTCCCAGTGTTATCAATAATATGCGTGCCGATCTCAATTTTTTGCGAACTAAGCCCGGAAGGGATTGTCCAATCATATACATATGGAGAATCATAATCATCATTAACACGATGCCACGATCCATCATACTTGATCCAAAATTCAACGCGTTTTACTCCGCTGCCACCTGGATTATCCCAGGCTTGCGCCTCCAAACGTAATTTTCCCGGGCCTACTGTGATATTGTCTTTGGGTGAAATTATTCGACCGTCTGGTTTTGTTTTGTCATAGGAGAATGGCCGATAGTGAATAGTACGTGTGCCACCTGGATCAATCGCCACATTCCCTGCGTTATCCACAACATGTAACCCAATTTCAATATCTTGGGCACTGAGAGAAGATGGTATATTCCAACTTGTATCATATGGCTTAACATACTCTGTTTTTACATTGTGCCATTGCCCATTGTAACGAGCCCAAAATTCAACACGGTTTACGCCACTGCCGCCGGTATTATCCCAAGCTTCTGCCTTTAGACGTAAAGAACCTGGATAAACAGTCGCTCCATTAGTGGGCGCTGTAATGTATGCATCAGGTTTGGTAGTATCAGGTCTGACATAATAAACAGTCCGTTTGCCACCAGGATCAATGGCAACATTACCAGCATTATCTACAATATGAATGCCTATTTCGATATTCTGAGATGACAACCCACTAGGAATTGTCCAATTCACTGAATATGGGGAGCTGTAGTCATATTTAGCCTTATGCCATTGATTATTGTAACGCACCCAGAATTCTACACGATTAACGCCTGTGCCACCGGTATTATCCCAAGCTACCGCTGCAATATATAGTTTCCCGGGACCAACTGTAATATTGTTAGTTGGTGCAGTCAGTTGACCGCTCGGTGCGATTTTGTCTTGAGCATAAGGGTTAGGTGTTGGTGTAGGCGGTTTTGGGGTTGCGGTATATGTTGGTGTAGGAGGTTTTGGAGTCGCCGTGGGCGTTGATGTAGGCGGTCGAGTAGTAGGTGTAGGTGTAGATGGAACAGAATATTCTACCAGTAAGTAAGGATGCTCTTGCCCTGGGCATTGACTCGGACTACAAGTGTGTGACCGGAAGACTACGCCGGCTGCTGATTCTGGATTGCCCCAGAAAGATACACCATAATTTGTCCCACCTGCAAACCAACTCTGCACTAAAGAAGTGATATTTAGCGTCTTCCATTCGCTACTTACACATGCGAAACTTCCATTACCAATCGTGCCACCTAAAGTTGGAGAGTTATTCCAGGTGATAGAACTACCTGCCCAATTGCTCGTAACAGGATATGCAATATAGTGAAATGTGCTATTCAAAGTGCAGGAGCGCGCATATTGATATAAATAAACCCAAGCATTTGTAATGACTGCACCAGATGGCAAAGAACTTGGCCCAAAACCGAACTTCATATAGAGACGAGTAAGTCCTTTGTTATACTGTCCATTGATAAAATCCTGACCTAAATAATAATTTTGCTGACCGCCCGTAGCGGTGTTAGGATAATTGGACTCAGTATAAGCTGCGTCCGACACACTAAAAGAAGCTGTGCTTGTAGTACTGGTCAGAACAGAAGCACTGGATGTCTGTGTAAGTTGCATTACAGACAACAAAATGAGAAACATACTCATAAAAATAACCAGATATTTTCCAAACATTCTACGGTCAAACATTTCAGTCCTCCCCTAAAAATCAATATAAGAGTGAATATGTCAACTGCCCAACGACCTGCTTAAGCCGCGCGGCGGGTGCGGCGCAAGCACCCTCAAGAGCAAGTGCGTTTGTGCGCGTTTCCCCTCCGCTGGAAGGCGGCGTAGCCGCGTCCACTGCAACCGATGTTGGGCGGCGGCCCACTACAACAAACCCGCCCGCTACGCCCCACACCTATGCCCCACCGCCTCTCAGCAGCAGACTTCCTGCGGCTGGCGCTTCTTCTCTCAGTCTCTCAGCAGCAGACTTCCTTCGACTGGCGTTTCTTTCAGCCTCTCAGCCGCACGCTTCTTTCGACTGGCGTTTCTCTCAGCCTCTCAGCAGCAGACTTCTTTCGACTGGCGTTTCTCTCAGCCTTTCAAGAGCACGCTTCTTTCGGCTGGCGTTTCTCTCAGCCTCTCAGCAGCAGACCTCTTTCGACTGACGTTTCTTCTCTCAGCCTTTCAGCAGCAGACTTCTTTCGGCTGGCGCTTCTTCTTTCAGCCTCTCAGCAGCAGACTTCTTTCGACTGGCGCTTCTTCTTTCAGCCTCTCAGCAGCAGACTTCCTTCGACTGGCGCTTCTTTCAACCTTTCGAGAGCGCGCTTCTTCTGGTTGGCATACGTTTCTCTGCTGCGTTTCCGCCGCCCAACGGTCACATTCAGCCGCGCCGCGTGTGCGACGAATAACCTTCGATTGAAGACACCTTGTAACGTGCAGCCGACGCCGACAGCAAGCCGCAAAGCGGCGTCGGCTGCAATGGATGTTAGCCTGCTTTACCTAGAAAGCCAAAGCTTATTGATTACGAGCCACCAATGGCAGGAAAATAGTGTAAGGCCGATATGCCTGATTGGTCACAGTATTTGACCATTCACACATACTGATAGTTTGACCTGCTGGATAGATGCAAGCGGTGTTACTTACATCTACGTAAATACCAATTGTTCCAGGTACGCCGACTTTCACAACAAAGGAAACTGTTGTTTGATTGGTTGGGGTAATCATCATTGTACCGGTGATAGCGTGATTGGCATATTCAATTCCACCCGGTTTTTCAACAAATCGAACAAATGTAGTATTAATCAGAGGATCATACACGCCGACTTCCGTACCGGGTGCGCCAGTGATAAATAGAGTATAGGTCAGTTCATCTCCATAACGTATTTGGCCTGTTGGAATCACACTCTTGGCCACAGTCAGTACATAGTGTGGTTCACCTAAAACTGCAAAGAGAGAGAAATGACTCGACTGTGCAGTGATTACGTTGTCGGTGATATTGACCGTACTGGTGATCCCTTGTTGAGACCATTGCCCTAGCGTCTCATCCCACCAATAAAGCCCCAGATCCTCATTTTCGATATTCGGGTCGATATTTGTATAGGTAATTACAATCGTGTAGCTTCCTCCGGGAACAAGTTGGGCTAACTGACCGGTATTTGAGTAAACGGCAAGTAAGTCAAAAACGTAATCAGTGCTGGTTTTTCCTCCCATTTCAACTTCGGACAGAGGCGTGTATGTAACGACCACGGTGTCTGTGATACAACCATCAGGGAAAATGATCCTGACGCCATCTGCCCCATAAATATCTCCACCCTGGGGTGGAATGGTAGCAATTGTAGGCAGCGCGGCTTGACGTTGAGCATACGTTAATGATATCCCATCGCCCCAATAAACTATGCCAGCCTCTCCCGCGCTATTGACAGCGATATCAAAGCGCCAGTTCTCAGAAGACATCGAGCCAGCATTCCCTACATTCTCAGCGGCCCAACCATACTTAACCTGACCACCCTCCCAGTACACAATATGGGGATGGTTTCCCAAATCTACGGCTAGAGCTGAATAGGAACCACTATGCACGTCTGCAATCTGCCAGCCTGCGCCAGAACGTGTAGCATACTTTATCTTCCAATCTGTATATGACCAATAGCTAATATGTGGCCGGTCGTAGTTATCAAACGCCAGTGAGCAGAATGAACCAGTGTTACCAGCGTCATCGATAGTTTGTGTACTCCAACTACCGCCACTTTTTGAAGCAAATTTCAAGTTACTGTTACTGCGGTAAGCAATGTGTGGGAGATTGTTACGATCCACATCAACTGAGGAGTGTTCATAATACATCGCCATGCCTCCATCCACTGTTTCCGTCACCCAACCACTACCATTAAAGGTGGCATACTTCAGAGTGCCATTGTCACGGTCTGCATAACTGATGTGGGGACGATTCAAAGAATCAAGAACCAATGAAGTGTATACCCCCACGGTGCCTGCGCTATCTACTTTTGAGGTCGACCACGCGGTACCATTCCAACTGGCATATTCCAAATCACCACTACTCCGGTTGTAGTAGCTGATGTGGGGACGACCATATGTATCCAAAGCGAGAGCGGGGTAGTCACCTTGGACCACTGTTGTCGTAATCCAACTGCCCCCAGATTTGGAAGCATACCTGATTTGCCCTCCCCAAGCGTATGCTAAATGGGGGATGTCGTGGCTATCAAATGCTAGAGAAACGAAATATGCGCCAGTATCAATGGAATCCTTCTCCCAAGTAGTGGCCTGTACATATTGGGGACTTGAAAGTGCAGTCACTGCAACTAAGAATAAAACGGCAATAACAATACATACCGACACATTCACATATTTACGTAACATTCCAGTTTCTCCTTTCGCTTTATACGAATAGCAGGCTAACGGTCACATTCAGCCGCGCCGCGATTGCGACGTGGCACTTTCGATGAAAGACACCTGGTAACGGGCAACCGCCGCCGCCAGCAGGCCGCGCAGCGGCGTCGGCTGCAATGGATGTTAGCCCGCCTCTGCTAAGCCTTGAGTGTGTGAACGCGCAACCAGCCAAGCGGTGCGCGCTCCTCTATTCTCCAAAGCGCACGGCTTGGCGTTGTGCTTTTAGCATCTTTTTAAGGTACGTAGTGCGACAAGGAGGAGTCTGCCGCGCCTTTTGTCGGCACCAAACGGTTACGCAGGCACTTTGCTTTTGCGATCTAGCGGCGCGGCAGGCTGCCCCGCCGATAACCTGAATGGTGACTTACAATTGTGACATGTCACCGTTAACCAGTTGCATTTGTAATAGCTTCGATATCAACTGTGTTCACTTGTCTCATTGGTGGTGCGCTGTTTGCTCTTCAAAAACCACCACATTAGTGCAACTATAGCGGTCACAACAAGCAGAAATAGCCACTTTCCCCAATTAACAAGAAAATACATTAACTGTTTAGGTATAGTTGGCTGCGCCCAAGTATAGCCATTTTCTTCGAGGCTTATATATATTTTGTCCGCTATAATCGCTCTGGCTGTACATTGATCACTCAGGTTATAGTAATGGATAGTAAGACCAGAGCCAATTCTTTGATCTGGTCTTGCCCATTGCCAGATCAGTTTCACCCATACCACGCTACAGCGACCTTGCCATCCGGCTTTCAAAACAAAAAACAATCCACCCCCCACAAGCATCAGTAGTAATAAAAAAGTTAATCCTTTCAAGTATTTTGATTGTATCTTATTAGTGTTCATTTCTTAACCTCATTCCAAACATGTTAGCAATAAATGATTTTTTGGGGGGTTCACTGCATGGGCACGCAAAAGCAATTGCAAAACTTAGTGTAATTAGCGCTTCCATACGGTGTGTAATCATGGTTAACTGAGGGTAGGCGAGGGTCCTCAATAATATTCCCGCTGCCATCTAAATTTGTTGCAGGCAACACGCTAGGTTTATGTGACCAACATCCACCGACGTCTTGTCGGTAGAAATGATAATCTGCAATATCTCCTGAGACCGATTCATTATAAGGATCGATAAATAGCGCGATTTTGTAATAACCACGGCGACATTGTCTTTCACAATCCCAGACATAGTACCCATCGTACTCCGCAATAGTGCTTACGATGTTGTCACATGTTGTAGCTCTAAGTATATCTACGTCTACTGTTGCCCCATAAAAATAAGGATGTCCACTAAACTCACCAGGATGCAGGTGATCTTGCGTACCGGCTCTGATTTCTTCCCAGGCACAAGAAGATTTCTGATTAAGGGCATAGGAGTAGCAATTATTGCAATATTGGGTCGTCCAACAATCCCCCCACTCATTTGGATTGTAGGTGGGTTCGGAACCCGAGGTAGGTAAAGCCGTGCATTCATTGAGCGGCGCATTGACTACGCCGGGAGTGGGAAAAGTAATGCAATGCCGGGCTAATTCATCTTTGAACTGTTCTTCACCCATACAAGCAACCAAACTTACTCCGGCAAGACAAAAGAGTATGCTCAATGTACGGACAAGACTACTCTTGCCGCGTTTGCTTCTCCAGGTGATAATAGCTAAAGGAACTAATAGCCAAATCCCCAAGCGTGGATCAAAGTAGTTTCCGCCCTTGTGAAGTAGTCCGGTACTCCAGTCATATACCCCGCCGCAAATCAGATGACTCACCGGCCCTTCTGGCCCTTCCAACACCGTGCCACTGGGATCAAACAACCAACTGCTCACGACTACGCCCTGGGCATCCACGCCTTGCCGGACGTAGCCGCTGCCGTCGTTCAGGTAGTACAGCCACGCCCCATCGCGGTATTCGCCTAGGCAGTCGTCGCCGTAGAGATATTGCACAGCGTCAGTCGGTGTAGTTTCAGCCAGAACCCGTTGCCCGCCAGCATCTAGTGTGATGTGCGTCGCGCCGTGCCCAACTACGTTCACCCACACACGTCCGCCAGCGCCATTGTAGTTGAACTGTGTGGTCAATGTAAAAACGGTCGCTTCGGCCATCTGCCCCGCGCCGTTGTAGCCGAACGTGCGCACGGGAATACCGCGCGTCCATTCGGTTAACAATTGTCCGCGCGCCGACCAAGTGTAGGTATAAGCCCGCCCGTCGCTCACATTGCGCGCCATTAGCCGGTTGACCGCGTCGTAGGTATGCGTTGAGATAACTGTGCCGCTCAGGGGCGTAGTCTCGGTTAGCGTCAGGCGGTTGCCCGCCGCATCGTGACGATAGGCAAAGTGTTCGCCCGTGGAATAGTCGGCAGCGATCAGCCGGTTCAGCGGGTCATAGCGGTAAGTGATTAACCGGGATGCGGGTACAGTTTGCGCTCCGCCGTTAGGCGCGGTTGCGGTTTGCCGTCCGGTCGCGTTGCCCCGCAATACCAGCGGGAGGTAGATAGCATACGCCCCTTCTTGAACTTGAAGACGATTCCCCAGCGCGTCCAGGGTGTAGCCATAGCGCGCTAACAACTCCCCGGCGGCGTTCCGGTGCGTGATCTCGATCAGTCGCCCGGCGCGATCATAACGGTGATGGGTGGTCACGCCATTGGGCAAGCGCCGCTCCGCCAGCCGTCCGGCGGCGGTGTAGGTGTAAACCGTCACGCCGCCGCTCCAATCCGTGACGGTATGCGGTTGTCCGGCGGGCGTGTAGGTGTATTGTACAGTGTTGCCGGAAGGATATATAACGTGAGTGCGCCGTCCCAAGGCATCGTAACGATAGCCCACCGTGCCGGTAGTGGGGTTGGTGACGGTGATCAGTCGCGAACGCGCGTCGTGGACGTAGGTGGTGACGCCTGTGGTATCAGTCATCGCGGTGCGATTGCCGAGCACATCATAAGCGTAGGCGACACTGGTATCGGGATAGCGGATTTCGACCAGGCGGTTGAGCGCGTCATAGTGATAGGTGGTCACGCTGCCATCGGCCGCAGTGATCACCGTGCGGTTGCCCAACACGTCGTAGCCGTAGGCCGTGGTGTGGCCCAAGGGATCAATCTCCGCCACCAATTGGCCCACGTCATTGTACACCGAGCGGATGGCGTGACCATTGGCGTCGGTGATGATCTCCCGGCGGCCCAACGCATCATAACCATAACCTGTGCGCGCGTTGGTTTGATGATCTGGCGGCGCGGTGGGTTCGTAGTTAGCGAGGCTGCCCACCTGCCGCCCCCAAGCGTCATACTCGGCATAGCGGGCCACACCATTGGCGTTTACCACTGTGATTTGACGGCCTTGAGTATCATAACTGTAGCGCGTGGTGTGCCCCAGCGCATCCCGCGTGGCGACTACCCGCCCCAGGGCATCATACGCCGAATACGTGGCGATGCCGTCCGCGTCGGTGATAACGACTTGATGCCCCAGCGCATCGTAGCCATAGCGTGTGATGTGGCCTTGTGGGTCGATGACGGCAATCTGCCGGTTGAGGTCATCGTACTCCGTGATCGTGACGTGCCCCAGGGTGTCGGTAACGTGGGTTTGGTTGCCCACCGCATCATAACCATACTCGGTGGTGAGATTCCATTGCCCGGCGTGATTGGGCGGTAGCGTGGGCGAGTAGTTGGCCGTCACGCGGACCACGCGGTTGTGCGCGTCGTACCAGCGCCGTGTCACCTGGCCTACGGTATCCGTCATAATGATCTGATTACCGAGCGCGTCATAGCCGTAGTGCGTGGTCAGATTCCATTGCCCGGCGTGATGGGGCGGCAATGTGGGTGAATAGTTGGTCGTGGTGCGTAGCAAGCGCCCGGCAGGATCATACCACGAGCGCGTCACCCGCCCGACAGTGTCCGTAACCGCGATCTGGTTGCCGAGTGCGTCATACTCGTACCATGTCACCAAATTGTAAGTTTCGCGGTAGTTCTGCCCGCCCGCAGGCGTGTAGTTCCGGGTCACTTGAATGAGATTATCCCCGGCGTCGTAGCTGTTGAGCGTCGCCAGACCGTTAGGCGCGGTGGTGGTGATCAGCCGCCCCGCTAGGTCATAGCCGTAGATGGTCACGCGGCCTTGCGTGTCGGTGATGGCTATTCGCTGACCGAAGATGTCATAACCGTAAGTCGTGGTCAGTCCGTGATTGACGGTTTGGAGCAGCAAGCCGCGCGGGTCATACGTATGCGCTACCACCCCACCTAAGACATCCGTCACCGCCGTCAGATTTTCACCGTCATACTGATATGTGGTCGTGTAGCCTTGTGCGTTCACAGTTTGCGTGGGCTGGCACGCCGCGTTGTAACTCATTTGGGTGCTGTACCCCAAGGTATCGGTCAGCACGGTGGGGGTGCAACCGTTCGCGGCCCATTCCGCGCGAGTGGTGCGGCTCAGGGGATCGGTGACTTGCGCCAGATTCACGTACAAGTCGCGTTGCGTGTGCCAGGGCGCGCCGTCAGCCTCTACTACGCGCACCAGCACCCCGGCCGCGTCGTAAACGTGTTGCGTGCTGTGCTCGCGGGCATCCGTGATCGTCGCCACGTAAGTATCGCCCAACGGCACATAAGTTATCTGCGTGGCATTCCCCAGGGTATCCGTCTGGACACGCACCGCGTGGGGCTGCGCTGCTGTGTAGCCCGGTCCGTACGCGTTGGTAAAAATGGGTTGCCCGACCGCATCCGTGGCGGAAATCAATAACGGGGTTGCCGTATCCGCGTAGGTGTAAGTGTGCCTAAAGCCACGGGTATCGGTCATCACACTCAGCAATGGCGCAGTGTATGCGCCATCGCGGGCGTAGCCGTAGCTCACACTACGTCCTAGCGGATCGCTGACGCGCGTGAGCAAGGTGGCGGTCACGCCCGGCCCGGTGGCAAAATCGGTGTAGGTCAAGGTCAGCCCGCGTCCGGCGGCATCGTGGAGGCCGGTCAACTGCGCGCCGGTGTAGGTCAAGGTCAGCGCGTTGTCGTTGGCGTCGCGGAGTTCGGTCAAACGCCCGGCGGCGTCAAAAATGTAGCGTATCCGGTCGGTGGTGGTCAGCAGGTAGCCGCTGCCCACGGCGTCCAGTTCCGCCCGTACATTGGGCGCGGGGAGAAACGTCGTGGGGCTGGTGCGCGTGTAAGTCAGCACTGAGCCGCGCGGGGCGTGAAACAGGATGTGGGTATCACTGATGGTAAGGTAAGTCGCATAGGGATGCGTCCAGCCGTAGCCCAACGCTCCCCGCTTAGTGTAACGCGCTGAGTTGTAAGTGCGTTCAAAGGTCAGAGCCGGCCCCAGCGTAGGCAGCACGAAGTCGGTTTCGTGGTGGGTAAACGCGCCGGTCCAGGTATCCACCGGATCGGCGGCTTGCCCCGCGCTGCATTGGCAGATGGCGCAGCCTTCATGACACGCCGGGAGCGGGACGACATAGGCGGTGATGGAGACGCACGGCCATTCCCACGTATCGCAGTCCCATTCTTGCCGTTGTCCATTGGAATGGTTTGCATAATAATGGCATTCTTGCCCCAACCGCCAGGAATGCGGGGTCCCCGCGGCCGCATACCCAATCAGTAACAGGGTTTTGGTCGGCGCGCTGAGACTGTTTTTCCAAATAATCCGTTCACCGGCTCCCACATAAACCAAAGGATCGTTCGCGTTATAATTGCACATCTCGTGGTGGACGTGTAACTCAGCCAGTACGATCCCACTTTGGGAAAACGTGGCGGTGTTTTGGAGGGGCGCGGCGGGCGGCGCGGTTATTTGAGGGGCCGTGATGTTAGGCGCAGCGATTAATGCTGGCGCCTGCGCGTGCGTGGTGAGTGGGGCCACGCCCAAAAGCCATAAACCCAGCGCCAACCAGCAGACCGCCGCCAGTTTTGTCCCGTGTTTGACCGTTAGCTTCATCGTGACTCATTTCCTCTCAAGATTTTTTTGCACGCTACGTTCTATGCATAGCGGGCTAACGATAAGGTTCAGTGGCGCGGCGGGTGCGGCGTAGAGCCTTCGAGAGCCAACCCGTTTGTGCGCGTTTCCCCTCCGCTGGAAGGCGGCGTAGCCGCGTCCACTGCAACCGATGTTGGGCGGAAATGGCTTTGCCAACCTATGATTTTTATGACAGAAGTAAACTGGTTAGATCAACGTCCATTCACGGAACGAGCCAATGCTAGAATTTCATCTGCTAATGCAGGAACATCTGAATCGCCTACACCTCTCGATAAGTCATTAGGCGTATGTACGCCTTCAAGTCTTGTGCGTATGCTCTTGATCTTATCACGACCTTGAGCATCCAGTCTTGACCAGATGGCCCGCTCCCAGGCATACTGTGTTACCTGTAGATCAGTGTAAAGATATTGCACGGCGCGGTCTTCCGCGATTTTCTCAAGGCTATCATAATCCCAATGTCGAAATTTAGAGAGATTTCTTAGAAAATCCAGAGTGGTTTCATCAATTTTTTTGACCTCAGCATCGATTTTGTCTTCCTTGCGTCGCCGTCTCTCATAGTAAGAAGGAAGAAAAACACTGAGAACCGACACAGTAGCAGCCGATATAACACTAATAGCAGTAAGCCAATCAGACATACTTGCCTCCTATGATTCATCTTTTGCGCTAAACGGTTTCACCTACCAACCGGCTTTGCTCGCCCCACCGCCTACGTAAAAAAACTCTGTACTAGATTACTTTATTGACTCCCAACCTGGTGATGGTCTATTAATCCCCAATTTCCTTAATCTTTTCTGTAGCTTCTCCTATTGCCTCGTTGCCCAACAACAGTTCTTCACCTGCTTGATTTATTTTTTCGACGTCAAGTGTGTCAACGCCTGTAGTAAATAAGGTGATAAACTGGTCGTAATGCTCCACTGCATCTAGCAAATCGTCATGAACATCTGCAAATCGTCCGGGCGGATCGAGTGCCCGCACCTCTTCATTAAGTGATCTCATAGTTACTAGAACAACTACCATTTCTAGCTTCCAATCATCATCTGCCAATAAAGAAGAGTCTTCACCAGCGGCCGTGGCGAGTTCGCTGAAATCGGTAAACGCATCCGCATACTGAGCAGTTATTTCTACGACATCTGCTTTATAAGTCTCTTCAGCAGAAGTAAACTCGGGTGTACTCGTTGGCTCTGGTGTGTTAGTCGATGAAGGCGTTTTACTGGGTTCTGGTGTTTCGGTGGGTGCTAACGTATTTGTAGACGCTGGCGTATCAGTGGGACGGAGTGTAGCAATGGTGCCAGGAGTATTTGTAGGCATTGGGGTTTCAGTGGGACTTAAAGTATTAGTTGGTTTTGCTAATTCAGTCGCTCGAACTGCCGCACGCGCAGTAGCTGTAGCCTTATAGGTTGGTGATGATGTAGAGATTAACGAAAAAGCCGAACAACAAATACACACTAACAACAGTAGCCCAACAATGACAACTATTTTGCCTACTGTGCCAGATTTCCAAAATTTAACTATCTTCTGCATTTGTCTTTCTCCTTGCATGTAATCGTGGGTGGCAAATTTCCCGCCCAACGATAGGGTTCAGGCGCGCGGCGGATGCGGCGTAGAACCTTCGAGAGCAGACCTGGTTGTGCGCGTGGCCCCTCCGCCAGCCGGCGGCGAAGCCGCGTCGCCTGCAACTGATGTTAGCCCGCTTTTTTTGAATCTCAAATATTTCTCACTCTCTACCCGCTGAGCCACTACACGTCGCTATGACATAAGCACCTTGTGAAGTTGATTCTTTCCACTTAACATCATTTACCCATATTTCGCAAGTGACTGAGCCGAACTCCCCTTCATTTTGTGCAGATAGATAAAGAAAATCTCCACTTTCCACAATCAATGATTCTTTCCACGGTATACTTACAACGGTTTGTTCAGTACCGCCCTGCGCGTTTTGATAAGTAAGTGATGCACGTGATGCTGTTCCTGTAATTTTGTAAGTTACCCGATATGTTGTGGGCGTAGAATAAACATCACTGGTTGAAGGTAATAATATTCTTGAAAACTGAATAAGGCAGCACAGAGTACCAACAACTCCTAAAATAACTACAAAAAAGATACCAATCCAATTTATCCCTTTTTTCTTTACATTGGATACTACTTGCTGCTGATTTTGGCTTTGATCTTTATCTTGATTTTTAGTCTTAGTTTTTGGCTCTAATCTTGCAATCAATTCCCAAGCCTTAT
>Ga0116144_10002615_pt1 | contig 19116 bp, 13 predicted proteins | sample AD_UKC035_MetaG_FD_89746 | JGI IMG/M metagenome (GOLD analysis project Ga0116144, IMG submission 89746) | Active sludge microbial communities of municipal wastewater-treating anaerobic digesters from USA - AD_UKC035_MetaG | ecosystem: Engineered > Bioreactor > Anaerobic > Digestate | place: USA...
ATAAATGGTGATCTATTTACTGCTAATTTCCTCTTTCGAGTTGGTAGAGGAATTGGACCAGCTACTTTAGCTCCTGTACTAATGGCAGTCTCTATAATACTTTTAGAAGACTTATCTAATACAACAGCGTCATACCCTTTTAACTTTACTCTAATTTTTGAACCTATTTCACTCATTCTATCTTAAAGAGCTAAATTAAATTTTAGTAACAGGGAGGTTTAATCCTCCCTGTTTACTGACTAATTACTTAATAACTTCAGTAACAATACCCTTACCTACTGTCTGACCACCCTCTCTAATTGCAAAACCTTGTCCCTTTTCAATTACAACTGGAGCCATAAGTTTAACTGTAAATTCAGTATTATCTCCTGGTGTAACCATCTCTACTCCCTCTGCCAATGTTACCTCTCCAGTGACATCAGCTGTTCTTACATAGAACTGTGGTTTATACCCAGTAATGAATGGTGTATGTCTTCCACCCTCTTCTTTACTTAAGATATATACCTCTGCTTTAAACTCTGTATGAGTTTCTACTGAACCAGGTTTTGAGAGTGTTTGACCTCTTTCAACATCTGTCCTCTTAAGACCTCTTAAAAGAATACCTACATTATCACCAGCCTGTGCATCTTTCATTGATTTATTGAACATTTCAATACCAGTTGCTGCTGTTTTTTGTGGCTTTCTTCCCATTCCTAATATCTCAACATCCTCATTTAATTTGATTACTCCTCTTTCAATTCTTCCTGTTACAACTGTACCTCTTCCTTCAATTGAGAATACATCTTCAATAGGCATTAAGAATGGTTTCTCAACATCTCTCTCAGGAATTGGAATAAATTCATCAACAGCTTTCATCAACTCTCTAGCAGAAGCTAATCCTTCCTCTTCACCCTTTTGAGCTTTAAGAGCATCTCCAATTATCACAGGAGCGTTTGCATCATATCCGTATTTTCCTAAAAGATCTGACACATCTGCTTTAATCAATTCTAAAATCTCGTCATCTGCTTCTCCAAATTTATTAATGAATACAACCATCTTTGGAACACCAACCTGCTTTGCAAGTAAGATATGCTCTTTTGTTTGAGGCATAGCACCATCATCAGATGATACAACTAATATTGCACCATCCATTTGAGCTGCACCTGTGATCATATTCTTGATATAGTCCTTGTGTCCTGGGCAATCAACTAATGCGTAGTGTCTAGTATCTGTTTCAAACTCGACATGTGCTACAGCAACAGTTATTGATTTTGCTCTTGACTCTGGATCTTTGTCCAATTTATCGATCATTTTATCTTTCTCAGGTGAGAAAGCATTAAGAATACCTCTAACCAAAGTTGTCTTACCGTGATCGATATGACCTAAGGTTCCGATATTCATGTGTGGCTTTGTTCTTGTAAAGTCTGCCATTGAATATATTTAATTAATTTATATATATTTATTAACTACACAATACTCACTAAACACCATTAAGCGAGTCTGCGTTGAATATTATCAAAAAGACTCAAGATATGCAAGTGTTTAAGGTGTATTTTGATATATATGGGATATTTTTAATTTCCTTTAACACCTGCTATCTCGTCTGCAACATTTCTTGGTACTTCAGCATAGTGAGAGGGTTCAATACTTGCACTGCCTCTACCACTAGTTAAAGACCTAAGTTCACTTGTATATCCAAATAACTCAGAGAGTGGAACTAATGCATTTATTACTGTAATACCATTACCAATATCCTCAGTTCCTTGTATTTGACCTCTTTTACTACTTAAAGATCCTGTTACATCACCCATATACTGTTGTGGTACTTCAACTGCTACATCCATAATTGGTTCTAAAAGTATAGGGGTTGCTCTTCTACATCCCTCTTTGAATGCCATAGATGCAGCTACTTTGAATGCAGCTTCAGAGGAGTCTACCTCATGGTAAGAACCATCAAAGAGTGTAACTTTAATATCTACAACTGGATATCCAGCTACTACTCCTGCCTTCATTGTTTCTTCAACACCTTTCTGTATAGCAGGAATATACTCTCTTGGAATAGCACCACCCTTAATTGCATTTATAAATTCAAAACCTTTACCTTTTTCATTTGGTTCTATCTTCAACCAACAGTGACCATATTGACCTTTTCCACCTGATTGCTTGATATATTTACCCTCTGCCTGTTCACAAATAGATTTAACAGTTTCTCTATATGCTACCTGTGGTTTCCCAACATTAGCAACAACATTAAACTCTCTCTTCATTCTATCTACCATAATTTCAAGATGTAATTCACCCATTCCTGAGATGATAGTTTGACCAGTTTCTACATTGCTCTCTACTTTAAATGTAGGATCTTCTCTTACTAATCTGTTTAGCGCCTCAGACATTTTCTCTTCATCAGATTTAGTTGCTGGCTCTATGGCTTGTGATACAACTGGTTCTGCAAATACAATTTGCTCTAATATTATTGGATTATTCTCATCACATAATGTGTCTCCTGTTACTGACACCTTAAGTCCAACAATTGCCCCAATATCTCCAGCTCTAAGTGCAGGAACTTCTTCTCTATCATCTGCATGCATTAATACTAACCTACTTATCCTTTCTCTTACATCCTTTGTTGAGTTGTAAACATATGAACCAGAATTAACTGTTCCAGAATAAACCCTAAAGTATGATAGATTACCAATATGTGGATCATTTACTATCTTAAATACTAACCCAGAGAAAGGTTCACTCTCTTCTGGTTTTCTTTCTATCTCTGCACCCGTTTTGGGATGATCGCCCTGAACGGGAGGGACATCTAAAGGTGATGGCAAGCAGAGTGATATGTAATCAAGTAATGTCTTAGCCATCACTGTTCTCGAATCACCACCTAGTACTGGAAACACCTTACTTTCTAAAGTACCTTTTCTTAATGCAATTTTTAACTCATCAACAGTAATCTCCTCTCCTGCAAAATACTTTTCCATTAACTTGTCATCCATCTCTACCAATGCCTCTATCAATGCAGCTCTCTGCTCCTCTGTTTTACTCTTTAAATCTTCAGGAATAGGGATCTCTTTTATCTCTTGTGAATCTGCAGAATCATATGTAAACGCTTGATTGTAAAGCAAATCTACATACCCATGAAGTTCACTCTCTCTACCTATTGGAATAGTTAAAGCTACCGCTTTGGTACTTAATCTGTTTTTAATTGTTGCAAAACTCTTATCAAAATCCCCACCTATGAGGTTAATTTTATTTAAGAAACATATTCTTGGAACATGATATTTATTAGCTTGTCTCCATACTGTTTCAGATTGTGGTTCTACACCCTTTCTTCCATCAAAGATAACTACAGCACCATCAAGTACCCTTAAAGATCTCTCTACCTCTGCCGTAAAGTCTACATGACCCGGTGTATCAATTATATTTATTCTATATCTCTTACTATCAAAATCCCAGAAACATGTTACAGCTGCAGATTGAATGGTAATACCTCTTTCTCTCTCCTGTTCCATAAAGTCAGTTGTTGCTGCACCCTCATGTACCTCACCCATCTTATGTATCTGTCCGGTGAAGTACAGAAGTCTTTCTGTTGTAGTAGTCTTACCTGCATCAATATGAGCAATGATTCCGATATTTCTTATCTGCTCTAATGGCATTTTTATATCATAGGTTTGCATATTCAAAAATCATAAAATTAAAACCTAATGGGAACTTAGGAATATACGCGGTATGGATTATAACAGACTAATCGATTTGAGCCAATAGCTTCTGTGCATCTTCAGATACAACTCCACTTAGGTCATATTCTATTGCTTTCTTAGCATAATCTCTAGCTTCATCTAATTCTCCTTTTTCAAAAGATAGTTTAGCAGAAAGCAGATTGTATTTGGGATTAAATTTATCTAACTCCCAGAATACATCTAAAGTCTTTTGAGCTTCCTCTAATTCATTACTCTTTATTAAATACTCTCCCTTTGAGTAAAGATACTCTAATTTCTCCTCTGCCCCTAACTCTTCATAGTTAATTAATCCAATATAGTATTCAAATTTCTCTGTATCATTTCTAAGTGAGTATATATTCATGTAGTACATATTTACGACCCAATCATCAAGAATCCTTTCTGCGATTCTCATTACCTCTAGAGCTTTTTCTGTTAAATCCTCTTTAATTAGAATATCTAGATACTCAATTAATAGCTCATTCTCTACACTGTTACCACCGTAAGATATACCGCTATCATAGTATGATAGAGAGTTATTTATATCATCCTTAAGATAGTAATCTCTAGCAAGTACCCAATATATATACTGATTAAGATCACTTAATGAAGAAGAATTCTCTAAGAGTTCAATACTTTTATCATACTCCCCATACTCATAGTAAGCTTTTCCTAATATATATATACCATCAATATACTCTCCCATTTTGTCGATATTTGGTTCTAGTAAAGCTATAGCCAAATATGGATATCCTACATCTATGTACTCTTTTCCTAACTTAGTACCATTAAACAGAGTATCTGTATTTAAACTATTTAATACCTCATTCCACTGTGTATAGGCATCTCTCCATTTATCTCCTGGCTCTATATCTTTAACTATTGATTTTGCTTTTTCAAAATCACCAACAGCCTCGATATATGAGAGAATTAACTTAGATTCAATTAACATATCTCCTGTATAGCTCTCTTTTATATATGATTTGGCACTCTCAATATTTCCTTTCTGTATATAGGTTTTACCCATACCAAATTGGGCCTCCTTATTACCTGTATCCATACTTTTTGCTAGTTGGTAATTATATAAAGCCCTATCATAGTTACCTACTAAATACTGTGCATCACCAATAGATGAGTAAAGTGTTGCCCTATCAGAGTCTTTTAATTGCGCACCTGATTCGTCTACTAACTTAGTTGCATCTTCTAATCTATTTTTAAGTATAAATATATCCACTATTTTCTCTAAAGCTTCTACTCTTGTAGGTATTAGGTCTACTGCATTACTTAATTTATCAATAGCCATTGTATACTCCTTTGAATCTATAAATTTCTGAGCATCTGTAACCATCATATTGTACTCACTGATTTTTTCCTCAGATACAGTACACCCAGAAAGAAGAACAGAGGATACAAACACTACAGATAGCAGGAGAGTAATTTTTAATATTTTTCTCATGTTTAATATTTTACACATGTTTTTGGAATCATGCTATACTTTGACTACTCCCATAATGTATGGAGATGTATGAATACGGATATTTACGATAAAAAAAACAAAAAAGCTTTTTTAATACCCCTAATATCTCTCCTACTTTTTGGATTTCTTTTTTCATTCCTTTTATCTATTTCAAATAGATATGTTTATGCTCAACAGGATAAATATTTACCACAAGAAAATAGTAATGAGTTTTACTTTTTCCCAAATCAGAAATTACCAAAAATATCTCACGGTTTAAAATTAATTACAATTGAGAAAGATCATAATACATACACATTACTAACAAAATCACCCGATGTTTTTCAAATACTTAGAGAGGCAAATATTTCAATAGATAAAAAGGATGTTGTAACTCTTAGCACTCAATATGTCCAGGATGGAACAATAATATCGGTGATAAGGACAGATAAAATAGTTGTATTGAAGTTTGTTGATATTCCATACAAAACAGAAACTGTTGAAAACAATTTATATATTAAGGGAGAAAAACATATTAAACAGAAAGGTACAAATGGAGTAATGAAACAGAGATTAATGAATACATATGAGAACGGTTATCTCATTAGTTCTGTTTTAATATCTGAAACTATAGATAGGGAGCCTGTAAACGAGATCGTTGAGTTAGGAACTTCTGACTATCTATTACAGGATATTGAGAAGAGGGGGTATAACTGTCCATTCTGGTACTCTGTAGTTGATTCAGGACCATACTCTGATGAAGAAAAAAGATGGTTAAAATTTATTATGTACTGTGAATCAGGATGCAATGCAGAATCAGACAAGGGTACATACAAAGGACTATTCCAATGGAGTCCATACTGGTGGAAAAAACAGTTCCCTGAGAATATATTCGATGGGTATGCTCAGCTTAAACACACTATTGAGAAGTATAGAGCAGGAGAGAAGACGAGAGCGAGTCAATGGCCAGCTTGCCATGCTAGATATGTATCACAATACGGAAGTAATTAACTCTGCCAACTATAGTAATCACATATATCTTGGGGTATCTCTCCAAGAAATCTTGATGGTATCTGCGTACTATACCCCTCTCTACTTAATCTTTGTTCTGAAAATGTTAAATACAATTTCTCTTTAGCCCTAGTTATTCCAACATAACATAGCCTTCTTTCCTCTTCTAGCTCATCTTCATCTGTAAAAGATCTTGAGTGAGGTAAAATACCCTCTTCTACACCAGCAATGAATACATTATCAAACTCTAAACCCTTAGATGAGTGTAAGGTCATAAGGTTAACATAGTTCCCACTACCATCTTGGTTCTTACTCTGCTCCTGTTCAATTAAATTTATCTCTTGAAGAAACATATCTAACGATCTTTCTTTATACCTTACTGCATAGCTACTTGATACACTCTTTAACTCTTCAATATTCTCTTTCTTGTACTCCGCCTCCTCAGAGCCATCATCCATCCACTCAATGTACCTTGTTTTTCTTAAAATCAAATCAATAACTGAAAGAACATCCAAGCCTTTTGTTTCAGTAAATATACTTCCAAATATCTGTACAAGTGATTTAAATTTAACCATCTCTAAACTTTTTGAAGATATACTCTCATATACCTTAGAGTTAATATTTAAATTTCTCTCATACTCATTTTCTAATTCGTATGTACCAACAAGTAACTCACCAACAGAACATTTACACTCTTGAGCCAAGCTATGTAAACTAGCAACAGATTTGGGCCCCATCTTTCTATTTGGCACATTAAGTATCCTTGAAACACTTAGGTCATCTTTTGGATTAAAAAGAAATCTCATATAGCTGAGGATATCTTTAATCTCTTTTCTCTCATAGAATCTAAAACCACCTACAAGTTTATATGGTAGCCCACCCTTAAGCATTGCTTCTTCAATAGCTCTAGATTGATAGTTTGTTCTATACAGTACCGCTATCTCAGTTAACTGTTCTCCTTGTCTTTTTAATCTGTTAATCTCATCTACAACAAAGTTAGCTTCGTCATCTTGGTCTTGTGCTTGATATATAGTTATACTTTTACCAGAGTCTTTCTGAGTCCAAAGTTTTTTATCAACTCTTAGAGCATTCTGCTTTATTACAGACATTGCGGCAGATATTACATTACCTGTTGATCTATAGTTTTGTTCTAATTTAATAACTGTTACATTCTTAAAATCTTTCTCGAAAGATTGAATGTTTTTAATATCTGCACCTCTCCATCCATATATACCCTGATCATCATCTCCTACTACACATATATTTTGATATTTTTGCGACATTAATTTTGCAAACATATACTGTGCAGTATTAGTATCTTGATACTCATCAATTAGTATATATCTATATATATCTTGATATGATTCTAAAACCTTTCTATTCTCATTTAGTAGTTTAACAGTTAAATATATTAGATCTCCAAAATCTACAGCGTTTTGTGCCTGTAACTGTTTCTGATACAAAGGGTATATATCAGAAACAATGTCTTCAATATATCCACCGTAGTGTTGAGAAAATTTATCAGGTCCAATTAATTCATTTTTTGCTGTTGATATGAAATATGATATTGATTTAGGTCTAATCTGTTTAATATCAATATCTTGTTCCACTAGTATATCTTTTACTAGATTATCAGAATCATCAGAATCAAATATTGAAAAATTTGGTAGAAGACCTACCTCTTTAGCGTTATGCCTAAGGAAAAGAGCTCCTATAGAATGGAATGTCCCTATTAATGGAATCTCTTTACTATTAACATCTAAATCCTTAAGGATACCTGTTACTCTATCCTGCATCTCACCTGCTGCTTTTTTAGTGAATGTAACTGCCATAATATTACCAGGAGATACATTCTTGTTTGTAATTAGGTGTGCAATACGATTAGTAATTACCCTTGTCTTACCAGAACCAGCACCTGCAAATACCAAAAGAGGTCCTTCTGTAGTTTCAACAGCTATTTTCTGCTGTTCATTTAGTTTTCCGAAAATTATATCTTGGGATATCACAGTATCGATTATATTCTAACTTGAAATTTAGGTATATAGTTGGATAGTTATAAGGCGGAAAATATATGAACTATATCTCTCTAGCATACTTCTGATATACCCAACCCTTAACCCCATCATTAAATACTATTTCATACCAACCCTCTTCTTTCTTTGTAGTTATAAATACATCTCCCTCATTTGCGACCTCAATCTTTGCACAGCTATACCATCTACACTCTCTAATATTAACAAAACCATACTCTGGGGATACTATCTCTATCAGTTTGTTATTACCCTTTACTATTGTAAACTCAACATCAAATTCACTACCTTCTACAGTATTCTCGGCCGATTTCATAAAGTAGTAACTCTCTTTGTATGTACCTGGTTTACTTTTAGCATTTAATTCAAACGAAACCTCTCCAGTATCGCCCGCCTTTATATATGTTCCTTTTATATATGTGGGTTTACTAAAACTCTCCCATACTCCATTAATAGCGTGAGGGCTATCTGCAGAATCTTTTGTGGATACATATATATATGTTGAACCACCAAACCATGTAAAATCGTTTTCATTTTTAATTTTAACTTTAACAGTTAATCTCTTTCCTATCTCGACCTCTTTATCATTTTCAACTGATACAATACTACCCTTGTATTTCAGATTCTCAGTATTACTCCATTCTACCTCCTCTAGTGCATTTAAAACTGAGTTTCTTAGGGCTTTTTGAGAGCTAGTATATGTTAGATATGATAGAGAATTATCTTTTTTACTAATCTTTAAATCAACAAAATCCCAATTATCTTTTTTAATTCCGTATTTGTAAGATAGATCTTCGATGAAAGAGATTAGAGAGGAGTATGTCCTTGGAGACAGAGTTGTACTATCATCCATAATTCCAATTAAAACTACCCCATCTCCTCCTTGTAATCCAGGATTTATTCCAATACCCCCTTGTGCCCCTTCATATATATTTCCACTTCTATCTATTAGGTAGTTATACGGTATATCATTTAGTTTTAATCTGGTAACACTGTAGTAGTAGAGTAGTTTAATCCATGATTGTGAATCATCATTTAAGTCAGTACTAAAACCATTTAATTGAGAGATATATATCTTTTGTGGTAATGAATATATATCAGATTTATTTGATAGTGTCTCGTCAAAACCTATACTTTCTCTAGTAGTAATATCTGTTGCATATGCAAACAAAACAGTTGTAAAACAAAAGATAAAAGATAGTAATATATATTTTAAAGCTTTCATAATAGATATTGTATCACAATCTTTCTACTCCTTAACTATATACTTTGGATCAGCTGCAAGAACATAGAATGTCGATGGTACATTGTAGATAACATCCTTATACTCTACTTCACAATCACCAGATATTTTATATATGGGGATTAGGTATTTTTGTTTGGTGTTTTTGTATATAAAGACAACCTCCTGTTCACTACCTTCACAATTATTTGCACTATCTTCGATTTCTCCCCAGGCATCATCTAAGTAGTTTAAATCTATACTCTGGGTAAGAATAGAGGTGTTCAGATATGTCTCTTTAGGATATACATCACTATTTACCATTTCTTTTAGATATTTTTCAGATACTGTTGGAAGAGATACCCCTTCACTATTAAAATCTGTTAAAAGAATCTGTCCTCCAATTAGATATCCACTATTATTAAATTCTAAATAGTCTGAATATTCATCTCCATATCCTACCTCCAAAGCAATCTCTCCTATCAATCTTCTTCCATATATCCGAAGCCCTCCACTATTGGTCGTTTTTTCATCAACTATATCAAAACTATATTTTACATTGAGATACTCTTCAAAAAAGGACTCAAGTTCATTTTCCGTTTCTTCAAATTTAATACCATTTCTTAATTGAAACACCAATGTGTCAGTAACACCATAATATCTAAAAATATCTTTTCCATTATCCCATTCTTTCGGATCTATGCCTGTAATATCTTTGTCTAAAAAGGATATACCCATTTTATCCATTATTTCTCGAACTGTAGTTTCTCCATCACTGGTAATCGTTGAATAAAGAAGTAAATCTTTTGATTTGATATTTCTAAGTCCACTTATATCTAAATCCAATGAAGATTGGGATAAAGATGTAAATTCTACTGGTTCTTGAGGATATTTAGATTCATTATTCCTCCTAAAAAGAAAAAGTATAATAAGGAGTAATACTATTACAATTGTTACCAAAGTTACAATTAACACTGTTTTTTTCTTTATTTTAATCATTTCTAAAAATAATAAACTAGATCTATTTTGAGTCTTGACATCCAGTTTCGTCAGGTACATTACAATTAAAGCTTTGAAGAAGTTCCATTGGATCAACTACCTGACCATTCTGTCTTGTTTCTAAATGTAAGTGTTTCCCTGTCCAACAATTACCAACCTCTAAGCCACTTTGAACAACTGCAACTGGTTGACCTCCACTTAGTTTATCTCCTAGATTAGCTAATGGTTGTACATGAAGTAATTTAAAAGTATATGTTGTACTACCGTCGTTGGCTTCAAGAATAACAACACCACCTGCATTTGTTCCATCACCGCAATTGATTTCCCTTATAGCAGTAATACTACAATCTCCAGTATCACAGAATTGGGGAGCATATATATACTCAACATTTGTTAAGTCTACTGGCATAACACTAGTCATACTAGAATGGCTCCAACCAGCAACATGTATATATCCCTGAGAACAGTGTATACCTTGACTTCCTAAAACACATTCTTGGGATGTTCTTGGAGGAATTACAACTGGTCCCCAAGGTGGATTTACAGGATCTATAGGTGTTTCATTATACAAAGAGCAGGAGATTACAGATCCTGGAGTTGCATTTGAGTATGCATAATTTCTTTTATTAAATTTCCCAACAGCATTTCCTGCAATAAGGACAAATAGTAATAGTAAAGCAAGTATTCCAAGTGCTATTAATTTCCCGAATTCAAAAACTATTTTAAGTAATCTCATTAACAAATCAGTCGCTATCCATGTTAGTGCGGTAACTATAATACTTCCGATAGGGGTTCCAACCATTCCGACAGCTCCTGCTATAGCTGTAACTAATGATTGAACCAATGTTTTAATACCTCCACTTACTATCCATTGCCCAAGTAGCTTTGATCCTCCACTCTTTATTAACCAATTTCGTATTTTAGAATTTTGTAATAACTTCGCAGCAAAACGACGCCTTAGCTCTTTACCTTTTTTTACTATAACATCTGTAAATTTCTTCCTAATTTTATCAATACTTCTAGCAAAGAAACTAAAGTTGTTAGTTAATCTCTTTAAACTAGTTGAACTCTTTAACATCTTTTCAAACTTCTCTAATTCTTTTTGTGATAATCCGCCTCGATTTCTAACTTGGTCAAGAATATCACTTACATACTCATCAATATTCCCGATAGAACCGTTACTAAGATCAAATTTCATTTTTTCTCCCATCATGTTTTTAGAGAAACCCATCAATATATCATCAATACCCTTACCACCAAGAACATTTTGGAAATCGTTTAAATTGTTATAAAGTAACCTCGCAAAACCCTCTCCATTGTAAAAAGCTGTTTTCAGAAGAGATCGTGGAGTAACATAGTATAAATTCTCTCCGAATTTGTTGTATGCATTGGTAACTATACTATTTGATTTTTTTGCAACAAGAATTTCAGTATTACCAACAGACATACCTGATCCCCCTAATGGATTAAATGCTGTATTCTTTCCAGGATCAAAAAAATCTCCATTTAAAATTCCTGGTACAACATTAGAGAGTGTTAATCCACCTACAGTATTAATTGAATTTATAAAACCCTCAACCCTTCCAACCTGTCCTAACAAAGAATCCCCGTTGATTATACGCATTGTTCTATTTAAATCCTTAATCTCTTTTCTAATTTCTCCTTTTAATTTTGGATCTGTGGTTGAGGATAATTTCTTACTCAAGTTTGATATTTCTACAGCTATTGCCTTTTGGTCTCTCTCCATTACCAATTTCATTTTTTCATACATTCTTCGCTTCTCTGCTCCCTGAGATCCGGCTGGGGCTGTTCTAAGTGCATTAATTTTCTGATTTAAGTTCCCCCTCTCTAACTCTTTATAGAAATTAGGGTCAAAGATATTTATTTTTTTCTCTTTTGTTACTGCAGAGCTACTACTTGTAATACGATCAAAAGCTGTTACTTCAGCAACCGAATATTTTTGATTTAGATAATCTTTAATTTCATCAACATTGGATGGTGATCCTGTTTTTGCTATTGATAAACCAGATACCAACTGAGTAAATTCATCTTTGTCTCTAGTATTCATAGAATCCCATCTCTGTCCAAAAACTCCCCTCCCAATTAACTGCACACTTCTCTCCGCCATAAAATCATAATCTGTAATTGGAACACTAGGAGCTCTCTGTCGATAGTTCTGACCTACAGCTCTTGCAATTTTATAGCTTTCCTTCTTCTCGTTTGCTGTAGAATTAGCAAGTGCTATCGATTGTGCTTCTTCATTACCGTACTTGTATGCCCAAGCAGTAGTTAAATAATCATTAATAAACCCCCCAACAAATCTAGCTCTTTGACCCTTTCGTTTTCCCTCTGCCCTTGTTCGAACTTTATCAACAAAAGCAGTAGGATCTTTTATAAAATCAACAATATTCTTTGTTGATATTTTAACTTTCCCTTGATCTTCAAAATTGAATGTTGCAAGTTCTAAATCTAAAGAATCATTGAAATCATTAAGAATTGTATCTGATATAAAGACACCTGGATTTTCAAGAGTTGAAGCTAGGGCATCTCCAAAAAGAGTCTCTCCAGCTATACCACTAGCTTTAATTGCTTGTCTTTTTTCTGGCTTTTTCTTTGCTTCTTTAAATATGAAGTCAAAGATACCACCTAAAGCATCATAGTTTTCAGAGGATCTCCTACTAGCCATAAATATTTTTTCTAAGATTTAAACATACCACCTATTAAAGGTATTTTACTCATACCCTTTTTAGCATCTTCAAACCCTTTAGCCATCGCTGGGGAACTATTTGCTGGGAACCATGCTTCAAGATACTTTGGTGCCTGAGCTGCAAAGTAAAGTACAAATATCTTCAATATAATTATAAATAACCAACCACTAGCATTTATTGGAAATCCTGCACTTGAACCTGGATCTTCTAATGTTAACTTTCCAGGGAATTTTAATATCACATTGCTATTAAAATTTACTAAAGCATTAGGTAGGTTAACAATGAATAATACAACAGGAAAAACTAAAACATTTCTGACAATACCTAAAAACCAATTTTTTATAATAGTGTTATTTCCTGGAATTGCCCCTAGAGTAATCTGTATTGGTGCGAGTATTACTCCTAACAAAAGACTGAAATACGCTTTATACAATGTAATTAAAACTTTTATTGCCCCTCCTAAGATAACAAGCAGAACAATGATTGCTAATAGTAACCCGATAGCTCCTACAGCACCAGCAACTGCAAGACCAACAGGATTTGCTAAAGCAGCTATACCAAGACCACCTGTTAGATATGCTCCTAATCCAAGCCCACCAACAGCTCCTGTAATTAATGACCCTGTACCAAACCCTCCAGAGGTAACGGTTTTCATGATATGCAATAATCCTCCAATAGGGACAGTATCTGCTCCAAGCCCTAAAACATAGGATACAATAGAAGACATAACTCCACCTAGATCTATTACTAATCCTGCAATTGTAAAACTAAATGTCGCAAGTATTAACGATGTTATCACTCTTGGTAAAACACTACCCAAAGTAACCATTGCCTGTCCACCGATTTTGTGTCTAAACATTATCATAAATCCTGCAATAATCATTATTACAACAAACACAACATATGAGATATTTAAAATATGTGTCCATAATGGAGCTATTCCTGATGAAGATAGCTCCTCATAACCATTGGGATGTCCAGATGTTGTACTTTGTGCATACAAACTAGTTACACCATCTTTATACCCAGGAACCCATTGCTGTGCCAAATGTTCTGGGATGTTAACGGTTGGATATATTGCATAAACAGTAGTACCCGCATCATCTGCTAAACCTATAAGGCCTCTTTTTAAATCATAAGGTATATTATCATTATCAATAATGGAACCATAATTCTCATTCAGCTCTGGAGCAAGAAGAGATATACCTGTCCAACTAGCATTTAAAACTTCTAATCCCTGTCTACTATTCATATTATCCTCATCTGCCTCTGTTCCACTCATTGTGTTATGAAACTCCTTCGTCCCCTCCCAATCTGGAGATATTTCAACCTCTTCTTGAGCATAAGTATTTAATGAAAGAAAGAAGAATATAAATGAAAGAATGGTTATTAAAGATACCTTAAAACTTTTCCTTTGAGAGAAAGCTCTTATTTTTAAAAATATCCCATATATTTTTTTTGCTATACCCATTTTTATATTATTTATAAATTTATTGTAATTGAATAGCTACACCTCTTTTATCTTTTACTTCTTTAAGTAAAAATTCATTATACTCTTCTTTCGTAGGAGTTGTTTCTATTTGTGGAAGATCATCTAATTCTGAAACTTTTCTCTCCTTATATAGGTGGGACATATCCCATGCACATTTAATTGGATACTCTTTACCTTCGATAATTGCATAACATGTAGTGGTATAGTAGAACTTGTTTTCTCTATTTGATAAAGGCGCAAGTGCAGAGTTATTCCTTGCACTCATAAAGGCGTTCGTACATGTAGTGCCTATACACTCCTCCTCTGATCCAAATGGCGATTCCATTATAATAATGATATCTTCTGTAGATATACAATCTCCAGAATTGGGATTTGCTTGGCAATTATTCCACAACGAATCTGAAAATGTCTTAATAAAAGCAATAGCCCTCTCTATAACAGATAAGTAACAACCATCATACTTCTGAGAATCCCATGGTTCAAAAGTAGCTGAAGAATCACACTCTTCAACCACATCCTCTTCTTTTATCTCACCCTGCTCTCCTGGAGTTCTGTATGTTTTATTATACATAACGGTGGCCATTGCATTTGATTTGCTTGGATTAATATTTGATTCATTATTACAATGTTCACAATTGTTAATTAGTTTTTTATCAACACCTAACTCTCCCTCGTTACTTGGTGTATCACTTTCCCCACCTTCAAAAGTTAAAGAGTAATCTGTACTAAATGGTTTATTCTCCTCCCAAGATGAGTACTCTTGAATTTGTGTACTAGGTGGTAATTGAGTATTTACTGTAACCTCATCTATTTGTTCTCCCGCTGCTTTAAATGTTGGTGTCTCATCAGTTATTAACCTGTTAGAATCCTTTACATCCATTCCCGAATATAGTTCAAGAGGAACTTTCACCCTAGACAGAATAACTGTTGAGGATTTTTTTACAGAACTCCCTGTTTTCACCCCATCAGAGTAATTAATACTTCCTGTTGATTTTTGGCTACATACAGATTGTGATTCTATTTTTATGGTTGAAGATGGACAAACAAACTGATTTGCTGTTGCACTAGCAGCTAAAACAACTTCTTTGGTCTCTTCTATTTCTCCTACATCTTCAATCTCAAAAGTATCAATTACATTTCTTTGCTCTGTTGTTTCCTGTTTTGAAACTATTTCAATACCTGTAATTTCTTTCTCTTTCCTTAAAATATCTACAGCATAAACAATAAGTAAACACATAAAAGACATTAGAAAAAGAATACCAACGGGTTTTAATTTTTCAAATACCTTTCTGAACATAACTAATTTAAAGAATTATCTAATTTAATATTCCATAATCAAGTAAGAGATTAATCTTCCCCGTACTACCTTCTCCTAATTTACTAATATCTAATTGTATATCATCTAATGAAAGATTAAAATCATACTTACTATCAATAGCACCTAATACATAAATTTGAAGTATATCGGAATCTGAGAAAGAGAAATAAGAGGAACCATCTTGGCTTCTAGCATCTCCAAAAACTAACTCCCATGTACCATTAGAATCCGGTAATACAGATAAAAATGCTGAACTACCAGAAGTTCCTAATTCATCGTTATCTACTACCTTTGCAATTAATACCCAATCTGATAAATCAGAAGTGTTAATAATCTTCCCAACCTTTGATTCTAGTGGTGGAGCAGAGGATAGTGTTGAATATGTTTTAATTGTATACTTTGCACCATCGTTATCATAGACATCATCTCCAGAATATACTTGAAAGTAGTAAGTTGTATCAGGTTCTAACCTACCAGTTTCAACATAGTGAGAGTAATACTCTCCTTTTTCAGATAAACTATCTCTTAAATCTATAATCTCATCATTCATTTCTGTTTTACTTGTACCATACTTAATATACCCCTCCTCTTTCTTTGATGATCTCCAAGATATAACAGCGTATGTATCTGTAAGATTCGTAATTGTAACAGTATCTTCTCCTGTATCTAAGTCTACAGTACCAGAACTTCCTACTAAACTTTCCCATACAACATCCTGTTTTACAGTATATGTTTTAGGCTGAACTGGAATAACTGGTGTCTGAGGTTGCACAGGTTCCTCGGGTGTTTCTGGCTCAACTGGTACAACAATCTCCTGAGTATTACCTAAATCGACTACACTTGGGAGATACTCTGATAACCATCCTTCTTCAACAGTTTCCATTTGAATATCATTAATTAATTTCCCATCACTATCAAATAATACAGAGTATTTACCTTCTAAAATTCCTCCTTTATCTATACCACTTCTTGCAAATATAATAAGCTCTGTATCATCTGTAGTTTGAAGTAAACTCTTATCATTAATACTTACAAGTGTCGACATAGCCAAAACAAAATTTCCACTAGTAGGAACTTCAGAGGAAGAAGGATATGAACTCTTATCCTTAAACGCTACATATACGATTGCATCATCTGCACCTTCTCCAGTTATAGAACCAAAAACATAACTTGGTGAAATTGGATTCTCAGCTACAGCAGCAGTAGTAAATTTAAATTCAACACTCCCTTTGTTTTTAAATTTTTTACCATCAGAAAGAATTATAAAAGTGTACTCAGTAGACGGTTCTAAACTTTTTAATAAAACACTATGGGTAACTCGTTTGTCATTACCACGGATATCGCTAACAGGACTCTGCTCTGTACCATTAATAACTGTAACTACATAACCATCTGTTTTTTTCTCTGTTACCCAACTTACCGTTAAAGAACTACTCGTAATGTTTGATACCAAAACATTTTTAGGCGTGGCATCTGATCCAGCACTGGCAAAATATTTAATACCTGTATATACAAGAAATACAGTAGCTGGAATACCAAAAAGTAATATTAAAACTAATATCAACTGTCTCTTCTGATGTGGAGTTAAATTCATCTTTCTATGATACAGTGTACCAATATCAATATCAACGATTACTACCTAGATCTCTTCGAAGTTATACCCTCTATAAAGCCAGAAGCAACACCAACAATTGATGTTATCTTTTTTATAGGCACTATAATGGCATCATTCACCTGATATACAGTACCCTTAACAGTCCCAACCATCTCTTCAACATCATTAATTATCCCATTCAATGTCTTTAGAGTCTCTTGTGCATCTACAACGATCTTCTTAGTTTCACTTACAGCATTCTTCGATTCTTTAAGTAACATAGCTAATTGATATAGGACAAAACAAATAAAACCTGTTAATAAAGCAATAATTATCATCCAGAATATACTTGGAATAGTATCCATTTTTTAATTTCTTTAATTTAATATATCTTAATTATGCTTTTAATTACACATAAATGTCAAGCTTAATGGTATAATTACGAATGAATAGATTCTTTATAAAACATAAATTAAGTATTGATGATGTAACTCACCTCTCAGATTCGGACAGTGAGCTAGTTATTAATAACTTAAAATTAAATATAGAAGACTTTGTAGAGATAGAAACATACGAATATATATACTTAGCAGTCATTACTGACATATCAAAAAGCTCTGTAGAAATACAAATTGTTGAAGAGATAGGAAAGAAAGATTCTAAAGAGAGTATAGGATTAACGATTGTACAATCATTAATAGGGAGTAATAAATTTAACTACTTTCTTGAAAAAGCCATAGAGATAGGAGTAAACAAAGTAATCCCTATTGAATCAAAATACTCTACAGTAAATAGAAATAAAGCTATGAAAGAGCTAGGACTATGGAGAAAGATAGTTAAAGATGCAACAGAGCAATCTAGAAACATCTCTCCAACCTTCATAGATAAACCTATTAAACTTAAGGACTTAATGTTAATTGATACTCCGAACAGAATCTGCCTATCTACAGAGAATACAGACTCAATATCTTTAGAAAAATATTTAGAGAAAATAGATATTACTAAACCAATCGTAGTTGCAATAGGTCCTGAAAAGGGATGGAGTAGTAGTGATATTAAGATATTTAAAGATTTAAATTTCACCTTTGTAAAACTTAAAGGTAATATATTAAGAACTGAGAGTACTGGGTTAGTTATTGGAAGTATAATTAAATACTTAAAAGGAGAAATATAATGGGAAGAAAAAGAATGAGAAGTAATTTCAAAAAACCAAGATACTTTGAAAGTAAAGATGAGGGTAAATACTTTACTAAAGATGATATTTTCATATCTAGAATGGCTAGTATACTTAGAGTTCCTAGAAACAAAGTTCTAGATATTTTTAATCAAAGAGCTCTTACAACTATTAGATTAAACTCTTTGAAAGGAAACCCCAGAGGGACACTACAAAGATTAAAATCAAGAGGATATGAACTTAAGAGTGTTCCTTGGTCACCCTATACATATATTATTACCAATAGAGATAAGGGAGAGATATCTCAAATAGAGGAATATAGAGAGGGTTTATTTTACATACAAGATCTCTCAAGTATATTAGCAACCTTAATACTTGACCCAAAACCAAATGAAAAAATTCTTGATGTTTGTTCTG
>Ga0116144_10002616_pt1 | contig 19110 bp, 21 predicted proteins | sample AD_UKC035_MetaG_FD_89746 | JGI IMG/M metagenome (GOLD analysis project Ga0116144, IMG submission 89746) | Active sludge microbial communities of municipal wastewater-treating anaerobic digesters from USA - AD_UKC035_MetaG | ecosystem: Engineered > Bioreactor > Anaerobic > Digestate | place: USA...
CCGTTTGCCTATCCGATGCCGGACGGCACCATCAAGGATCGTACGCAGGAAATCATCGACGGGTTTAAAACCCTTGGCATCGAGGCCGTGATCGGTATTGGCGGCGATGGCAGCTTTGCTATTCTGCGCAAACTCGCGATGCAGGGCGGTATCCGCATGGTCGGTATCCCTAAAACAATTGATAACGACATCGGCGAAACCGAAAGCTCGATCGGGTTTGATACGGCTGTGGCTGTTGCGACCGAGGCTCTCGACCGCTTGCAGCCGACCGCTGCGTCGCATGACCGTGTGATGGTTCTCGAAGTGATGGGCCGTGATGCTGGGCATATTGCGCTGACCGCAGGTATTGCCGGTGGTGCGGATGTGATCCTGATCCCGGAAATCCCATACAATATGGCCAGCATTTCCAAGAAAATCGCACAGGTCAAAGAGGGCGGGCGGAATTTTGCGCTGGTGGTTGTTTCCGAAGCTGTCAAAACGCTCGACGGCGAGCCTGCACAGATGAGATTCAGCGACGGACAATTGCGTTACGGCGGCATCGGCCATTACGTTGGCGACCAGATTTTCCGCGCCACAGGGTCCGAGACCCGCGTGACGGTTCTGGGGCACGTTCAACGCGGTTCGCCGCCTACCTATAATGACCGTTTGATTGCTTCGGCGTTCGGTGTTCGCGCTGTTGATCTGATTGCCGAGAACAAGTTTGATCGTATGGTGGCTTGGAAAAACCGCGAAGTGGTCGATGTGCCAATTGAAGCCGCGATTGCCGCTTATCAGGCTGTGGATGTCAACAGCTCGCTGGTTCACACGGCGCGCGCTTTGGGCATTTCTCTGGGAGATGAAGCTTAATGCTCTATGTCCAACAGGTGCTCTCGGCGGATGAAAAGCTTATCTATGTGGCCAGATTTCACTGGTTCTATGATGTGCAGGCGATCATGGCGATTGTGTGGGGCGTTTTCTTCTCCCTTTCGCTTTTGATCTCCGTTGAAGTCCTGATCGAGAGCCTGCCTGTCAAATGGGGGGATTTCCTTCTTTCCGATCCGTTAACGCCGGATGATGGCTGGTTGGCTATCGTGCGCAAAATGCATCCGGTTATCAAATTGGCGGCATTACTGATCTTTCTGCTGGGCGTTTTGCGTTTTGCGCAAATGATGGTCATCAAGGTCACAACAGAAATTTGTGTGACCTCCAACCGCATCATCTACAAGCGCGGTCTGATCGCGCGCAATGTCGGGGAGATGAGCATCGACCGGATTGAAAGTGTTTCCGTTCACCAGTCATTCTGGGGACGGATTTTCGATTTCGGCCGTTTGATTATTCACGGTATGGGCGTTGGCGAGATGATTATGCCCAATCTGGCGGAACCTATCCGGTTCCGTAAAGCGATTGAGCACGCCAGAAACGGCTAAATATTTCTTTCATAGCTAGGGAGGAAGAAAAAATGGATCCCAAAAAGGTCGTTGCAGCGAGAAGTTCTTCGGATTTGCCGACTTCTCTCAGAGAAGGTGAAACCGTTCTTGCCAGAGGTGTGATTTCGAGCGCCATTTTTTGGAAGGCTGGAGCTGTCTTGTTGTTCGCGCTTCTGATCGGGTTGTTGGCTCCGCCTTTGGGGTATTTCCTGTGTCTGGTTTCGCTCCTGATGTTTATCTATACGATGATTTTGCGGTCGATCCTGATGCTGATCGTCACCAACCAGCGGATTTTCTTTCGCTCCGGTATTATTAAGATCGATACGGTTCAGGTGCGACTGGAACGCGTTGAAAGTGTCGAAATACAGCGCACACTGGTTGGCCATATGTTGAATTACGGGACGGTTGTGTTGACCGGTGTCGGGTCACGGTTTTCGTTTATTCCGTTTCTGGCCAATGCCGCACATATCCGCAATGTGATTGACGATTTGCTTTATAAACGGGATCAGGCCAAGGAAAAATCGGAATGAAGTGGGATAAATCGAAACTGGTCAGCCGGTATGTGACCGAAGGGGCCAAAAGCGCGCCGCACCGTTCCTATTATTATGCGATGGGCATGACGGAAGAAGAAATCCATCAGCCTTTGGTCGGGGTGGCGACGTGTTGGAATGAGGCGGCCCCTTGTAACATCGCCTTGCAGCGGCAGGCGCAGTCGGTCAAGCGTGGTGTATCCGAGAACGGCGCGACACCGCGTGAGTTTACCACCATTACCGTGACGGACGGAATCGCGATGGGGCATGAGGGGATGCGGTCATCTTTGCCGTCGCGTGATGTGATTGCGGATTCGGTTGAACTGACTATGCGCGGGCATTGTTACGATGCGCTCGTGGGGCTTGCCGGATGCGATAAGTCACTGCCCGGGATGATGATGGTGATGGTGCGGCTTAATGTGCCGTCGGTCTTTATGTATGGCGGGTCGATTCTGCCGGGGAAATTTCGCGGCAAGGATGTGACTGTCATTGATGTGTTCGAGGGAGTCGGCAAACATGCGACGGGTGAATTTTCGGACGCCGACCTCAAGGAAATGGAATGTTGCGCGTGTCCCGGATCGGGCGCGTGCGGGGGCCAGTTTACCGCCAATACGATGGCGTGCGTGTCGGAAGCGATTGGTCTCGCCTTGCCCGGATCTGCGGGGGCGCCTGCGCCTTATGAAAGCCGTGATGAGTATGCTGCTGCCTCGGGGCAAGCGGTTGTCGAACTTATCAAGAAAAATATTCGTCCGCGCGATATCGTGACGCGCAAATCTCTGGAAAATGCGGCGATGATTGTGGCGGCTACGGGTGGTTCGACCAATGCCGCGCTTCACTTGCCTGCGATTGCGCATGAGGCTGGAATCAAATTCGATCTTCATGATGTGTGCGAAGTGATGCGCCGGACGCCGTATCTCGCGAGCCTCAAACCCGGTGGAAAATATGTCGCCAAGGATTTGTTCGATGTCGGCGGCGTTTCCGTCGTGTTGAAAGAGCTTTTGAAAGGTGGTTTCCTGCATGGCGATTGCCTGACCGTGACGGGCAAAACCATTGCCGAAAATCTGGAAGGGGTTGAGTTCCCCACCGATCAGGATGTGATTGCGCCGATTGACAAGCCGCTTTCGACCACGGGCGGAGTTGTCGGGTTGCGTGGCAATCTGGCTCCGGACGGGGCGATTGTCAAAATTGCAGGGATGGAGAATTTGGTCTTTGAAGGTCCGGCACGGTGTTTCGATTCCGAGCAGGCTTGTTTCGATGCCGTGCAGAACCGCCAATATAAAGAAGGCGATGTTTTGATTATCCGGTATGAAGGTCCCAAGGGCGGGCCGGGGATGCGCGAGATGCTCTCGACCACCGGAGCCTTATACGGGCAGGGGATGGGCGGCAAAGTGGCCCTCATTACCGATGGGCGTTTTTCAGGCGGGACGCGCGGGTTTTGTATCGGTCATGTAGGGCCGGAGGCTGCGATTGGCGGGCCGATTGGTTTGCTGAAAGATGGAGACGTGATCCGCATTGATGCCGCAAAGGGAACGCTTGATGTGGTGTTGTCCGACGCGGAATTGGAAGCGCGACGCAAAGAATGGAAACCGCGCAAAAACCGGTATCAATCGGGTGCGCTGTGGAAATATGCGCAGCTGGTCGGTCCTGCCGTGGACGGGGCTGTGACCCATCCGGGGGCCGAGGCAGAGGAACATGTCTATGCCGATTTGTAATTCGTCGTTGCGAGTCGTCGTCTTTTATCTTTTGTTGTTTTTTCCTGTGTTGGTGTTTGCCAATGACGAGGTTCTGGAGCCCGGAACCGATCAGGTTCTGGCGTATGAGAATCCGTCTTTGTTTTCCCTGATCGACGCTGGCCGCATCGATGGTGTGCGGTTGGGATATAAGGACGATTTCAGTACTTTCTATCAAGGGCGTCACGGTGCATTTTTATGGGTACGGGACGGACGGTTTACAAGCGATGCACGCGACGTGTTCGGCCTTATTCAGGATTCCTGGCAACATGGTCTTAACCCCGATAATTATCACCGTATGGAATTGGCTTCGCTGATGGGCGAGAGGTTTGCCGATGGTCTGGCGTCGGCCAAAGCTGAATTGTTGATGGGCGATGCCGCCGTGCGGTATGGGCGCGATATTTCAGGGATGCGTTTGTCTGCCAAAACTCTGGAAGCCGATCCGTCGTCGTGGTCGCGCGGGGTGATGGTGTCTTCGTTGCTGGATATTATGGCGCAGTCGCGCGATCCTGAGAGAGTTCTGGAGATGCTGGCTCCACAAGACCGTGTCTATAAGGCTTTGCAGCAAGAGTTGAAGCGTGTGCTCAAGGAGTATGACGAGCATGCGAAATCCGGTGTGACCAAATTTTCTCTGGTCGGGTTGTTGCGTCCGGGGGAGCGGAATCCTGCTGTTGTCAGTTTGCGCGACAAGATGGGCCAGAAATCTCCGCGTCAGGATGCCGATTTGTATGACGGTGATTTGCAAAAATCTGTGATGGCGTTTCAGAAGGCGCGGGGGTTGATGCCTGATGGTGTCATCGGTCCGCGCACGGTGATCGCCATCAACGAAGGGCCGCGCGAGAGATTAATCAAAGTATTGGCCAATCTGGAGCGCAGGCGTTGGGTCAAGCGGCCGATGCCGTCACGCTATGTCGAGGTCAATATTCCGGCAATGTGGTTGAAGGCCGTTGAAGGAAATGATGTGGCGTTCGACATGCCGATTGTGGTCGGGCGCAAGAAACGCCCCACCATGAGTTTTGTCGATGACATCGTCGGGATCCGATTCAATCCGTCGTGGTATGTGCCGGACACGATCAAGAAGGAAGATTATTTGCCAGAGTTGCAGAAAGACCCGCAGGCATTGGCCGAAAAGGGGATCGCCTTTCGTGTGCGTGCGGAAGACGGGTCGGGGTTGCAGACCGTTGCGCCAGAAGATATCGACTGGGCCAATATGACTGCGGCCGATCTGAAGTCAGTGCAGATGGTTCAAGGGCCGGGGGCGGCCAATGCGCTCGGACAAATTCGCGTGTTGATGCCCAACCGTTACGATATTTATTTGCATGACACCAATATGCCGTCGCTGTTTAAAAAAGACGACCGTGCGCAGAGTTCGGGGTGCATGCGGATGTCCGAGCCACAGCGTATGGCCAATTTTATTCTGGGGCATAATCAGGGATGGTCGAATGACCGATTGGAGTATTATTTGCAGAAAGCAAAGACTCTGGAAATTAAAGCCGAGCTGCCCACGCCTGTCTACATCTTCTATTACACCATTTGGGAAGGAACCGATGGCAAGTTGATTTTTGGCAATGATATCTATGGGTTAGACAAAGACCTTGTCAATGTTCTCAAAAGTAACGGCAAAGTCAATTTTCCGATGATTTGATCTTTATTTGATTATATAAAAGTAAAAGTGAAAAACCTTGAAATTAGCGGTGGGGTTTCTTATATTTAAAGAGTCGGGGATAATTCTATTCCCCATTGAAGATGTACTTCATAAGTCTTCTGTCAGTTGTTAAACAGAACTTTATTTACTTTTATTGTTCCGTGTTGTACTGAACTTGCTTTAATTTGAACCAATCCGAACAGGTGATGAATGTCCTTTCTCGATTCTGGTACTGAAACTTTGCTGAGCCGCCGCAGCTTTCTCAAGGGCGGGATGACCCTTTCTCTCTCCGCTCTGATTTCCGCCACAGCCGTCAAGCCTGTTCTGGCGATGCCGTCTGACGGGGCTTACAGTGTGACTTTTAAAAATGCGCATACGGGGGAAGTGTTTTCCGGTGTGTACCGCGTCGGCGACCGTTACTTGCCTGAGGCTTTCGAGCGGATCAACTATGTGATGCGCGATTTCCGTGCTAATGAAGTCTTCCCGATGGATCCGCGCGCGATTGATATCATTGCTGCCGTTCACCGCCATACGGGGGCGTCTGCGCCATACTCCATTATTTCCGGTTACCGTTCGCCTCATACCAATGCGATGCTGCGTTCACACTCCCGTGGCGTGGCCAAGAAGTCGTTGCATATGTCGGGTCAGGCCATCGATGTGCGTTTGTCGGATATTCCGGCCAAACATATCCGTGAAATCGCGATGAAAATACGGGCCGGTGGTGTTGGGTATTATCCGCGTCAGGGATTTGTGCATCTTGACTCCGGTGCATTCCGTACCTGGTGATGTTTTCTAGATTTTAGGAATGGCGGAGCGGGCGAGTTCATCGACCCGCTCGTTTTCTATGTGGCCGGCGTGTCCCTTGACCCAGATCCATTCGATTTTGTGGCGGGCGATTTCGTGGTCCAGCGCTTCCCACAAATCCTGATTTTTGACCGGCTTGTTTTTGGCCGAGGTTTTCCAGCCGCGCGCTTTCCAGTTCGGCAGCCATTCGGTGACTCCTTGCAAGACGTATTTGCTGTCGGTATGGAGTTTGATTTTGCACGGGCGCGAGAGCGCTTTCAATCCTTCAATGGCGGCCACTAGCTCCATGCGGTTGTTGGTGGTGTCTTTTTCGCCGCCGGAGAGTTCTTTCTCTACCCCGTTGTAGCGTAGCAGTGCGCCCCAGCCGCCTGGTCCCGGATTGCCCGAGCAGGCGCCGTCGGTAAAAAGTTCAACGATCTGTTTAGAAGAGTTTGTGGTCACGGTGGAATTCCAGTTTGCGGGTATATTCGGTCGGGTCGTGCGGTTTGACAAGGGCGGTCGGGTCGTGGAAAACCAGATCGTGCAGCCGCGTGGAGAGAATGCGCAGCGCCGCGCCGCGACAGAGAATTTGATAAGAGTCTTTTTCTTCTTTGTTTAACGTGCGGATGGATTCGTAGCCGTTTAGAAGTACATCCCAGCGTTCGGGGATAAAATTACCGTCTTTGTCAAAGCACCACGCGTTCATAACAATCGCCAGATCGTAGACCAAAAAATCGGTGCAGGCAAAATAGAAATCAATCACGCCATGAATGTGGTTGTTTAGTATAAAGACATTATCGGGGAACAGGTCGGCATGGATGTTACCTGTGGGCAGATCTTGCGGCCAGTGTTGTTTCAGGAATTCGAGTTCTTTCAAAAATTCCAATCCGCGTTCTTTGGTTTTTTGGAGGCGCGCTTCCCATGCATCCGGTCCCATCGAATTGGTGCGGTGAAGAGATGTGGTTTGCCCAGCGAGGTGCATTTTGCCAAGAAGCGTTCCGAGTTCGGCGCACAGGGCCGGAGTGATGTCGTCTTGTGCTATGCCGCGCCCTTCGATGAAGGTGAAAATGGCGCAGGGTTTGTCATTAATAGTTGAGTACAGTATGGCTGTACCGGATTTTGGATCCCGTGCGTGCAAATTCGGCTTTGCCGAATGCCCACGAGATGACGTATTCTTGAGTGGGAGCGGTGATGGGCAGTGGATTCCCGATTTTTGCAGATGGTCCATAAGGTCCAGAAAATAGGGAAGCTCGGACGGGTCGATGCGTCTTTCGAAAATGGTCAGAATGAATTTACCGGTTGCCGTCTCGATTTTGTAGTTGGTGTTGTCGATTCCCTGCACGATGCCTTCGGCGGAGACCAAAGGGCCCAAATCATAGTCTTGCAACAGGGATTCGATCTGCCCGTTCGTGAGGTGGGTGTAAACAGCCATAACGTCTTATTCAATCATATCCTGCGGCATACGGGACTGCCGGATATGGTGTTTTATGATACTTATTAACAGGGAAAGGATGCCAATGCTCGTCGTTATGATCGGAAGGTACAGATCGTTAATGTAATGATAGGCCAGCCATGGAAAGCCGGTGAAAAAGTAAACGATCCGGATTCGCTGGGCTTTGCTTTGAAGTTCGCCAAAGCGGCAGATTATCACCATCGCAATCGGAATAATGTCCGACGGGCGATGATAAATCAGAAAAATAGCGGCAATGGATAGAAAAATGGCAAAGGCCATGCGCGGCCAGACGGTTTTTTTCAGGACGGTGTTGGGGGTTAGGGATTGAATCAAGGCTCCGGTGGCTGCGATTCCTGCGCCGCACGCTCCGGCGGTTCCTCCCATCAAAAACAGATAGAGTCCGGCCAGAGAATCTCCGCCGAATTTGAAGGCCATCATTTTGCGGCGGCCATAAAAATGGGGGCCGATAATCCCCATCGCAAACGATGCCAGCAGAATAAGTGAATATGGATGAAGAAGGGTGTCGAGCGTCAAGATGCCTTGATTATACGGTGTTCTTCGGCATCGCGCAACAGGCGCGGAATGTTGAAGGTCACGTTTTCGCGTGTGAGGACGACTTCTTCGACTTCGACGGTGAATTTATCGCCCAAGGCCTTGATGACGTTTTCGATCAGGATGTCGGGGGCTGAGGCTCCGGCGGTCAGGCCCAGCGTCTTGACGCTTTTCAGAGCGGTCCATGGGATGTTGTTTTCATCCTGAACCAGATAGGCGCTCGGGCAGCCGTAGGATTTGGCCACTTCGACCAGACGGTTCGAATTGGAGGAGTTGGGAGAGCCGATGACGAAGACGATGTCCGAGCGCGGGGCAATGGATTTCACCGCTTCCTGACGGTTGGTTGTGGCGTAGCAAATATCTTCCTTGCCAGGACCGACAATGGCGGGGAATTTTTTCTTCAAGGCTTCGACAACCGAAGAGGTATCATCGACCGACAAAGTTGTTTGGGAACAGAATGCCAGTTGGGTCGGGTTCGGGACTTCGAGCCGTTCGACGTCTTCGGTCGTTTCAACCAGATGGACCGCCCCTTTCGGGAGTTGGCCCATTGTGCCAATGACTTCGGGGTGGCCTTCGTGACCGATCAGTACAATATCCAATCCCATTTTATAATGACGCGCGGCTTCGTTATGGACTTTGGTCACGAGCGGGCAGGTGGCGTCGATATAAAACATGTTCCGATTTTGGGCGTCTGCGGGAACCGATTTCGGGACGCCGTGGGCCGAGAAAATCACGGGGCGGTCGTGATGGTCCGCCGGAATTTCGTCGAGTTCCTCAATAAACACTGCGCCCTTCGATTTCAGGCTTTCGACCACGAATTTATTATGGACAATTTCGTGGCGGACATAGACGGGCGGGCCGTAGGTTTCCAAGGATTTTTCAACGATCTGGATGGCGCGGTCAACGCCCGCGCAAAAGCCGCGCGGGGCGCAGAGCAGAATTTTCAGGGAAGGGTGGTTTTCCATGGTAAAAACCGATACCAGAACGCAAGCGGGCTTGCCATGTTTTTTCTTTGCGTTATTGTTCATTCGTTATTTTAAAGCGGAGAGAGAGAATGACGCGTCAATTCGGGCTTTTGGTTTGTCTTTTGGGTGCTGGCCTTACTTTGAGCGGGTGCGAGGCCGTCAAATCCATGGGGCGCAGCGTTGAGTCGGGTTTTGAGTCTATCGAGTGGCCAAGTTTTGACGGGGCAGGCGAGCAAGCTCCTGTGGCTCAGTCTCAGGGTTCCGATGCGGGGCAATCTCTGGTCGCCAATCTTCCTGAAAATTGCCCGCAACTGAAGGTCATGAGGGATATTTCGCGGATTTCGCAGTTCTCGAATCCTAAAGCCCCCAAAGCCGAAGAGATGATTGCATCGGCCAAGCTTTCGGGCATTGATGCGACGTGCAGCGTTGCGCCGAACAGTGTGACACTTGAAATCTCGCTTGATTTTGACGGGGTCCTCGGTCCGGTGGGCAAGGGCAATGGCGCGAGCGAAGCCAATTACACCTATCCGTACTTCCTGACTGTTGTGGCTCCGAGCGGGCAGATCATGTCCAAGGATGTGTTTGCTCTGTCGATGGTGTATAGCGGCGGAGAAGATCATCTGCATAAGCAAGACCGTTTGCGCCAGACCATCCCGTTAATGGCCGGACAAGCTGCCAACCAGTTCCAGATTGTGGCGGGGTTCCAGTTGAACCCTGAGGAATTGGATTATAACCGTAAGAATCCTTAAGTTTTATGGCTACCATCATTTGTATGAAGTGGGGCACGCGCTATGGCCCCGAGTATGTGAACCGTCTGTATGCCGGTGTGAAGCGTCACACCAAAATGGATGTGCGCTTTGTGTGCTTTACAGATGACGGGAGTGGGCTTCATCAAGGAATTGAAGTTCTGCCGTTGCCGCCGATTGATATCCCCGAACGGGTTGCGTCGTTCAAGCCGTGGCCGAAACTCTCGGTCTGGCAGTTTCCGCTCTTTGATATTGCGGGAGATGTGTTGTTCCTTGATATCGATCTGATTATCACGGGGCCGCTTGATGATTTCTTTACGTTCCATCCGGGGGAATATTGCGTCATCGAAAACTGGACGCAGATCGGGCAGGGGATCGGCAATACGTCAGTGTTCCGGTTTCCAGCCGGAAGATATGCCGAAATTTTCGAGCGGTTCAAACGCGATCCCGAAGCGATTTTAAAGGCCTATAAAGTTGAGCAGCATTATGTGTCGGCAATGATTCCAGAGCAAAAATTCTGGCCTGCTGAATGGTGTGTGAGCTTCAAGCATTCTCTGTTGCCACCGTTTCCGCTCAACTGGTTTAAAACGCCGCCTTTGCCGGAAAATACGCGGATTGTTGCTTTTACCGGCAAGCCCGACCCCGACGAGGCTGCCATCGGCAAATGGCCCGTTAAGGCATGGTATAAGGCTATTTATAAGCATGTCCGGCCGACCCAGTGGATTAACGAGCATTGGACGGATAAAGATCTGGGGCTTAATAGCCGCGGTCGTTCAGACGGTCGTGGGTGAAGAGGCCGGGGGCCGAGACACCGATCCAGAGTTTCTGGTCTTTCCACCATTGGCTGCGGTTCAATTCGGTTTCAATCGTCGGGAAGCCGTTAATCAGGCGTCCGCCGATATGGGCTTCCGCGACAGGGAGTAGGGTTTCCAGAAAGAATTTGCGTTCAATTAGAAAGACGTTGTTGGCCCAGTTCAGAACGTCGGAGCGGACCAGCAGGTCTCCGGTGGGAAGCCTTTTAATAACGTCAGGGAATTTTTCTTCAGGTTTTTGATAAATATAAACTGTCATCCCCTTGAGTTTATGTGCTTTTTTTGGCCTGAATAATCTGCGGAAGATTGCGACGATTTTGGTCATGAGCGAGGCGTTTTCCGCAGGCCAGTACTTGAGGATCTTTTCGATATGGAAGGTTTGGCCGGGCTGTTGCAAGTGGCGAAAGCGCCAGACGTGTGATTTTCCAGATTTGAGATGGTCGAGGGCGCGGGCCAGTTCCGGCAGGGGGCTTTTACTTTCATCGACCAGTTGGAAATCGTTTTCGGCCAAGATGACATAATCTGACTTCATAGCTTCGGCCATGGCCTTGAAACCGCCCAGAATACCGAGATTGTCGGAGGTCCCCGTATGGGGGACATCAAATTCGGTGGCCAGATCAATGCCCTGTTGTTCCATTTGTGGCAGAAATACAAGGGTTTCCCCGAGCAGGTCGAGCATGCCAGAGTCGCGGTAGCCCTTGAGGGTGGCGCGCAAACTGTCATATCCGCGCCATGAGAGGATTCCAAGACCAAGATTGGGCAAAGGGGGGGTCATGGTGCGGAGGCTATCTTTTTGGAGGGAGGTTTTCAACGGAAATCGCAGGGCATCTGCGACATTCCAACACGTTACGGTTTCCCTTGCCTAGGCCTGTTCTATATGCTAGGGAACAGCAACGAAATCAAAAGACTTTTTTATCGCTTTGGCGTAACTCTGGAAAGGATCAGGAATTGTCAAAATCCTCCTCCGCCTCTGGTGCTGGGACTCTGCTTGCAAGCCGCTACGCTGCCTCATTTATTGATGTTGCTAGTCAGGCCGGCGTTCTCGAAACCATTTATCGTGATATTTCCGAACTTCAAGCTGCTTTGGCCGATTCTGCCGAGCTTCGATCTCTGGTTCGTTCGCCTGTATATGGGGCTAAACGTCAGGCCGAGGTGATGGCGGAAATTTCCCATGCCGGAAAATTTCATTCCATTACGGCGAACTTTCTCTCGGTTCTGGCTGCGAATCGTCGTCTGAATGCGCTTGATGCGATTATCCGCGCTTTCTATCTTGAACTGGCCAAGCGTCAGGGTGAAGTCGAGGCACAGGTTCGCACCGCGCATCCGCTGACTGCCGAGCAGGAAACGCGCCTTTCGAAAGAACTGGCAGCTAAAACCGGACAAAGCGTCCGTCTGGTGATTGATGTTGATGAAAGTCTGTTGGGCGGGATGGTTGTGACCATCGGATCACAGATGATCGACGATTCGCTCAAAACAAAATTGTCACGGCTTCAGAAAGCCATGATGTCTAACTCCCATCCCCACACTGTATCATTGAAAGAGGTAGGATAATGAATATCCGTGCAGCAGAAATTTCTGAAATTTTGACCAAGCAGATCGCCAATTTCGGCGCGATGGCTGACGTGTCCGAAATCGGGCAGGTCCTCTCCGTCGGGGACGGTGTGGCCCGCGTTTACGGTCTGGATAACGTTCGCGCCGGGGAGATGGTTGAATTCCCTGACGGAACCAAGGGTATGGCCCTGAACCTTGAAGCGGACAATGTCGGTGTGGTTATTTTCGGCAACGACCGCGCGATTAAAGAAGGCGATATCGTCAAACGTACCGGCGAGATCGTTCAGGTTCCTGTGGGTAAAGAATTGCTCGGCCGTGTGGTTGATGCGCTCGGTAATCCTATCGATGGCAAAGGTCCGTTGAATGCAAAAGAATTCCGCCGCGTGGAAGTGAAAGCCCCCGGGATTATTCCGCGGAAATCGGTTCACGAGCCGATGCAGACCGGACTTAAGGCTATTGACGCTCTTGTTCCTATCGGGCGCGGTCAGCGCGAGTTGATTATCGGTGACCGTCAGACGGGTAAAACCGCCGTTGCTATGGATGCGATCATCAACCAGAAATCGGTCAATGCTTCGCCGAATGCGAAAGACCATATGTTCTGCGTTTATGTGGCTATCGGCCAGAAACGCTCGACGGTTGTCAAACTCGTCAAGGAACTCGAAGAAGCCGGTGCGATGGAATATTCGATCGTGGTGGCTGCGACCGCTTCGGACCCTGCACCAATGCAGTTCCTTGCTCCGTACACCGGATGTGCGATGGGCGAATATTTCCGTGACAACGGCATGCACGCCTTGGCAATTTATGACGATTTGTCCAAACAGGCTGTGGCTTATCGTCAGATGTCCTTGCTGCTCCGTCGTCCCCCCGGACGTGAAGCCTATCCGGGGGATGTGTTCTATATCCACTCGCGCTTGCTGGAACGTGCGGCGAAAATGAATGACGATCATGGTGCGGGATCTTTGACGGCTCTCCCTGTGATTGAAACGCAGGCTGGTGATGTGTCGGCCTATATTCCGACCAACGTGATTTCGATTACCGATGGCCAGATCTTCCTTGAAACGGGCCTGTTCTATAAAGGTATCCGTCCGGCGATTAACGTCGGGCTGTCGGTGTCTCGTGTGGGCTCTGCCGCGCAGATCAAGGCGATGAAACAGGTTGCGGGCAAGATTAAACTCGAATTGGCCCAGTACCGTGAAATGGAAGCGTTCGCGCAGTTCGCCTCCGATCTTGATGCGTCGACGCAGCGTTTGTTGGCACGCGGTGCGCGTTTGACCCAGTTGCTCAAACAGCCGCAATATTCTCCGCTGACTGCCGAAGAGCAGGTCGTGGTGATTTTTGCCGGTACGCGCGGTTTCCTCGACGGTATCCCGACTGGTAAAGTGAGCGAATATGAAGGCGAGATGCTGGCTGAATTGCGCTCTGCCGGTTCTTCGATCTTGGCTGCGATCAAGGAAAAGAAAGCTCTCGACGAGAAAATCGAAACGGATATTTCGATCTTCCTTGAGGGCTTTACCAAGTCTTATGCTTCGCGTTTAGCGGCATAGAGGAGGAATTTGCTGTGCCGGAAAATCTGGAAGATCATTTTAAACAGACGGGAAAAAAGGTCATGGGTTGGAATGAGCCGGTCCCCGAAGGTTATGAAGTGAGAGCCTGTGACGAGAGCACTCATACTATGGTTGTAGCCCCGATCAATCGCCATCAAGAGCCGGAAGTCAGATAATGCCCAGTTTAAGAGATTATAGAGATCGTATTGCCTCCGTTAAATCGACGCGGAAAATTACTTCCGCGATGAAGATGGTGGCAGCGTCGAAGCTCAAAAAAGCACAAGAAGCTGCCGAAGCTTCACAGCCTTATGCCAAGGCGATGGCCGGTATGGTTTCTCGTGTGGCTGCCGGTGTTCACGGCGCTGCGCCCAAACTCCTGACGGGGACCGGAAGCGAGCAGCGTCATATGCTGGTTGTTATTTCTTCCGATCGCGGATTGTGCGGCGGGTTTAACGGGAACCTTGTCCGGTATGTCCGTGGCGAGATACGTCGTTTGAAATCCGAAGGCAAGGATGTCCAGATTTTTTGTGTCGGACGCAAGGCGCGTGATGTGCTGAAGCGTGATTATGCCTCTCTGATCGTTGAAACTGTAACTGGCCTTGGCGGGAAGAAACATCTGGGGTTTGCTGAGGCGCAGAAAGTTGCCGATATGATCCTGAAAATGTTCGATGAGGGCAAGTTTGACGTTTGTACGATTGCGTATAACCAGTTTGTGTCGGTTCTGACCCAGAAACCAATGACCCAGCAGATCATTCCGTTTGTGGCCGCGGCCAACGAGAATGTACAGGCTGGTGTTTCCTACAGTTTCGAGCCGGAAGAGGAAATTATTCTGGCCGAAATGTTGCCCAAGAATATTTCCGTTCAATTGTTCCGTGCGTTGCTGGATAGCGCCGCAGGTGAACAGGCTGCGCGGATGACGGCGATGGACAACGCGACGCGCAATGCGGGCGACATGATTAAAAATCTGTCTATTAAATACAATCGTGCGCGTCAGGCATACATTACCAAGGAACTGATTGAAATTATTTCCGGAGCGGAGGCCGTATAGCGATGTCGTTGGTGCAGGACTGGGAAAAGATTGGAGACTATGATAATGGCGTGACGTTACATTTTTCTCGTCAGTCGTCCATGGTCAAGGTTGCTGTGAATACAGACAGTGGCGAACTGAGTCAGGAAGTCGGGCCGTTTGATACTGCAGGAATTAGTGGCGTGGCTTCTAGGCTTCGGAGCGGACATGTGCGCTTTGATGCCGACGCAAACAGAAGATTAAGATATGTCGTTGCCAGTTTGGGACTGATTGGAAGAAGACTGGGCTAGATTTTTAGAATTTTGAATTTAACGAAGGAAGAGTGAAATGAACGGAAAAGTTATTCAGGTTTTGGGTGCGGTTGTGGACGTACAGTTCGCCGATGGCAATGTGCCGGCGATTTTGAACGCGTTGCATACGACCAACGAAGGTAAAACTCTGGTTCTCGAAGTGGCCCAGCATTTGGGTGAAAACATGGTCCGCTGTATCGCTATGGATTCGACCGATGGTCTGGTCCGTGGGACGGAAGTCAAAGATACCGGTTCCGCGATTGCCGTTCCGGTCGGGAAAGAGGTTTTGGGCCGTATTCTCGACGTGATCGGCCAGCCGATTGACGAGCGCGGTGATGTGGGCGCCAAGAAATCTTATCCGATTCACCGTGAAGCACCAAAATTTGAAGATCAAGCGACCGAGACCGAGCAGTTGATTACAGGTATCAAGGTTGTCGACCTTCTTTGCCCTTATGCGAAGGGTGGTAAAATCGGTCTGTTCGGTGGGGCCGGTGTGGGCAAGACCGTGACCATTCAGGAACTCATCAACAACATCGCCAAAGGGCACGGTGGGGTGTCTGTGTTCGCCGGTGTCGGTGAACGGACCCGTGAAGGAAACGACCTTTATCACGAAATGATTGACGCGGGCGTTCTGGTTCCGGGTGATGCTGCTGCTTCGAAAGTGGCGCTAGTTTACGGGCAGATGAACGAACCTCCCGGTGCGCGTGCGCGTGTGGCATTGACGGGTCTGTCGATGGCCGAATATTTCCGTGATGAAGAAGGCCAAGACGTTCTCTTCTTTATGGACAACGTGTTCCGCTTTACGCAGGCGGGTGCCGAAGTTTCCGCGCTTCTGGGGCGTATTCCTTCGGCTGTGGGATATCAGCCGACGTTGGCCACCGATATGGGCGCATTGCAAGAGCGCATTACCTCGACCAACAAAGGATCGATCACGTCCGTTCAGGCCGTTTATGTTCCCGCTGACGATTTGACTGACCCTGCACCAGCCACGACTTTCTCGCACCTTGATGCGACGACGGTTCTTTCGCATCAGATTGCCGAATTGGGGATTTATCCTGCGGTTGACCCGCTTGACTCGACGTCGCGTATTCTCGATCCGCGCGTTGTCGGGGAAGAGCACTATAAATGTGCGACCGACGTTCAGAAAATTTTGCAAACCTATAAGGCATTGCAAGACATTATTGCTATTTTGGGGATGGATGAATTGTCCGAAGAGGACAAGCTGACCGTGGCGCGTGCCCGTAAGATCCAGCGTTTCCTAAGTCAACCATTCCATGTGGCTGAAGTGTTTACCGGTTCTCCGGGCGTGTTTGCATCTTTGGAGGAAACCATCAAAGGCTTCCGTATGATTTGCGACGGCGAGCTGGATCATATTCCTGAATCGGCGTTCTATATGGTCGGTAACATTGATCAGGTCTTGGAAAAAGCCAAGAAAATGGCTGCCGAGGCTGCGTAAGGATTATTGATGGGCGTTCAGGACTCGTTTGATTTGGCAGCATTGGTCAGGGGATCTTTGGATACCAAAGATTTTGCCCCGAAGGATGTTATGCAAGGTGTCCTTGACGCGTCACGTCAGATTCTGTTTGCGGCGTTCGAGAGCTATCCGGAACATGGAATGCTTCAAAGTCTTGTGGCTTTGAGGAATGCTGCGGGTCATGATGTTGCTACTTATTTGGGAGAGGATTCCGAAAAAAGTGCGCGCTTTGGTAATTGTGTCCAGTTGAAAGATGCGATCCCGAGGATGTGTGACCAGTTTTTGTTGCGGTGTTATCGTTTGGCGCAGATGAATCCCGAGCGTTTCACTTTCCTCAATTTTTTGTATGAAGGCGAGACAGCCAGATTGAGAAGATCGATGGAATTGGTTGCGGAGGGGTATTTTCCTCATCAGGCGGCTCAAGTTGTTTTCGGGCGGGAGTTTCTGGAGCAGGGATACGGGATCCATCCTGTTCAGATGCCGCATCCGTAGGCGGCAATGTCATGAAGAACAAAATGAAGATTGGTCTTTCTGTTCTGGTTGTGTCCTGCGTTGTGGTGGGGGCTGCGTTTGCCTTGAATGATGACGAGATTCAGGTCAAGGCAAAGTATGGATCGGAATGTCATGTTGTGAGCCGGTGCGGTGATATGATGTATGTCGATTGCGGAGCGGCTTGGGACGGTCCGGCATATTATCTGGACAAGGACCTTGAGGTTATCGGGACCAGTGGCGGATTATGTATGGGTGGGAATTGCTCAGGCGCGCCCAAAGAGTGGACGGAATGTGACGGGCGGCAATCTGATGGCCCGTCGAATATGGATCAGTAAATTACAAGAGGATAAAATGGCCACGATGTTTAACTTCGAACTTGTTTCTCCCGAACGGAAGGTGATTTCCGAAGAAGCGTTTCAGGTGACTATTCCCGGGGAAGAGGGGATGGTCGGCGTGCGCGCGGGGCATATGGCGTTGGTCGTGTCCGTGCGTCCGGGAGTGGTCGAGGTGATCCGCAAGGAAGGCGGAGAGGTTGAAAGGATTTTTATCGCTGGCGGGTTTGCAGACATTTCTGCCGAACATTGCACTGTTCTGGCCGAGGAAGCTGTTCCGGTTTATGCGCTCAACGCTGAAAAACTCGAGGCCGAGTTGGCACGTCTGAATGAAGAGCTGGGGTTCGCCGATACTGCGGATGAAAAGGCGAAGCTTAGCCGCCGCGTGGCCATCGTCACCGCGATGATGGATGCTGTGAGGTAGCCTAGTCCTACTTTAAAAACGTGCTGCTTTTTTCAATCACTTCAGCTATTCCCAGCCGTTCGATGGTGACGCCTTCGGGGAAGGCGGTGAGAAGTCGCGAGGGGCAGGCATTATCCAGCATCACGAAAACGCCGCGGTCGGTCGCGGTGCGGATCAAACGTCCGTAGGCTTGTTTTAATTTCAGGCGAGTCAGGCGGTCGTCGAAATCGCTGCCGCCCATCAGTTTTTTTCTTTCTTTCTGGAGGATGGTTGCACGCGGCCACGGCACACGGTCGAAGACGATCATCCTGAGCGATTCTCCCGGGACGTCCACGCCGTCGCGCACGGCGTCTGTTCCCAGCAAGCAAGAATGGGTGTCGTCGCGGAACATATCGACGAGCGTTCCGGTGTCAATGCCGTCCACATGTTGGGCAAAAAGCGGTAGTCCTGCATCGGCCAGTTTCGGGGAAATTTTATGATGGACGGCACGCAGCCGTGCAATCGAGGTGAAAAGGCCCAATGCTCCGCCGCCTGCGGCTTCAAAGAGTTTTTCGTACGCAGCGGCCAGTTGGTCGGTATCGGTTTTTGAAATATCGGTGACGATAAAAATTCGTGTCTGGCTCGCGTAATTATAAGGGGAGGGAATCGAAAAGCGGATCGGCGCATCGGTCATATATCTGGCGCCAGTCATATTTTCCGCCGATGTCCAGTCTTCGTCGCCGCCGTCGCGCAGCGTGGCCGAGGTGAAGGTGACGCTTTGGGTCATGGATTTCAGAGAGTCGGCCAGCGGTTTGGTCGGGTCGATGTAATGGCGGTGCAGGCCGATGTCGAAAATTGTTTTCTCCAGTTTTTCAATTTCCATCCAATCGACAGTCTCTGGCGTTTTTAGACCTTCGAGCAAGCAAGCCGTCATCACCACCCACGGGGAGAGCATGGTGTTGATACGGCGATCAAGTGACGCGGCCACCGCCTCAAGGCGTTTGCGCGTGTCGGTTGAGAGTGTGTCGGTTTCCTCGGAAAGTTTTTGGCGAAGGCGCGCGGCCAATTTTTGCATCGGGGCGCGTAGTTCTTTTAAATGTTCGTGCAAATCCTGAATTGTTGGGCGCATGGCCTCGCCAATCGGGAGGGCAGGCGTTTCAATTGAATATGGTCCTTCGCGGCCCGTGGCGCGTGTGGTGGTTTGCGCATAGACATGGCCCAGAAAAATTTCACCCAGTGTTTGCGGGGTTTTTTGCTGGATGCGTTTCAACCAGTCATGTTCGGGAAGAAAGCGTGCTTTGTGGATTGTGTCTTCCATGAGTTTGGTCGAGGTGGCGTCGCCATCGAGCAAATCTTGCAGGCGTTTTTTGAGACCGCGCGCACGGGATTTTCGGCC
>Ga0116144_10002625_pt1 | contig 19077 bp, 25 predicted proteins | sample AD_UKC035_MetaG_FD_89746 | JGI IMG/M metagenome (GOLD analysis project Ga0116144, IMG submission 89746) | Active sludge microbial communities of municipal wastewater-treating anaerobic digesters from USA - AD_UKC035_MetaG | ecosystem: Engineered > Bioreactor > Anaerobic > Digestate | place: USA...
TGCCGGAGCGAGATTCGGGAGATAGAGTGCACTGTTTCCGAATGGTGAGAAATGGATTGCCATTATTCGCTCATCGCCTCCCCTGTGCCAATCACACCAGGAGGCAGATACCGCCTCAAGAGCCCCTTGAACTCTGGATGCAGGTTATTTAGCATCCCAGGGCTTCCTCCGTGATTCAAGTAGTGCTTCGCCGCCAAGTAGTTCCGCATACTTGGGAGTGCAAACCGGATCGCGCTCATCGGACTCGATTCAGCCTCGACGATCTTCTGCCCCATCAGGCGTTCCGCCGTTCCAGACGATCCGATATAGGGCATGGTCTCACGCATCACCCTCGCCGCATCAGACACCTGCTGCAACCGCTGCGTGGTCGGCGTTGGCTTGCTCCCTGGCCGCTGCCTTCTGAATTGCTCAGTCAGTACCTTGTTAGGACTTACTGTCCCACGTACGGGATCTGTAGCACGTTCGAGTGCACGGATAGCGGATAGGTCGGTTCTGGCATCACGAAATGCGCGTATCGTGTCGTGCGTCACCCCTCCGCTGCCAGTCTTGGCAAGTTCTGAGAGTTGCCGGTCAAGAAGATTCTCCATGGATGTCGCTAGTTTCCCGTATTCCTTGGCCGTATACTGCTGACCGGCCTTCCCGGCATCGGACGCCAATGTGCGAACATCCTGAAGATGCTCTAGGAACGCATCGCCAGGAAGCGCCCCATTCTCACGTATTTGTCGTGCCGTTCTCGCCACATCGCGAGACTTTGTAGACTTTGCGAGACCCATGAGATCGTCAAGATACGCTGTATCCTCGCTAATCCGTGGCACTCTCGCGATTGGCTCATAGGCTGCATTCGCCTTATCCCTCGCCGCTCCAAAAACCGATTCTGTCGGCTTTTGACCTTGAGCTCCAAGCACCCGCGATGCAGCCGAGTCAATCACGTCTTGTTGAGCCTTTCTCCTGTCAGCAATCAAATTCGATGACCCGGGAGAAGAGAGAAACCCCTCTTCCTTCTGTAAGAGGTATCGGTCTTGCGTCCTCTGGGCAGGCGTGAGAGCCGCGTTTCCTTTAAACCCTGCTGCTTCCGCTCGTTGCGTGAGCCCCTTGAGTTCAGGCTTAATCTCAGGCCCTGGCCGCGTAAGGCGATTGGCAACTGCTGCTGTTCCTGCTCCCACAGCCGCCCCAAAGAGCCCACGTGCACCTCTCTGTAGGAGTTGGTCTTGTAGATCCGTTGTGCCCGTGTCGGCTGGTTGTGCAGCCTCAAAGGCCCCCACCGTTGCCGCAGACCGTCCGACAGACCCAGGCGCACCAAATATTGCTTGTGCCCCCCTCGACAAAGCAGGAACAGCCTTCCCGATTGCCCCTGTCACAGCCCCAGGTACGGCAAATTGTGCCACAGTACCAGCCACATTCCCGATCTTGCCTGCTGGAGTTGCTAAGACCGGCCCGTACTCCTGCTCCATCCTCGCAATCTCATCATTGACCGCCTGCTTCGCCGATGTATCACCGCCGATATAGGTTGCTAATTGCTTGAGCCCTAAATAGGTCTTCTTCAGCGACGCCATCGCCCCTTGTGCAAACTGATCGCCAAGATGCCCGGCTGCTGACGGGAAATCGTGCACAGCTGGCTGAGCAGCCTCCTGCGTCGCAGGTTGCATAGTAGGCTGTGCCTGCTGCCCTTTGAGAGCAGCCATGTCTTCTGGAGTCAGTGGCTCGCCAGTCTCTAGGTCAACCCATCCCATTGTACGCTACTCCTGGAAGTACACCTTCCCATTGATGATCTGGATCTTCCCTGCGTCCTTCCGTTTCATGATGTCGCTGGCTGTAAACCTCTGCCGTAGCTTAGTCCAGGCTTCAAGCGGGATTGCCTCATTCTCGTACAGCGATGACTGCCCATTTCTAGATTCCACCGAATACCGCTTATTCTTCTGCATCCATTCACGGAACATCCCTCGCGCTCCGTCAAGCGTCCCGCCGTGGTTCGCCGCCCAATTCTCAAGGAACTGGGGGGCCGCCATTGTAGCGTCAGCAAGATTCATGACATTGGCCATCGCTTTTCTATTCGTGTCTGGTGAATTCGTCACACTGGGGAACATGTCGGAGACAATCGCTAATTCTGGCAGTGTATTCATAAGCTGAGACTGACCTTCCTTCTTTAGCACATCGATAAGCTCATTACGCCACTTTTGCAGATTATCGTTATCTGCCGACATGAGACGCAAGGCGGTTTCTCCTCCAGGGACCTGCCCTAATCGGTTCCCGACATCCTTCGTGGCCAAGAGGTTCATGAGGTTTTGCATCGTTGGCATGTGCATAGAGAACTTACTGGCCTCAGCATGCGCCGACTCAATGGCCCCTTGAGCAACATCGAGCTTCTTTGTGGCCTGCTTAGACAGCAGCTCTTGCTGCATCTTATACGGGAGTCCGCTTCCAACTTGAGTTGGTGCCTGATCTGGCTTAGATGGCTGAGGGGTTGAACGCGCTGTGCTTGCCCGTGGCTGAGCCGGTGCCGGTTGGAGTGGCTTTGTCGGAGTCCCCATCAATTCATCACGTAGCGACTTGGCCATTGCTATTTCTGCATTAAGGTCTGCCAATTCGGCATTGGCCGCTCCTGGCGCAATGTCACCAGATGCGATCTTTTGTTGCAATTCCTTTTTGGCTTGACTCAGCATGTAGACATGCTCATGCGCCTTGTTCAGCTCAGCGGCTTTATTCTTCCGTAAATCCTCACGGGTCTGTTGCTGCTTAAGGTATGTCTCCTCACCTTTTAGCCGCAATTCCCGGCGTGTTTTCTCATCCTCAAGGGGCGACGTGGCCTTATACTTCATAACTGGCCCACGGTTGAGATCAAATTCAGTTTCGTAGGATCCACCCGTGAGACCATCAAGCCCCTGTCCGGTCAACGCTTGGTCGAGCTGCCCAAATTCCGATGCCGGTTGCGATTGCGTGGGGACCATGCCACCACGCACCGACGCTGATGGACCTTCAGCACGGGCGGGGTTGCCGCCTGGCCCAAACATGCCAGGCATCATTTCTTTCCAGGCCCCCATCTTCACCGCCATTTCCATCTCTTTGAGCTGCCTCGCCTTCTCAATCTCATGCGGAAGCATGCGAAGTGCCCGCTCTTCATCAAGCCCCATCAGCGCCTTAGCCCGGTTCATTTCGCGGTTCAACATGTGTGGCTGCGCGGCTAATGATTCCGCCTTAAAGGCTAACTCAGGATTGCCGGACGCATATAGAGCCTTCACAGAATCAGGTCGGACCGCCATCGGATTATCTTCAAACCCTAGCAGGAGATCGCCTTGACCCATCTGCGCCAACGCCTCACGCTCTCGCTGTCGCCGCACCCTCTCTAATTGCTGGTCATAGGCGTTTGTAGCGCCTCCCCACAACGCCATCCCTCCAGCCATCGCGCTCATCGGGTCATACTGTTGTCGGAAATAGTTCATTTCCCATACACTCCAAGCCAATTACTGTTATAGGACGGCGCGGATGATTGCTGACCGCCAAACAATCCGCCGAGCCCAGAAAAGATATTCGATCCACCACCAGCACCCATGGTCCCCGCAGCACCCATGGCCATCCCGCCAAGACCACCTAAATAGTTGCCCCAGATTCGGCTTGAGGCTCCAGGGTCCATTTGACTGGCGATGTTCGATTGCAGCCCGGCTCCGGCAAGACTCGCATTGGCTATCGCATTCCCTGTGTTTGTGACAAGCCTTCCGTTCAGATCAGCGCCTTGCATCGCTAAATTACCGTACTGCCCGGCCCCCTGCATGCCGAGATTGCCGTGTGCTAGAGCGGCCTGCTCACCCATACCCACGTTCCCTTGTAAGAGCTGGCCCTTTTGCAGGTAGCGGTTAAATGCGTTGTTATACTCCTGGCTGCCCATGTCTTGCCCATACTGCGCCAAGGCTCTAAGTGTGTCACCGCTGCCCAGCATGCCAGATGCAGCCGCATTCCCCATAATAGCGTTTGAGCCAGATTTCAGCCTGAAGTCATAGCCAGGGTCCATATAATCACCTGGCTGTGTCCCCATATGCTGGCTCAGTGCGCTAATTTGCTCGCGCCCAAAGTTTGTATAAGGGTCAAGTTGTGCTTGCGCTTGCCGCTGACTGTTGACTAAATAATTCTGCGCATCATTGGTCTCGTTTTTCGCAAACTTCTGCGCATCGTACCCCGTACGGTTGAGGTAATCGACGGAGCTGTCAGCCGCAAATTTCGCGTTGCGCATCTGCTGCTGTTGTAATGCAAGCTTTTTCTTTTCTGCGCTTGACCCAAAGAGACTACCTAGAGCACCCAACCCAAGCCCAGCCGCCCCAGCACCCAGCATCAGTGGTAACATAGTCGCCCTCTCTTACGCGTTGGTTCCATCGGCCAACACATACTGCGTTAACGTCTTGGCCCAAATCGGCTTATTGATCGTCGTATCGAAAAACATAAACCCAATAAACGGAGCAGGGATAGGGCGTTGCTGCGTGGAGCCTGTTGCTGTCAACGTATTGAATGCCGCCACAAGGGAAAAGAACCACCGTGTTACACGTGGGCTTTCAAACGATTCCCCTTGCGGGATGTTGGCAATCGTTATCATGCAATGCACGGGTCTATTGTGAGATAAGCCCCAGTCACGCGCCGGGGTATCGGATCGCTGATCGAAAACTCAATCGCAAAGTCACGTGCAATACCAAACTGATCAGATTTCGCCCGCCTGGTATAGTGCCCCTGCTTGCCTAGCGATATATGCCTCTCAATAGGCCATGTGTATCCACCGTCTTTACTGACTCGCATGATGCCGTGCGGGTCATCCCCTGGGGGGACCGCCGTCCCCAGTCCTGTTTCCATATCGACCTGAATAGAATGTATCGTGATATGGTCGCCCTCCTTGAGGAGGTGCTGGCTTGTCACTCGAAACGGAAGCACCATGCCATCTTCCGTGTATAGTGATTCATCCATATGATATAGGACGCCGGTGAAGGCATCTGAGATGTATACACGCCCCGCTGCTCCTATTGCAAAGAGCCCTCTATAATACGGCTTCCCATGGCTTTCACGGTCAGACCATTCCCCAGCACTCGCATCATAGACCCACGTATGAGCCTGTGTGGTATCGGTGCCTTGGATGGTCACTTGAAACAACCCATGGCCTAATGCCGTATACCCAGTGCACACTGCACTACCAAGACTAAGTTTTTTTGTATCCTCTTCAATTTGTGGCGAGGCAATGGGTAAAACTTCATACCCGTTCGCGCGGTAGATACCAAGATCCCCACTGGACTCACCAATGAAAAAGAGATCTTGCCCAACCTTGGCGTGGCCATATTCAGAGACACCGCCAACCTCCGTATTCGCACTGGCTGACGGCTGGAACCCTAGCGCACCAGGGATCGTCACCGGAGCAGCCCCCCACCACTCGATAGACCCTCTCCCGATAATCATGAGGTCATCAGCATGGCGCGTTACCGTCACAATGGCATCAGGCTTGGATGCTGGCTCGATATAGTTCAGCCCATCCCATTCCAGCCCGTCCTTGACATTGCTGGCGTAGACACGCCCAGCCTTATCCCCGCTGATCGTATAGACCCAGAAACGTCCAGCGAGATACACGCCACCCCTTGCCCCAAAAGGGAAATCAACGTCACTAATGGTTTCGACAACGCCGGTTGCGAATGTATAGATCTGGGCGATCACGCCATCATTGACAAACAGTTGTACGCCATTTTCATCAATCCATACTGGGCCGCTCGAAGTAGCCAACGTCATAACCTGCTCGGATGAACCTTCAATAACACGCAATAGTTCTCCGCCAGAGGCGATAAAGAACTCCCTGCTCCCGTCACGGCAAAAGATTGCCCGTGCAGGAACTGTAGAGAACGTTTCAACCTTGCGCAGCCCTGGCAGACCAAGAATAGCCACTGCCTGTCTTCCGTTTGTGGATTCCTCCATAACTGCGTTCACGCGCTTGACTGACGAAATAAACGGGGACCGAGCTTGCTGGCCTATCCCAAAAATAGGAACGGCTCGTCTCGTCTGCGCCTCGCCAGTAACCGGCATTACCGATCCCCCGTAACGTTATACCCGTACCCAGATCCCCCACTCAGTCCACTCAGGCCCAGCCTCACTCTTGGGGCAGGCTTCATGTTATTCCGGATAAGAGCCCCTTCGATATCATCAAGGATGGCTTCATTCTTCTCGGTCCAGATCTGCCCATAGTCAGGCGCAACACGCTCAGCCAGCTTGTATTGCAGCCATGAAAAATAGGTCGGCGGTATCAACACCTCGTCATCAAGGCTCGAGAACTTCTCTAATGACGACTCGACGGTAAGGTGTAGCGAGGACAAGCTATCTGACGGAACAGGATACACATAGAGCGAGCCGAACGGATAAGACGCCTGATAATAGACAAACGTACTCCATCCACCAGATTGCAGAGATTTGAGCGCAATCGCATCGTAATCGTTTTTGCTATGGGAAATGGACGCAGGATAGTCAATATTCTCTCGCCGTACATAGCCATGCAAAATCTCAGTCGGACGAGCGGCGTTGATGTGAGCCCCGCTGCCACCGATGGTGTAGAACGATTGTCCACTTACTAATGGGATAGTCAGGTCTTGTTGGTATGAGGAAAAGACTTTTTCAATATTTGCTTGCTCAATGATGTCATTGAGTCTATACCCTGCTTCATTGGCCGTCACCGCATCAAGCGATTCACCACGACCGATCACTCTCGCAATCCGATAGCTGAAATCAATCAGGTCCCGAACTGTGCGAGGAGCATCGAACGTCGTCTGGCTGAGGCCAATCGGCATTTACTTACCCTTTTTCTTCGGCTTTTCAGCAACCACGCCTTCCCCAAAGAACACATCGGCCTGTGCCCATCCATCAGCCAGTGCCCGCTGCTCCTCATCAGCAGCGTCTACAATCTTCTGAATGGGTGCGTCATTTTCAAACCGATACAGCATCTTCGGATATTCCTGAAAACTCACGTCCAGTATCCTTTCTTTGATTCCATGGCTCGTGTAGCCATGAGAGTAAATTCCCTGCTGTCCTTCCAGCCTTTCTTCCTGAAAGCGTCGTACTCGTCACGGGAATAGACGGCGATGGCCTTATGCGAGGATGATTCCTCTGGCCTCCCAGACATCAGAATTGCGTAGGGTTCCTGGCTTTTATAGGTATGGTCGATTGCCATTCAGCCTTTCAGGGGAGGGGATTCCCCCTCCCCATACTCAGGTTAGTTTGAAGCAATGCGAACGGCTTGCTGCCTTCGGATTGTCTTAAACCCGTACAGTACATCTAAGCGGGTTCTGAGTTTATCAGACCCCACTTCGTACTGACGCACCAGACGCATCGATATGTCGTCCATCACTTCACGGCCCGACATATCAACGCCCTTCGGCATGACCAGATCCGCTGTCGCCAGTGCAAAGGCATCCTTGTAGAACAAGAGATCTAGCCCGTACACAGCGTTCTGTCCGCCAGCAAATGTGACCGCTGCCCCGTTAGCAGGTGACGCCGTCACGGTTTGCGTCGCACCAGAAACCACGATTGACGGAGCAATCCCTATCGAGAGCGTTGCTCCTGCCGCCGTGGCATCTGCCGTGACCACAAACTGCTGTAACTCGCCGGTATCGACCTTGGTTTCAGGATGGACTCGATTGACACCAGCCAACGTAAAGACCTGCCCCTTCTTGAATGTATCGGATGCTGAAAGGCTGCCAAGGAGCAATGTTGCCCCTGTCTGGCCTGCACCAGACACCGTCACGCTGGCCACCTTATTCCCATTGGTCTGTTTGACCATGTGGGTGTTTTGGTACCAGTCGCCACCGATGGCCGTTCCCATGATCCCCTCTCGGTATTGGGAGGCGATGTTTTCGGAACTCTGGAAGAGGCCCTTTAAGGCGTCCACAATAATCGCCATATCCATAGGCTTTACATGGAAGCACCGCTTGCTGAGCGGAGACAGCTCATCAGTGAGAATGGCCTGCGCTGTGGCGTAGGTCAGAAACGTCGAGGGAGCCGTCCCCGGCGTACCAGTCTGCCGGTAGATGTCCCGTGACATCGTCAGTGCATCCGCCTCAACCTGAGCGGCCAATCTGGCCATAGCTGGTTCAATGACACGCTCCGAGAAGTCATCAAGTGAGAGGGTGAGTTCTGAGCTTAGGAACGATGGAGCCACCCATCGCTGGGTACTGACCGTGATTGACGTACTTTGCTCGGTCGTGTCCGCGTCCGTGATGGTCGGCCCTGTCCCTGTGGGGTACTCATTCGGAAGGCGAATCACTAATGTATCGCCGATCTTTGCGCCGTCAACAGCAAATTTCTTATCGTACCCTCGATGAATGTTCCCAACGAAATTTAACTTTTGATGCAAGATCATCAGTGCTTTCCGTAGCACGGATGTCGTGGTTAGTAATGTATTGGCCATGGTAGTCCTCGGATGTCATGTGGTGTATCGCTCGGCCAGCTTAACGGGGAGGCCGCGACACCCGAGGCCATTTGCTCTCGTGCAAGGGGAAAACGCCGGTTGTTCGGAGACCGGAACCGAACCCCCTTTATCGCAAGGGGACAAGCGATAATACAAGTATAGCGCAAACGCGCAACAAGTTCAACCAACCCGCCGCGGGATATACATGCGGACATTATTCCCGTACTTCCCGCGCATGCGAGCCGCTTCCTTCGTCACCCAGTCCATAGTGCTGTCACTGTCAGTAGGAGCTGCCATCCCACCACTCCCAACGCCCCCACGAATAGTAGGAACGGGCGTTGGCCGATTCGCAGGAGGCTGCGCATTCTGGGATGGCGATGGTTGTTCTACGTGAGCTATCAACTTGTCAGCCAACCTGCCTATTTCCATCACGGCACGACGTGGAGCAGTTTGAGAAAGCTGGGCAATCCGTAACGCTTCCATTGGGTTCTGGGCTAAGTGCAACCCGACAAGTGGGCCATGCTCTCCAAGGTCCATGATGGCCTCAGCCATCAGTGGCGTCCCGATGGATTCGTCACTGTAGAGTAGGTCTAGCACGGCCTGTGGATCTTCGTAGCCCATGGCAAACTTCTGCGCATGCTGTCCGAACTCCATGCGTCGCTGCTCGCTAGCAAAATTCGCCGTTTGGGCTTCTGTCTGCGCGATCCGTTGCTTATCGCGCTGTCCGATCTTCCAATCTACAAGCGCGTCAACATAGTCTTCGTGCCTGCTGTAGTCATCAGGGCTTGGAGCCCGTGAAGGATCAATACGCTTCTCGCCACCACCCCCTGCCTTGTAGCGCTCCAACTCAGCCCGAACCTCTCGCAACGCTTCCTCCGATGCCCTAACACGTGAGGCATAGCTTGAGAGGCGCGCTTGCACCCATCCACGCTCCTTCCCGCCCTTCCCATCATCTGGGAGAGACTTCTTTTTAGAAGCATTAGGCTGCTCGGTCTTCTCTGTCTTGGATGCCTCTACTGAGGTATCACTGCGTTCTCCATGCTCACTAGTGACTGAATCATCAGTATTTGCTGAAGGCTGATCGCTCTGGGCGTTTTCTCCTTGGGCCGATGCCGAGTCCTGCTCTACGGTTTCCATATATCCCTCTTGTTTGAGTTGAAAAACAACATCTCTTCATGGCGTGCCCCCTTCTTGGCTTTCTGGATATTCCCCGTCCACTCTTTCTAGTTGCTCTTCCGCCTGCTCCATCTGCTGCGCTTGTCGGTCGTCTTGCAGTTTCCCTAACACCAGCTTGATGATGTTGTCACGTTCATTCTTGATCAAGTCCACTTGGGCCTTCATGGACGCCAACTCTAGCGCCCCCTCATGCCCGATCTGGCTTTCCAATAGCTTCATCTCGCCCTTATGCCGCTCGCGAATCAGGTCTCCATCTGCTTTCATCTGCGCTTTCATGAGATCTGTTTGCGCCTTTTCCCGTTCTCCTAAGATGATCTTCTCCATTTCGGCCATTTGCTGTTTGAGCTGTTCATTCTCCTGTGCAAACTGCTGGAGCTTTTGTACCGCTATTACGTCCTCATCATCTGTAGTCCCAGGGGGGAGAAACCGTCTGAGACGATCCGCGAGCTCATCGCCGCCAGCCATACTCATAGACTTGACTACTAGGTCTGGTGCTTTCTGCATGATTGTTGGGTCCGCCTGAACCATCGCTACCATGAGCTTATTAGTTTCCGCCTTCTTGGTCGCACTACTTGGCCCTGTGGCGATGGCCACATCATACCGACCGATCATATGGTTATAGGATGTGGAGAGGACTTTTTGCACCCCATCCGTAGTCTGCCCGATCTGTTTCACAACCGGCTGAGGGAGATTCGGATTAAGCGTAGCCGTCTGAAGTACATCATCAGCCCCGACCACTTTCACCACCTGCTCAGTTGTGTAAACATGCGGCACCATCGCCAATATCACACGCCCCGTTTGCTCGATAGATCCAAACCAGTGGTCAATGTAGTGGAACGTGTTCACGTCTCCTGGCTCTTGCTGTGCCTGTATCCCGATGCCAGACTGAACAGGGATTCCGCCTGTCCCGAGCACATTCGGCTGAGACACGCCCATAATCATTTGGGTGTCCTGAATGATGTTTTGCATCATGCCTTGCCACCCTTCGGGGATACCAGCAGGTGTCGCTCGCTGCGGAGGAGGAACTGGCTGCCCTTGATGCGAGGTCGGCTTATACCGGAGATACGGCCTTGGGATGCGATGCGCATCCTTCCACTCGCTCACATACTGATCGAGTTGCCCTTCTGCCGCAATCCACGGAGCCAATGGAGCCAATGCCACGTTTTCCGTAAAGGAGGATGATGCATAATTATAGGTGCGCTGAGCATCCATCGACGATGGATTAATTAGCCCACGCTTACGCTGTTTCCCATCAAGCTCAAACTCTTCACCAACCACTCTGATAATAGGGATCAGATTCCCGTGATGAATGCCTCTTGAGATGATTTTATTCGGGCAGCAGAGCGCCCACTGTAATGTATCACCGTTGTAGTAGTAGTATTCAGCGACGATGATAGAATCTTTACTGATGTCAGGCAGGATAGTATCCTTGGTCACAGACCCCCAACTCTGGCATTCTCCTGCCTCAGGGTAATCATTCTCGAACTCTTTGACCGTCATCTTTGTAAAGACAAAACAAAATTTACTATCACGCCCATCTGGGTACTCACAAAACGGGTCCATGAGCACCATCCGAGGCTCGCGAATCCGGCGAATCACAATTTCTTGCTCCCCAGACTGAGAGCCTGCAATAGCCTGCACTCTCACTCGCCAGTACCCCCACCCGACAGAGACAGCATGGCGCAACCCTGTTTCGTAGGCGACTTTCGCAGTAGAGGTTTGTGTAATCTGGCGGGTAAGTCCTGCCAGGATATCAGCCACCTCATCATCGGAATCCCCAGACATGGCCAGTACACGAATATCTCGGTCACGCAACAGCCCAGAATTCACCACATGCCGGACATACTGCGAGAGATGGTCCATGACGAGACATGGCCTGCCCGCGTCCTCACGCTCACGGCGCATCTCTTCAGGCCACTGATTCCCAGCGATAAAATCTTGGACTTTCCGGCACTCGTCAAAGTCATCGCGCTCGGCTTCCTGTGCCAAGATATAGCGCTCTTTCGCAACCTTTAATATCTGTGCGTCATCTTCTGATTCGTCAGGAGAGGTTGTTGGTAGGGCATCGTCCATGTGCTACGTTACAGTAACGTGAATTTGAACATGTTACCAATACGTAGCACGTAAGTCAATGCTCTGTTATAAATTTGTCAATTTCCTCTATGCCTATGATGATGTCTGGCGATCCATTGCAATCGTGGAGAATTGATTTGAGCCTGCGCAGTAATGGTATAACTTCATCATCAACGGTATTCTGCTCCCTGCAAGATATATACGGACCACATCTCCACATCTCCGCAACAGACTCGGCCTCTGTGAGAAGATTACTAGTTATACCCCGTGCCTTACACACCTGCACGAGGCCATCCAGCAAGAATATCACCCTTCCATGCACCCGCAGTTCACGGGATAGCATTGTTTCATCGCTGCTCAATATATCATCTAACGTGCCTAAGAACGTGTACAGTGCTCGCTCTATTGTGTAATCAATGTCTAAGTACTCACTCCGTTTGCCTCTAAATTCCCTCACCGCACGAGTAATAGCGGTGAGGGTTTCAGATTCATGCGTTATCTCATCCATCCTTGCCCCCTGTTCTCGAAGCTGGCACGATTGTTTTTCAGTGGGTCCGGAAGCGGTATCACCGGAGCCGACATGCCGCTCCTCAGCTCTGGCGCGAAGAAGGCGAGCGTGGCGAAGGCTTTCGCTCCGTCAGAACTCCAGTCATGGACCGGCTTAGGTGACCAACTCATACGCCCCCCCTCCATCTTCGGCTTATTATGGAAGTGTCGCAAACACTCTAGCCCACGCTGGACGCTTGGTGTATTGGCAAACCGGCAGCGCGGCAAAATTGCTCTTACGCTTGGAATCTGTGCCGCATCATCTGTTCTCGGCATGATGTCCACACGAAACCCCGCACCAGTCAAATGCGTCTCGCTCGTCTCGGTTGTGTTCACGTTATGGTTCGGCCCATCATGCGGAAGAAATAACGTACTGTACATATAGGGCTTCCGTTTGATCGCTGGGATAATCTCCGGCATGGACAATGCCCGAAACTCATCATAGTCAATCAAATCAATCCATCCATCCTCCTTCACCTGCGCATACCAAATAGCTGTGGCATCCGTAAACCCCAAGTCAAACCCAGCGTAAACCGGCAGATCTGGCCGTGGTGCGATATTGCAAATTCTCCCCTCGCGCTCAGCCGTTAGGAGCAGGTCGAGGTAGAATGATCCTGGCACAATCTCCTCAAACGAACACTCGTACTCTTGCTGGGTCAATGCGGTCCCGATCTCAGGCCCATAGAGCTGGATGTTCTCTTCTAGGATTTCCTTCATCTTGGCTTCTGAGATCTGATGGGACTGGATATGGATAATCCCTTCCCCTTCAGGAAGATCGGCGAGCGGATGCCGCACATTGTTCGTAATCAGATAGCACCGCCAGTTTGGCTTTCTGGCGTTCTCGATCAGCATCTTGTAGGAGTGGTTTTTCCCAAACGCCGTCGTGAAGAATCGCATGCGCCCGTTGTTCGCTGTCACAATCGGACGAATGACGGCCAATGATTGCGGATCACAGTAGGCCCACTCGGAGAAATTGTACTCAATCCCCGTTTGCCCTCTCAGGCCACTGTGGTTGTCTGAGCCGGTGTACATGATGTTCGAGAATTTCCCCTCACCCTTCTCATACGGCATCCGGATGATCATATCCCGCTCAAGCTTACCGATGCGTATATTCTCCGGGTAGCACTCATCAATACGGCTGATTCCTGTTCGCGGGTTGACTGCCTCCCACATGTTCTTTCTAACGTCCACTGTCTTTGGCAGGCAATAGATGTAATTCGCCGGACGACCCAGCGCATTCATCCCTGTCGCATGCTGGAACAGCTCATCTTTCCCGTACTGCCGATGCGTAATGGCGAGGATGTTCTCTATCCCATCCTGGAGATCTAACCAGAGCTGCATCTGGTCGGGGCGAGGGTGCCAGGGTTCAGGAGGGTAAATCAGGTCCGGCATGCAGAATACCTTGCTGAAACCATCGCTCAACCGTCACAAGATACGCGTCCACCCATAGTTCTCTCTTCTCTTCCTTCGTCAGTCTCCCTAATCGCCCATCAACCAGCGCATGGCACACCTCGCACAAATGAGCCGTGTAGTAATCCGGAGCTTTGAGGCCGACCCCTTTCCCATGTGCCACACTATTAATATGGGCTGCGACGGTAGTCCCAGTAGCCCCACACCTCCGGTTGGCGCATGGTTGGCCATCCGCTGAACGGATCAGCGCCGTATTGCGGTAGTGACTCATACGGTAATCTTCCTCCGTACAATGGCACCGCTCCTGGCATCAGCGGTTGCTGCAACCTCCACTGCATCCATGCTGGCGTCTGGGCAGCCTGTTGCTGCTGTTCGAGTCGTGATTTCTCGACCGCCTGAATCATGCCCTGCATCAATCGATTGTACTCCTCCGTCATCGTCTCCGCTCCCACTGGCGACGACACGAGGAGCACGGCGAGTAGTATCCCTCTCATGTTGGCCTCCTTCGATTCTAACGTTGACCCACCTTCTGATAAAGATCTTCTGTGGCCCGTCCTGCTCTTCCTCATTAAACCACCCCATGGCCTTCCCCATGTACGCGTGCCTGTCTTTGTAGCTAGTAATCTTATAATCCTGCGTATAGCCTGATGCCACCGCCTGCTCTTTCCCGCCACTCTTGTCCTTCACGCCCAAGAAATCTTCCTTGAACTTAAACCCCTCTAACAGCGTGGCCTCATTGTCGCCGAGTTCTGGAATCGGCACCGTATTCCCAAACTGATCAAACAGCTTGCGAGGATCAGCACGGTACAACTTCTCGGCATCACGGATCCATTCTTCCCTGGTGAGCAATGCTTTCTGCTGAGCTTTAATCATAAGCTCTTGAATTCTCTTGGTTATCTCTGGCTTTTGCATGAGCTTCCAGGCTTCGGTGTCAATGGTCCCTCGCTTCATGTGAGCGGCATTATAGGCGACCAGATAGGCCTTGTACTGCGTGGCCTTTGGCTTCACCATTTCAAGACAGAACCGCTCTTGCTTCAGGCTTAACTTCTTCACGACTCCCACCTCATCCTTTTGTTATCGCCGCCCAATAAAGACCAACGACCGATCCAGCGATGCGTTGAACCCTGCCGCGTAGAGCGTCCCCGATTGCCGATCCACCCCAATCAAGCCCTTGACAGTATCGTTGCGATTCGTGCAAGGAAACCCGTGAAACGTCACACTGCCTTTTGCGACTGGCCCATCAGGCACTGCTGAGCCGCTGAACTCACACCCGGTGCTCGTCAACCCACTGATCGAGCCATCCTCCCGCAGTTCGAACAGGACCTCTTCCGTGGGGTAGATCAATCCGGCGTAGATCCCCTTATCTCGCGTCAGATCAAACGGCACGTTGGACTGAGACCGATACGTCAGCGTCACGGCATCTTCCGTGTATAGAGGAAACCGCTCATGATCTGGCGGCACCGCCACCACCACTGTCTGCCCCGTGAGAGACTGTTGCGGCACCCACGTGCCATTGGCATTGATCGTCGCCCGTGCGCCGTAGGTCGCATCGTCCATCGTCGCGCCCTGCATCGACCAGGCGGATCCGGTGGTGGTGATTGTCCCACGAATCACCCCACCCGCCCGCTCTGGTGCGCCGATCACACTATAGAGAAACCACGCCTGCCCGTTTGGGAACACCACCCCCACGACATTGCGCTGCTCCGCTTGCGTGAGCCCCTGCCAAATCCCAGCCGGGACGGTGGCCGATCTCCATGCGTCGCCGATCGTCACCGTCTGCGGCGGTGGTGTCGGTTGCTCGGGGGTCTCCGCAGGAGGCGGATCGAGCGAGCGCACGACCGGCTCGACCTCACCGCCACCCCCACTACAGCCGAATAATCCAGCTACCACGATCGCTATGAGTAGTCGTTGCATGCTTGCCTCCAATCTCACACGGTTTTCTTTTTTATTGTCTCAACCAACCTCGCTGCCATGATCGGGATAGGATGCATCCCCATCTCCCAGCGGGTGACGGTGTTGCGGGCCACGCCGAGCTCCTCGGCAAGTCTAGCCTGCGACCAGCCGAGTTGAGCACGGATGGATTTGAGTTGGGCATTATCCATTGTTGCTCTTTGGTTGGATAGATCGCAGATGCGGAGGCACATGCTCAAGCACCTCGGGTGGCGCCATGAGGTCGCCGCCATCAGGATTGCTCTGCGCGTACTCGATCATGTAGCGAGCTGCGGTGGCCGCTGCATCGTATGGAGTAAGTCCGGCGCGAGCGCCTGAATGTCCTCCGCCAAACTTGCCTCGCACGGTGGAGATGTACCCAGCGCCGCGCTTGCTGATGATGATTGTGCTACGCATGCGGCCCTCCTTATTGCTCTCGGCGCTCGTGGCCGGGATCACGCCGGTGCAATACGCCGTGCTCCGGATCGGCTGGCTCTGTAATTGCTCAATAATCATGATGCGAGTATATGCTACTATCGGTAGCATTGTCAAGGGGGCTGCAAATATATTTTTCAGTCCCGCCCTCCCCATGGACTCACAAACTCATGTGCGGCCCAGAGCAACACCATAAACATCGCCGCTGCTCCCACCAGCACCCCAAGCCCAAACGAGAGCCATGTCATGGCCTCACCATCAGCCGCATGGCCTTCATGGCCTCACTACCAAGCGCTCGGATCACCTGTTGACTGATCGACACCGGCTCCACCAGCGTTTCCTCTTTCAGCGCCAGCTCACCCTCGTAGGCAATCAATCGTTTCGTCACGGCTGGCGAATCGAGCCGGAGCGGAGGGAGATCGAGCGGCCCGATCCCCGCTGTGTGCCACTTGACCCTCGACGCCAACACCTCAGCCAACTCTCGCTCAGCGGCGACTCGTCGAGCCGCCTGCCCCTCCCAATATGAGACCTGCCCTCGATACCATCCCACACCTGCTCGCATGGCCTCCAGATCACCCATCCGCTCCTGGCTCATCGCCTCCACCGTGGCGCACTCCCGCTGCACTGGCCAGTACAGACCCATTACCAACAAACAGACCATTATCCCAGCCAAGGCCCAAGCCAGCCTCATGCGAGCTGTCCGCGTGTCCCGGTTTGCTTCCTGCAATTGCCTATGGAGACCAGCCAGTGATTCTTGCGTTCGGCTCAGTTTCTCTCGTTCGTCGTGTGTCATCATGCCCTCCCATTTCCCGCGTGACTCTCACCACGCTCCCCACATCGCATCATCCTTGTATTTTTATTTCCCAACCGTCCCTTGTTTAAGATATTGCCGCATGAACTCTTCCTTTGTTTTTGGGCAACCACATTCTACGCAATACTCTGTCACCTGAGAGCCAAAAGTGACCTGGTAGTCATGACACAAACATCCAGTGCATACAGACGATCTTCATGTAATCACCGCTGCCTGATTCTACTCGGCTGCTAAATCCCAATCTTCCGCAAGCGCATCGGTCTGACTGCAAAGCCACGGCACAATGTCTCCTGTGGCCGTCTTCATGTCGATGTGTGCGTGATACCGAATCTCAGTCCCTTCTGGGTAGATGCCGAGGAGTGGAGGCCTGTTAACCTTAAAGACACTTCCTGGAACGAGAAACAAGAACATCCCCTTCCCGTTCCATCCACTACGACATACCCGCTCTCCCGCTTTCAACTGTTCAAGCGCCCAGCCAAAACTTTGCATGATATGAACCTCCTTGTTAATCGCAACCCTCACATTGACACTTACGCAAATTGGTAATCTCCCGATCCTTCTCGGCGAGGGCGGCTTGGAGTTGCGTCCGCCGCTCCTCCAGTAAGTTGTAGCAGTGCTGACTAGAGGCAATCTCCTCACGCTGCTCTTGGTCATGGTCAACTAATGCGTGTAAATCGTCTAACTCTGGGTATGTCAGAAACCGGCTTAAGTTGTCAATTTTTCGTGAGAAATCTTCAGGCGTCATCTATCGCCTCCTCCAATGTGGGCACGGGTCGCACACCGTTCTCACGTGAGCAGCCAGGTGGGCTTATGCTCGCCGTAGGTAGCGTCTTCGTGTGTCACCTCGTTTGAGGCCCGTGCCCTTCACGGATCACCCTGCATTGTTGCGGCGGTCCTCGTCCGTGATTAATGCATCCTCTGCCGGATCGTAGGACAGGTCATGTGTCGGCACAATCTCCTCTGACGGCGGCGTGGACTCGTCCGGCGCATCCAGCCCCACATGGTGATACATCTCATTGTGTTGATGCCGCGCTACATTCATCTCGTTGACTCTGAGTAGGTCAAATTGGTTCATAGCCATCCCCCCTTTTCGTTACGCCATCAACGAGTTGCGTGAGTTAATTACCAGCTCCCACTCCAGCTCCAGCTCCCACTCCAGCTCCTACTCCTACTCTTGCTCCCACTCCAGCCCCTACTGCCGCTCCTGCTCCAGTTCCAGCCCATACTCCCGCTGCCGCTCCCACTCCAGCCCCTACTGCCGCTCCGATATTTTGCTCTTCGATACGTCATTTCAAAACCCCGAAACTCTCAATCCACCGAGTCGTGATGTACCACGGGCCCGGTAATGGTTGAGCATCTTTCCAGCTCGGCTCAGTAAATGGACCTGTCTCATAGACCACCGCTGGATCTGTGAGTAACACGCATGATTCGTCTACCCCAACCAACTTACCCGTATAAATATAATTGCCGCAAAACAGCGTCACGCGCTGCCCCATAAGTTTTTGCAACCCCTCCCCGGTCGTCTCTTCAACCAGTCGTCTCATAACACCTCCTTAATTAAACAATCCCATCAGCCACGCCGCAACGAGAATCCCCACCCACACCATCAGCGACACCATGACCGCCACACCGATGCCACGCGCAGGCGCGAGTCCATCTTCCTCCCCGACGCGATCAAGCGTAGACGGAAAATACTGGGGCCGCTCGGCTCGCCAGAACTTTCGATGCCGGTTATCGGTGTATCGATTCATGTCATCGCCTCCTCTCGTCATTAGTAGCCTGTGTCGTTGTCGTGCGGCTCAACTCGGACCGTCAGCAACCCCAACTCCAACCCGCGCCGAATCGCAAGCACTTGCCCGCTTACGCCCAACTTTAAATACACGGAGCTCAACCGATTCTTAATGGTGCAACGTTCTAAGTTGAGATCCGCTGCAACCTCCTTCACGCTCTTGCCGTCCCAAATCCCTTGCAGCACTGCACGCTCGCGTGCCGTTAACGCCCGCTTACTAATTTTCATTGCGAACCCTCCCTGTTCGTTGATCACTGAGCTTCTTAGCGAGGATCAACGAGCCCAACTTGACCGCTGTCCAATCGGTAATTCGCTGCCGTCCGGCTTCGATGCGCCAGATCGACATGCGCGTCAGGTTGAGCGCGAGCCCCAATTCTTCTTGGCTCAACTTTAACCGATGCCGCCGTGCTTTGAATTGTGTGGCTGTCATATTACCCAGCACCATAGCCATAGCCATAGCCAGCGCCAGCGCCAGAGCCAGCACCAGCGCCAGCACCA
>Ga0116144_10002640_pt1 | contig 19009 bp, 18 predicted proteins | sample AD_UKC035_MetaG_FD_89746 | JGI IMG/M metagenome (GOLD analysis project Ga0116144, IMG submission 89746) | Active sludge microbial communities of municipal wastewater-treating anaerobic digesters from USA - AD_UKC035_MetaG | ecosystem: Engineered > Bioreactor > Anaerobic > Digestate | place: USA...
AGATTGGACCGGAGAATAACCGTTTCCAGGACGACGGGGACACCGTTTTCCTTGAGAAGACGGACCGCCGTCATGGTTTTTTCGAAACTCCCGTCGACACCCCGGGTTTTGTCGTGGGTTTCCCGGTTAACGCCGTTCAGGGAAAGGATCATCTGACGAACCCCCAGGCGGCCCAGCTTTTCCGCGGCCGGCCGATCGATGAGGGTGCCGTTGGAAATGACGATCAGCTCGAAGTTCATCTCTCGGGAGTCTTTGAGAATCTTCAGAAATTCACTCTTGCAGAAGGGCTCCGCCCCTTCGAAGACGAGAAGATTCGTCAGGGCGAACCCTTTCAGGGTCCTTACGATCCGGGTCCACTCTTTTCCCGTCAATTCCTTGGTTCTTGGCTGACCGCGCCATTTGAAGCAGGTCACGCAACGGAGGTTGCAGGCATCCGTCATGGCCAGGTTGACTCTCAGAGGACGAAGGGGGATCCTCGAAAAACAGTCGATTTCCTTGTAAAGTCTTTTTACTTCGCTCTTCACTCGCACCCCTTCGTGATCTTTTGCCCGTAAGAAACCATGCCGAGGCCGTAGGAGACCATGGCGGCGGAAATCCAGGCCAGGGAAATCGCCGCTTCATGGGGTTTCATACCGTAAGCCCGCCTGTTTCTGAGGAGCTTCGACATAAGCGAGATTCCCCTGCCCGAAGCGAATACCACGGGAGCGGCCCGGGGAAAATCGGCGAACCGCGCGCCGGGGAGGCTTCTGTCAAGATATCGGGTGATCAGCGTGTTGGGTCCGTAAACCCGAAACCACATTCGAAGGGATTGGAGGAAGCTCTCGGATTCGTGAAAGACCCGCAAACCCGGTTCGTGGCAAACCGGTATGCCTCGTCTCTCGAAAACCCGGGCCAGAAGAAGGGCCCCTGCACCGTCGCTTACCGGCGGCCTCACGGGAAGGTCAGGCAGCACGACTTTCAACGCTTCTTTCCGGATTACGAAATTCCCGTCAAAAAGGTTGGCGATCCGTTTTCTCTCGGGTGATAAAAATTCCCCGTGGGTCGTCACCCCTGAGAACCTTTCCACAAACCGCTCCCCGTGATCCACGGCGCCGCTCAGAACCTGTCTTTTTCCCAAATGCTCGTGAATACGGGAAATCCAGTCACGACCGACGATGCAGTGGGAATCGGTAAAGGCCAGGACGTCAAACCGCGACACCTCCGCCGCCTGCCGCAGGAAACCGAACCAGCCTTTTCCTTCTTCCAGGAGGACGGTGCGGCAGCCGGCACCCGGTCCCTCCACCGAACCAAGGCGACCGTGGCCGGCGACAATCACTTCAAAGGGAACAGGAGCCCCCTGTTTCTGAACGAGAATCGCCGAGAGGGACGATTCGAGAGGGATCGTTCCTTTCTTGTCCGTCAGGAAAACACTGATCCCGCTGTCCATGACAAATCCCTGCCGACCGCGATGGAACCTGACTGGTTCCGCCTGTCGAACCAGATCAGCCTTCAGCTCCGTCCAGTCCCGGCCCTGTGTATCGGTCGAGAACCTTTTCCATGGCGGCGTTCCAGCCCCGGGACCCGGGGTGAGGCGCCCGGATCACGCCTGGCCCGGGGAAGGGTTCGTATTGCCCGTCCGGATGGGGGATGAGGACGGGAATATCGACGGATTCAAGCATCGGAAAATCGTTGGGGCTGTCCCCCAGCCCGACGGTGAGAGGCCTTTTTCCGAATTTCCTCCCCAGGATTTCCGTGACCAGGCGGACGGCCGTCCCCTTATCCTGGATTGAACCGATGAGATGATGAAACCGGCCGCCCCGGGTCACCTGGAGACCTTCCGGGGCGGCCCGGTCTTCAATCTCCGGGAGCGATTCCTTCCTTTCCAGGATAAAAGGCTCGGTGAATTCCCGCGCCGCCGCCCGCCGGGCCTCGTCGGGGGAAAGACCGGTAAGGCGGCTGATTTCCGTCGCCTCCATGTCCCCGAAGCCGCGGACGCCGTGAGACGGGTCCAGGGTTTTCATGAAACGGCGAATCTCCCCATAGGGCTTCCCGAGACGGACCAGGACATGGGGCGGGAAAAGGATTCCTTCAGGAACCCAGGGGGCATAGGAGGCGGGAAAGAAAACCCCCCCGCCGTTTTCGGAGATGAAGGGATCGTGGAACCCCAGGAGATCCCGGAGCGATTCGATTTCCCGCCTCGTCTTGCTCGTCGTGAATATGAGGGGGATACCGCGCTTTCGAAGCTTCTCCAGGGCGGGACGGGCGGCGGCGAAGGAATAGTCCTCGTGATCAAGGAGCGTCCCGTCGAGATCGGTGAAGACGGCCATCCTGTTTTCGAGGCGTTTCGTCCCATCCATGACAGCCGGTCATTCCCCGATCCGAATTCGGAGTGGAAAGTCCCCCGCGCCGTTTAGCGAAGAGATGCCCAGTTGCGAGGCGGCGCTTCCGCCGGGCACGGCGATCTCGAGAAGGCCGAAGCTGTTGAAAAGAGCCACGAGAGGCTCCCGGGTGTCGTAATGGTCGGCTATTATTTCCACGGAACGCCCGGCGATTTCCAGTGAAAAGGAGGAAAGCCCAACGGTCCTCTCCAGGGTTTCCCGGGTCAGGGCGAAGATAAGGTTGCCGAAATGGTCCACGTGCACCAGCGGAACCTCCAGGCCCCTGTCTGTCCTGCGAACCGAGACGCCGGGCAGGGTGACGATCCCGTCCTGAAAGGACCCGAGCCTGAAAACCGGGATGCCCCGGTCCAGGTAAGCCGCGGCGGGGGCGAAGACGTCCCGGCCGTGGAACGTGCCTCCCGGGACGTTCTTCAGGTGGAACTCGGGCCGGTCCAGGGCCACCACCTGTTTCGGCGTCGCCGGCATCGTTTCGACAAAGCTGAAAAGACCGTTGTCGGGACCGACGAAGTAATTGTCCCCCGCCCGGATCGCCAGCGGTTTTCTCGACGTTCCCACACCGGGGTCGACCACGGCCACGAAAACTGTCTTGGCGGGAAAAAAGGGGTAGGACTGCTCCAGGAAAAGCCGGGCCAGGGCGATGTTCCCAGGGGGGACCCGGTGGCTCAGGTCGAGGATTTCCGAAGACGGGGAGATCTTCTTGATCACCCCCTTCATGATGCCCACATAGGGGTCCGAAAGCCCGAAATCGGTGATAAGAACGATCATGGAAGGTCCTTTCCGCCGGGGATCACGACAGCCCAGCGGTCAAAGAGGGAATGATAACAGAGGATATAATCCTCGCCTTCCTCCGTGCGTATCTTGAAATAATCCAGCGGCGGGCGTCCCGGGCCGGTTCCCCCCTCGTACCACCGGTCGAGAATGTCCGCGACGATGCGGCGCTTTCCCCTGAAGACGAAGGCCCTGGGCCGCTCGTTCACCTTGTAACCGCTGTAGCATTCCACGAAGACGACCTCCGTCCCCATGGCCATCGTTTCTTCTCCTTTTTTTCCGGGGGATCGCCTCTCAATCTTCCGACAGGGCGCGAACCATGTTCTTGATCTCTTCGACCCGGTCCCCGGGGACGACAAGGGTCCGCTTTCCCGAGCGGACGATGACGAGGTTCTCCAAGCCGAGGAGCATCACCGTCTCCGCCGGGTCTTCGCAGAAGACAAGATTCCCCCGGGCGTCCTGGCAAACAAGGTTCCCCCGGCGGCAATTGTCTTCCCCGTCCCGTTCCAGAAATTCCCGGAAGGCCTGCCATCCGCCCACGTCGTTCCAGGAAAAAAGGGACCGGACACAGCCGGCCCCGTCCACCTTTTCCATGACCCCGTAATCGATGGAAATGGCCGGCAGGGCCTGAAAGGCGGCGTCCAGGGCCCCTTCCCACCGCGACGTTTCAAGGGCTTGCACGGCCCGGGAAAGGATCCGCACGTGTTCGGGAAGGTGGCTGGCCAGGGCCTCCTGGATGGCCCTGACAGTCCAGACGAACATACCGGAATTCCAGAGGTAACGGCCGGCTTGGAGATAATGCCGCGCCGTCTTTTCGTCGGGCTTCTCCTTGAACCGGGCGACCTGGAAGTGCTCGATGCCGCCGTCATGACGGATTTTCGGGCCGAGTTCGATGTAGCCGTAAGCCGTGGCGGGCCGGGTGGGAGGAATTCCGAGGGTGTAAAGCCTCCCGCTCTCCCCGGCGGACCGGGCCGCCGAGAGAATCGTTTCCTGGAAACGTTCCTTCGGTTCGATGAGATGATCCGCGGTAAGAACCATCATGACGGAGTTGCCGAAACGGGCGGCACAGATGAAGGATGCCAGGGCCACCGCCGCCGCCGTGTCCCGCCGCAGGGGCTCACCGAAAACATTTTCCGGCGGTAATTCGGGAAGCTGTTCCCGGACAAGGCCCACAAAAGCCCGGTTCGTCAGCACAAGCGTCCTCTCCGGGGGAACCATCCCTTCGAGACGGTCGAAACTCTTCTGGAGAAGACTCCGGTCGTCGAAGAGTCGGAGGAACTGCTTCGGTTTCCTTTCCGTGCTCAGAGGCCAGAACCGGGTACCCGCGCCACCAGCCATGATCACCGCCACCGGCGGCTCCGTTTTGGCCTTCACCATGACAATTCCTTCTTCTAAAATGGCCTGTTCCCCGGGAGCCCGTCAAACCCGGCCGTAATCGTCGTCCCGGCGTTCGATGTCGTTCTCCTCGAAGGATGCCCCCGTCTGAACCTCTATGAAAACGAGGTCCTCCGTCCCCGTGTTTTCCACCCGGTGCCAGCCTCCCAGGGGAATGTCCGTCGATTCACCGGCTTTCAACACCCTTTCTTCCCCGTCCCGGGTTACCCGGCCCTCCCCCCGGATCACGAACCAGTGTTCCCGCCTCTTTTCATGACGCTGAAGGCTGATCCGTGCCCCCGGGTGGATCACCAGGCGCTTCACCTTGTGGTCTTTTTCATCGGATAGGACGTCAAAAAATCCCCAGGGACGCCTGTCCGTCTCAACGGCCATTTCGTTCGCCACCTTTCTCCCGTTCCCGCCGTCCGGGAAAGCCGGCCGGCGGCGCTCCATGATCCCTTTTACAGCCGCCTTTGGATTTCTTCAAGGGTCCCCTCGAAAAAAGAGCGGATTTCCCGTAGTCTTTCCTCCGTCGCCGCCTCGAAGCGAAGGACCAGGACCGGCCCCGTGTTGGACGCCCGGAGAAGCCCCCAGCCGTCGGCGAATTCCACCCGCACGCCGTCCACGTCGATGACCTCGAAACGGCCTGCCAGGGCCTCCCGGAAGGCCTCGGCAACGAGGAACTTCTTTTCTTCCGGGCAGGGGATGCGAATTTCCGGCGTGTTGAACGTCTTCGGCAGGTCTTCCAGGTATGTCGAGACGGGGGCTTCTCTTGCCGAAACGATTTCCAGGAGGCGGCATGCCGCGTACAGGGCGTCGTCGAACCCGAAATAGCGGTCGGCGAAGAAAAGGTGGCCGCTCATTTCCCCGGCGAGAATGGCTTTCTCTTCCCTCAGTCTCTGCTTGATGAGCGAGTGGCCGGCCTTCCCCATGACGGGGCGGCCGCCCCGTTTCCGGATATCCTCGTAAAGATTCCGGGAGCACTTGACCTCGCCGATGATCGTGGCCCCTGGATGGTGTTTCAGGATCTCCCGGGCGAAGACAACCATGAGCATGTCCCCGTAAAGCATGTTCCCCCGGTCGTCGATGACCCCGATCCGGTCGCCGTCGCCGTCGAAGCCGATGCCCAGTTCGAGCCCTTCGGAAAGGACGGTGTTTCTCAGTTCTTCCATGTTCCCGGGCACCGTGGGATCGGGCTCGTGATTGGGAAAACGGCCGTCCATCTCGAAATGGAGCGCCCTGACCGGGTTGCCGAGCCTCTCGAAAACGGGGCCTGCCGCCACGCCGCCGGTGCCGTTTCCGGCGTCCACGGCAAGCCGGACGGGCCTCTTCAGCCGGATGTTGGCCGCCAGGAAATCGCTGTAGGGGGTGAGTATATCCACGTCCCGTAAAACACCCCCGGGCCGCGGGACGAATTCCCTCTTTTCCAGGGCCCTTCGGAAGGACTGGATCTCCTCCCCGAAAATGGTGTCGTATCCCCGGCATATCTTGAAGCCGTTGTATTCCGGGGGGTTGTGACTCGCCGTGACCATGATGCCGCCGGCGGCATCAAAGTGGCGGATGGAAAAATAGAGCAGGGGGGTGGGACAAACCCCGAGATCGAGCACCTCTGCCCCCGCGTCGAGAAGTCCTTCCACCAGGGCTTCCCGAATCTGCGGAGAGCTGAGGCGGCAGTCCCGGGCCACGGCGATCCGTTTTCCCCCGGACGCCCCCAGCCGTGTCCCGTAAGCCCGGCCGAAGGCCCGGACGTCTTCCCCGTCGAAGTCCCGGCCCCAGACGCCCCGGATGTCGTATTCCCTGAAAATTTCCCCCTTCATCACCGGCTCCCGGTCCTGTCCCGCATCCACGGGACGGTATTTGTGCCGAAGGGGTACCTCAAGTGGGATCGATTGTCCAGTTTTTTTGAGCGGACCGCGGAATCCAGGCAACAAAAGGCGGGTGACGGGACGTTTTCCGTCAGAGGGGGCGGATCTCGTGGAAAGGAACCCGCCCCTCTCTCAGGGCCGATTCGACGGCGTCACGGTCGGAGGCGGCAAAGCGGATGCATACGCCGCAGTCCGAGCTGATGTGCCGGGGAACGGGAATGACCTTGTGAGAAACGGCCGCCTTTTTCAGTGCTTTTTCCCCCATAAGGGCGGCGCTCGTGGAATCGAAAAGGACGACCCCGTAATTTTCGCTTCCGCTCATATCCGGATCAGCCTTCCCGCGGCGAAAAGGGTTTCCGCGATGGTGTACATGTTGGAAACCGTTCCAACGGCCAGTTTATCCTTTATTTTCAAAAAATCCAGGCAGGTTCCGCAGACGAGGATCTCCGTGCCCTTCCTCTCCATGGCCCGGATGTCCTCCAGGACTTCCGACCCCTCCGTGGCCAGACGTGCTCCCGTGTTGTAAAAGATGACCGCATCGGGCCGGGGAAGGCCCTCGTTCATCGTGTGAAAGAAGCTCCGTACGAGGACTTTCCCCAGATCCTCGCTCCCACGGCCCATGGTGTCCGCCGAGACCACGACGACCACGGGGCCCGTCTCGGGGGAAGTGACCCCGGAAAGTTCTTCGTCATTCTTCCGTGTAATCGAAATCCGCGTTCCCCGGTCCGTCTCCTCGACGGTTGCCGCGCACCCCAGGGCCCGGGCCAGGCGACTCACGTTTTCCCGGGCGGCGGCGTTGTCCACGTAAATGACACAACCGCCCGACTCCTCCACGGCTTTCTTCGCCATCAGGACGGGAGCGGGACAGGCCAGGCCCCGGGCGTCGATTTCCTTTTCGGTCATGAGGTTCCAGCCTTCGAGTTGATCATCTGATGGAGAGCCGCCAGGACCGTGTCCACGTCCTTTGCCTCGTTGAAGGCCCCGAGGCTCAGGCGGACGGTCCCTTCGGGAAAGGTCCCGATGGTCCGGTGGGCCGCCGGGGCGCAGTGGAGACCGGGCCGGCTCATGATCGCGAAATCTTCATCGAGAGCGTATGACACCTCGCTTGGGGGTTTTCCCTCCACGCTGAAGGAAACGACGGGGGTCTGCTTTTCGGCGTCCCCCGTCCCGTAAACCGTCATTCCCCGGATCTCCCTGAGACCTTCAATGAGCCGTGCCGCCAGCCCGATTTCCTTCCGCCGGATGTAATCGACGCCCTTCTCGCGGACAAACCGGATCCCCGCCTCCAGTCCGGCGATTCCCACGGTATTCGGAGTCCCCGACTCGAAACGGTCGGGAAGAAAGAGGGGGTGCTCCTCCGATTCGGATCGGCTTCCCGTCCCCCCCATCATGAGGGGCCTGACCCGCTCCTCAACGGACGCCGACAGGACAAGCCCCCCGGTCCCCTGGGGCCCGAAGAGGGACTTGTGTCCCGTGAAGGCGAGAAGATCGATGTTCATGGCCTTCACGTCCACGGGGACGGCCCCCGCTGTCTGGGCGGCGTCGACGCAGAACAGGACGCCCCTTTCCCGGGCCAGGCGGCCGATGTCGGCGACAGGCATGAGGGTCCCCACCACATTGGAGGCGTGGGTCAGGTAGATCGCTTTCGTCTCCCGCCGGATGGCCCGGCGGACGTCGTCGGGATCCATCTCACCGGCCGGCGAACAGGGCACAACGGTAAGAAAGGCCCCTCTCTTTTCCATCTCCCGGAGAGGCCGCATGACCGAGTTGTGCTCCATCCCCGAGGTAACAGCGTGGTCTCCCGGCTCCAGGAGCCCGAAGATGGCGATATTGAGAGCTTCCGTGGCATTTTTCGCAAAAACCACGTGAAGGGGGTCTTCCGCCCCGAAAAGTTCCGCCAGGGCCTCCCGGGTGTCAATCAGAATCCGGCCCGCCTCGACGGAAAGACGGTGGCCCGAGCGTCCCGGGTTGGCCCCCACATCACGGGAAAACCGTTCCATAGCCCGTAACGTTCCGGCGGGTTTGGGATAGGAGGTGGCGGCATTGTCGAGGTACAGGATCCGCCGGGATTCCCGGGGTTCGGTCATGTGTGAAAAGTCCTTTTTTTCCATTTATATTGTCAAAAATAGTTCGTGACGGTAAAAAGAGCAAATTCCCGTTTTTCATAATCCCACGGCATTATGGGAATCAAGAATATTTGCTTTTCCACTAAGTTGGATCCGCCTTTCCGTCAAGTGCCTCGAAAAAGGATTTTCCGCCAGGAAGTTCTTTCGGAACAGCGTACCGTTCCGGTCATCGAGGTTCATGCGATGGATTAAAAAAGCAAGGCAGCCTTCTAAAAAGGCTGCCTTGCTTTTTTAATCATTTCCGCTTCTTCACGGTCGGGGTTTTACAGCGGCAATACCTGCGTAACTGTCGCCTTCAGGTGTTTTGGTGTTACGATAGAGGGCGAAGGCCGCAACACCCCGGTCAGCGGAGATTTCGACACTTCCTTTGTCATACCCCGTCCCTCCCGTCAGGGAGGTCACCTCGTACTTGCCACTTCCCCGTGCCGGAACCGACACGGTAAGAGGGGTGAGAGCCGTCCCGCCGCTTTGAACAAAGGTAAGGGTCACTTGGGCCGCCGTCTCGCCTGGGTTGCAGATCATGAGGGTCGTGTCCCAGGTGGCATCCTGGGCGACGTGCGGCAGGTAAAGGCATTCAGACAGTTCATCGACGAAAGGGATGTCAAACATGAGAGTCGGATCATAATAACGGGCGACGAAACACACCCCCGCCAGGGGCTGGTTGGCGCTTAACTGGAACCATCCTTCCTTGGCCGTACCGGGAGCAACCATAAAGGCATTCTGTCCCCGGGCCGGGATAGGCGTCAAAAACTCGTTACGAACCATCGTGCCGTTCGATTCCCTTACCGTAACGCAGACCAGAGCCGATTCATCGGTGCTTTCATTTCGGATCCCAAGCCCTGTCCAATAATCCGCGAAACCGCTATAATAAGGCACGTAGTACACATAGTTGGTCAAAAGAGGGGCAATGTCGATGATCCTGAGGCCTGACGAGGATGCGGCCAGATAGGCATATTTCCCGTGAAGAGCCACACCTCTGGGGTCACCTGTCGTGTCGCAGTATGCCGCTTCCTCCGGGGAAGCCGGATCGGAGAGATCGATCACCCGCAGACCGTTGGACCCGCTCCCGTCGCTGGCAATGAAAGCATAATATCCCAGGACAGCCACATCGTAGTAATATTTCGAGATGGCAGGATCATAGAAACCCGTCTCCACGGGAACGGATGGATTCGACACGTCAATGACCCGAAGGCCCTTGCTGTGATCAGCGACGCAGGCGAACTTGTTATAAAGGGCAACAGCGTTCACCTGGCCGCTTGTGTTGAAATTCCCGATCTGAATGGGCGAGGAGGGATTTGAAATATTGATCATGTTCAATCCCTTGGACTGATTTGCCACGAATGCGTAAAGAGAAGACAGGGCCACGTCATAAGCGCTATTAAGCTCCGTCGTCTCAAGGCTGCCCTCCAGATACGGAGATCCCGGTGAACCCACGTTGATGATCTGAAGGCCGCCGTTACTGAAGGCCACGTAGGCACGGCTTCCCGACAGGACGACTCCTCTGGCGCTGGTACTACCAGGAGTGACATAGTAACCCCTTTCCGTCGGCGAGGCGCGGTTGGTGACATCGATGATCCGAAGGCCTTTCGAGCCGTCGGCCACGTAGGCATAGTTGCCGGAAACAGCCACATCATAAGAATATCCCGGTGTATTGTAGAAACCTGTTTCGGACGGCGCGGCGGGATCGCTCACATCGATGATCCTGAGCCCCAGGTACCCGTCAGCCACGTAAGCGTAATTCCCCGATACCGCCACGGCCTCCGAGGTCCCGGGCGTATTGAAAAATCCCGTTTCACTGAGGACGACAGGCGCCCCGTCCGCCGCTGGAACAACAGTCAATCCGATAACGAGGAAAAGCGAAAAAAAGGCGGTTACCGAAACTTTGATTTTCTCCATAATTCCCCTCCTGTCCAACTGACGATGTTTCAGCTTTTTTTATCGATCGGCCAGCCACTTATATATGTATCGAGGGATAGCATAATTCGTAAGATATTTGAACCCGTTTCCCGCTTGCTTTATATAAAGTTCCCGTTTATATGTTACTTATGGTTAACGGGCGTGTTCCGGGATGCCGCCTCGTCACTTCCGTCCCGGATATCAATTTTTCAGGCAGGGGCATACTCCCCGCCAGACAGAGCCGGGTGACCGGCGAGGCCCGAGATGCCAGCGGAAAACGAAAAATACGCCTTCAAGCTCGTCAAGAAAATCCGGATACGTATCCTCGACATTCCCGGCGCTTTCGGCCAGCTGGCCAGCGAACTCGGCAAGTACGGGGCCATGCTCGGGGACATCACCAAGGTTCACCTCACCTCTCAGCACATCACCCGGGACATCGTCATGTTCTTCGATTCCCGGGATCAGTTCGAAAACACCCTTCGGGACATCGAAAAGCTCAAAGGGTACCGGATCCTCTCCGTGGAGGATGTGGTCCTGAACCTGCACCGGGGCGGCAAGATCGCCGTAACGCCCACGGTTAAGATGGAAACCCTGAGCGACCTGCGCCTCCTTTACACGCCCGGCGTCGCCCAGGCCTGCCGCCATCTGGCGGAACACCCCGAAGAAACCCTGGATTACACGTCCATCGGGAACACCGTCTGCATCGCCACGAATGGAACGGCCGTCCTCGGCCTCGGCGACATCGGGGTTTTGGCGGGCATGCCCGTCATGGAGGGAAAAGCGGTCATTCTGCACAGGATGGCCGGGGTCAGCTGTGTCCCCCTTCTTCTGGACACGAGGGATGTGAGCCGAATCGTGAACACCCTGGAGACCCTGTCGAAGACCTTCAGCCTTGTCATGATCGAGGACATCAAGGCCCCGGAATGCTTTGAAATAGAGGAAAGACTCCAGGAGCGCCTATCCATCCCTGTCTTTCACGACGACCAGCACGGGACCGCCACGGTCATCCTGGCCACGCTCATAAAGACGCTGCGCACCCTGCGAAAAGACAGGGAGAAAACGAAAATCGTCATCAACGGGGCCGGGGCGGCGGGAATCGCCACCTGCCGGCTTCTCCTGGAGTACGGGTTCCGCCATGTTGTGGTCTGTGACCGGGAAGGCGCCCTGTACCGCTCCCGAAAGACGAACATGAACCGCCACAAGAAACGGATCGCCGGGGTGACCAACCCAGGTGGAGAAAAGGGCCCCCTGGGAGACATCATCCGGGGAAAAGACATATTCATCGGCGTCTCGTCGGCCCGGGTCGTCACGGCGGACATGGTCCGGACCATGAACCGGAAACCTGTGGTCCTCGCCCTGGCCAATCCGGTCCCGGAAATCCTTCCCAAGGAGGCTGTAGACGCCGGGGCGGCCTTCGCTCTCGACGGACGGACGATAAACAACTGCCTCGCCTTCCCCGGTCTCATCCGGGGAGCCCTGGACGCCCGGGCGGCGCGGATAACGACGGGGATGAAAATCCGTGCCGCCGAGACCATCGCCTCCCTGGCGGGAAAACACGAGGGCGTCCCCAACTTCATGAACATTTCCCTTCATCGGAAAATAGCGGACGCCGTGAGACTCGCCGCCCTGGAGACACGGCCATGACGAAAGGAAACAGAAACATGGGCAAGAACAGGACCTATCGAATCGCGGTCATTCCCGGCGACGGGATCGGGAAAGAGGTCGTCGTCGAGGGCATGCGGGTTATCGAAGCGGCGGGACGGCGGTTCCAGTTTCTCGCGGACTGGACGGAGTTCCCCTGGGGCTGCGATTATTTCATCCGGTCCGGGGAAATGATGCCCAAGGACGGCCTGGACCGGTTGAGACCCTTCGACGCCCTTTTCCTCGGCGCCGTGGGAACGTCCGGCGTACCGGACCGCGTTTTCCTCTGGTGTCTTCTCATTCCCATCCTGACGGTGGCTATCGATGTCAGGAAAACGAGCCCTCTTGGGATCATCCAGGTCGTCGCCATCCATGCGGCTCTGGTCGGCGCCTTCTGGGTCACTTTTCACCTGTTTCTCCTCGTCCCCCTCCCGGAAGGCTGTCTTATCTGAACAAGATGCAGGAGACGGATCATGAAGCAATTTTTCAGTTTTTTTATTTTTCTTCTTTTTCTTTTCATTTTGTGGAAAGTCCTCTCCCTTGCCTTCAGAATCCATGAAGGCATGGAGCTTGCGGGGAAGAGCGTGCCCTTTGCCCAGGCTCCTGGCCGGGCTGTTCTCAGCATGGCCGTCGTCGGCGACAGTACCGCCGTGGGAACGGGGGTGACCGACCCCGCCTTTTCCGTGGCCGGCCGCATCGCCCGGGACTACCCCGCCATGACAATCCGGAACCTCGGAAATGACGGGGAAAGATTCGAAGAGGTGGTCACGCAGCTGGAAAAACTTCCCGACGGAAAATTCGACATTCTCCTCATCCAGGCGGGGGGAAACGACATTCTCCGGTTCACACCCCTGGAAAGACTGGAGCGGAAAGTCAGCGAGGCCCTCCATACAGCCAGAAAAAAAGGCCGCCATGTCTTTTTCATGAGCACCGGAAACGTGGGCCTCGCCCCCGCCTTCTTTCCCCCCATAAGCTGGGTTTACGAGGAAAGAACCAGGAAGGCACGACATATCTTCATAAGCGAATCCAGCAATCAGGGCGTGAAATACGTTGACCTCTTCAGGGAGCGCTCGGAGGACCCCTTCTTGAAAGACCCTCAAAAATATTACGCTCCCGACATGCTCCACCCGTCAAACGAGGGATACGGCCTCTGGTATGAAGAACTCATGAGGCAGACGCCCCTTTCCTCCCTTCTCTGGAAAGCGGAGCGGTCCCTGAATCCTTGAAAATCAGGCCGGCAAACCAGGGACTTTCTTCAGCACCCATGGCGCCGGCGCCCATGAAACAGTAAAGGACGACAAATGGAAAAAATGAAAGATAAAACGGCCATCGTCACCGGCGGCGGAACGGGCATCGGTTTCGCCATAGCCAGGCGTTTTCATGAAGAGGGGGCCTACGTGGTCATCTGCGGGAGGCGCCGCGAAAAACTCGAGAAGGCTTCTTCGGCCATCTCGCCGGCAGGGGAACGGGTTCTTGCCGTCACGGCCGATGTCACCTCGGAAGAAGACATCGGGAAAGTCGTCCGCGCGGCGGCGGCCGAAACGGGGGGGATCGACGTCCTCGTGAACAATGCCGGCCTCATGCGCTTCGGGAAACTGGAGGAGGCGAGTCCCGACTCGTGGGATCTCATGATGACCACAAACGTGCGGGCTCCCTGGCGTTTCATGGTGGCCGTTCTGCCCGAGATGCGCAAGAGGGGCGGAGGCGCCATCGTGAATATCTCTTCCATCGCCGGGATCCGGACCCTCCCCGGCGCCGGTGTCTACTGCGCCTCCAAGGCGGCCCTCCAGGCGGTGACCCAGGTTCTGGCCATGGAAGCGGCCCCCGAGGGAATCCGGGTCAATGCCCTTTGCCCGGCCGTCGTGGAAGACACAGAGCTGGCCGACCCCATCTTCGGGCGGGAAAAGGTCTCGAATTTCTACGACACCATGCGCCCCCTTCATCCCCTGGGAAGAAACGGGAAACCATCGGACATCGCCGAAGCCGCCCTTTTTCTCGCATCGCAGGACAGCGCCTGGATTACGGGCGTTCTGCTTTCCGTGGACGGGGGACGGCACATGGCGACGAACCGGCCGATCATCTGACGGGTCGGGAGGGCGAGGGAATATCTCACCTTTCGCCGGGGTCATGACGGATGAGAACGTCTCTCCCGGAGAGGGGGCAGGTAAAACGAAGGGAAAAGGCCCTGACCTCGAGACCCTCCCGGTTCTTGTTTCCCCGGCCGTAACGGGGATCGCCCAGGACGGGGCACCCGGCAGCCTCGAAATGGCGCCTGATCTGGTGAAGGCGGCCGGTCCACAGGGTGACCTCGAGTTCCGAAACGTTTCTGGCGCCGTCGTAGGCAATGACCCGGAACTCCGTCCGGGCCTCCTTTCCGTCCAGGGGAAGGGCGATGATCCTCTTTTCGCCCACGGCAGCCGGGGTTCCCAGGACTTTCACGCGGTAGCGTTTCTCCAATGCCCCTTCCCGAAAAAGGCGAGAAAAGGCGGCGGCCGCCTTTTTTGTATGTCCCAAAATAACAAGCCCCGAGGCTTCCCGGTCCAAGCGATGGACGAGATAGATCGGGCGCCTTCCCCGGAAGTGACGTTCCGCCTGCCGTTCCAGGGAGCAGTGATCACCCCACGGGGATCCCTGGGTCATGAGGCCGGGGGGCTTGAACCACACGGTATATTCCCGCCTGTCCTCCACGAGACCGGCTGCCGGGGGAACCCGGGCCAGGATGCCCCGGTCGTAATAGAAAGCGACTTCGTCGCCCGGTCCGATGGAGGCATCCCCCTTTCGCAGACGGATCCATTTTTGCCCTTTTCGCTTCAGCCGGAACGCCCCTTTTAAGAGGGCATCCTGAATCACCGAAAGAGAAAGGCCGGTTTTCCGGGCGAGAAAGGCCCGGCCGGTCCTTCCTCCCCGGGTTTCACGACTTCCCGAAGGACCATTTCCTTTTTGCCCGCCGTTACAGCCATTTTTTTCTTCGGAAATAGAAGACCATCGTCCCGACGACGACGAGAATGACGAGCCAGACGGCACCGTATCCCCACTTCCAGTCCAGCTCGGGCATATGCTTGAAATTCATGCCGTAAATGCCCGCTATAAAGGTGACGGGGATGAAAAGCGTGGCAATGATGGCCAGGACCTTCATGACCTCGTTCATCCGGTTGCTCAGGCTGGAAAGATACAGGTCCAGGAGGCCCGAAACCAGATCGTGGAAGGTCTCTACCGAATCGATGACCTGAATGGTGTGATCGTAAAGATCCCGGAGATAGGCGTGGGTGGATTCCCTGATGAGGGGCAGTTCCTCACGTATCAGGATGTTGACGATCTCCCGCATGGGACGGACGGATTTCCTGAGGAACACCATGTCCTTCTTGAGGTCGTGGATGACATTCATCATTTCCCTTGTCGGATTGCCGGCCAGGTCTTCCTCCAGCTCTTCGATCCGGTCCCCCAGATATTCCAGGACCGGGAAATAATGATCCACGATGGTATCCAGGATGGCGTAGGCGAGGAAGTCGGCCCCCATTTTCCGCAGGCGCCCCCGCCCTGTCCGGATCCGGTTGCGGAGAGGCTCGAAAATGTCCCCGATTTTTTCCTGGAAGGAGATCACCCACGACGGGCCCAGGACGAGGCTCAACTGCTCCGCTTCGATTTCCCCCGTTTCCCTGTTTCGGTACAGAATCTTCCCGATGATCAGGATATGTTCCTCGAAACCCTCGACCTTTGGGTACTGGTTCGTGTTCATGATGTCTTCCAGGACGAGGGGATGGATGTGAAAATGCCGTCCGATTTTTTCCATAACCTCCGGCGAGTGAACCCCGTCCACGTTGATCCAGGTCACCGATGGCGTGTCCCGGAAAGGAAAACACGCTTCCACGGCATCGACCGTCTCTTCCCGGTAACCGTCCCCATCGTAGTCGAGGACGGTGATCCTGACCGCTTCCGTCCTCGCCTCCCCGACGTGAACGAGAGACCCCGGCGGGAGCCCCACTTTCCTCGAAATGGCACCGCTGAACAATTTTTTCATGACCCGTTCCCCCGGCCTCAGCCTTTATCCTTTATCGCCGGCAGGATGAAGCCGATTATCCTCCACCGTTATCGTGAGAGGCCTCCGGTCATCCTGGGCCAGATAGGTCGTCGTCGTCGGGAAGGCGAACTCGATCCCCTCGGCCTCGAAGGCCCGCATGATCCTGAAATTGACCTTTTCCGAAAACGCCATGAAACTCCAGTAATCGGGCGGGAAATACCAGTAGTAAACGAGAAGGTTCAGGGATGTGTCGTTGAATTCGCTGAAGAAGGCCCTGGGCGGGTAATCGGGGTGCATCCCTTCGTGATCCCTGAGGATTTCGCGAACGATCGCCAGGGCTCTTTCCACCTTGTCCGGTGGCGTGTCATAGGTGATGGTCAGGTTCATGAGGCGCCGGATACTCGGACGGTTTCCCACGTTTTCGATGGACCCCGCCGCCATCTTCTCATTGGGGATGGACACCAGGTGCCCGGGGAAGGTCCGGATCCGGGTGCTCCGGAACCCCACTTCCTCCACAAAGCCGTCAACGCCTTCGACAATGACACGATCCCCCACGGCAAAGGGTTTGTCCAGCATGATCATGAGACTTCCGAAGAGGTTCTTCAGGGTGTCCTGGGCGGCCAGGGCCACGGCGAGACCGCCGATTCCGAGTCCCGCCAGGATGGCCGTCATGGGCTTCCCCGTCAGGGCCTGGAGCACATACACCGCCCCCAGGGCGACCACGAGGATCTTCGCGGCCATCCGGATGAACTGAATGATGTTCTGGTCTATCCTGCCTTCCCCCCGCTGGGCGATGCGGTTCAGTTCGAATTCCAGGACCGTCAGGAGACGGTAGATGAAAAACACGACGGCAAGGGTCGCCAGGACATTCACCGCTTTTCTCGCGAGCTCGTCGGCTCCAGGGGGCAGGGCGATCAGGGCATGGACGGCATAGGCCGCGAGGGCGGCCAGGAAAAGCCTCAGGGGCCAGGACGCGGCCTCGAGAACGAGGCGGATTCTCATGTTTTCCTCCTGGCTTCCCAGGGAATGGGTCATGGTCCCGAGAAAATGACCGAGAAACTTTCCACAAAGGTACAGGGCGGCAAGAACGAATACCAGGAAAAGGAAGCGCCACCAGGATGACTGGATCAACCAGGGGGGGAGAAGATGTTTCTGACTGCCTAGAAGCACAAGGACAACGGCGACCACAGCGACGATCCGCAGGACCACCTTGAGGACGTTAATTCCCTTGCCGGTCACACTGTTCCGCATCCTCGAAGGGAGAAGGGCACAGAGCTCATCGAGAAGGGCAATGATATGAAAGAAAAAAAGAATCGCCGCCAGGGCGAAGAGGAACGCTGCCAGCCCGTGGATGAGAAGACTCAGATCACCGGGGAGCCGAAGGGGGATTTCCGCCGTCCGAAGAAGAAGGCCCGCGGCGGCCATCCGCAGGGCCGGCAGGAAGCCGTCCGTCCGGGAAGCCAACCGTTCCCGGCCCTTTTGTATAATGAAACGGTGGATACGCCGCCAGGCCGCCTCCAGAACGACAAATCCCATAACGAGGATAAGGGCCGACGCGGCAAACCGCCAGATTTCGTTACCGGCAGCAACGGTCTTCAGATTCTGGACCAGGTGGTCCAGGATCTCCTTGAATTGATTCATTCTTTTCCTCCATATATGAATTCCGTTTTTTTCAGCGATTCAGTGGGCTTCGTCCCAGTTTCGGCCCCCGCGAACCGCCACGACGAGGGGAACCCGAAGGGCGATCACCTCTTCCATCTCTTTCCGGATGACCGCCTCGGTTGTTTCTTCCTCGCTCTCGGGCACTTCGAAAACCAGTTCGTCATGGACCTGGAGGATCATGTCCGCCGCAAGGGACGCCCGTTTCAAGCGATCCGCGATACGGATCATGGCCACCTTGATCAGGTCGGCGGCGGTTCCCTGAACGGGGGTGTTCACGGCCATCCGTTCGGCAAACTGGCGGACCGGGGCGCTGGAACTTTGAAGATCGGGAAGATACCGGCGGCGGCCGAGAAGGGTGGTCACGAAACCGTCCCGTCTCCCCTTTTCCAGGGTCTCCGCGATGAAGGAACGAACGCCCTTGTATTTACGGAAATACTCGTCGATGTATGCCTTGGCGAGCTTCTGGTCCACCCCGAGCTCCCGGGAAAGGCCGAAGGGACTCATGCCGTAAAGAATCCCGAAGTTGATGACCTTGGCCTGCCGCCTCATGTCCTGGTTGACGAACTCGGGAAAGACACCGAAGACGTCCGCGGCGGTCCGCCGGTGGATGTCCTCACCGGCCTCGAAGGTCCGGATGAGGGTTTTGTCCCCCGAGAGATGGGCCAGGATCCGAAGCTCGATCTGGGAATAATCGGCCGAGAGGAGGCGATGCCCCGGCGGGGCGATGAATGCCTGGCGAATCCTTTTACCCTCCGTGGTCCGAACGGGAATGTTCTGGAGATTCGGGTTGCTGCTCGACAGGCGGCCCGTGGCCGTGGCGGTCTGGTTGAAGGAGGTATGCACCCTTCCCGTTTCCCGGTTCACCAGGAGCGGCAGGGCGTCCACGTAGGTGGACTTGAGCTTCATCAGGCTGCGGTAAGCCAGGATCTCCGCCGGGAGTTCGTAGGAACGGGCCAGGTCCGTGAGGACGTCCACGTCCGTCGAGTGGCCCGTCTTGGTTTTCTTTCCCCGGGGCAGCTTCAGCTTCTCGAAGAGGATCTCCTGGAGCTGCTTGGGCGAGTTGATGTTGAAGGACTCGCCGGCGAGAATGTGAATTTTCTCTTCCGACAGGGCGAGAAGCGCCCCCAGGTCCCGGGACATGTCCCTGAGGAGTTCGACGTCGAGGAGAACGCCCTTCCTCTCCATGGCGGCGAGAACGGGAATGAGGGGCATCTCCACGTCATCGTAGAGCTTTCGTGACCCTTCTTTTTCCATGCGTTCCGTGAGGACGGGCATGAGGCG
>Ga0116144_10002648_pt1 | contig 18986 bp, 13 predicted proteins | sample AD_UKC035_MetaG_FD_89746 | JGI IMG/M metagenome (GOLD analysis project Ga0116144, IMG submission 89746) | Active sludge microbial communities of municipal wastewater-treating anaerobic digesters from USA - AD_UKC035_MetaG | ecosystem: Engineered > Bioreactor > Anaerobic > Digestate | place: USA...
CAACCAGCACGCGGCAGCGGGGACAATGACGGCGCCGGTCAGTGCGCCTGCCACAAGGACGAGCCAGCGGCGTGCGTCAGACAGGGCCAGCACCACGAGCACGGTCGCCGCCGTCATCACTGGCAAGTACGCCAGGAAGAGCGCGTATACGTTGGCCGTCGCGGTCGTCCCGGCCAGGAAGAAACCCGTGATCCCGGCCAGCCCCCATTCCGCGCCGAGGGGCGCGAGCAGCATGTTCAACCCGGCCAGGGTAGGATCGTCCGGGTTGATCGCGTGCGCGCCGCCCAGGTGCAGCGCAAAGCCGACGGCCCAATAGCTCAATGTGCTCAGCGCCACGGCCAACACAGCCAGTGGCGTGACACGCCGTGCCTTGTGCGGCGGTAATCCTCCCCAAATCAGCAGCAGCAAGCCGACCGGGAACCAATATCCCCATAGCCAATTCATTGACATGTGTTAGTTACTCCTCTGAAAATAGCCACAGAGATCACAGAGTTCACAGAGAAAACCCTTTGTGTCCTTCGTGTCCTTTGTGGTGAAAATTTTCATCCAACCGCTGGTGAACCGCCGGTTAATGAGAAATTCCTCTTTGGAAGCTCAAAGTTGGAAACTGGTAACTGATTTCCGATTTCCACTCACCTATCTCCTATTTCTTATTGTGTTACCGCCCAGGCGATGACCTGGAAGTCCGCAGGAACATCCAGCCCCTGGGGCGTGAGCAGCACGTCAAAGGCGCGGCTTTGCCCATTTTCCAGCAGAATCTCTTCTGTTGTGACTTTTTCGCGATAGCCAATGACCCGCGCGTTGCTGTCGTAGAGCGTGATGACGACGGCGATGCGTGAAACGGTATAGCCGGTGTGGTTGCTGAGGGCGCCGGTCACTCGATACTGCGGCCCGGAGACGCCGCCGATCACATCGGTCACATCCAGGGGCACAAAGGCAGCCGTGATCGCGCTGATTGCCTCCGCGCGCAGCAATACGACAGTAACGTCGGCTACCCCGGCCGGCGGTTGTTCAAAGAGCACGGCAAACGGCGTGCGTGCTTCTGGCGCGAGGTAGTCGGCGGCGGCCAGTGTGGTGCGCGCCAGCAACGGCGTGCCATCAGCCGCGACCAGTACAACCTGGAGTTGGAGGTTGGTCAGCGGGCCGCCGGTGGTGTTGACGACTTCCCCCAGGCACCACAACCCACCGGCGGGCGTCTGGTAGAGCGCCACTCCCGTTGTCGGCACCATCACGGGGGTGGGTGTCGGCAGGATTTGATTGCCAACCGGCGCCGCCATTCCCGTTGTGCTGCCGGATTCCGGCTCCGCGGTGGGGATGATGATGATCTGCCCAATGCTCAACAAATCATTGGCTTCGATGCCATTGGCGACCAGCAGCGCATCCAGACTTACACCGTACTCGATGGCGATTCCGAAAAGCGTGTCGCCGGATTCGATCTGATGGACAATGGGAGTGGGTGTAGGGACGGGGGTGAAGGTGGGGGTGGCCGGAATGGGGGTGAGGTATGCCCCCGGCAGAAAGGTGGCGGTGGGACGTGGCGTGGCGCTTGCGGCGATGGGTGGGGTGGGGGTAGGTGGTGGGGTGACAATGGCTTTGCAACTTCCCAATAGCAGCGCCAGAGCGAACGAGCTTCCCCAGAGTCCCGATTGTATCCAGTTGGGTAATGGTTTCACAAAGGAAAATTATACCATACGTGAAACGTGGAACGCCTAATGGCATGTTTTTTATGCGAGTATGGCGTGTCACGTAATTTTTATACGCAACGATCAGGTCAATTCCAGTAATTTGGCCTCGGCAATTTGTTCGGATTGGCGCTGGCTTTCTGGGGAGGGCTGCGCGCGCTTTTGCCGCAGTTTCCCGGCGATGTAAGCGCCGCCGAGGAGCAGCCAGGGAACGCTCACTGCGCCGAGCAGGTAGGGGCCTGGTGGCAGGTGCGGCGTGGCAGAAAAGCGATCCAGGTTGAAGAGGATGAGCGCGAGCGACGTCCAGACGGTGAGGAAGTTGGGGATGGCGTCGCCGGCATGGATCAGGCCGGGGCCGGGAATGCGGTGGTGGGTTAGCGGCCAGAAGAGGTTGCTGCCCATGTGCCCCAGTTGGTCTTCCAGAATGTGCCCGCTGAAGCCGAGCCAGGTGACGAGTCCGCCCCAGCGCCCCAGGTGCCAATCGCCGGTGAGCAGCCCGATGAGCAGGCCCATCAAAAGTCCCACGCCGACGGCCAGCAGGAGGCTGTGCGTCCAGCGATGGTGCCAGTCGAGGAAATGCACCACCAATTTATCGCCCGCGCGGGCAAAGCGAAATGTCGGCCCGCTGAAGATGTTGACCTTGTATTCGTCGCTGTAGGTATGCACCAGGGGGACGCCCACGAAACGCCGCACTTCTGCCGCGCCTTCCGGCTCCGTCCCGGCATAGGGGACTTGCCCGGTGTTGACCAGGGGGCCGATTTTGACAGCGACTTCGCCGGCTTCCGGGTCAAAGCGGATGACGTACTCCCGCCAGAGGTCGGCCCCCAGGCGCAGGGTGTGGGCGATAACGTTTTGGTCGCGGCGGGTGGCGTAGGCGGCGCGCATGGCGTCCACCAACGCATCCGCGATGGCGGCGGCGTCCGGCGCGGGGCCGGGGTCAATTTCGACGTCGAATTTTTCCCAGTAGCGGGCGAATTTGAAGTCAATCGTGTCGGGCAGAATGCCGCCGATGCCGCCAAGCATGGGGAGCAAGCCCCCCAGGGCGGCCTGCTGCACCACCTCTGGGAAAAAAGTGGCGAGGGCGACGCCGGTGATGAAATGGGAAATGCCTTTCATTGGGTCACACTCCTTTACCCTTTCCTGGAGTTTAATACAAGATAGCCAACACGCAAACACCCTCCACGCTCTTTTTTAGGATTCATGCCAGACGGATGTTTTGTTTCGCCGCAGAGAGCGCTGAGGACGCTGAGCAACTATAAGAAATTTTTGCGATCTCTGCGCACTCGGCGGTAAATTCCCACTGTTTGCGTAAGTCCTGTTTTTGAGATTTGAATTGCATCCGAAGATTGTTGTGCTAGACTTTGCAGCGGAGAGAAATCAGAAATCGGTCGTCAAGAAAGTTGTACACGTCATCAATTTCCCATAGCCAGTTTCTCGCTTTTGAGGTGAAATATGGCCGAGACAGTCTTGGTTGTAGATAACGATGAACAGACTTTGTCCGCTTTGTCCTGTGCGCTTGGGGCCGCCGGGTATACTCCTTTGTTGGCGCAGAATGGCGTGGCTGCGCTCGCTCATGCGGTTTCACAGTCGCCCATGTTCACCCTTCTGGCTATGGAGTTGGCGGATATGGACAGCCTGGCTTTGGGGCGGGCGCTGCGCGCTCGCCTTCCAGAGACCCTTATCCTCATGCTCGTCGGCCCCAATGTTCAGGAAAGGATCATCGCGGCGCTGCGCCTGGGCATTGTAGATTTCCTGACTCGACCGGTAGACCCGGCGGAGTTGACCTCGGTGTTGGCGCGCCTCCGGCAGCAGTGCGAGTTACAGCAACGTTTCGCGCGGGTTGAATCCTATATTGCCAGTTCCTCTGTAACACCGCTGGCCGAACACGATCAGCGCAAGTTGATTGAGGCCCTGCGTGACACGGCTATTACTATCAACAGCACTCTCAACCTGGATCAAATTCTGGAACGTATCCTGGACAATGTGGCGCGCGTCGCTCCCTACGACGCGGCCAATATCATGCTGTTGAACGACGCGATGACCGAAGCGCGCATTGTGCGAGGGCGCGGCTACGATCTCATTGCAGACCGGTTCGCGGAGCAAGTGATACAGATTTCCTTTGATTTGGCGGATGCCCACGGTTTGCAGCAGATGGCGACGACCGGAGAACCCCATTTCATCCAGGATACGCAGGCCGATCCGACCTGGGTGGTGACCCCGGTGAGCGCCTGGATTCGTTCCTATGTCGGTGCGCCGATCCAGGTGGAGGGTAGGACGGTGGGGTTCATCAATCTGGATAGCGCGACCCCCGGTTCTTATGTGCTCCAACACGCGACGCATCTGCAAGCCTTCGCCAATCAAATTGCCATCGCGGTGCGCAACGCGCAACTTTACGCCCAGCTCCAGCGGGAATTGGAGCAACGAAAAGAGGCCGAGGCCAGGTTACGTTTCCAGGCTTTGCTGTTGGATCAGATCCAGGACAATATCATTGCCACCGATTTGGAGGGGCGGATGACCTACGTTAACGCCGCCGTGATGAAGATGCTGCAATATCCTCGGGAGGTGTTGGTGGGGCAAACAGTCCACATCCTGGGGGAGGACCCGCAGCGCGGCGCTACCCAACAACAGATCATTGATCAAACGTTGCGGGACGGGCAATGGTGCGGGGAAGTGGTCAATTATCTTGTTGATGGGACAGACCGGATATTGGAGTCCAGGGTATGGATGACCCGCGATGCGGGCGGCGCGCCTACGGGAATGGTGGGCGTGTCCACCGACATCACCACCCGCAAACAATTTGAAGCTGAGCGCGCGCAATTGCTGGCGCACATTCAACGCCAGGCGCAGCAGATGCGCCAGATTGTCGAGACGGTCCCGGAGGGACTGCTGTTGCTCGACGCCGACCGGCGTATCGTTCTGGCAAACCCTCAGGCGGTCAGCGACCTGAATATCCTGGGGGGCGCACAGGTGGGCGATACTCTTACTTACCTGGGAAACCGGCCCTTGCCGGAATTGTTGGTTGCGCCGCCCAAAGGGCTATGGCATGAGATCAACACCACAGCGTTGCCGGCCCGCACGTTCGAAGCGATTGCCCGACCTATTGAGAACGGGTCGGCGCCGGGCGGTTGGGCGCTCGTGTTGCGTGATGTGACCTACGAACGCGAAATCCAGATGCGAATGCAGCAGCAGGAACGGTTGGCCGCCGTCGGCCAACTGGCGGCGGGCATCGCCCACGACTTCAACAACATTATGGCGACCATCGTACTCTATTCCCAGATGTTGGCGCGTGCGCCGGAGATCAGTGTACACGTCCAGGAACGGTTAGGCATCATTCACCAACAGGCGCAGCACGCCACCCATTTGATCCGGCAAATCCTGGACTTTGGACGGCGGAATGTACTGGAACGCCGCCCTTTGAATCTGGCGTCCTTGTTGAAAGAGCACTTTAAGCTGTTGGAGCGCACCTTGCCGGAAAACATCACGCTGACCCTGCACTACGAGGGCGACGAGTTCCTCGTCAACGCCGACCCCACCAGTATGCAGCAGATGTTCCTGAATCTGAGCCTCAATGCGCGCGACGCTATGCCCGGCGGCGGACAATTGACATTTGCACTGGAGCGACTCATTATCTCGGCGCAGCAGCCGCCCCCCCTGCCCGAAATGGCGCCGGGCGAGTGGGTGAGCCTGACGGTGAGCGACACCGGCGCCGGCATTGCGCCGGAACACATGCCGCGCCTCTTCACGCCGTTCTTCACCACCAAAGTAGGGCAGGGCAGCGGGTTGGGCTTAGCGCAGATTTACGGTATCGTCAAGCAGCACGCGGGTGAAATCAATGTGTTCAGTCAGGTGGGGCACGGGACGACGTTCTATATCTACCTGCCGGCTCTGGCGTCGTCCTCTGGCACCTCGGAGAAGTATGCCGCCGAAAGCGCGTTGACGCTGGGCCAGGGCGAGACGGTGCTGGTGGTTGAAGACAATCCCGCCACCCGCGAGGCGTTGGTGGCCGCACTGGAAGACCTCCATTATCGCCCCCTGGCGGCGGCCAACGGTCGGGCTGCGCTGGCGTTGCTGGCTGCACAGCGAGATATTGCCCTAGTCATCAGCGATGTGGTGATGCCGGAAATGGGCGGCATCGCCTTGCTGCGCGCGCTACGGGAACAAGGGGTAACTACGCCGGTCATCCTGTTGACGGGTCACCCGCTGACCACCGAGCAGGAAACTCTGGCGGCGGCCGGCGCCGCCGCCTGGCTGCTCAAGCCCTTGAGTTTGACCCGCCTGTGCGAAGTGGTCGCGGACGCCCTGAAGACCTGAGCCGTGATTGGGTTATAATAGGCAAACATCGGATAAAAATTTTCACTACAGTGATTAGGGATTGGGGATTAGGGATTGGGCTGTCCCAATCCCTAATCCCCAATTCCCAATCACTATTTTCAAGGGAATTCATCATTAACCGGCGGTTCACCAACGGTTGGATGAAAATTTCACCACGGAGACACCGAGCACACGGAGCTTTTCTTCATATTTCTCTGTGTTCTCTGTGTTCTCTGTGTCCTCTGTGGCTATTTTAAGAGGAGAGGAGGATAAGATGAAACAATTCAACGTGACACCTGTGATGAGCAAACGCTTGATCGCCAAAGGCATGGCGCAGCATCCTGACGTGCGGCGCGCTTTGGGGCATGGCACGCTGGTCATTGTGGCCGGGACCACCAACGGTTACGTGGCCGCAGAAATCCTCGGCGAGTTGGGGCAGGCGGAGGGCTTCACGCGGGCTGGATTCCGGCGGGGTGTGACCGTCGCGCCGGGCGCGAAGTTGTCGTCCGCCGAGTTCCCCGGCGATGTGGTCATCGTGGATGGGCAGTGGCAGCGCGGCCAGACGATCTACGATGTGGCCGAAAGCCTCAAAGGCGGCGACGTGGTGCTCAAGGGCGGCAACGCCCTCGACTTGCGGGGGCAGGCCGCCGTGCAGATCGGCCATCCGCAGGGCGGCACCGTGATGGAAGTTGTACCCGCCGTCATTGGACGGCGCGTCCAGTTGATCGTGCCCATCGGCCTGGAGAAGCGCGTCTTCGAGGACGTGGACGTGCTGGCGCAGCGCGTCAATGCGGCGGACGTGGACGGCCCGCGCCTCATGCCGCTCCCCGGCGAGACCTTCACCGAGCTGGATGCCATCGAACTGCTGACCGGCGCGGAAGCGCTGTTGATCGCCGGCGGCGGCATCCTCGGCGCGGAAGGTTCGGCCTGGCTCGGCGTGGACGGCACAGAGGAGCAGATCGCGGCGGCGGCGGCGCTCATCAAGAGCGTCTCCGGCGAGCCGCCGTGCGAAGGGTAGAACTTTCTTGAAAATAGCCTCAACGGATTGAACGGATTAAACGGAAGAATATCCGTTAAATTCCGTTACATCCGTTGAGAAAGTCTTTTTTCATCCAACCACTGGTGAACGCCAGTTAATAACGGATTTTATGGTAAAAAAGGAGGCAAAACTATGCGTTACTTAATGCGGCAGAAGTTTTGGACAATTGGTGACCGGTTCATGATCAAGGATGAACACAATCGCGACGTATACCAGATCGTCGGCAAAGTTTTCTCGCTGGGTGACAAGCTCTCCTTCCAGGATATGCAGGGACGTGAGCTGGCGCGGATCGAGCAGAAGCTCATCAGCTTCAAGAAGCGGTATCAGGTCTACCGGGAAGGTCAGATGGCCGCCGAGGTGGTCAAAGAGATCACGTTCTTCAAAGACAAGTACACCGTAGACATCCCCGGCCCGAACGACTACACCGTGCAGGGCAACTTCTGGGATCACGAATACGCCTTCTTGCGCAAAGGGCGCGAGGTGGCGCACGTCTCCAAACAATTCTTCACCTTCACCGACTCTTACGGCATCAGCATCATGGATGGCGAGGATGACATCCTGATCCTGGCGACGGCGGTGGTGATCGATCTGGTGAATCACGCGGAGCATGAAAACAATTAGGTATAGGGCGGATGGAATATCCGCCCCATATCTGGTGTTATGGCTATGAATACGCCTCCTGAAGTTCCTCTCTATCTGGATCGCGCGCGGCAGGCGTTGACGCAGGCGCGGGATGTTTACAGGTTGGGTCATTACGACCTGACTATCTCCCGCGCCTATTACGCGATGTTTTATGCTACCTGTGCGTTATTGAGCAGCCGGGGGATCATCACGAAAAGTCATTCGGCGGTTCATGCATTGTTTGCACAGCATTTTGTTAAACCAGGGCTGGTCGAGCCGGAATACAGCCGGATGTTGGGCAATACATTCAATCTGCGCTTGGACAGTGATTATGAAATTGTTATGTCTCATAATCAGGCAGAAGCTGAAAATGCAATAGAGGACGCGGCGCGGTTCGTCCAACGTATAGAGACTTACATGCAAAACGAGGGAATGGCGTGAGTGTACAAGCTGACTTAACCAACTTGCAACTCAATGAGCGACAGGCATTGATCGAGTTCGTCCGAGGTCTGGGCGCGCGGTTTGCCACACATTTGCAGACGGTATGGCTCTATGGTTCCAAGGCCAGAGGCGATAGCACACCGACCTCAGATATTGACGTGTTGGTGATCTTAGAGGGAGATGATTGGCGGGAGCGCAAACAAATCCGCTATTTTGCCGTGGACTTGAACTTGAAATACGACCTCGACCTATCCCCACGCGTATGGAGTGCCGCGCAGTGGCACGACGTCGCCGCTCTGGGCACGCATTTCTACCATAACGTTCAACGCGAACACATAGACCTTTTGCAAGCTCTGCCGCTAGGCTGAAACCCGTATGACCCAAACCGAACTCCTTGCTCCTGCCAAAGACCTCGATTGCGGCGTCGCTGCCATTGACTGCGGCGCGGACGCGGTCTACATCGGCGCGGCGCGGTTTGGGGCGCGGGAGAAGGCTGGCAATCCCCTGGATGACATCGTTGCGCTGACGGCGCACGCGCACACTTACTGGGCGCGCGTCTACGTGACCGTGAACACGCTCCTCTACGACGACGAACTGCCGCAAGCCGTGCGTCTCATCCACCAGCTTTATGAGGCTGGTGTGGATGGCGTCATCATCCAGGATGTGGGCCTGTTGGAGTGTGACTTGCCGCCGATCCCCCTCATCGCCAGCACGCAGATGCACAACGCTACGCCGGAGAAAGTCGCTTTTCTGGAAGCGGTTGGCTTCCGCCGCGTGATTCTGGCCCGCGAGTTGAGCCTGCCGCAGATTCGCGCCATTCGCCAGGCCGCCCCGACCGTTGAACTGGAATCCTTTGTCCACGGCGCGCTCTGCGTGAGTTACAGCGGGCAATGTACCATGAGCTACGCCATCGGCGGGCGCAGCGGCAACCGCGGCGAGTGCGCGCAACCCTGCCGCCGCCGCTACACCCTGGTGGATCGGGACGGGCAGCCGGTGGTGGCGGGCAAGCACCTGCTCTCCCTGCGCGACCTCAATCTCTCCGCCGACCTGGATGCGCTACTCGACGCCGGCGTCACGGCTTTCAAGATCGAAGGACGCCTCAAGGATGTGACGTACATCAAGAACGTCGTTAGCTTTTACCGCCAACGACTTGACGCGGCGCTGGCGGCGCGCGGCTGGCGCAGAAGCTCGTCGGGGCGCAGCGCGGTGGATTTCACGCCCGACATGAATAAGACCTTCAATCGCGGTTACACACCTTATTTCCTGCACGGACGCGCGGAACCGCCTGGTTTTATCGAGACGCCCAAGATGGTGGGCGAGTTCGTGGGCGTGGCAGCGGCCGCGTCTGGCAAGACCGTCACGCTGGATCAAGCGGCAGACCTGCACAATGGCGACGGGCTGAGTTTTTTTGACGCGGCCGGGGAGCTACAGGGCGCACTGGTCAACCGGGTGGACGGGCAGCGTGTCGTCCTCAATGACCTGCGCGACATCCCGCCGGGGACGCGCCTCTACCGCAATCACGACCACGTCTTCCTGGCGCATCTGGAAAAAGCACAGGTGACGCGCACCATCGCCGTGACGCTCACGCTGCTCGAGACGCCCGACGGCTTCCGGCTGACGGCGGAAGATGAGGACGGTGTGGTTGCCGTCGAGACTCTGGCGGCGGAGAAAATCCCCGCGCAGAAGCCGGACATGGCGCGCGCGACTGTGGAGAAGCAGTTGCGCAAGACTGGCGACACCCCTTTTACCGTCGCCGATCTCACACTAACGTGGAAAACGCCATACTTCCTGCCCGTCGCGGCTCTCAACGATCTGCGGCGGCGCACGCTGGAACGTCTGCTCGCGGCGCGGGCTGCCGACCGGCCCGTTGCCGAAGGACATCTCCTCAACAATGACGCGCCGTACCCCGAAACGGCGCTCGATTTCAGGGGCAATGTCCTCAACGCCCGCGCTCGCGCCTTCTACTGGCGGCACGGTGTGAAATCGCTGGCCCCTGCCGCCGAATCCGGTCTCGACATGCGCGGCAAGCCCGTCATGCGGACGAAATACTGCCTCAAACACCAACTCGGCCTGTGCGACGGGACGCGCCAGCCATCCGGCCTCAAAGAACCGCTCGCCCTGGTAGATCAAGACGGGCGTCGTTACCCCCTGCGTTTCGACTGTGCGGCGTGCGAGATGGAAGTCTACTTTGAGGATGTCTCGTAGTCATTAGTCTGGTAGTCTCGCAGTCGTCAGTCTGGTAGTCCCGTAGTCTTTCCTCACTCCTTACTCCTCACTCCTCACTCCTAACGCTTCTTTCGCTTGTCATCCCCCTCTTTCGTGTTAAACTTCTCGTTTGCGTAGCGGTAAAAACAAAAAAACTTTATCAACGGATTCAACGGAGTTTAACAGACACCTTCTCCGTTTAATTCGTTCAATCCGTTGAGGTTTTAGAGAGGTCTTATGAATTCGATGAAATGGTTGCGATATGGCGTGATCCTGGCGCTGGTTTTGTTGCTGGGTGTGGGGCGCATTGGCGCCGCTCCTCAGACACAAGCGGTATTGGATATTACCTCTCCGAGGGAAGGCAGCGTTCTCAGCGGGCAGGTGACCATTGTTGGCACGGCCACGCACCCGCAGTTTGCTTCCTATGGCGTGCTGTATGCGACCGGGGCCACCGTGACCGGCGACACCGGCTGGCGGATGGATGCGCCGGTTGCCTGGGACGTGCGCACGATGGTGGTCAACGGGACGCTGGGCGTGTGGGATACCACCCTCGTGCCGAACGGACAGTACGTGCTGGCTCTGGTGCTCTACGAAGCCGGCAACGAGACGCCCAACGTGCGCTTCGTCAACAACCTGACCGTCAACAACGTGGAACCGACGCCGACGGAGGAACCCACCGCCACACCGACGCCTGCCGGAGCAGAGGGCCAGCCGACCGAAACGCCACAACCCGGCCAGGCGGGCGCGCCCGCTCCCACTATCGAGCAGCCGCCCACGGCTACCCCGCGCCTGACGGCCACCGTCGGCGCGCAAGCCACGTCCACTGGGGATGAGGAAGAAGAGGGTATCAACCCGGCCGACATTCTTTCCGGCGCGGCGCTCAAAGAAGCCTTTACCACCGGCGTGTGGCTCGCCGTTTTCCTCTACGTGTTGGGCATCCTGTACGCCATCATCAAAGCCCTCGTGCGCTATTATTTCCGCCAACTCAACCGCAGGCGGCGCGCGTGACTGAGTTTGTCCTCGTTGCCGGGCTGGGCAACCCCGGCCCGCGTTATGCTCGCAACCGCCACAACATCGGCTTCCAGGTGGCGGACGCGCTGGCCGAACACTTGCGCCTCAGCTTTGATCGCAACGAGCAGCAGGCGCAGGTGGCGCATGGGACGCTGCCGGCTGACCGGCGGCTGATTCTGGCGAAGCCGCAAACGTGGATGAACGACAGCGGCAAGGCCGTCGGCGCGTTGGCCCGTTTCTACAAGATTGAACCGGCGGACATCCTTGTCATTTATGACGACCTCGACATTCCTCTGGGCGTGATACGCTACCGCCCACAGGGCAGCAGCGGCGGCCATCGCGGCGTGCAGTCCACCATCCAACACCTGGGGACGGACGCTTTCCCCCGCCTGCGCCTGGGCATCGGGCGACCGCCCGGTCAGATGGATCCGGCGGCCTACGTGCTGCAAGATTTCTCCTCGGCTGAATTGCCCCTCTTGTGGGATGTGCAGCGCCTGGCCCGCGACCTCATCCAGTCGTGGTGGAACGGCGCCGCCGATTTTGAGCGTCAGGGGAACACCTGGCGCATCGCTGGCGAACCGGCCTGAGCCATGGCCCCTGCTACCGTCGCTTCGCCCTTGTATGGCCTCTTGAGCTGGGTGCAGCAGCATCCGGCTTACCACAAACTGCGCGACGCGATCAAAGACGGCATTCAGTTGCCGGCGCAGCCCCTCTTGCCCTACACCCGCCCGCCGGTCATTGCGGCGCTGGTCGCGGAGTTGGCAGCGCCGACGCTGATCATCACGCCCACCGTAGAGCACAGCCGCCGTCTGGCCGAGACGTTGCGCCTGTGGTTGCCTCCCACCGCGCAACTGTTGCAGTTCCCCGAACCCTCCGCGCTCTTCTACGAGCGCGCTCCTTGGACGCCCGAAGCCATCACCGACCGGTTGGATGTGCTCTCGACGCTCATTATGTACCGCATGGCGGCGGCTGAGACGGCGCTCACCCCGGTCATCGTGGCCTCGGCGCGCGCGTTGATGCAGCGCACCCTGCCCTATCGCCAGTTTCGCAAGGCTGCCCGCAAAATCGCCGTGGGCGCGCACGAATCGCTCACCGGATTGGCGCGGCACGCCAGCGGCATCGGCTACGAGCCGGTCAGCGTGGTGCAGGCGCCGGGACAGCTCAGCCGGCGCGGCGGCCTGCTGGACATCTATCCGCCGCAGGCCGTGCAGCCGTACCGCCTGGAGTTCTTCGGCGACGAAGTGGACACCATCCGCACCTTTGACCCGGCGACGCAGCGTTCGACGGGCCGCGCCGAGGGGTTCTGGCTCACGCCGATGCGCGAGGCGCTGCCCCAGGATAACGCCCGCGCGGTGGCCGCCGTGCGCTCCTGGCTGGCCGGGGAGATTCCGGCGGACGTCCGCACGTCCCTGGAAGCCGACGCGCAGGCGTTGGAGGCCGCCGTCCCTTTCCCCAACCTGGAATTTTATCTGCCATACTTGTACGAAGAGGTCGGCACGCTGCTGCACTATCTGCCTACCAACGCCCTGGTCGTGGTGGATGGGGCGGAGCAACTCCCGGCGCTCTGGCAAGACCTGGAGGCCGAGGCGCAGGAGCAGCGGACGCGCGCGCTGGAAGAGTCATTCGCGGCCGGCGCCGGCGCCGACCTGCCGCAACCTTACGTGATCTGGGAGACGATGCGCGGCCTGCTGGATCGCCAGTTGACGCTATCGTGCGAAACCGGCGAGCCGTTCGACTCCGCTCACGGTGACGCGGGCGCGCTGGTGGAAGCGTTCACGCCGGAAGTCCACTTTGCTGGACGGCTGCCGGAAGCGATGGGGCGATTGCGCCAGTGGACGAGCCTGGGCGATCAAGTGGTGGTCGTCAGCCGCCAGGCGGCGCGCATGGCCGAACTGTGGCATGAGTACACGCCGCCGCCGGTGTACTCGGCGCTGCCGGAGCCGCCGGAGGGACTGATCACCTTCGTGCAGGCCGCTTTGACCGGCGGCTGGCAGTGGCACGGGCCGTTAGGGACGCGCCACTTGATCACCGACGAAGAACTCTTCGGCTGGCGCCCGCCGGAACCGCGCCGCCGCGCGCGCCGCCGGGCCACCGCGCCGGAATTCACCTTCTCGGATTTGCAGCCGGGCGACGTGGTGGTGCATGAGGATTACGGCATCGCCGTCTTCAAGGGCCTGGTCACGCGCGGCGTGGACGACATCGAGCGCGAGTACCTGCTGTTGGAGTATGCCGGGCGGGATCGGCTCTACGTCCCCATCCACCAGGCCGACCGCCTGAGCCGCTACATCGGCAGCGAAGGTTTCACGCCCTCGCTGCACCGTCTGGGCAGCGGCGCGTGGGAAGAGACGAAGGCGCACGTCCAGAAGGCGACTGACGAATTGGCCGGGGAGCTGCTGGAACTGTACGCTTCCCGTCAGATTGCGTCCGGCCATGCGTTCAACAAGGACACCGGCTGGCAGCAGGAATTGGAAGCGGCCTTCCCTTACATCGAGACGGAAGATCAGACCCGCGCGATTATTTCGGTGAAGGAAGATATGGAGCAGGCGCGTCCCATGGATCGCCTGATCTGCGGGGACGCCGGGTACGGCAAGACGGAGGTGGCCCTGCGCGCCGCCTTCAAAGCGGTGATGGACGGCAAGCAGGTCGCCATGCTCGCGCCGACGACGGTGCTGGCGCAGCAGCATTACGAGACGTTCCGGCAGCGGCTTGAGCCATTCCCTATCAGCGTGGAAGTGCTGTCGCGCTTCCGCACCGACGCCGAGCAGCACAAAGTCCTGATGGGGCTGGCCGAGGGGAAAGTGGACATCGTCATCGGGACGCACCGGCTGGTGCAGAAGGATGTGGCGTTCAAGGATTTGGGGCTGGTTATCATTGACGAGGAGCAGCGCTTCGGGGTGGCGCACAAGGAACGGCTGAAGCAAATCCGCACCGAGGTGGACGTGCTGACGATGACGGCGACGCCGATCCCGCGCACGCTCTACATGGCGCTGGCGGGCGTCCGCGACATCAGCATCATCGAGACGCCGCCGCAGGAGCGGCTGCCCATCGCCACGTACATCGGCCCCTACGACGCGGATGTGACGCGGCGGGCCATCTTGCGCGAACTCAAGCGCGGCGGGCAGGTGTTCTACGTCCACAACCGCGTGGAGTCCATCCTGGCGGTGGAGGCGCGGCTCAAGGAGTTGGCGCCGGAAGCCCGCATCGGGGTGGCGCACGGGCAGATGCACGAGCGCGATCTGGCGCGGATGATGCGGCGGTTCACGGCCGGCGAGTTGGACGTGCTGCTGGCGACGACCATCATCGAGAGCGGGCTGGACTTCCCGAACGCGAACACGCTGATCGTGGAGCGCGCCGACCGCTTCGGGTTGGCGCAGCTTTATCAGTTGCGGGGACGGGTGGGGCGCGGCACGCGGCGGGGCTACGCTTATTTTTTCCACAAGCGGCGGATGACGGACGACGCGCGCGCCCGGCTCCAGGCGTTGGACGAGACGGTCAGCGGTGGCGGTGGGTTCTCGGTGGCGCTGCGCGATCTGGAGATCCGTGGGGCGGGGGATTTGCTAGGGCGGAAGCAGCACGGTCACGTCGCGGCGGTGGGCTTCACCCTCTACACGCGGATGTTGACGCGCGCCGTGGGGGAACTTAAGGCCGCGCAGTCCGGTGCGCCGCCGCCGCCGGAGCCGCTTGGTTCCATCACCATCGAACTGCCGTTGGCGGTGGGCCTGCCGGCGGACTATGTCCCCGACGACAAGCTGCGCTTGCAGCTCTACCGCCGCCTGGCCGACCTGACCAGCGCGGACGACATCGCGCAGTTGGAGGAAGAGCTGACCGACCGCTTCGGGCCGCTGCCGCCGACCGCGCAGAACTTGCTTTATCAGTTGCGCCTGAAGGTGCTGGCCCGCGACGCGCGGATTCCGGCGATTACCGTGGAGAGCGCGCAAATCGCCCTGCGCCCGCCATGGCTGAAAGACCTTGACCCCAACCAGGCTGCGCAGTTACGCCGCAATCTACAAGATTATGCGCGCGTGGGGCGGCGCGAAATCTGGCTGCCGCTTTCCTGGGAGGAAGCGCGTTGGCGGGAAAACCTGCGGGTGACGCTCGAAGCGTTGGCAAAGGGGTGGCGAGAAACGAATTAAGAATCTACCACAAAGGACACGGCGGACACAAAGAGGTTGCTTTGTGTCCGCCGTGTTTTTTGTGGTTCTGGCTCAGGGCTTGCGCCAGGGCAGGGAGATGGTAAAGCGGCTGCCCTCGCCAGGGTGACTTCGCACACTGACGACGCCTTCATGCAGGTGAGTCAGCCGTTCCACCAGAGCCAATCCAATGCCGGTGCCATCATGGTCGCGGGTGGATGAGGTGTCCAGTTGGTTAAAGGATTGGAAAAGCTGGCTGATCTTCTCCGGCGGGATGCCAATCCCGGTGTCCCAAACGACGAAATGGACGCCGGCTTGATCGGCATCTCCACGCACTTCCAGCCCGGCTTGCCCCCCGGCTGGCGTAAATTTGATGGCATTGTGCAATAATTTCGTCAGCATTTGCCGTATGCGCCCGGCGTCGGCGACCATCACCTCCACGGTCGGATCAATCTCAAGGGATAGGCAGATGGTTTTCTTCTGTGCTTGCGCGCGCACCGCTTGCAGGGCCAATTCACAGACCTGGCGCACAGTGAAGGGTGTGTGTTGGAGTTTGAGCTGTCCGGCGCCGATTTTTGCCAGGTCTACCAGATCGTTGATCAGGCTGAGGAGATTGTAACCGCTTTCCTGGATGCTGCGCAACTGTGCTCTTTGCCGCTCGGACAACGGCCCGTAAATCTCCTGGTACAAATTATCGGCTAATGTCATCATAATGGTCAACGGCGTGCGCAGTTCGTGGCTCATGATGGCGAGGAATTCATCTTTGACGCGGAGCGCCTGGGTTAACTCGGCGTTGGTTCTCAGCAGCGCGGCAGTGTGTTCTTCGACCTGGCGGGCCAGGGTACTGCGCTCGTTCAGCAGTTTATTTTTAAGGCGGTTAGCCTCGGTGTTATCCTCCAACACGGTTAAGATGACCTCTTGATCGCCCAGAGGGATCAGCGTGGACGTCACACTGGCCTCGTAGCCGGCGCCATCCACGCGGTTGAGTTTTGTCTCGTAGCGGTGTGTGTAGCCTTCGTCCTGTAACTGAGCCAGTAGCTGCTTGCGATCCGCCGGATTTGCGTACCAATTCCAAACATTGATTTGCGCAACCTCGGTATCTGCGAAGCCCTGTAGTTGACGCAGGCCTGCATTATATTCCAACAAGCGCCCATCCTGGGTCGTAACGCAGAGACTGACCGGCGCGTTCTCAAATAGGGCGCGATAATGCTGTTCACTGGCACGCCCGGCGCGCGCGCGCCGATTTTGCCACGACCAGAGCCGCTCACAAAGTATGCCGCCAAGGAGGGTCAGTCCCAACCACAGGGCGCGCATAAACCAGGTGTAGGGGGGGATGTTTTGGAACAAGGCTTGTGTCCATGAGGTGGGTGGGGGGTAGATAGAGGCTGTGGGCAGATGCGCAGGGTTGGTGAAACGCCAGAGCGCGTCCGCGACCCAAAATCCCAGATTGAGCGCTCCTATGACCCCCGCCCCATAGAGAATTGACATCCACCGGTGTTGGGGAGCATGAGGCGTGGGGGGGCGGCGTGGGGTATTCGCTGTGCCTGTAGATTGGTTCATGCTGACTGCTTCATGAGATCCACTGTTAGCAAGGAATGAGAATATTTACCTCCATTCTAGCATAGGGTGTATGAAATACAAAAAAAACCGTCGCAGCGGGTGCAAATGCCACGACGGTTTTGGGGTATTCTTTAGCAATTCAATGGCGTTTAAGGCGCTTTGGTATCTGCCATAGCAGCGGGAGTCCCAGAATCAGGCATGTAGCGCCCAACCAGCCGATAGAATCCCCGGTGGTGGGCAGCAAGATGGGCTGAGCCGGCGCCGCAGGCAACGTGAGTGTGATGACCTGGCGGACGCCCGCGCGTTCCGGCAAGTTGAACGGCTGGCTCGCGGCCAGCAAGGGGCCGTTTTGCGCGGCGTCCACCCGCCAGCGGAATGGCCCCCGGCCAAACAGGGTGGGGGGGACGCTCCAGGTCTTGCGCCCGCCGGCAGTATCTATGGAGTCAAACGCACCTTGCCATCCTTCCACGGTCTGCCACCCGCCGTCTTCTGTTTGCCACTCCACTGCCGTCCATAGTTGATCCCATTCCAGGGCGGCGGCGGATTGCGCATTTAGGATGATGCTGCTGCTCTGCGATGCCAGCGCCGGTGTGATGGTGGGCGTCGGTGAGGGGATGGGCGAGGGGGTATAGGTGGGGAGGGGGCGGGTCGGCAGCGGCGGCGGCGCGGCCTGCGTCCAGAGGGGCGCCATTCCGAAGAGTAGAAGTCCCACGATGAACAAGGGTATTCCTAACTTTAGCCGGATTTTATTATGCATAACAATTTCCTCCTCCAAGTATGGCCGACAGCATAGGATAAGGTATCAGTTTATTCTACGCTCGGATTTTGTTGACTCGCTATTCATTGTAGCACAAACCTCCGGCTTATAACAGCGGCGGTTTGGGGGAGTTTTCCCGACTTCCCCGCTCCATTCCCTTTGAAATGTTTCGACAAGCCGGAGGGTTGTGCGATTGCTTTGCAGGGCAGGCTGGTAGGCCTGCCCTGCATTTTCTTACGGACGTTGTGGCAGATGATCGGATGTGGGCGCCGTGACCGGCGCGGTCAGCTCGACGCCGAGGTAGCGCCTGGCCCCGGTGACAGTCACCGGGCCGGTGATGTTGTTGTACGCTATGCCGCTGCGTTCGTGATTCTCTTCCACCCCGCCATACGTTGTGGCTTCATCCGCAGAATCTACCTGCGCCCATATCTGCGCGCCTATGGGCAGCGTCCAGGTGACGACGCTTTGATCCGGACGGAAGTAGGGGAAAGGCCCGCCGGTCGCGGCGGTCGTCAGGGTCAGCACTTCTCCCGGATCCAACGGGAAAGCATCCACCGTGACGCCCCAGACCAGGCCTTGCGAACCGCAGTGCCGCCAGGTCTGATTGACGGCGGTGGGTGGGGTGGTCGGGTTGATGTATACGTCTACCCAGAATTCATTCTCGATGTCGGCCTCGACGGGTTTTTCGCCCTGGTTGCGAATGACGACGACCACCTGATTGGTCGAAACGAGCAATTGCTCCACGACCAGGTCGGGGCCGGTGGCATAGTTGCGCATCACCAGCGGCAGGTAGATCAGGTGCAGCGGCGGCGGCGTCACGTTGATCGTCACCGCGACGACGGCTGAGTCAGCCTGCCCGTCGGTGGCATGGTAGGTGAAGCTATCCACGCCGACGTAGCCGGCGGTAGGCGTGTAAACGAAGCTGCCATCCACTGCCAGGGTGAGCGCGCCGTGCGTCACGTTGGTGTTGAGCGTGGCCGTGAGGCCCGTGTTATCCGCATCGGTATCATTGGCGAGCACGCCCGGCATGGCGACGTGCAGGGGGGTATCCCGCCGGGTGGTGTAGACATCGGCGGCGGCGATGGGGGCGTCATTGGCCGCGGTGACGGTGATCGTGACGGTGGCGATATTGGATATATCCGAACCGTCGCTGACATGGTAGGTGAAGGTATCCACACCGAAGAAGTCGAGCGTCGGCGTGTAGACGAAGCCGCCATCCGCCGCCAGCA
>Ga0116144_10002654_pt1 | contig 18969 bp, 17 predicted proteins | sample AD_UKC035_MetaG_FD_89746 | JGI IMG/M metagenome (GOLD analysis project Ga0116144, IMG submission 89746) | Active sludge microbial communities of municipal wastewater-treating anaerobic digesters from USA - AD_UKC035_MetaG | ecosystem: Engineered > Bioreactor > Anaerobic > Digestate | place: USA...
CATTTTTAAAGCCATTACTTCGAAAATAATGCTTTAATATACTGAATACCAGTCTTTTATCCAAATTTTTAGACGATTAATTTACTGATTTGTAGTCAGTTATATTTTTTGTCGTGTACTAAACAGAAAAATGACAATTATTTTTTCAAAATCATTTGACATTTTTTTACGGATATGCTATTTTAACAACGTTTTTGTTTGAAAAATTAGCGAATGCTAAAAATATTATTGTCATCAACAGCACAAATTGAAAAATGTACTATAATTGCACAAAAAACAATTTTATTCAACTTCTATAGGTGTTTCTAACATAGGATATTAACCCTGATTTTTTTTAAGCGTAATAATTAATAAGCTTGTAATGAAATCACGACATGAAATGAAGAAACAGGCGAATGATAATTCTGCCGCTTCGGATGACATGAAAAAAACGCGAAAGTTAAAGCCCCTTAAAAAAGAAAAGAACATTAAACGCGTATTATTCGACGAGATTGATGAAATGGAAGAAATGGACCCGGATTACACGTTTGACGATGACTTTGATAATTACGATGAGGACATCGAAGATGAATAGTGAGTAATACTTTCCGAACTAAGGGAAACACAAGCCCTCTTTTAATCATAGCAACGAAAGTTTTACGTTTTCTGTTGACACCCATAAAAAAAATGCATATTTTTATGGCCTAACAATTTATTATGGCCTCATTGAGATTTCGTTTCATCATCCTATTTGCTTTTGGCGTATTTTTTATGTTATCACCAATGGCAAGGTCCAATGGTGTGCCGACCAATTCCAATCCGGATACCATAAAACAGCTGTTGGATGCAAAAGAGGACGAGAAGGCCGTTGAACTTTTACTCAAGAACTCAGAGAGCAATATTCGCATTAACATTAAGAAAGCCAGTGAGTATGCCCGGAGGGCTGTTGATATTGCTTTAAAAAACCGGAACTATGCACAGGTTGCACAAGGGCGTCTCCTGCTTGCCAAAGCCTATTCCCTGGCCGGTAATTACAAGCATGCCATCGAGTTGGTCGATTCGACAAACAAATATTTCAAATCACAACACGATAGCCTAGGCATAGCAAGTGCTTACCACCTACTGGGGCAAATCTATACAAGGATTGGAGAATTTAAGAAAGCTATGGATAATGTTCAGGAGGCCATGGCCTTATACAACTTGCTGAAGAATCAGGAAAAAATCGCTGAAATGTATAAGGAGACAGGTAATATCTACTTCTATTTCGGCGAAAGTGCCATAGCGTTGGATTTTTATCAAAAAAGCCTTTTGTTATCACAGCAATTAAAAGATAAGGAGGGCATCGCCAAGACCTCAAACAATATGGGGCGTTTGTATTCCGAACTTGGCGATTATAAGCTGGCACTGGAATACCTTAACAAATCGCTTTCATACAAAGGAAACGAGGAGGATGAAGTCAGCCATGCCAATACTTTACTCAACATTGGTACGGTTTACCAAAAAATGGGCGATTACCAACAATCGCTGAAATATTTTGAACAGTCAAAGAAACTATACCTATCCGTTGGGTATTCCGAAGGGATTGCCAACTCCCTTTTCAACTTGGGGAAAACTTACTTCCAATTGAAGCGGTTTAATCAAGCTCTTGCAATGTACGAGGAAGCAAGGGCTATTGCCAAAAGAACCGATTCAAATCGGATATTGCTGCTCATTAGCAAAGAGATGGCAGAGACCTTTTCGACCTTAGGAGATTATAGACGTTCATACCAATTCTTTAAAGAATATGATGAATTGCGTGAAATAGTTCATCGGGAGGATAAAGGAAAACTTCTACTGGAGTTTGAAGCGCGTTATCAAATTGATGCGAAGCAAAAGGAGATAGAACTGTTATCGAAGGAAAAGGAGTTAAGTGTAAGTGAAAAGAAAAAGGTAAAAATACTTTTTGCATTTGCAGCCATATTGGTTCTTTTTCTCATGAGCCTGATCTACTTTGTTTACAGTCGCTTTAGGTTTAAAAGCAAGATTAACCGGGAGCTGGTGAAAGAGATAAATCATAGGAAAAAGGTTGAAGCAACATTACAGGAGTATCAGGACGATCTTGAAGTGCTTGTTGTAGAAAGAACCAGGGAGTTAAATGCAGCAAAAGAAAAGGCAGAGGAATCGGATAAGCTAAAAACGGCTTTTCTTGCCAACATGTCGCATGAGATTAGAACTCCAATGAATGCCATTGTGGGCTTTTCCTACCTGTTAACCGACCCCGAACTTACCGATGACTTAAAATTCGACTATGTAAAGATAATTAAAAGCAATGGCGAGGTGCTCATGAACCTCATTAACGACATTCTTGATATTTCCATGATTGAATCGGGTCAGCTAAAAACTAAGCGAAAACCCTGTGCTGTAACAAACCTGCTTGATGAGCTGAAACCCTTTTACGACAAGGAAAAGGAAAGATATAAGAAACAGCACCTGGAAATAATTCAAGATTACGAGAAAGGGATGGAAAACCTCATTATCAATACTGATAAGATTAGATTCCGACAGGTAATGACAAATCTGCTATCCAATGCCATAAAATTTACGGATAAGGGGTCTATTGCGTATGGTTATAGGGTGGCCGATTCGGAAAAAGTGATGTTTTTTGTCAGGGATACAGGCAAAGGTATTCCTACCGATAAACATCACGTAATATTTGATCGCTTTAGTAAATTTGGCGATGTAAACGAAACCAAGCTTTACTCTGGAACAGGACTTGGTTTAGCCATTTGTCATGAACTGGTTAACCTACTGGGTGGGAAAATATGGCTCGACTCATGCCCGGGCCGAGGATCAACCTTCTATTTTACGTTTCCGTATGATTTATCGAACGACGAATCGTTGTTCTTGAAGCAGAAAGGAATATCGTTTGATATCGAAAAGTTTAAAGGGAAAACAATCCTTATAGCAGAGGATGTTCTTAGCAACTACCAACTGCTGTGTGCATTTTTGGACAAATTGAATATTAACATCATATGGGCTCAAAACGGGCTCGAAGCCGTTAACATTTATAAATCGAACAGAAATATTGACCTGATTCTTATGGATGTGCAAATGCCCATGATGGATGGAATAAAAGCCCTGGAAAAGATTAGGAAGCTGGATTCTAATGTTCCGATAATAATCATTACCGCATTCTATTTAGCCGACGAAATGGAGAGAAGCTACTCGGCCGGATGCTCCGACTACATTGTGAAACCCATGAGGAAAGAGGATTTGCTGAATATAATATACCGTTACTTCGATTGAATGGTATTCATCAGGTGCATTACCCTTTTTGCGGCCTTATCAGCGATTTATCCTTAACGTAAACCTGTCTTTCGAATGCCTGATCGAGCGAAATAAATGTTTCGGTATTTAAAACCCCCGGAATGTTCTGGATGGTGTTCACCAATACTTCCATCAGGTGTTCGTTATTTTTACAGTAAATTTTTATCAGCAGGGCATAGGCACCCGTTATAAAATGGCATTCTACCACCTCTTGCATGTTTTTTAATGCCTCCACAACGCCTTCATACTGATTGGCTGACGAAAATTGCACCCCAACGAATGCGCATACGTCGTAGCCCAATGCTTTGGGTTTGATGATCATCCCCGACCCTTCGATTATTCCTGCTTCCTCCATCTTTTTAACCCTTTGATGGATGGCAGCACCTGAAATTCCACACTCGCGTGCAATCTCAAGAAAAGGCATTCTGGCGTTCTTAACTAAGTACGCCAAAATCTTCTGATCAATAGCATCAACTTGAAATTTATCCGCCATATTGTTACAAATTCATATTTTTAGGACAATAAAAGTAATAAAATGAAATGTAAAAAAACCCTTTTTTAAAGGAAACATTGTTTTTTATGGGAATAAACGCTTTAAAAGAGGAGTTTCAGAGAAAGTTCTATACGAAAAGGATATTTAAAAAGTGTGCAGGGCTGAGTAAAGACAAGGGGATTGAACCCGACAATCCCCTTGTCTTTATTTTGCAGTTTAATAATTACCATCGGGATACATTTCCTTCCACCACCCTTCCTCGCCTTTCAAATACTTGGCAAACCATGCCAAAATGGTATTAGTCCATTTAACCCTTTGTCCATACTTAAGAATATGGTGGTCGGCACCTTCAATCTGAATAAGATCAACGGGTTTTCCCAACAGCTTAAGAGCTGTGTACATTTGGATACTCTCGCCCACAGGCACGTTGGTATCATCGGAGCCGTGGAGTAGAAGGAGAGGAGTGGAGATTTTATCGGCACTGAAAAGCGGGCTCTGATTCACGTATAGATTGCGGTTGTTCCATGGGAAACTGTTGGCGCTGGCTGCTGCACTGTATGAATATCCCCAGTAGCCCTCGCCCCAGTAGCTGGCAATGGAGCTGATTCCGGCATGCGAAATGGCAGCAGCAAATATATGGGTTTGGGTTAGAAGGTACATGGTCATAAAACCACCATACGATGCCCCAATACACCCAATCTTACGCTCATTGACAAACGGGTGTTGCACTACGAATTGTTTGGTTCCCTCAATAATTTCATCAGCGGTAACTTTCCCCCATGCATTGACATGAGCAGCCGAAAAATCCTGACCGAATCCAACGGTTCCGCTGGGCTGCAGAACCAGTACAACAAAGCCATTGGCAGCATAGAGCTGTTTGGGATATCTGCCTCCGAAATCCCGCCCAACAGGCGTGGTTCCACCATAGTAGTAAACAATCATGGGATACTTTTTATCGGCAGAGAAATTGGGAGGTAAATAGTAGCGGGCAAGTACCTTTTGACCCCGGCTTGATGTAAACCACCACTCCTTAACATCGCCAAAAACAACTTGCGAATAGTTTTTGGTTTCAACATCTTCGATTAGGGTAGATTTTTTGGCTTTAAAATCGTAGCTGTAGGCTTTTGGCCATGATTTTACTCCCGACCCGTAGTAAACAGCCAATGGCTTACTGCGGGCAAAGTCGATTCCGTTTATCATCTCCTCGTTCAACGCTATGCTTGCGAAGGACTTTTTCTGAGGGTTAAACTCGTAAAGCGTATTCCTGTCTTCATCTGTGGTGGTGAAGTATATCCTGTTGGAAATAGGACACCAATACGCCCTATCGATGGATGGATTGAAATCACGGGTAATGGCTTCAACATTGCCTGTGGCAATATCGTAAATGTATGCCTGAGTATCGTAAATATTGGGGGTTTTACCCGGGCTAACGTTAACCCCAAGATCACCGAATGCCAAAGATGACCCTGTGGCTAAAAGTTTCGCCCCGTCGGGCGAGTAGGAAACGCTAACACTAAAGAGCTTGTCAGCCCAAAGTATATCTACTTTAAAGTTTGATAAATCCATGCGATACAAGCTTTGCCTGCTGTATGGGCGCTCCAGATAATCCTCTTGGGAAGTACTGAAAATAATGCTTTTCCCGTCGGGAGAAATGTCCTGAAGGCTTGTTGAACGATTCCCCCATGTAAGCCGCTGGTGGATTCCCGAAGCGATGTGGCCAATGTAAAGGAAACTACGGCTACGCCAGAAAGGCTGTCGGTCTTCCGGTGATAAAATCCGCCTGAAATCATCTTTCTTCCCCTCGTCCTTTTCGAAAACCGAGTAAATCACAAACTCCTCATTGGGGCTCCAGGTATAGCTCGATATCTCGTTGATGCCCTTTAGGAACTCTGTTTCACTTCCTCTATCCAAATCCAGTACCCAAACATTACCCGACGAAAGGTATGAAAGTTTATTACCGGAGGGCATCCACTTCAGCTGCGATACTCCCGTTTGCCTGAACGATGCCATTACCCTTTTATCGCTGAGGCGGATTACACGACGGAGGTATGAGCTTTTTTCCGTTTTCGGATCGATTTCGGAGATTGTTATCAGCACCATGTCGCCTGCTGCCGAAATGCTTATTCCCGATAATTTAGGACCCTCGAGAAGATGGCTTAACGTTTTGGTCTCCATTGGGTTTAACGATACATAAATCCACTCGGGAAGGAAATCGCCTGTGGGCTTAAGGTATGCTTTTAATCGCGAGGGGGAGGTGAGCGTATCGGGGAGTAACACTTTTAGTATGAGTTTGTGCTTTCCGGGAATCACTGTAATATCCTTTGAAATAGCCGCTCCGTCGGCATTGGCAGAGTACCTGTCAGCTGTTTTCACTCCATCCCAGTATGCTTCGAACGCCGCAGTGGATTCAATGGCCAATTTTCCTTTCCAAAAACTTTCTGTTGCAATGTATGTGGCCAAAAAACCAACCCGATTGCCACCCTCTTGAAAGGAGTAATAAAGAGAGCTGTCGCTTCCGGATCTTTGAATAGTCCAGGCCGTTTTGGCATCGAGAAAAGGTGCCCCATCCTTTGGGGTAAGGCTCGTCAGGTCGATAATGGGCATTTTCAGCAGATCCGACGATTTGAATTTGTCGCCCTTGACATTTTCCTTCTGAGCAAAGGCGGGGTTTTCAACCCCAATACTTCCGGCCTTAAGCCATTCATTAATCAATATTTCCTGAGCAACCGCAAAAAGGTGAGACCCAAGAAATACAACAATAAGTACTGTTGCTTTTAAACGATTCATATTTAGCGTTTTTAGAGTGATTAGTTAGAATAATTAAAAATAAATGCATTACCATTACGGCGTTTCATAATGCACGTAGAATATACGCCAACCAATTGGACTACGCAGACTGAAAAAAGTCAAAAACCAAGGGCAAGGAAAATAAAATTTGCCGAAAAACCAAAAAAGTGCTACTTTAGCCGACTGAAAAAATGGCCCTATAGTTCAATGGATAGAACGAAGGTTTCCTAAACCTTAAATCCAGGTTCGATTCCTGGTGGGGCTACATGGGGTGATCTGTTCACCCCTTTTTTTATGGTTTGAAATACATGCGAAGAGCACCCGAGCCATCGTGATAGTAGTTTGGCTTATGGCCAAAATGAATAAAGCCGGTTTTATGGTATAGATTTATGGCGGGCGTATTATTCTCGTTCACCTCCAGTGTCAATTTCCGAAACTTTCCCTTGCTGACTAACACTTTAGAAATGTCAATCAACATATTGGCTGCTCCCATGCCCCTTGCAGCTGTATCTATGGCTATGGAATAAATCCTAAGGGTTTTGCTCCCTTTCCTTTTTAAAAGGATGATGTATCCAATGGGCTTTTTATTGAGGATGGCCGTGTAAAAAAAAGAGTTGGGGCTTTTTAGAAGATATTTTAATTGGCGCGGCAAAAAGGCATCCTTGCCAAACGAATCGTTTTCAATGGCTATGATGTATGGTAAATCGGACTGTTTAGCCCTGCGTATGGCAACTCCTTTTTTTCCCAAGAATTAATGGTGTTTATTCTCCAATTTTCTAACGAAGTCGTTGATAATCCTATAGTAAAGCTCATCGCCTAGGATGGCATCTTCCACGCCGTAGTCAATGCTGGGGTTGTCGTTTATCTCAATAACCACGCCCTTTTCGCCTATCATTTTTAGGTCAACTCCATACAGCCCTTTGCCGATTAGCGATGTGGCCTTAATGGCATTTTTCAGTATGGCCTTGGGCACCTTGTACATGGGGACGGCTTCGGCCATGCCACAACGGCTTTTTCCCGAGTTTTGGTGATAGTAAATCTGCCAGTGCCCTTTGGCCATAAAGTACTTACAGGCATATAAGGGTTCACCATTCAACACGCCTATTCGCCAATCGAAATCGGTTGGCAGATACTCCTGGGCAAGCACAATGGCCGATCGGCCAAAAAAGTCGTTTAAGGTTTGCGAATATTCCGTTTCATTCTCTACCTTTTTCACACCGTTTGAGAACGAGCCATCCGGAATTTTGAGAATAAAAGGTGCTCCGAGGCTATCGGCTACTTGAGCGAAAGAGTAAGGATTTGACTTAAAAATTAGCTTCGACTTGGGAGCAGGAATACCTTCCCTAACCAGGAGTTCGTTGAGATAAACTTTATTTGTGCATCGGATTATTGAGAGCGGATCGTCAATAACAACCATATCGGCTTGCTTTGCCTTTAGGGCAACCTGATAGGTAATGTGGTTCAGGGCAGTGGTTTGCCTAATGAAGAGCGCATCGAATTCCATCAGGCGAAGCAGATCATCCTCGGTAATCAGCTCGGCGTTGATGTTCATCTTTTTGGAAAGGTCCACAAATTTGGCCAAAGCTTTTCGGTTGCTGGGCGGAAAGGGTTCATTGGGATTGTGAAAGATGGCCAAATCGTAACGGGGCGTTTTTTTTAGGCGGGGATTGCGCCATACCTTTCGGTTGAACCTGTCCAGTGCTTCGGCAAAATGGGTTTGCTGATCATCGTTCAGTTCAGAGATTTTTAATGGCTTAATGCTTTCGATTTGATTGCGTGATTTGTTGTTGAGGGTAACGCGAAGGATTGGATAGGGATAATTGTCAAAGATAAACCTTGCCACGCGTTCCAAACCCTGCTCAACACATGAACCAAAATATACATCAAGGTTCCAGAATTCGCTGGTGATACCCTTTTTTTCAATCCAACTGTGGCAAAGCTTGTGGAGGCTGCTATCCATACGTATCCCCGTATCGGTTTCCAGCTTATTCAGTACCTCGGCATTGGGAATCACCCTGTGTCCTCGCGCAGTTGCCAGTAATGAGCAGTAGTACCCTTCGGAATTGTAGGTAATTTCACTGCAAAGATTGATGACCAACTTTGGGTCTTCAAATGACTCCTGACGGAGGTAGTCAGAAGCGGATATTACACTCTCCGAAGGATAGTAGGGTTTCCACAACGAAATATCATCGAGCAGAATGAGTACTTTTTGCATAATGCCTTATGGTAAATTTATTAAGTAATAGATATACAGCAGGTTTTGTTTTGCTTTTTATTGTAACCCTATTTTGCAAAGGTTATCACAAAATCGGTATGAAATTCTTAATAGGTAAAAAATTTTTTAACCAAACAGGGTTGTTAAGTTGAAGAATATCAGCACAATATTTTATTGTTGAAAAAATGTTCAAATAAATAGCTGCTTTTCTCTGTTTGGCGGCGGTTGTACCGCCGTTGGATTATTTTTCTAGGCTAAGCCTAGTAAGATATGCATGACTGAGGCTATAGCCTTAGCCGAACGGGGTGGGAAGGGAAAAGGAGAAAGGGGGAAGTGAAACGAGGTGCGGGGTTTTAAGTTCGACGTTCGGGGTTCGACGTTCGGGGTTCGAGGTTCAAGGTTCGAAGTTCAAGGTTCGGGGTTCGAGGTTCGAAGTTCAAGGTTCGGGGTTCGAAGTTCAAGGTTCGGGGTTCGATGTTCGAGGTTTTTCGTTCGAAGTTCAGCGTTCAGCGTTTAAGGTTGTATGCATATATACGAATTAGCGAATCTGCGAATTTGCGGTTAAATTCGTGAAGCGTGAGTCGGGAAACGTGAAACGGGGTGTTAGACCCCCCAACCCCCAAAGGGGGAGTTAGTTTTTGGCGGTTGGCTATCGAAACGCTTCCATGTACCTTCGCCACGATGGAAGGTTTCTTGGGGTGTTAGCACTTTCCATAGTCCGCAGGACATGGAAACGTGCGGAGAAGAGGCCGGAGCCTCAGCCAAACGGGTAGCATATCATCGATTTTCAGCCTATGCTGTGAAGTATTTTATGGTACTGCCCACAATATCGGAAAGCAGATTATCGGCCAAGCGGCTGGCACCCAGCCTTAGCCATTGGTTATTCAACCATTTTTCGCCCAATGTTTCTTGAACTATTTTGTAGTACAGAACCGCATCGGCAGGGGTAACCATGCCTCCGGCGGGTTTTATGCCCACCATGCGGCCCGTGGTACGGTGGTACTCCTTAATGGCCTCGCACATAACATAAACCGCTTCGGGGGTAGCCGAAATATCCATCTTGCCCGTTGAGGTTTTAATAAAATCGGCACCGGCCTTCATGGCCAAAAACGATGCCCGACGCACCAGGCTCAACGAGGGAAGTGCACCGGTTTCTAAAATAACTTTCACATGAGCATCACCGGCAACCTCTTTAATCTGCTGCAATTCGGAAAAAACGGTGAAATAGTCGCCTGAGAGAAAGGCTCCCAGCGAGATGACCACGTCCAGCTCGTCGGCACCCATTTCGAGACACATCTCGCACTCGGAGAGTTTAATGCCGATGAAGGTTTGTGATGAGGGAAATCCCGCCGCAACAGAGGCAATTTTCACTTCATTGGCTGTGAGCGATTGCCTCACAGAGGCAACAAGCGACGGGTAAACGCAGATAGCAGCAACGTTTGGCAACCCCGGAAATTTCTCTGAAAAATCGCTAACGCGCTGTGCAAAAAGTTTTCCCCGCTCAATGCTGTCGGTGGAGTTAAGCGTTGTCAGATCGATAAGGCTGAAACATGTTGTCAGCAATGCTTTGTTGGATACACCGCTGTTGAGTTGCCCTTTAATTTTTTCAACCGTTTTGGCAACGGCATTTTCATCCACAGCAAGATTGTATTTGTTTTCTAAATCCATATAGCAGAATAGTTTTTTACAAATTTAGCAACCGGATACAAAAGAGACAACCCAAAAATAGGTTTTTAACAACTCGCATTGTCATCCTGCACAAACACTATGGAATAAAATCCTGAATTCAGTTGCCCACGTTTGGCTGTCAGAGGGATAGCATATCGAAGAGAAAAATCGAAAAATCGTAAGGGGCAATTCAAACTTTACATTTGTTGATGCACTCCAATATTTTGGATAGATTTTGCTCACGAAGAAAGTAGTAGGTGTTTTTTCCTTCCCTTTTGGAGGCAAGTACACCCTTGTCTTTTAGTATTCCCAAGTGGTGCGACGTTGTGGATTGTTCAATTTTCAACTTTTCATGAATCTCTGTGACCGACATACGCTTGCCATCTTCCAGATGACTCAGAATGGCAATACGCATGGGATGAGCAATGGCTTTAAGCATATTGGCTGCCCTTTCCAGGTGTTCAATCTTAAGATCATTTAATTTAGGCATAGCGAAAACAAATTTAAATGCCACAAATATAGAAACATTTGTTGATTCACAAGGGTTGGGTTAAAATACTTCATATTTGCTTGTTGCTAAAAATGAAGGGGAAAGAAATTTTTAAGAAAAAAGTAGTTAATTTGTCATCGTTTTAATCCAACGGAATTGACAACCCTTGATGCGATAAAATACCCTGTAAGGAGGGAACTGGAAGAATTTGAGGCCTATTTTCAAAAGGCATTGAAGTCAAAAGTCCCCCTGCTGGGCATAATTACAAACTACATATACCGAAGGAAAGGGAAACAGCTACGTCCGCTTTTAGTTTTCCTCACAGCCGGAATGACCGGGAACATTAACCCATCTACTTATATTGCCGCAGGCATGATTGAATTGCTGCATACAGCCACTCTTATTCATGATGATGTGGTGGACGAAGCCTACGAGCGGAGAGGATCATATTCAATCAATGCGCTTTGGCGATCGAAGGTTGCCGTGCTGGTGGGCGATTTTCTGCTTTCTAAGGGGTTGCTTCTGGCCATTGAATCGGGGGAATACGAGCTGCTTCGTAATATGAGCGAGGCGGTAAGGGAGATGAGCGAAGGCGAGTTGATTCAGATTGAACGCTCCAGGAGGATTGATACGGATGAGCCCACTTATTTCGATATCATCAGAAAAAAAACGGCGGCGCTAATATCATCCTGTACAGTGAATGGAGCTATTTCGGCGGGCGCACCGGCTGAGGACATATCGAGGGTAAAAGAAATTGGGCTTAACTTGGGAATGTCCTTTCAAATTAAAGACGACCTGTTCGATTACCAGCCAAAGGGTATTCTGGGGAAACCCATAGGGAACGATGTGAAAGAAAAGAAGCTTACCCTGCCATTGATTCATGCCTTGGATCAAACCAATGGCACTACACGCCATCATATCCTGAAGCAGGTGAGGAGAAGCCGCAATGATGCTGATGCGCTGAGGGAGGTTGTTGATTTTGTGCATGCATCGGGGGGGATTGAGTATGCCCACAAGAAGATGTTGGAATACAAGGAGAACGCCATTGAAACCCTTAAGTCATTCCCTGATAACGAGTACAAAAAATCGTTACTACAATTGGCCGATTATATAGTTGAACGTAATCATTGATTTATAATACTTTTAACATATGGGCATAATTGATTTAGCTATCCTTGCGGTTCTCGTTTTTGCAGGGGTTGGTGGGTTAAGAAAGGGATTGATCAGACAAGTTGCTGCACTGGCAGGATTGCTGTTTGGAATTTGGGGGGCAATCCATTTCTCCGAATTTACAGCCAATTTTCTAACCCAAAAGTTTGCATTAACCACCCAATACCTTTCATTGATAGCGTTTGCCGTAACCTTTTTGGTCATTCTGGTGGGCATTCATTTCCTGGGAATACTTGTGGAGGGTGTTTTCAAAATGGCAGCGCTGGGAATGGTGAATAAAATCTTTGGGGCATTCGTTTCGATTATCAAAACGGTGCTGATACTCAGCGTTATCTTTTTACTAATCGGAAAAATAAACCATAACCTACGCATTCTCCCCGATGATTTTGGTGAAAAATCACTGCTATATAAACCGATTGAAAAATTGGCTCCCCGACTTTTCCCCTATTTGCATTTCGATGAAATTAAAGAAAGTATCGGGAAAGCGGTGAAATCAGAACCGTAAACCCATTTTGTTATGCATTTTGAGTTGTTGTAATTGAGTTTTTTCCCTCATATTTCTTTGGCTAATCATTATCTTTGCCGAAATTTTTTTGAATATGAACTTTTTTGAAGAACTTCGCTGGAGGGGCATGATCCACGATATCATGCCGGGAACGGAAGAGCTGTTGAGCAAAGAGATGACAACGGCTTACGTGGGAATCGATCCCACCGCATCATCAATCCATATCGGTCATTTGGTTTCGATGATGATGCTGAAGCATTTTCAGCGATGCGGACATCGCCCCGTTGTACTGGTTGGCGGAGCCACGGGAATGATTGGCGACCCTTCGGGCAAATCGCAGGAGCGTAACCTGCTCGATGAGCCAACCCTTAGGCACAATCAGGAGTGCATTAAAAAACAGCTGGCCCGTTTTCTCGATTTCAGTACCGATAAGCCCAATGCTGCCTTGATGGTAAATAACTACGACTGGATGAAAGAATACTCTTTTCTGGGTTTTATACGGGACATTGGCAAGCACATCACCGTGAACTATATGATGGGCAAAGATTCGGTAAAGAAAAGGCTTAGCGGCGATGCCGGTTCGGGTCTATCGTTCACCGAGTTTTCGTATCAGCTGGTGCAGGGAACAGATTTTCTTCACCTTTACCAAACATTGAATTGCAAACTGCAGATGGGCGGTTCGGACCAGTGGGGTAATATCGTTACGGGAACTGAGCTAATACGCAGAAAATTGGGGGGTGAGGCATATGCTCTGACTTGCCCGCTAATGACAAAATCGGATGGGGGGAAGTTTGGGAAAACCGAGGAGGGAAACGTTTGGCTTGATCCAAATCTGACTTCGCCATACAAGTTCTACCAGTTCTGGATTAATGCCTCCGACGAGGATGCCGAGAAATACATCAAAATTTTCACTACTCTCGACAGGGACACCATCGAAAATCTGATAAAAGAACATAAAGAGGCGCCCCATTTACGAAAGCTTCAAAAAGTTTTGGCACGCGAAGTAACCATAATGGTTCACTCCGAGGCTGATTACCGTACGGCAGTGGATGCTTCCGAAATCCTGTTTGGAAATTCCACTTCTGAAACCTTGCGCAGAATAGACGAAAATACCTTTCTTTCCGTTTTTGAAGGTGTGCCATTGTTTGATATAGAGGTCGAAATTCTGGTGAAAGGGGTACCCTTTTCTGAATTGGCCACCGAAAATTGCGGGATTTTTCCCTCAAAAGGCGATTTGCGAAGGACAATACAAGGGGGAGGAGTAAGCGTTAATAAGGAAAAAGTAAGTAATGCCGAAATGCTTATTGATTCTTCGTACCTGATTAACGGAAAGTATATCATCGTGCAAAAAGGCAAAAAGAATTATAGTTTGATTAGAGTTAAGCAATAAAAATCTGAATAGTATGAAAAAAACAGTTGCCGACTTCAACCTTAACGGGACAAAGCTGGTTATGATGGTTTGGAACAGAAAGCGATTTTTTCTTCTTGTGGGTATCATCGCTTTTATATCCTCTTTAGCGGTTTCTTTTCTTATACATCCCAAATTCCAGTCAACGGCAGTTCTGCTTCCGGCAATATCCACCCAGCCTTCCAAGGATATAGTGGTACCCAATCGGGTAAAGGGCTTTATCATGTTTGGTGAAGACGAGGAGGTGGAGCATTTACTACAGGTGCTATCCTCTGAAACCCTTATGAGAACCATAGTGGAAAAGCACAACCTGTTCGTTCACTACAGTATTGAACGCGATAGTAAACATGCCTGGAGTAAGGTGGCAACAGTCTATTCAAAGAATATCTCATTCAGTCCAACCAAGTTTAGAAGCGTTAAAATTCAGGTATTGGATACCGATCCCGAGTATGCCGCTTTACTTGCCAACTCCATTGTTGAAATTGCCGACAGCCTTATGCGCAAGACAAAGCAGGATATGGCCCTGCGTGCGCTACCCCTATTTGAGGAGCAATACCAGTTCGCTTTATCTGAAATTAAACGGGTTGAAGACAGCCTTTCGGCCGTAATGAAAAGGGGAGTTTTAGATTTACCCTACCAGGCAAAGGAGCTGACCAGTGCATACGCTGCTGCGCTCACTTCAGGCAATAGTGCATCGGCGCAGAGGATTAAAAAGGAGATGGAAAATTTAGGCGTAAGCGGTGGGGCGTTTACCCGCTATTTACAGGAAATGTTGCACGTATCGCAACAGATGAAGGACGTTAAGGAGGCACTATTCATTATGCGAATAGAGGCTGCCGGCGAAATTCCATCCCAATTCGTAATCGATAGGGCCGTACCAGCCGACAAGAAGGCAAAGCCTAAAAGGATGACAATAGCCCTAATCTCAACCCTCTCAGCACTGTTTTTTACATTCTTTCTGCTCATCCTGATTGACTTTTTTAAAACGATGATTGAACCGGATAAAGGTGAGGAATAGGCGCGAAATTATTTTCATTGCTATCAGCAGTCTGCTATTCATTGCAGCCAACACTTACTATGTGTACAAGGAGAGTTGGCTTCTTAGCGTTATACCCTTTGTTTTTTTGATTGGTCTTTGGTTACTTTTTTCGCCTCAAAAACTTTTCTTTACACTGGTATTCCTTGCCCCTTTATCAATAGCCCTAAGGCGAATTGTTCCGGGGTTGGATTTCGATTTCTGGTTTCCCACTGAGCCCATTCTGGTTTTGCTACTCGGCCTGCTAATAATCAGGTCGCTGCAGGAGCGATTTTTTGCCAAAGAATTGCTTACCCATCCTGTTTTTATTTCCATACTTTTCTTTTTAGGATGGTTAATTATCGCAATTATTCCCAGTGAATTGCCTGTGGTATCCATTAAATATTTTTTAGTTCGTTTTTGGTTCATTGGTATCTTCTTCTACCTGTCTTATATTCTGTTCATGCGCAATAAAAAGAACATAAAAAAGTACCTCTGGGCATACATTACAGGGATGTTTATTGTTGCGGTTTTTTCATTGATAAAGCATGCATCGAGAGGTTTGCTCAACCATTATGCTGCCCATCAGGCCTGTGCGCCTTTTTTTATCGATCATACATCCTACGGTGCGGCATTGGCATTTGTCATACCGGTTACTGTGGCTCTTGCATTCAGCAGCCAATCGAGAGCAGTAAAATTTATTAGCTGGTTTTTATCCTTTTTCTTTCTTGTTGCGTTGGTTTTTTCTTACTCAAGGGCTGCTTGGGTAAGTTTGGTTTTTGGTGCCGTTATATGGCTTTTTATTCTATTGAAAATAAAATTCCGAACGATTCTCATTGCCGTATCAATGGTTATCGGCCTCTATTTCCTTTTAAGCCAAGAAATTCTATGGCGGTTACAGCGCAACACAACCGATTCAAGCGGTGATTTTGCCGAACACATTCAGTCTATCATTAACGTTAAAACCGATGCCTCCAATCTGGAGAGGCTAAACAGGTGGGATGCCGCCATGAGCATGTTTGAGGAGCGCCCTGTTTTTGGCTGGGGGCCTGGAACCTATCAGTTTCTTTATGCACCATTTCAAAAGAGCTACAATAAAACAGTGATTAGCACCAACTTTGGGACACTGGGCAATGCCCATAGCGAATACCTTGGGTTGATGTCCGAGGCAGGTTTTTTGGCCATGCTGGGGTATGTTTTCATCCTGTTGTTTGCTCTCTACAGAGGTATAGTTTTAATTGGAAAGGTTACGGATAAGGAGTGTAAAAACTTTCTTGTGGCCTGTATCATTGGTTTGTTAACCTATGTTTTTCATGGTTTCCTGAATAACTTTTTGGATGCTGATAAGATTGCTGCCCTTTTCTGGGGCTATATTGCCGTGATAGTTGCTTTGGATGTTCGCTACTCAGGAAAAATAGTTGTTGGCACAGCTGGTGAAGCCCATAGATTCCGGTTAAGAGAACTCAAAGCCCAGCATTGAAATATCGTCGAATATTCCAAACCCTTCAAACTGCTCTTTATCCTTACGGGCCTTAAAAATATCCTGAACATTTTTGCTTATGGAGTCGTTATTGGACAGGTTTTGTTCAATAATCTTGGTGCTGAGCTCAACCTTGTTGTTGTTTATGTACTCCACAAGGCCATCTGTATAGCACAGGAGTTTTGATTTTTCGGAGATGCGTATTGACCCCACTGAGATGAATGGAATTTCTTCAACCATGCCCAAACCGACACAGCCTTCGTTGAGCAGCGAGATATGATTGCTTGCCATACTGTATAGCACCGGAGGGTTATGCCCCGCATTGACATACTCAAGTTGCCTTCGGATTCTATTGTAACGGCCAATGAAAATGGTGATAAAACGTTCACCCTTGGCCGTACTCATAATCCTTTCGTTCAGCTTCTCTACAAGTCCGATTAGTGTAATGTCGTGAGTGAAAAGAGCCCTCAGGTTAGCTTGAAAATTCGACATCAACAGGGCGGCAGCCATCCCTTTCCCCGAAACATCGGCTATACAAAATCCAACTTCGTCTTTCCCAAGTTCGATGACATCGTAAAAATCGCCACCCACCTCGGAGTGGGGGTGGTAGAATGCGTGAATTTTAACCTCCTTGGTTTGCGGAATGGAGTCGTTATCGGGTACCAGCAAATTCTGCATTTGCGATGCCAGCTCCAACTCCTTCTTCATTGCCTCCTGTTCGAGGGTTTTATGGAAAAGCCTAAGATTTTCTATGGCCACAAATATTATAATGGAAAGGGTTTGCACGAAGTTCAAGTGCTTAATAGTAGCACTAACCCCTTTGGCTTCCTCTTTGGTATCGGCTATTAGCACATAGGCAAGGGGGGCATTATTTTGAACAACGGGTATCACTGCATCGAATGCCTGAAGCGCTTGTTCATGGGATGAGCTGATAAAAGCAATGTCGGTAATGGAACATAAATCGCGCTCTACATCAATTTGATTGGTTAAATCGGCAGAACAGTTGGTGGCTAAGATAAGTTCCCATGTTTTTTCGAATTTGTAAAAGGCTACCCTATCAATTTCCAAATCGTTGTTCAGAATAATGCGAAACCTCTCCAGCAGGTCTTCAGTTTTCATATCGCTGCTAATGGCCTGTGCCATACTTAACAGCGCATTAAGTTTAAATGTACTTAATTTAAGCCTCTTGGATGAAACGCCGAATGACATGTTGAAAAGTGGCTAAAATATTTGGGAATAAGATACAAAAAAACAATCAACCCTACCCTTTTTTTCAGAGAAAAGAGTGAAAAATGAAAAAAAATTAAAAATGCAACCGTTATTTTACCCTTTCGGAGTATTCACGCGTTCTGGTGTCAACAGATATTACCTCACCGATATTGATAAAAAGCGGCACGCTGATAGTGGCACCGGTTTCCAATGTTGCGGGTTTTAGAGCGGTTGAAGAGGCAGTGTCGCCACGTAAACCCGGTTCGGTATAGGTAACCTCAAGTTCAACAAATGGGGGCAATTCACATGTAAGAATAGTTTCTTTTTCTGCATGTATCATCATTTCAACGCGCTGGCCCTCCTTCATCAGATCGCTGTTATCGACCAGTTCTTTAGCCAATGAGGTTTGCTCGTAGGTTTCCTGATGCATGAAATGGAAACCGAGGTCGTCCTCATACAGGTACTGGTAGGGGTGCCTTTCTATTCTCACCGTGTTAATTTTTACCCCCGCGGAGAAGGTGTTCTCAATCACTTTCCCGTTTTCAAGGTTTTTGAGCTTGGTGCGAACAAAAGCTCCGCCTTTTCCGGGTTTGACATGTTGAAATTGGACAATGGTGTAAAGTTTGTCGTTAAATTCGATGCACAAACCATTCCTAAAATCAGCAGTTGTAGCCATATATAAATTTTTTATTCACGGGGCAAAAATAGCAATTCATTGGTTTTTTGTTGAATTTTAAGCGGGCATTTTTACAAATATATGCTAATGATGCTTTAACCCCTTATAAACTGTGGCGAAAACCGCCAGTTGCTACTTTTTTGAAGGTTCAAATGCATGGAGTAGCCCCTTGTACTCGATTAAATCGCAGTAAACTGCACCAACGAAGAGGTTGAATCGGATACGGATGGGGATAAAATTTTTATCTTTTGAAAACCAAACAACCATATCATCGGGGTTTTTAAATACCCGACCGGTGATAACAATGGGTATAAATTTCATACACTCAACTTTCCCCAGTTTTGTTTTAACCGTTTCGTAACCCATAAAGCGAACCCTGAGGGTGTACTGCTCGTCGTCGAAATAGGTTTCTACTACCAGCGTATCGCCCACGGTTAACGTGTTCGACAGTAAATGGTTCCTAAGGTAGTAGAATGCTGAGAGGATATCGTGGCTATTTTTAGGAACAACTACCTCGCCGGTGGATGTGCTCTGCACAATGGAAGAATCAGCCCGCGACCAGTGATCG
>Ga0116144_10002658_pt1 | contig 18955 bp, 20 predicted proteins | sample AD_UKC035_MetaG_FD_89746 | JGI IMG/M metagenome (GOLD analysis project Ga0116144, IMG submission 89746) | Active sludge microbial communities of municipal wastewater-treating anaerobic digesters from USA - AD_UKC035_MetaG | ecosystem: Engineered > Bioreactor > Anaerobic > Digestate | place: USA...
CGCTTCCCCTTCAAGATCATAATGGATGTATATTTTATAAAAAATATGTGGTTGCAAGAAAATGTTTAAGGAATGGATGTGTTAATCCGGAATGTCGGCTACAATAATGTCTGGAGCGTTTTTTTTTTAATGCGATGAGAGTCCTGCTCAATTCGTTATTTCATTAATCACCAGTGTTGCGGTAATCCTCTCGCGGCGGGCTAAAGGTGTCGACAACCACCGACCTTTCCAATGCCAATGCCGAATGAACCGCTCCCGATGGAGCAGAATAGCTGTCGCCCGGCCCCAGATCGCAGTTTTTCCCATCCACGCTCAACCGAATCCTTCCCGAGACCACATATCCCGCCTGGTCCTGGTGGTGAGAATGGCCGGGGATCTCGACTCCCTTCTCCAGATCAAAACGGCAGATCATCAGTTTTTCATCGCTGACCAGTGTTCTGCGGGTCAGGCCGGGAAGCATCTCCACGACCTCTGCCCGGTCATAGAAAAAGAACATCTACTTGGCCTTTACCGCCTGGGTCAGATATGCCTTCACATTATCCGCTTCAGTTGGCTCGCCCAGTATGAACTTGTCCACCATATCCTTGGCCAGCTCATCGGGAAACTGCACCGGAGGATGCTTCATGGTGTAGGCGGATATGGCCAGGAGCGGGCCTCCTATCTTTCTGTCCTTGGCCAGCTTGCAGATCCTTATGGCGTCTATGGCACTCCCGCCGCTGTTGGGAGAGTCCTCCACCGAAAGTCGCAGCTCCAGGTTTATGGGCACGTCTCCGAAGATCCTGCCCTCCATCCTCAAAAAGCAGACCTTGTTGTCCCTCTGCCAGGGCACATAATCCGATGGCCCGATGTGGATGTTATCATCGCCCAGGGGCACATCCAGAATGGACTGCACCGCTTCCGTCTTGGAGATCTTCTTGGACTTGAGACGCTCCCGGTTGAGCATATTGAGAAAGTCGGTATTGCCGCCGATGTTGAGCTGGTAGGTCCTATCCATGATGCAAGCCCTGTCCTTGAAGAGCTGGGTTAAGGCACGATGGACTATGGTGGCACCAATCTGAGACTTGATGTCATCGCCCACAATTGGAACTCCTGCCTCCTGGAATTTGGCTGCCCACTGGGGATTGGAGGCTATGAAAACAGGCATGCAATTTACAAAGCCAACTCCAGCGTCCAGTGCCGCCTGGGCATAAAACCGGGTGGCCTCCTCCGAGCCCACGGGCATATAATTAACCAGCACATCTGCCTCGGAGGATATGAGCTCTTCTCTCACATCGCATGGCTGCTCGTCGGCTATGACGAATCTCTTCTCAGCCGGATAACTCCTCATATGGGGGGCGACCCCGTCCAGGACCGGTCCCATCTTTACCGATACGTTCTTGCGAGGAACATCAGGATAAAACACCTTGGTGCAATTTGGAGGGGCAAATATGGCTTGGGCTATGTCCTTTCCCACCTTTCGCTTGTCTATGTCGAAGGCCGCCACCACATCGATATCACTGGCTCTGTAACCGCAGATATCATAATGCATAAGCCCTATGCAATCCTTTTCATCCGCTTTTTTGTAATATTCTATCCCCTGAATCAGGGAACTGGCGCAGTTTCCCAAGCCCGCGATTGCCAACCTTATCTTTTTCAAACTCTTTTCCCCTCCTGGGTCAAATGAAGCTCGGAGACCTGAGTTCGGAGTCGGAGCTTCGTATAAATGCAGGACATATATAACATTATAGGCCCGGCTGAGACCAGCATTGCTCACCTTAGCTTTAACTTTATTCCCCTAGAATAGGTGCCAGAATTCTGTCCAGCACCCTGTCTAGCTCCTCTGTCAGCCTGGCTTTTCCTGCTTCGCTGCTTTCATATTCTATTCTCTCGGCTCGGGGTATATCGGTCAGATAGCTTGAGCCCTGCGGATAGATCAGAACCGTCTCTTTCCCCAGTGTATGAGCCATGCCCAGGCCGTACATAACCTGGGGATCGGCTCCGGTAAGGTCGGCCATTATCACCGCAGCATAGTTGATGCTTAGCCACATCTCCCTCACTGCCGCCCTTCCGCTGCGGATGTCCGGTGCATCCTCCCAAGCCAGATTTCGGGTGGAAAGTGCAGAACGGATGGCCTCTTCTATTACCGTCTCCCCTCTTTTCTCTGGCCGCAGCAGGAGCAAGGTCCTGGTCATAACCGGATCTGATGCCGGGCCGAAAATTGGCCGGTGACGCATGAGGCTGAGCTTCTCCTCCAGCCTCAGATACTCCGAGTCGACATGCTTTGCGGCAATGCCCTCCAGAGCAGTCCGGCGATCGGCGGTGCTCTGATCCATCAATACGGCAGGAAACTGGATTATGAAAGGATCATCGAATCCGAACTCCCACTTGGCACTTTGAGCTGCCTGCTGGACATTTAGAGCCATATCAGGCCGGCTGAAATAGCTGGCTGTGCGGTTTTCCAGCCGAAACTGGCCCAGGATGGTGAGGCTCTCCCGGTCCAGAATGGCCACCATGCTGGAAGGAAGCTGGCTCCTGGCAATTCCCCTCTGCAGATGCCTCTCCTCGGTCATGGAATCGACCATGGTCATGAATTCATCTAACAGGCCATCCACTCTGGCAGATAGCTCTGCCTCCATATCGCCGCTTTTCATCCGGTCCTTATCGTTGAGCATAAAACTTCATCCTCGTAATCGATTACCTATTACCGCTTAAAACTCGGAGCATGTTCTGATATCTGTTTTTGCAGCAGGCAAAATGGCCTTGCACATCCGGAGGGCATGCTTGCCCGTTCCGTAATAGTTTCTGACCAGCTCTCTATCCCTGTAGCCTGCTTTATGATAAAGCTTTATGGCCTCCGGCCTCTCCACTGCCGCCTCCAGCCGGACAGTCTCTGCACCCAGTCTCTGCAGCTTCTCCTCCAAAGAGGAGATGAGACTGCTTCCTATGCCCATCCTGCGGTATTGGGGATGAACATCCAGGGTATAAACCGCGCCCGCCTTTCCGCTGGCATAACCCATGATGAAACCAAGCACCTTCTTCTCCGGCTGGCAGGCGACTAAGCAGACAGCGTATTCGATGAGATAGGCAAACATCCGTGGGGGGAAGGCTGCCTCCTCAGGAAAGCAGAGGCTCTCGATCTGAACGATCTGGGCTAGGTCTCCGCTCTCCGCTCTCCGGATGTTCATTTCCTAAGGGTGCTGTTCCTGAACCTGCTTTATGACTTCGCCATAAGCCCCAAATACCTCAGGAATGTCTATAGTGCCTATCACATCCACCACCCCAACTGCAGCAACCGCTTGCCCCTCCACCACTATCGGTGCGACAGAGACTGGAATGCCTTTATAGGCTCCGCTCTCCGGCGTGGTGCGAATGCTCTTTCCTTCGCTTATAACCGCCTCCAGCACCGGTCCGCTGTAGCTATCATCAAGAACCATTCCTCTCTCCACCCTCACTCCTGGAAAGCCTCTGCTGCGCATAGTCACAGGGAGCTTGAGGATCTCATGAAAGGTCAGGGCCAGCGGTGCCAGGTCACCGGACCTGGAGTCCTCTGATATCACAATTCTGGGCATGATTGAGATATTGGGCTGCGATATCAAATAAATCCTGCCCTACCCGATAGTTCTACCGTCCCTTTCTCTTGAGCAGCCGGGCCTGGAAGCCGTGGTACTTGGCAAAGCCCTCTGCGTCCTTCTGGCTCAGCGTCCCAGAGTCAAATGATACCATATCCTGGTCGTAAAGCGCATCGGGGGATTGGCGGCCCACAGGCACGGCAGCGCCGCAGTACAGCTTCAATCTCACCGAGCCGTTGACCCTCTTCTGAGACTGGTTCAGGAAAGCCATGAGATCGTCATAGAGTGGATCCTCCACCAGGCCCTGATAGGCCAGCTCCGACCAGGCCTCGTCCACCATGACCTTAAAGCGCAGCTCGGCTCGGGAGAGAACCAGATGCTCCAGATCTTTGTGGGCTGTGATCAGGATAGTAGCGGCAGGATGCTCATAGTTCTCTCGAGCCTTGAGCCCCAGGACTCGGTCCTCGATCATATCCGTCCGGCCAACTCCATGCGCTCCACCTATGCGGTTGAGCCGCTCTATCAGCTCCAGCCCACCCATGGGCACTCCATCCAGGGAGACGGGCACACCTGCGGCAAAGCCGATCTCCACCACCTCTGGCTTCCTGCCGGCATCGGGTCTCTCCGTCCAGCCGTAGATCTCCTCAGGAGGCTCAAAGTAGGGGTCCTCCAGTTTGCCTCCTTCCATGGATCGGGACCATATGTTCTCGTCTATTGACCAGGGTTTCTCTTTGGTCACAGGAACATCTATTCCATGCTCTCGAGCATAATCAATCTCCCATTCTCGGGCCAGGTCCAGCTCTCGCATGGGAGCAATCACCCGGCAGTCCGTAGCCCGGAAGATGGCCTCGAAGCGGAGCTGATCGTTGCCGCGACCGGTGCAGCCGTGGGCAAGGTTCTTTATTCCCATCTCTCGAGCGATCTCTGCTGCTTTTTTGGCTATTAGCGGCCTGGCGATGGCCGTTCCCAGGACGTAGCCCTCATAAGAGCCATTGGCCTTGATCAGAGGGAAGATATAGTCATTGACGAACTCCTCTCTGGCATCTATGGTGATATGCTCATCCGCCAGAAGCTCAGCCCTCTTGTTTCCCCGTTCGACGTCCGACTGCGGCTGGCCAACATCCACCAATACCGTGACTATCCTGTCGAATCCATAGCGCTCTCTTAAGAGCGGTATGCAAACTGATGTATCCAGGCCACCGGAGTAGGCCAGTACAACTTCATTCAATTCAGCTTCACCGCTGGCGTAAAGGAGAGATGATCGATTTAACCTTATCTCTTCATGCAGCGATAACTCTATAACTGCCGGGAAAAAAGAAAGCATATAATGACCAAGCTTCTAGAGACGGCTGCCTTGGGCGTGGACTTTGATCCCGATCATCGAGCATTGCAGGCCAGTGGGGCTCTGGCCAGGATGATCCAGCCGGTCCTAAATATCATGAACCAGAGGCTGGCGGAGGAGAAGCCTGCCTTGATCCGGACCGACGATATGGTTGTCAGCACCTGGCTTCCGCCCATACCCAGCGGCCCCTTCAGGAGGCTGCTTGTCAATGAGGCCAGGGCGGCGATAGGCCGTCCGGTTCCCTCCACACTCTCCATGGAGGTCACGAGAAGCTGCGGGGCCAGATGTGAGCACTGCCTGATGCGGGAGGGTGAGGGCGAGCTGAGCTATGAGGAGATGACTCGGGTCATAGACCAGGCGCTGGACTTGGGAAGCTGCATCATTACCTTTACCGAGGGAGATCCTCTCCTTAGAGAGGATATATTCGATCTGATCAAGCATATTGATCCGGAGAAAGCGGTGGCAAATCTCTTCACCCCTGGCCTGGAGCTTACCGCGGAAAAGGCGATCAAGCTCAAAGAGGCGGGCCTCTACAATCTGATCATCGGCGTTTACAGCACCAATCCCGAGGAGCATGATCAGATCAGAAGCGTTGTTGGGGCCCATGCTAGGGCTCTGGAGGCCATACGCACGGCTCTCGATGCTGGTCTGATGGTCACCATGTCCTGCCATATCAAGTCGGGGCAGGTGGACAGAATTTTAGAGCTTTACAGGCTGGCTGACGAGCTGGGGGTACAGGAGCTGTCCATATGGGAGGGCATGCCCAGAACACCCGGGGAGAAGCTGACTCTAATAGAGAAAGAGAAGATCTTGGATATCTATCGCAAGATCAACTCTGCACCGAGTGGACCCAGGATCTTCGCCAATACCTACTTCGAGGGCCAGATGCTCGGCTGCATGGCCGGCAGAAGGTGGATGCATGTGGCTGTGGACGGGAGCATCCGGGGCTGTCCTTACCTGAAAAATAGCTATGCTAGTATCAAAGATGTCTCACTAAAGGATGCCTGGAGAGCCCTGCGCCATAGCCAGGATTTCGAGGGTTCGGTCTCTCACTGCCCGGCTCAGGAGATCTTTGGCTAAAGTCATAATCTCAATTTATAGGGCCGAATCAAAGGCAGCTTCAACTGCAATTGGATCTGCAAAATTATTTATGTTTATCAAATGATATTCTAATAAGCAGAAGCATCAATGGAGGGAATGAGTGATATGTCTGAAGAAGAAAAGCCCATTGTAAAACCGTCACAGCCGCAGTTCATACCCAAGCTCAAAGGCAAGAAGGTCATGATTCGCCTCCTCTCAGGAGGGCAGCCGGTTGTGGGGACGGTTGAATCATTCAATTCATATGAGATCCAACTCCAGACGACTAAAGGCGAGCTTTTGGTCTTCAAGCATGCCATTGCCACCATAGAGGCGGTTGAAGAGCCACGCGGATATAAGCCTGGAAGTTAGAATAATCATACATTTTATATTTTTTACCCGGCTACATTTTTCCAGTTTTGGCTTTTGACTTCGAGAGGTGGCTTTGCCAAGGCCAGCCGGGCATCAGCAGATCAAAATCCTTCCATCAGGTTTAATGAAGGGAAAGCAATATATTATAGAATGGGAATGCAGGCTCAACTTAATGAGCAGATAATCTTTAAAATAAGTGTGATAGAGGGGAGTATAGTGATAGGATTTACGAAAGCGATGCCTGCCTTTCTGGCGGCAGCTATTCTGGCAGCACTGCTTGTGATCGGAGCAGGCCAGATGGAAAAGAATACTGCAGATGCAGCTACATTAAATCAGGATCTTTCTTTGCTTGGGGATAGACCCCAGCCCATGGACCGCCCGGCAGAGGCAGCCATGAGAGAGCTCTTTGAGAAGGGAATTGGCAGTCCCTGGGCGGGAGGCGAGCCATTCTCATCCAGCGACGGCATAGGCGGGGATGATTCTAAGATCAAGACCTGCCCCGTTTTCAGCTATCAGTTCATAGGAATGCTGAATGTAACCACGGGATTGATAATTGCATCGGATGCCGGCAGCAGCATGCGGCTGATTCCGGGCATGGGAGCTTACCCCGTTTATGGGTACTTTGAAGAAGGCAAGATGACGGGGATCTTCATCGACTTCAACTCTACACTAGTGGGCTGAAGATCCGACCTTCTGGCTCTGGACTCGCGGCGCATTATGGAGTGGGCAAAGTCGATTGCCGTATCCATTTTTTGGGTCTGTTTTTTCAGAGGTTTCCCCAAGCCATTTATAACCGATTAAAAAAGCATCTCGCTCTCTATGTGAGGATTATCTCCATAGGGATGAGCTTTCAATGAATAGCCAGATATTGATGTCTCTCCCTATGGCATTTCTATGCTCTTTAACTCTCTCTTCTAATCCTCTCCACACCGCTTCCCCTGGCAAGATACAGCTCATCCAGGTTCTCGAATATGCCGTGCTCCACCAGGCCCGGAATCCGGCTCATCCTTGCCCCAAGCTCCACGGGCTCCTCAATCCGCCCATAGTCCACATCCAGGACAAAATTGCCGTTATCGGTGATAACCGGCCCGTCCTTCATCTTTCCCAGCCGAAGCACCGGCTTTCCTCCCAGCTCCTGGAGCTGCCGCTCAACCGGCCTTAGGGCAAAGGGCAGTACCTCCACAGGAACCGGGTGGCTCAGATGCTTTGCATACTTGCTCTCGTCAGCCACAACCACAAACTGCTGCGCCGAGCAGGCCACCACCTTCTCCCTGGTGTGGGCTGCCCCGCCGCCCTTGATGACATAGAGCCTGTGATCCACCTGGTCCGCCCCGTCTATGGCCAGATCCAGAACCGGATGCTGGTTTAGAGTGGTGAGCCGGATGCCGCATTCTATGGCCAGGCTCTCTGCCTGAAAGGAGGTGGGAACGCCCAGAAATTCCAGCCCCTCCTCTCTTGTTCTCTCTCCCAGCCGCTTGATAGTCCAGGCCACAGTGGAGCCGGTTCCCAGGCCCACGACCATGCCGCTTTCGACCAGATCCGCTGCCGCCTCTCCCGCTGCCTTTTTGGCGCTCTGATTGGCTGATGCGTCCTTCATGATATCCTCTAGCTGAATCAGGGCAATATCTCGCTCTTGACCGTGGCGAATACCGGCCCTCTCAGGTCCATCTTGTGCTTGTAGCTGGTGATGAATCTCTCCAAAGCAGGTGAAATCTTGATGTTGATATCCCCCGGCGCTCTCACTATCCGGACCCGGGTCTCAGATTCCCTACCGGCCATGGCTGCTGCCTCAACCTCATGGGCAGCCAGGGCGGCAAAGGCATCAATGTACCTGATTCCGGTGGAGACTCCCTCGGCAAAGGCCTCCTCCCAGCGGGTGGTTCTGGGTATGCCCATGATGTTCTGCTTGTAGACCACTATCTCATTCTGAGCCGCCGGGCCGCAGAGCTTGGTGTTCTCCTCCGGCTCGACCACAGAAACCCGGACCTTTCGGCCATAGAGCTCCCCCTCCCAGGCAACAAAGGCGCAGGGCGAGGGCGCGTCTCCATGCTCGGCGCATACAGCAACCACTGCCTCGGCTATATCCTGGCCGGCTGGAGTGGCTGGCGTCTTTTCGACGCCAATCATCTGGGCCATCTCCCGGGCGGAAAGAGACCACTCCGTCTGGAACTGGGGATAGGATAGAGCCCGCAGATCCTGGGAGTTATGCAAAATCATGGCCAGCCTCTCCACTCCCAAACCCAGGTTCATCACCGGATAGGGTATGTCGTACTGGGAAAGAGCCGTCGGTGAGTAGATGCCGAAGGTGGCCACCTCCACCCATCCGCTGCTGTACTTGGTGGCCGAGCCCACCAGGCCGGGATGATAGGCAAAGACCTCTATCTGGGTTCCCGGAGTGTAGTACTTGCTCCTCTTGTCGTCCGGCCGGAACTGGAACTTCTCGAAACCGAACTGGCTGAGAAGCCCGTCCGCCACCGCCTTGCCGTCCTCCACGCTCACATCCTCGTCCATGATCACACAGCTGGCCGAGTAGTAGCTCATCAGCCTTGCCGCATCCTCCGCCTGCTCCCGGCGGAAGCAGCGGTCCACGGAGAAGAGCTTGACCGGCAGGCGGCTGCGATGGTGAAGATGGGAGAGGGAGATAAACCAACCCGAGGTCATATGGCTCCTCAGGGTCCGGGACGTGGCCTCAGCCTTCAGCTCTCGAAATTCAGGAAAGACCTTTTCCAAGACGGTGGAGATGAGGGCATCGTGAGCGCCTAAAGCGGCAGCGATCTCACCCACCAGATCGTCTCCCTCCACCTTGCCCTTCTTGTAGCCGTGCAGTATCTGGCGCAGGGCCTCCACCTCATCGCCGGAGAGCTGGCGGCCCAACAGAGAATTGACCTGGGAGACCCTATCCTCAGACATGCCTATGTCCGGTCGGGGCAGCCCGGCCAGGTAAAAGCAGCGATCCAATACTGCCAGGGCCTCCGATCCGAACTGGCGGTAGACATCGGATGCCTCCACAATCACCGGATTCATGGCCTCGGAGAAGCCTAACCTGACGTAGGCCTCCCTCAGCTTCTGGATGGTGTCGAATATGGGATGGACCGATCCGAATGAATAGCTGTTCCTGGGATACCTCTGGTTCAATGAGGGACGACCGAGGTACTCCCTCCCCTGCTGCCAGGCTTTATCAAAATCCTCCTTGGCAGCCTCCTTAATCAAGCTGGGATCAAACTTCATGCGTCTTTCTCCGGAGACAGTGATCTGTTTAATTGGTTTATTATTTTATTGATCAGACTGTTTATAATTGAAATTATTTGGGCCGATCTATCTCCCCGGCGGCATGGCTTGCTCGCAAGAGCTTCTGCACCTCGGCCAGCTCCAGGGCATTGGTCAGATCGCCCCTGGTCCTCTCCAGCATGCTCCTGGCCAGATCGCTCTTGCGCCGCAAGCCCCGGGTGACTGCATCAGGATAATCGAAGAGCATGAGAAGGCTGTGGATCTCCTCCATCATCTCCAGGAATCTCTCTCCCTCTTCCGCCCGGCCGGTCCGGATGAGGTCCAGAATATGGCGGCGTAGCTCGCCGCAGAGATCTCCCAGGCCGCAGAGGTAGTTGATGCCCTCAACCCCCACCTCTTCCGGCTTGAGAATCATATGGTCTGCAATGATGGAATAGACATTTCTGGCCTCTGCATACTCCTGCTCTGCCGCATCTACGAATCCGGCATAGCGAATGTCCTGGTGCTCCGTGAGAGCCTCTCGAATACCATCCAGGTCCTCCCCTGCCTCTTGCATCAGCCTCAAGGCCGATTCCAGATTGCCCCGATGCACAGAGCGGATGGATGAGGAGCAGAGACGGATCACCTCTCGGGACCGGCGAAAGGCCTCCTCTCTGGCCCTATCTTTGTCTTCCATCTCTTCCAGCATGGCTTTGGAGATGCTCTCCAGAACGCTCGCCATAATCCTCAAATGCCCATCAACTTCTTCAGGCGCACCACCGATCTCTGCCCCTCCTCCAGGGAGCGGGCCTCGGTGACTATGCGCCCCTCATAATCCCGCAGGGCCTGCACAACCTTCTTCCAGGGAACGGTCCCATTTCCCACCGGCAGATGCTCGTCCCTCTCCCCATGGTTGTCATGGACATGGAGGTGGATCATTTTTCCTCTATATTTTAGAAAATCCTCTACGTTTCCATTGGTGTTGGCATGGCCCACATCGAAGATGAAGCCAAGGTTCTCCCGATCCACGGTCTCTATTATGCCCATGACCTCCTCCGGCCTGCGGCCCAGTATGGCCGGCATATTGACCATATTCTCGACAGCCACTCTCATGTCCAGCTCGGCGGCATAATCAGATACCTGCTGGATTCCCAGAATGCTCTGGGACCAGGCGGCATCGGGCATCTGCATACCCAGGGGAGAGAAGTGACCGGGATGCAGCACCGCCAGGCGAGAGAACTCGCTGGCCAGGTCCAGACAGCTCTTCATCTGCCGCACAGTCTCCTCCCAAATGGGCTGGTTGACCGAGGCCAGATTGAGGTCGGAATAGGGCAGATGAATGGTGATGACCAGGTCGGTGGTCTCCACGATCTCCCTTGCCTGGACCATGCTCTCCGCCGTCAGCCTCTGCCGTCCCTCATTGACTATCTCCCAGCCGCTGTAGCCCAGATCCTTTAGTTGGTAAGCCCAGTCGAAGGGCCGGTCCACCAGCTTGCTGGAGGAGAAGCTAAACATTCCCTCTCTCCTCATTCTCCTGACCCATCCTTCTCTGACTGCAATCCTCTATCGATCCATTCAGTTCGGCCAGATCCATCTCTAAAATGGGAAGGCCGTTCTCTGTTCTGGGGGCCAGCCAGTCTATCACCCTCTCCCCACCGGTGATTCTGATGTGCAGAGAGCCTAAAGGCTCTTCTTCTGCCGGGAAGCTGACAATGCCCATCAAAGCGGCCTGCTTGTTCAGCCTGAAGCTGGTGGTATCATCCACAAGACCCCGCAGCATCTCCGATCTGGCGGCATCCAGAATCTTCTGCCGGCGCAGGAGTTCATGCATCACCCGAAGAGACTCCGGGCCGTCATAGGCCTCTATCCTGTCGGTGCGAATGTCCATGACCAGGCCGGGGAAGATGTTCTCTATGGCCGATACCACCCGATCCACCCGCTCGGTGGGCCGCACCGATGAGCTTACAAAAATCTCTATCGTTGCCATCGCTCCTAGATGTGGCTGGTCTTGTACCTCAGGATGGCTGCAATTCCGCCGAAGGCCTTGAAGAGCTGGGCCCCCTCCTCGAATTCGGTGGATATGATCTTGACCGCAGCACTGCTTTTATCCGCCAGCTTGGAGAGGTTGGATACTATGTCCTCCTCTTCAGCCACGGCCAGAGCGCTGCCGCATTTAAGGCAGCTTCCGGGAGGCTCAGAGGCGCTGGTGCGGGTTTGCTCCTGGGAGAAGTCGCAGGAGCGGTTGGTGCATTCGATTTTAGCCCTGGTCTTTCGCAGGTCCTCAGAGAGCAATAGGACCTCCACCGCTCCCAGCTCCAGGTTACGTCTGACCTCTGCCTCACCATAGGCAGCCAGCCCCTTGTCCGATACCAGTTCTTTCATGAAGCGGCGCATGACCACCTTGTCCTGGGTCACCTCCAGGTCCAGGAGCTTATCCTGAGAAGCGTCCACCAGCTCGTAAAGGCCTGATTCGTCGGTGTAAGAGACATCCACAGCTCCCAGGACCTTGCGCTGCAGCTCGTGATGCAAAAACCCCCCATCCATGAACTCCTCCTTGGTGGGGGAGGGGCCTCCAATTAATATTCCCTCCAGGTCCTTGGGATCAATAGCCAGGAAGGCCTCAGTAGCCGATTCTCCCACTCTCTTGTAGAAGTCATGAATGGCTATCAATCGGAGCTGCTGGAAGCGGTGGCTGGACTGGCCCCCCTTCCTCTGCTTGCCGGGAACCGTGGAGGTCAGGGTTTTGAGAGGCTCGACATATTTCCCTCTAAGAACGCCTATAGCCGCCTCTCTTCTGTCGATGACTATGAGGCCGAAGGTCTTTTTGTCCGCCAGCATCTCCTCTAAAGGCGCCAAAAGAAACTGGGAATCACAATGATAGCGATAGGTGACAATGGGATCAGGAGGCTCCAGTGCCACGCTGTACATCTCGGTTTTATTGGCTCCGGCATCCACTGCGCCTATAAAAAGGACCACGCCATTGGGCGGAGGCCTGGGTATGAGCTTGAGCCGGGACATAGCCGACTCCAGAGAGCCCTGCACAGAAAGCCTGGTAACGCGGGACTTGATGTTTGCCGCCTGCCCATACTCCTCCCGTAGCTGGCTGGTGACATCGGAGATCTGCTTATCGGGAGGAATATAGAGGGAGATCAGCTCTGTGCCCCGACCGGTCTTTCCTCTCAGGCCGTCGAGAAGACGCTTAAATTCATATTTTTCCTGTGCAGTGAACTCCATTTTCAATATTCTCCAAAAACCACTTCCAGCCAAGGTATAAAAGGCTTCTTCAAGGTTGATATTTTAAATCAGGCATAGAATTTGGTGAATCAGATCTATTCAAAAACTATATAAAGATATAAGTTATCTTATAACTCATGGATCAGCTAGTTGTTCTCCAGGAAATCTATGCCTCCTTTTCCAAGGGCACTGCTTCTCTTAGAGAGATAGATATCAATGCAATCGAAGGATGCTGCAGTGATCTGGTGGCTGGATTGCTGGAGGACAGCCTCAATGGACGGATTGAGGAGGAGATCTGTCGCGAACTTTCAGATAAGCTAACCGATGTTTATGAACTGAAGCGCCTGGGAGATATCTGCCGTCGGGCAGGTCTTCCCCGCCTGGCAGCAGACACATACAAAAAGGCCATATCGATCTGCGTTGACCCGGTCTTGAGTCCGATTTTAAAGAACAATCTGGGTCAGGCTTATGCCGATCAGGGGAATATGAATCTGGCCTTGTCCTGTTACAGGGAGGCGGCAGATATTTTCACCAGGGAGGGGGACAGGATCAGCCTGGCCCATGTCCTGGGAAACCTGGGATCAGCTTATCGAAAGGTGGGGGACTTTAGCCGGGCCATAGAGAGTGCTAATAGCAGCCTGAAGATATTTGAGGAAGATGAGGACCGGCTCGGGATTGCCCAGATGACCGGCAGCATAGGCCGAATCTATGCCGATATGGGTGAGAGAGAGCTTGCGGCAAGGTACTTGGAGAGAAGCCTGGCCGACTTCCAGAGGCTGGGAGACAAGAGGGGAGCCGCCTGGATTCTCAGCCGCCTGGGGGGGATAGCCAGAGGGAGCGGAGATCTGAATCGGGCCCTCGGCTATCTGCACTCCAGCATCTCCATATGGGAGGAGATGGGGGAGAGGGCTAACCTCGGTGCCGTCCTGGCCGAACTGGGAAGCACCCTCTTGCAGATGGGACAGCCTTCTGCTGCCCGGGATCCCCTGGAGAGGGCAGTCCTGCTCATTCCGGAGCACTCCCGGCTTAATTATCAGCGGGCTCTCTCCAGCCTGGCCAGGGTCTACAGCTCTCTGGCAAAGGAGAGCATTGTGGAGGCATTAAAGGTTGAGGGCTCTGATTTGCCAACAGTTGTGGAGAAGAGGAAGGAGGCAGCCCGCCTCTTTGCCAGTTCGGCAGATCGCTATCAAGAGCTTGCAGGTCCCCTTCCAAATGCCGAGATCAGATCCAAGGCTGCTTTAGCCCGGGGCCGATCCTATTTATCCCGAATCTATGAGCAGATGCCAGAACAGGAGGCAATGCTTCTGGCGGAAAAGGCCATGGCTGCTCTGGAAAGTGCAGCCTCTAGCAGCAATGAGGAGAAGAAGCCCGGCATTCTCGTATTGCAGAGGATCGCCTCAGGCTTGTGGCAGGCTCGCCGCACCGATCAGCTCGCCCATGATCCCCAGGAGATGAGATCTGCCCTTTCCTGCTCTGCCGAATATCTGATGCAGGCAGCCGGATCTCTATTTTCTGGGGGGGCAGCCAGCCATCTCCGCCGGGCATTGGAGAGCCTGAAATCAGCCATTGAGACTGAGATCCCGTCCACAGAGCAGGAGAAAAGGCATGAGGCTGCATTGTCTTTACGCCAGGCTGTCCGCCACTTTGTGATTCAAGAGAAGGAGAATGCAGATGCGATCTCCAGGATGATGGAAAGGGCAGCAGAGAGGCTCGAGGCACCGGATGATCTGGAGAAGCTGGAGGAAGATGGCGGCAGAGATAATTATGGGGGGCGGGAGGATGGCAGCGACAGCCTGGCCTGGAGCAGAGAAAGGGCAGCTCTTTTAGCCCTGGCAGAGGCCATGGCGATCTGCAATTTGATCTGTCTCCAGGAGGATTATGGAGCGCCTGGCAGCCAAGACTCGCCTGAGCCGGCGGACAGAGACAAGAGCGAGGCGGAGACTAATTTTTTAGACATCCCCGAAGAGGATGGACTTGTCCAGGAGAGGGAAGGAGAGTCTTTCTCCCCATCCGATCGGCTGGAAGTCTGGGGCAGAAGGGATGTAAAAGAGAATGAACTGGTTCTGGCCGACAAAAGTATGGAGGGTGCATCTTCCTTATCCTGGGCCAGGGTAGCGTCTCCAGAGTGGGCAAGATCGTGTAATGAGCCAGCCCAGGCCTTCCAAAACGGCAGCTGTCTGCTCTTGCCGCGAGATGAACCGCCTCTGGAAAATGCTCTTTTCCAGGCGGAGCCGTGCACAGAGGCATACGCCGGGACAAAGGAGAGATTGGAGAGGGATAAGCCCACAGATATGGAAGAGGGACCTGAGAGGGAGCTATTAAGGGAGACTTTTAGAGAGAGCCCCGGCGGCAGCTACAATGGGACGATACCTCGATATGAGGCACCTGATGAAGAGATAGAGGACATCGGCTTTCAATTCACCCCGGCCTTGGATGATTTGGAGATGGAGCCCTCGGCCCATCCGATCTCCCCCAGAATTATTGCCGCTCTGAGGGGTCTGAGCATTCTGGTGTTATTGCTTTTGCTGATAGAGGCGATGCTATATTTGATATAGCATTATATCCTCTAGAGCCGGCAGGCAGATGAAGAAGAAGCAATTGGAGATGATCCTGGAGAGGCTGGAGGGATTTGGCCGCCCCTCTTTCCAGAGGGAGCAGTATGCCACGCCGGCAACTGTTGCGGCGGAGATGCTCTTTTTGGCCGCCATGCATGATGACCTGGAAACTGTCTGCGATCTGGGATGCGGGACAGGGATCCTGGCCATAGGTGCGGCTCTGCTGGGGGCAAGAGCAGTGGGTGTGGAGATAGACCGGGAAGCTCTGGCTGCAGCGCGTCGAAATGCCGCTCTGGTTGGCGCTGATGTGGACTTCATCCAGGGAGATGTGAGCCGAATCAGCCTGCGGGGTATAGACACCGTGATCATGAATCCTCCCTTTGGAGCCCAGAAGGCCAGCGCCGGGGACAGGGCCTTTCTCAGCCGGGCCATAAAGACGGCCAGAACGGTCTACTCTCTGCATAACCGGGGAAGCGAGAGGTTCATCAGGGCATTTGTTCAGCCCTGCACAGTTCAGGAGGTTCATCGTCTGGCCTGTCCCCTTAAGAGAAGCTTTGAGTTTCACAGCAGGTCGGTCAAGACCATAGAGGTTGAGCTGTATAGAATATCATGTTAGCATAAACACGGGATCTATAGCTCCGGGCCCATGCCAGGCTTTAGATACTAGAAGCTACTGATGGGTCCTATTGCAGGAAATGGATCAAAAAACCAAATGAGATCAAGATTGCACTTATAGATTTGAATAGAGGAAATATTATGGACGGCAGCTTTGTGCTTCCCGGCGATGTAGTGGGATCCACGGAGGAGTTTGTCTCCGGGGACTATACCTACTCCCGAGGGGGAAAGATATTTGCATCAACCGCGGGTCTGGTCAATATCGACTCCAAGACCAGATCGGCCAGGGTCATACCCAAGAGCAATGCACCGGTGAGGCTCACCCAGGGGGATATAGTGGTGGGAGAGGTGATTGACCTCAAGGACAGCCTGGTCATCGTCTCACTGGCCTTCAAGAAGGGGCATGAGAATCGCCCGCTCTCTGATGAGGAGGCGACAATACACATATCCAATGTTAGAAGCTCTTATGTCAAGGATCTGCGTCACCTCTTCTCTCTGCGCGATATCCTCAAGGCCAAGATCATTGATGATCGGCAGATGAGGCTTTCCACGGGGGACGAGGACCTGGGAGTGATCAAGGCCTACTGCAATCGCTGCCTTACCGGTCTGGCCCGGAAGGACAGCAAGCTGGTCTGCCCCAACTGCGGCAGCACTGAGACCCGCAAGATGAGCTCTGCCTATGGGCTGGGAGTGGTCTGATGAATCTGAAGATCATCAAAAAGACGGACGACCAGGCCATCATCGAGTTCATGGGTGAGGGGCACACCATCCTCAACCTGCTGCGAACGGAGCTTTTGGCGGATGAGAGGGTGCTCATGGCCACATATGACACCAAGTTTCCCATCATGGACAATCCCGTCTTCCGACTGACCACCAAGGATGCAGATCCCATTGTGGTCTTGAGGGAGGCGGCAGCACGAATCATCGGCCAGTGCCAGGAGTTCTCGGAGAAATATGCCGAGGCTGTAAACTAGCCGGATAGAGAAGTAGGTGGATTTGATCTGCCGATCAGACCGTAGCCGGAAGGGCAGATTTAAATCTGCTATTATTTCTGTTTATTATGATTTTTTAGAAGATTTTAAATCTCTCCATCTGTTCCATGATTGCTGCATGGTCATAAGGAGCAGAAATGGTAACTTCTGTATCCGGAGGAAAATCATAGTGAAAGATCAAGAGCTGAAGATGGCCTTAAAAAAGGGTTACTCCCGGGTGGCCAGGAGCGGCAGTTCATGCTGCCAGTCCGATTGCTGCGGCTCAGCCAAGCCGCAGCAGATAAGCCGGAAGATAGGATACACCGATGAGCAGATGGAGGCGGTGCCGGAAGGCTCCAACCTGGGGCTCGGCTGCGGCAATCCCGTGGCCATGGCTGGCCTGAAAGAGGGTGAGACGGTGCTGGACCTGGGATCTGGGGCTGGCTTTGACTGCTTCTTGGCCTCCCTGGCAGTGGGTGAAAAAGGTAAGGTCATAGGTGTGGATATGACCGGGGAGATGCTGGAGAGGGCGGCAGCCAATGCCAGGAAGGGAGGATACTCCAATGTGGAGTTCCGTCGAGGGGAGATTGAGGTACTCCCGGTTGAGGACGGTTCTGTGGATGCCGTCATCTCCAACTGTGTCATCAACCTGGTTCCGGACAAGGATAAAGCCTTCCGGGAGGCCTTTCGGGCTCTCAAGCCCGGCGGCAGGCTGACGGTCTCGGACATCGTCCTTCGAAGGAGTCTGCCCGACTTCGTCAAACAGTCCATTCAGGCTCATGTGGGATGCCTGGCCGGAGCGGTATCCAAAGAGAGATACCTCCAGGCCATCAAGTCGGCTGGATTTGAGGATGTTTCAGTGATCGAGGAGTCTGATTTTCCTCTGGACTGTATGGCCAATGATCCCTCCGGCCAGGCTATTTTAGGGAGCCTTAAAGGCTCGCCAGCTGAGATGGAAAAAGTGCAGGGATCAATATCCAGCCTCAAGGTAAGGGGCAGGAAGCCTGGATCGCATTAATTAGATAGCTGATAACCGATCAGGGCAAGATATCAGGACCGATGAGATGATAGAGATAGACGGCTCCTATGGCGAAGGCGGCGGCCAGATCGTGCGCACTTCAGTTGCTCTGTCCGCCGTAACCGGAAAGAGCGTGCTTATTAAAAGAATCCGGCAGGGTCGGCCCAAGCCCGGCCTGGCAGCTCAGCATGCTCAGGCCATTAAAACATTGGGCCAGATATGCAATGCAGACATAAAAGGGGCCGAACCGGGCTCCTCTGAGGTTCTATTCTGCCCCCAGGAGATCCGGGGTATCAGCCGCCGGGTGGAGATAGGGACGGCGGGAAGCGTGACATTGCTGATGCAGTGCCTCCTGCCTGCTCTGCTGCATGCAGAGGGAAGAACTTCCCTGCATGTGCAGGGAGGAACGGATGTGCAGTGGTCTCCCACCGTGGACTACTTCCAGAACGTCTTTCTTCCCGCACTCTCTTTTTTCGGAGGGAGGGCAGAGCTGCAGCTCCTGAGGAGGGGCTACTACCCCCGGGGTCAGGGAGAGGTGCTTCTGGAGGTTGAGCCATCGCATCTCAAGCCCGCTCACATCCGCCATGAGCCTCTCGCTGCATCCCAGAATAGAGTCAAGGGCATATCCCACTGCTCCAACCTGCCCCAGCATGTGGCTGGCCGTCAGGCTGGCTCAGCCATCGAGCGCCTGCAGGAGGCGGGGTATGAGGCGCAGATAGCCCAGGAGACGAGCCGGCTCGCCTCTACCGGAAGCGGCATCAGCCTCTGGACGGCGGGAAAGGGAGCCAGCAGCCTGGGTGAGAAGGGCCTTCCGGCAGAGAAGGTGGGGCGAAGAGCGGCAGAGGAGCTAATAAGAGAGATGGCGTCGCTTGCAGCAGTGGACGCGCACCTGGCCGACCAGCTCATCCCTTATCTGGCCCTGGCCGGGGGGAGCTTCACTGTGCGGGAGATATCGCTGCACACTAAAACCAACATCTGGACCGCGGGGCATTTTATGGATGCAAAATTTGAGATCA
>Ga0116144_10002665_pt1 | contig 18928 bp, 33 predicted proteins | sample AD_UKC035_MetaG_FD_89746 | JGI IMG/M metagenome (GOLD analysis project Ga0116144, IMG submission 89746) | Active sludge microbial communities of municipal wastewater-treating anaerobic digesters from USA - AD_UKC035_MetaG | ecosystem: Engineered > Bioreactor > Anaerobic > Digestate | place: USA...
AACCTTAACACGAACGCAAGATGAAACCGACGCACGTAGTGTTCACCCGCAACTGGTGGAAGCACAACCGGGAATGGCCGGACGGAAGGGAGCCGGACGGATACGGAAACCCGCGCACCATCACAAAGGCGTGGAGCGAAGAACAAGCGCGGGAGATCTGTGCAAGGTGGAACGCAACGCACAAGGAAGGCAAGCTATCTCGCCGGGCTGAATACCGAGCCATCTAGCCCGCCACACCCCGCAAGGCTTGGCCCCGCTCAAAAGGCGGGGCTTGCCTTTGTTGGCACCGGTACTACCGTGGATCGGGTACTACCCGCTATCTTTGTGGAATGAGGCAACCGAAGTATCAGCTACGCATGGACGCGGACCTATTGCGTAGGTTGACCGAAGCGGGTACTACCCGCGTCCGCGAAGTGCTTGAACAGGCGTTCCCGGTACTACCCAAGGAAGGGACGGGTACTACCCGACCACGTAGCGCACCCCAGCTGGTACTACCGGAAGACGGCGCGGGTACTACCCGCAAGGTCGGTACTACCGACACGGGTACTACCGGGGAGGGTTCCACGGCGAGCGGTACTACCGGGCCGGTACTACCCGTTGTGGTCAAGCCCGTGCCACCCTGGCGAGCGAAGTTGGAGGAACAGCGCGACAAATTGGCGAAGGCCAAGGCCGAAAAGGACGCGGCAAGGTCAGCGGCAGAGCGGGCTGGAAAGTTGGTGTAATGTTTTCTATACGGGGCTGAAAGCCTCGTGGCTGTAGGGAAAGGTGTTAGCGAAAATTCGCTGGGGGCGAAAGTCTTTGGGCTTTCTACTTACAATCCACCCCCACACCCACACTACCAAACCACCACACGCACGCGCCTACACGCACGCACACGCGCACGAGGGGCTATCTTTGACCACATGCGACGAATGGATAAGCGGGTGATCCGCAAGCGCTCCTACCTATGGACACTGCCCGACCTTGCACAGCGGCTAGGCTGCACGGAGGCGGATATATTGGAGCTAGAGGAACGGCCCATGTCCGAACTGTTGCTGCGCTACCTTGCCGCTGTTGGGTATCAGCCTGCCTTTTATCCACGTAGGCGGATGCCTGTTGATAACTTTCTCGAAGATCCACAAACGGGTGATGGTCAGTGACTTAGCCCGTTCATAACCCCAACCGTTCGTCCCTACGTGGAACCTTACGCTTGACAAGTCCGTTCAAGCTATTACTTTAGCCGCCGTAACACAAAACAATACCAATACCATGAGCAACACGAAGCACACGCCCGGACCTTGGAAGGTTCATTTTGTGCAGAACGCGCACACATACGCCGTATACGACAAGACGGAAACGATGCGACACATTGCGGAGGTATCGACGCCATTTGGCGTTGATGGAGACAGAATTGGCCACGCCAACGCCAACCTGATCGCAGCCGCGCCGGAGTTGCTGGAGGCGCTGGCAACCTTCATCGAGTATCATGACAAGGAAATGCCGCTGTCGTTCGATACGGATGCAATGTGGGCCAATGCCCGCGCCGCCATCGCCAAGGCCACCGGTAACACCATCTAACACCCTGCCCACAATGACACGCCCAAGCCTCCACTTCCCACCCGACGCACCGCGTTCTACCTTCCCGATCGTCTACGAGCGGCAACAGACCACCGTGGATCAATACCTTGACCGCGTGGCCGCGAAGTATCGTGCAGGATGCTACCTCGAAGACCTGACATGCAAACGGCTGGCGGCTATTGCAATGGTCCGGGAGGTATCTGCCCGGCTTGGTGGCCGGATCACCTACAAAGCCGCTCGGCGCTTGCTGGATGCGGCCTAACGTTCCGTCACAAAGTTTCACACGCGAAACAGAATTAGACTAACTTCGCACAACCTAACACAAAGCACAATGAGCACCACAGTAGACCTCACTGGAGAAATGATCGATGTTCGGGACATCATTGCCCGCGTCGAAGAATTGGAAAAGGACCGCGACTACTCCGAAGACGAACAAACGTGGGCGGAGGAAAACGCATCCGATGCGGATGAACTTTCCGCCCTCATGTCCATCCTCGAAGACCTGAAGGGGTACGGAGGGGATGAGCAATGGCGCGGGGACTGGTATCCCGTCACGCTGATCCATGAAGACCATTTCGAGGATTATGCACAGGAATTGGCCGAAGACATCGGGGCCGTGAACCGGGATGCCCAATGGCCCAACAACCACATCGACTGGAAGGCCGCTGCGGAGGATCTTTTGCAAGACTACTCCGAGGTCGATGTTGACGGCACCACGTACTACTATCGGTAACAGCGCGGGAGCGCACTAATGTCAGACGCAATGGACAAGCAAACGTACCTCAGAAAGTTTAGCCGCGCCTACAAAGTAGCGGCCCTGTGGAGTAGCACGGACTACAACGGCGAACCGCTGGACAAGGGCCGGGACCGTGACGACATCCACGGCGATGCCCACGAAGCCATGGACAAGGATTGTGCCGCGTTCGTGGATGAGCAATGGGAAGACCTGAGGGGCTTGGACCCGGAGCAATGCGGGCATGACTTCTGGCTGACGCGAAACGGCCACGGAGCCGGGTTCTGGGATCGCGGGTTGGGCGACGTGGGCGAACGCCTAACCGCTGCCTGTGGGTGGCGCACTAAATACCCGGAGGTGGAGCTATATGTCGGGGACGATAACATGATCCACCAGTAAGAACGAACCGCGCTCACCGGGTACCCGCTCCCCGGAGGTGTTAAGGTGTTACGAGCGGGGGGTATTCGTGGGACCGGCTAATGACCGGGCAAGAGCCGAGCGAGACGGCCCACGGATCAAACGGCACAAACTAAAGCCGCATTTACCATGCTTTACAGGACCAACAAAACGCACTATGTGGTGGCCGTTCAAGACACGAACGGAACTACCGCACCCACCATCTACATTTCGAAGGACTCCGTGGCTAAGATCGAGGACCCAGAGAAGCAACGGAAGGCTGTAATCGCAGCGGCCCGTGAGCGGTCGGGGCTTGGCCGGTTCCAGCAATGGGAGTTCCGGTAGGACCCCGCCCATCCGGGCAAATGGCAGGGGCTTAGGCCCGTGGGCATCGAAGCCCACCCCGGATCAAAACACTTAACACAAAAGAAGATGGACGCACGAAAGACATACGTGGCATTATGCCATGAGGAACTTGGCAAGGGGGCAAAGTGGGGCCTGTTCTTTGAGGGCGACACCGAACCCTTCGGCTACCTGAATGAAGGGCCGGAAGAGCGGGTCTTGCCCTTCATAAAGCAGGGGAACGCCCACAGCGACATGGCAGGGCTAATCGGCACCATCGGTCGCATGAAGACCACCGATGAAGCAGAAGGCATGGACCTTGGCAACGACGAAGCCATGAACGGCCTGATCCTTAGCGCCCGCACCCTCCTCAACACCCTCAAAGCCTGAAGCCATGACACAGGAACAGCACGAAAGCCTGCTTATGCAGGACACGGAAGAGACGGTCGTTATCTTCCGGAAGTTCAAGGACGACGGCTCGATCATCGCCTTGTTCCCCGAACTGGACTACGAAAGCGGCCACGCGAATTGGGGGAAGGTCCAGAGCTACATGCACGTAGGCCAGCACGGAGAGGCAGACTACGCCAATGTGGTAACGCTTACCACCCCAGCCCAAGAGCATGAGTACGAGGACTTGGCTGAAGAGCTTGCCTCGATCGGATATAACCTGCGCATCCTTGCGCGTAAACCAATGCCAAGCGCACCGGTGTGGGTGAAGGAGGCTTGTTGCGGGAAGGACTGATCAAGCCGCGCCCGGAGCGGATGCCGGGGGTCAAGGCCCAGAAGGTTCAACAGGAGAACCTTCGCAAGAAGTATGGGCCAAACTACCACCGGCCCAACAAGTTCAAGCGGAGACACTTCCCCAAGCATTGACCAATGACCGAGCACACCCTCAGAACCCGCCTCAAGCGCAGTGGATGGTCACGGACGGACTACCCGGCCATCAACATGCTGATCGTGGCCGGGAGGTCACAGGATCCAGTCATCCACCCCATCGTGAGGACATCCACCGGCATACAGGACCACTCTGCCATGCTTGAACGCGCTTTGAGGGCGCTGGGTCTGGGGTATCGGTCGGGGTATTCCACAAGGATGATTGAGAGCTACTTCGTGGAGCTTGACGAGAGAGCATTGAAACTACTAAACACTAAGACGACATGAGCAAGGATAACGCACAATACTACTCGGACGAGGTATCGTCACTGAACATCCGACTTCAGGATGTTGAGCATGAGCGGGATGAGTTGAGGGTGATCGTTGAATCCATCGTCAAGAACAAGCAGACGATAAACGCTGACGGACACTTCGCGGGCGTTGTCGAGCGGCTGGTCGCAATGGCTGAGGACACCCTCGCCAAGTACAAGAAGTGAGCAAGAAGACCCTCCACCGAGCCATCATCCTGATCGTGGCGATCGGGGGCGTGCTCATCATCCAGTCCCTCCTATTCCTCGTCCCTCTTCTTTTCTGGGACGATGTTGGATAGGTCGGGAAAAGTTCGTACGTTTGTAACTTCAAATCAACCAAAATGAGTAAGAAGAAAGTAACAACAGGCGTGGCAAAGGTCGAGCATAACATCCCCATCCCTCCCGATGGGCGCAAGGGCGTTCGCCGCTATCCATGGAACGAGATGGAGGTCGGAGACAGCATCGTGGTCCCAACACCCGGAACGGTGTCCGCTGGGGTTAACTGGGCTCGGCGCAACAAAAATAGCGTCAAGTTCATTTCCCGAAAAATGCGTGGCGGGGGCGTTCGGGTGTGGCGCGTCAAGTGACGTTCATAACTATCTGAGAACCATGCACTTGCGGGCTACCAAAAAGGTCGTACCTTTGCGTCAAGATGACAACGAAGAAGTACGACGCCGCTCTCGTGGAGAGGGTGAACAAGATCAACGACGGGCTTGGCCCGCAAGTGCTGGCTCAGTTGTGGGCGGTCAATCCCGACTTCAGGGCGAAGCGAGTAGCAGCGAAGCTACGCCGCATCCTCTCGGGCAAATGCCATCCGGGGGACGCCGTGGAGGTGGAGCGCATGGAGGTGGCCAAGGCTGCACTCATGCAAGCTCGATCCACGCTCGGGAAGTAGGCGCTGTTAATAACTTCTCTTGCCGGGGTGAGTATTATTCACTACCTTTGTGGTCAGTGATGCCACTCCCTGAATTACTTGGACCTGACCCATACGAGGAATCCTGCCCCGAGTGCGGTGGATTCTCTCGCTACGGGGACGTGTGCTCACGCTGTTGCATTGACCATACACGAGTAGAACTCTGGGAACATGAGCACGACATCAAAGACAGTGCATCGAATGCACTGGAAGAGTAGGAAGAACCCTGCGCTGACCGGCGAGGGTGAGGTGGTACACAGTGCCAAGAAAGCATCGGAGATATGCGCGTGGCACAACATCTGGTTCCCCGACCACAAGCACTGGTACGAGGCAGAGACGCCAGCAGATGAGTAAGATGAGTGAAGTGTATCGGCTCTACCTCGAAGAGCGCCGGTACGAACCATCCCTCACAGAAGAGGAGTGGCTGAAACGTGTCGCTAAGCGCAAGACCAACAAGAAAGCCAATGGCAAAGTTCAAGAAAGGCGATAGGGTTAGGTGCGTGAAGGGGTATAATACATACCCAAAGACGGACTGGACAGGAGTGGTGATGGGCGACCCAAGGTTCTGGAAGGCTTCGGGAATGGTAGGAGTGAATTGGGACCAAGATAGTTCGCTTAAGGACATGCACTCCGAATGCGCTGAAGAGCGCCTCGAACTCATCAACGACCAACAAACAACCATGGAAGACCTGAAGATCACCAAGGAGAAGGTGCGCGAAGCAGCGGCCAAATGTTCCACCGCAGCGGCAACGCTCAAGACCCTATTCCCGGAGGTGTTTGAGAAGAAGGATGAGCCGCTCAAAATCGCATCAAGCCTTGCCGGGATTGCCCATGGCGTTTACGTTGGCACTGGAACTGATGGGTACAGATCAGGAACGTACCTGTTTGCCAGTAGCGAAACAGAGGTAAGGGTAGCGCCACATCCAAGAGGCATGGGCCGCACCATCATCACCTTCCACAAGAAGAAGTAACAACCGGGCACAGCCCACAAACAACAGACGATGAAGACGACAGTAGTAAGCGTACAGCCGGTCATGGACCAGCGCACGGGACAGCAGCGAACGTATTCCAAGGACGGGAAGACCACGTTCTACTTCCACTATACCCTAGCCAACGGCCAGCAGGGGGAAGCGGGCCACCAGTCCCAGCAGCCCCGGTTCCCGGTGGGCTCAGAGGTAGAGGCAACGGACGCCACCAACCCACAGTACCCGCAATACCCCAAGCTCAAGCTGGATAAGCCCGGAGGCTTCGGAGGTGGCAGTAAGGCAAGCGACCCCGAGTACCAAGCCCGCCTGAAGGCCGCTGGCATGGTGCAGGCAGCGATCGCTGGGGGCGCGAAGACGGACGCCGAGATCGACGCGGCGGTGATGCTCGGGTTCGGAGCAGCAGACAGGTGGAAAGAGCGCCTGATGTCCATGCAGCAGCCGCAGCAGCAACCCGTTCAGCAGCAGTATGCTCAACCGCAGCAAGGTGGAGCAGGCACCCCGCCGTGGGCAGCGAACCCCGGCAAGCCCTTCCACCCGCAGACTGGGGCAGGCCCCGGCCTTCCGACCAACCCCAATGCCGGTCAGGTGTATGGCGGCGGTCAACCGCAGCAGCCGCAGCAGGTTCCCGACGGGCCGGGCGTAAGCGTTCCGTTCTGATCAACCCAGCAAGCAACTGAACATGAGAGGAGCACTAGGACTGATAGCCATCGCCATGATCATCTGGGCGTTCTGGATGACTTACGAATGGCTCGTTAACAGGAACAAGCCCAAACGCACGCGCAAATGATCTACTTCATAGGATACGTGATAGCTGGCACCATTACTGGATACGTTGCCAACGAACTGGTCCCGACAGTAGACGACGATTGGGACTCTCCGCCGCCGTTCCTTATCCCCATTGCCTGCGGACTGTTCTGGCCGGTAGTCATCCCGTCCATTATGACGTGGAAGCTGGTGGGATACATTCACAACAAGCTCACAAACAACAAAAAGAAATGATCGAGTACCTTACCAAAGCCGAAACCGCTTCGCACGTCTTCAACGGAATGCTGATCATGGCATTCGTCCTTATCGTGGTCTGGTCCGTCAGGGCCATGTGGCCGCGCAAGGGCATCATGGCCATCACAGGACTGTCCATCCTCGCCTCCTGCACCACCGTAAGCCCCGGACACAAGGGGGTAGAGATCGAGTGGGGCGGACAGACCAACACCGAGCACATCTACTCGGAGGGAATGCACTCCGGACTGCACTGGGTATGGGACGACATCGTGGAGTATGATGTACGGGAAAAGACCCGCGTAGAACGGTTCGAGTTCAACGACGCCAACAACATGGCCACGGGGGTAGAGGTGAGCCTTGACTTCAGCCTAATGCCGGAGAAAGTAGCTCTCATCCACAAGGGCATCACGGACATGGATACCAAGATCCAGAAGACGCTCAAGAGCGCCTGCAAGGAGGTGGTTCCACAGTACAGCGCCAGTGACCTGAACCTGCGCAAGCGTGCAGAGGCGGAGCAGAAGCTCAATGACATCCTGAGCGCCGAGATGCCCAGCTACTATGTGAACTTCGCCCGCATCCAGATCACCGACGTGGATATTCCACGGGCCATCGCAGAGGCTTCGGAAGCCACTGCCAAGCAGCAGGAGTTGAACAAGCTGGCTGGCGAGAAGGCAAAGGAGGCCGAGAACAACTACAAGGCTGCCGAGTGGGACGCCAAGACCAAGGACATTCTCAGCCAGCCAGCTATGCTTGCACTGAAGAAGCTGGAGATCGAGGAGCTATGGGCCAAGAAGGGCGTCAGCCCATGGGGTAACAACAACGTGTTCGGGGCAGACGTGTCTATGTTCAAGACGCTGAAGTAATGACTGATCCAACCGTTCAGGAACTGGATATGAGGATCGAAGCAGCGCGGGGGAATGACTTACCCCCCAAACTGCTCCTCGAACTCCAGAGTGAGATAGCCAGTCTGCGCTACACCCTTGGCGAAATGGTGGCCAAGGCCGAGAACCAGATGCTGCTCATCAAAGAGCAGAACGAGATGCAGGAGCTGCGGGAGGTGCTGAAGCGACAGGCCGTGGAGCCGAAGCTATCCACCGTCAAGGCGGAGGCGTTGGTGAAGGATACCATGGAGGTGCAGCGACAGACCTACCTACGGGCCAAGCTGGACTATGACATCCTGAAGCACAAGTGGTTCGCATCCACCGACACTCTGATGTCACTGGCTCAGCGGATCAAGAACGCAGAGAGCGACAACATCACAAGCCGAATGGCGCAAAACGTGAACAACCGATGAGCACAGCACCAACATACACCGGCACTGCCCACGGAGAGGTGAGTAACGGCTACTCGTGGGATGACCACGCAAAGCAATGGGTGGATGTCACCCACCTAGTGCAGACCGACAAGGCAGCGATCCAGAACGAGGTAACCTCCTCCCTCCAAAGGCTGGGCGTCACCGATGAGGTGATCAGCAGACTCATGGAGCGGGCAAGGGAAGTGGACAAGGAGATCGTAACGCCCGAAGACTTCGCAGAAGCAGCCAAGGCGCTGCGCGAGATCCGCAAGGTGACGAGCGTGGGCGAGCACAACGTGGACTTGATCCACAGCCACTACATCGAGCTGTGGAAGACCAGCGGCGACATCAAGAAGCAGACCCTCGCCCGCCTCGCGGAGCCAAAGGAGATCGTCTCTCGCCGCATCAATGCCTACAAGCGCAAGCAGGAAGAGGCCGAAGAGAAAGAGCGTCAGCGCGTACAGATGCTCATGGAGCAGCGGCAGCGTGACGTGATGGACCTCGGCTTCGTGCAGCTTGGCGGTCAATGGACCCTTGAAGGGCTGTCGGTGGATGCGCAGCAGGTGATGACCATCGACCACGAGGGCTGGAAGAACCTCTACGCATCCATGCGGATGCACTCGGAAGGGGTCATGGCCGACCGTGCCGAGAAAGAGCGCATCGCCAAGGAAGAGGCAGAGCGTATCGAGCGCGAGAAGGCCGAATTGGCCGAGCGTGAGCGTGTACTGGCGGAGCGTGAGGCCAAGATGAGGGCCGACCTAGCTGCGTCCCGCATAAACGAGTTGCTGGCGATGGGGTGTACTATTAACGGCGGGTCGCTACTCGTTAGCTCGCCCATAGCAACGCACTTCAGCATTGATGTCAGTGACGTGGCTGATCCAACAGACGAGGAGTGGATCCACGTACTCGAAGATGCCAAGAACGCCGTGGATGCAGCTAAGGAGGCCACCATCAAGTACGAGGCGGAGCAGGAGCGCAAGCGCAAGGAAGCCAACGAGCGGGCACTAGCTGCTGCTCGCGAGGCGATGGAGCGCGAGGCGCGAGAAGCAGAAGAGCGCAAGAAGCGTGAGCAGGAAGAGCGTATTGCCCGCGACGGTGACGTGGAGCTACTGCGTCAGGCGGAGATCATCATCACCTCGGCTGGCTCCAAGGTAGGAGAGCTACTCACCAAGGCTAAGAGCAGCGACGGCGCTGCCTGCATCGCATCAGTGCGCGAAACACTGCTATCAGCACACCGTATCATCAAAGCAACACAAGATGTCGTACGACAAGGACGGAACGAGGAAGAGGCGGCGGTTGGCGCCACCCAAGTATGAACTGGTGGCCACTAGCCGAGACGTAAAGAAACTGGGACCACCCAAAACAATGAGCACATGGCCAAGACAAACAGGGAAAGGAAGCTGACGCAGCGCGAGAAGGACCAGATACTCGGTGCGCTGTGTGATGTGATGTGTGAGAATGGGTATGACGTGATGCCCGAGGACATCCTGAAGGATACGCGCAAGCAGCCCATTCCAGTGGTGCGCGGCATGTTCGGCTTCATTGCGTGGAACCATTACGAGGTAGGCACCAGCGATATTGGGCGAGCCATAGGCAGGGATCATTCCACGGTAACGCATGGCAACCTGAGGGCCGTGAACGCCATCGAAACCGACTACGATCACGCGCAGCTATACCTTCAGACCATCGAGAGGCTGGGTATCCATAAGCCCGGATGGTTGCACCCGAAGATGGAGAGGGTGCTCAAGATCAAGCACAAGCCATCAAGCCTGAAGATCGGGAAGGACGCCGACCCGGAGCTATCCGGCCCATTCGTAAAGCCGATGCTCTATACGCAGAAAGAGTTGCGTGAGCGCAGGGAGTGGCTGAGGCGTGGAGGCGAGTTCAGGAAATAACACCAACAAGACCATGACAAAGCAGGAGATCTACGACAAGGTTTGCAAGCATCTGGCCAAACAGAAGACGCGGGCGACTGTACTTGGATCATGCGCCTACCGCACGGACGATGGGAAGAAGTGCGCTGTTGGCTGCCTTATCCCATACCACGTATGGAGGAAAGAGGTTGGCGCTAATAACACTGGGGTTGGGCTCGATGCGCTATGCGAAGAATCGCCATGGGCCAAAAAGAACTTTGGCCGCAATCTCAACCTGTTAACAGAGCTTCAGAACGCTCACGACAGCGATTTGAGCGATGCGCAGGGATTGCGCGAAAATCTACGCGACATCGCCAAATGCTACCGCATCAAGCCCGGAGCAGAGCAAGCCATCAAGGTGTGGAACCCGTAACGGTCTACGGCAACCCGGACATAACGAGGTGCATGGAGTACCTCAGGTCCAAGCTACCAGTAGCGCCAGATGGATCGGTAGAGGGGAATAGGCGCTATTGTCACTTACTTTTGCGGGCTTTGGAGAAGGATTACCCCGGCCTTCGGCCCGCTGACCTCTTGATCCGGATGATAGACATCGCTCATGGCCACACCTGCCGAACCTACGCCACGAGTATGAGGTGGTTGTACTACAACAAGGCCATGCTCATCAGCCTAGGCAAACAACAGCGGCAGGTGATGAAAGAACGAAGCGAACAGACTTCCTCCCCATACCGACTCATCCGCCCAACGGATACATGACCAAGCCACCAGACACACGACCCTACGAACTAGCCCTGCTGCGCGGGATATTCGATCCACAGGCAGCTAGGGATACTGTGCAGGCGGGGAACACCAAGCTGTTCTCCGATGAGGTCGCTAGGTCCATGTATTCGGCCTTCCTCAAGCTCCATTTCGACAGGGTTCCTGTCACGGAGGATGCGATCAGGCTGGAGATGGCCACTTCCTCCGATGTACCAGACGAGGCTGTATCGGCCACGCTGCTGGAAGTGATGGACCTTCCGGTGCCCTCGCATCCCAAACGACTGATCGACGGCCTTGCCTCCCTCCGCAAACGCGCTCTGCTGCATGAGCTACGCGAGTATCTGGACACGCCGGAGGCGATCAAGGGATCCATGGCGGGGGCTATTGCCAAGATCAACGAGTTCACGCACACGGCCCACACCCTGTCCAGTGCAGGAAAGGTGGAGACGCTGTGGGATACGATGCAGCGTATCATGGAGCGCGAAGGCCCAAGCCGTGTATGGGAGGTTGGTTTGGGGGATTACCTGAATAGGCACTAGGTCATTCGCAAGCCCAGCTACACGGTCATCGCAGCCGACAGCGGTAGCGGCAAGACGGCCATGCTTATCCAGATCGCCAAGCACATTGCCTCTCAAGGGACCAACGTGGGCATCATTTCGCTGGAGATGACCAAGGAAGAGCTTACGTTCCGGGCTGCCGCGCAGGATGCCGGTATTGATAGCTCTCGGATCGAGGACAACCTGATCACCGATGAGGAGAGGGCTGTCATCTTCTCGGTGATGCACCAACGCAGGGCCATCTACGAACGGTTCTTCATCATGGATGACAGCACCATGACCGTAGAACAGCTACCAGCCAAGTACAACGAGTTCGTCGCCAAGCATCAGTGCGAGGTGATCCTTCTGGACTACCTCCAGCGGGTGCAGATGTCGGGCAAGAACAATGGCAAGGTGGACGTGGTGACAGCGACCAGTGAGACAGTCACGGCGCTCACCAAGTCGCTAGGGGTGGCTACGATCGCTCTATCCACGCTGAATGAGGCTACGAGTTCATTCGATGGGGCCGGAAGCGGGAAGGGTAGGCGCAAGGGCCTGTCCAACCTGAAGAACGCCCGTCAGATCGGACATGACGCGAGCACGGTGGTGATCCTTACCATGCTGACAGACAAGGACGACCCTCTTGCCCGTGGAATAGACTCGCCCGAGAAGTACATTATGGTGGATAGTGTGAAGAACAGGAAGGGGGGCTGGTTCTGCAAGCCACTGCACTTCCACGGGCCAACACAGCGATACTCCGACGACGGAATGATGGTAGAACTACGATGAGCAAGGCATACTACAACGAATTTGACCCATACGCCGCTCAGTGGCTGAGGAATCTCATCGCGGAGGGTCTTATTGCTCCCGGCGATGTAGATGAGCGCAGCATTGAAGACGTAACGCCAAAAGACCTAGATGGATACACACAATGTCACTTCTTCGCCGGGATCGGAGTCTGGTCCTACGCCCTCAGACTTGCAGGCTGGCCGGATGATCGACCATGCTGGACCGGATCCCCTCCTTGCCAACCTTTCTCCACGGCAGGCAAAGGAAAGGGGACTGCTGACGAGCGGCACCTATGGCCAGCATACTTCCACCTCATCCAGCAGCGAAAGCCTCCAACGCTGTTTGGAGAGCAGGTTAATACATCTGTCAACAATGGATGGCTTGATCTCGTGGCGCAAGACCTCGAAGCGGCAGGCTACTCGTTCGGGGCGGCTGATATACCGGCTGGTGTTTTCTCCCCCCACATCAGGCAGCGGTGTTGGTTCGTGGCCGACTCCAACAAAGACACAGTCAGGGGGTACTCCGTATCAATTCCTGCGCAGGAAGCAAATATCATTCGGCGCCTCGCGACCCAAGCTGACGGATCTTGGGATGGTGATACGGGCCTATTACTCGGGGCTGATGGGGTGGAGCGGCAAGTATGTCAATCCTGCGTTCCCCTGCTGGTTGATGGGACTGCCGCAACATTGGCACAGCTCGGCGCCTACGGAAACGCCATCGTCCCTCAAGTCGCGGCGGCGTTCATAGGTGCATTTATGGAATGTGAGCCATGACCGACTACCGCTACCAATTCGCCCACGGCACACCCAAGCGCATCTGCCCTAACTGCGGCCACAAGCGCCTGCGTACCTACGTGGATACATCCACTGGCGAGGAGATGCCCACCGAGTTCGGCGTGTGCGACAGGATCGAAAGCTGTGGATACTTCAATGCCCCCAAGATGGACGGAACAAAGTCAGAGCCAACGCAGCGCATCGTCACACCAGCACCCAAGCGCACGGACTGGCGCTGCCCGCAAGAGATCGTTGCGATGACCAAGAACCACGCCGGGAATGTCTTCGCGCATTGGCTCGTTGGATTGCTGGGGAGCGCAGCGCAGGAGTCGCTCAGGGCCTATCGGGTGGGCACCTATCCGCCGTCTGAACGTATGCCGCACCTGAGCGGAGCCATGGTATACTGGCAGATAGGGGCGGACGGGCTGGAGCGTAGCGGAAAGGTCATCCCATACGACAGTACCGGACACCGGATCAAGGAGCACGGGGCTGTATGGATCCACTCCATCCTCTATAACAAGAGCATGAGCGAGCTTGGCATCGGTCAGGTATTGTTCGGCGAGCACCTGCTTGGGGCGTATCCAGACTCCGTTGTTGGACTGGTAGAGGCCGAGAAGAGCGCCATCATCGCTCGCTGCTTCCATCCAGACATGGTGTGGGTCTCGACCGGAGGATCGGACAGCCTGACCATCGAGCGGTGCATGTGTCTGGCCGGTCGGAAGGTTGTCGTGTTTCCGGATGCCGGGAACTACGAGAAGTGGAACGAGAAGATGACCGACATCGAACCAATGCTGTCCGGCATGGTCATGTGGGACCATCTGGAGGCTGCTGGGGCACCAGCGGGAACCGATGTGGCCGATCTGCTCATCTCGACAATGAGCGCAGTGGATATTCCACGGTTCGATGTAGTGACTGAGCCAGAGGAGGTTGCGAAGGAAGAGGTCGTTCATTCGTCTCCGGTAGATAGAATTTTACACCGATCTGCCGTATCTTTGCTGGTGAACGAGTTGCGACTGGATCTGAGTAACGTGAGCGTGAAGCCGTATGATCAGTAACGTTGAAGATATGCGGCGCGGCTCTGCGTGCCGTATAGCGTGTGTTGTACGACGTGATTTTCAAGCATTAGGGCTATGGGCAAGAGGTCAGACTTCCAGAGAATAGAGCGGGACTACTACCCGACACCAATAGAGGCCGTAAAGCCGTTGGTGCCGCATTTGCCACGGGCGAAGTTCTGGTACACCGAACCGTGTGCTGGGGACGGCAGGCTTGTAAGGCATATTGGCGACCTGACGGAAGGCAATGCACGGGCCGAGTACGTGTGTGACCTTCAGCCGCAGATACCAGAGATTGAGCAGTTTGACGCGCTGTACATCCAGTCGGCTACGATGTTCATCACCAATCCGCCGTGGGATAGAAAGGTGCTGCATCCGCTCATCGAGCACCTTTCCGGCATCGCCCCCACATGGTTGCTGTTCGACGCCGACTGGATGCACACGAAGCAGTCAAGGCCAATGGTTCAGAGGCTCAAGAAGGTCGTGAGCGTGGGTCGGGTGCGGTGGATCGAAGGCACAAACATGACAGGCAAGGACAACTGCTGCTGGTATCTGTTCGAGGCCCGCGACGAAGGAGAACCCGCTCAATTCTTTGGAAGGCCGTGAGCGGTGGTATTTTCATGCCGTACAACGGGCCGCGTGCTTGTAGCCGTGGCTCTGCATGGCTACAAGCACGCTGTTGTACGCCGTCTTTTACATCTCTGAACCGCTGAGAAAACAACAAGAACATGAACACCATCGACCGCAAATTCACGATCCCGACAGGCTACCTGTTCACGGGCAATTACTCCAAGGGCCAGTTGGAAACCCTGTCCATTGGCGACTACGGCAAGTCGAAGAATGTCAAGGCCGACTTCCTCGGATACACCAAGGAGATCGAAGGTGTACCGAACTGTCACTGCATGCCGCTCTCTGAAAAGTGGGTGATCACCATCAGTACGCAGTACGGGTGCAGGATGAAATGCACCTTTTGCGATGTGCCGAATGTGAAGTGGCGCGGCAATGCAACCGTATCCGACCTGAAGGCACAGTTGTACAATGCCATCAGTTTGTTCCCGTCTGTGCGATATACCGAGCGGCTGAACCTGCACTATGCCCGTATGGGAGAGCCCATCTTCAATGAGGCGGTGTTTGAGTTCTCCCGCTGGATGATCGCGAATAAGAAGACGATCGCCGACGAGATCGGTCTTCGCATCGAAGTGCTGCACCCCGTGCTCACCACATCACTTCCGAAAGCATACACGAAGCTGGAGGAGCGTATCATGGAGTGGTGCAGGATCAAGAACGATTTGTACAACGGGCAGGCCGGGTTCCAATTCTCCATCAATAGCACGGACGAGGTGCAGCGCACAGAAATGTACCAAGGCATGCAGTTGGACATTGAAGACTTCGCTCGCATTGCCGAACGCATGCCCGACCCGGTTAGCCGGAAGTACTGCCTGAACTTCGCGTACTCCACCGACTTCATCATCGACGCGGAAAAAGTTCGCAGGCTTTTCGACCCGGAGAAGTTCATGTGCAAGATCACTCCTATCCACAACAACACGGCATGCCGGGCCAATGGCATCGAAACGGTCGGCGGCTACGATAGCTGGCACCCGTACCGACAACCGGAGGTGGATTTGAAGGCTGCTGGCTTCGATGTACTGGTGTTCGTTCCATCCATCGACGAAGAGGATGGCCTCGTGACGTGCGGCAATGTCATTCTGGGCGGTTCGGCCTTGAAGTATGACGAGGGTATCATCAAAATCGAGGGTCTATGATTTCACAGGCCATTGGTCAGCGGTTCGGGGTCAGCCGAGGCGGTTGCTGGCAATGCGTACCGGATTGCCGCTGCCGGTTGGCCGAGGCGCTGACGTTCTCTCAGGTGGCGTACAACGTCCCAGCGGCTTGCCGTTCGGTGGCGATAGAAAGCAAAAATGTTTCACTTTAATACAAAAGAGTATGAATAGCACAAATGACCAAATTAAGCACTCAACCGACACTGACGGCAAACCGCCTGTTAGCGGCAGTATTAAAAAACTTGACCACTATTGCAGGAGGCGTGATTGTCAGTTTCATAATGGAATAAAAGACGAGTGTGTATTATGTTCACATCCGAGAGCAGATGTTAAAAGCGACAAAGATGGAATGCTTCGGTGTTTCTCATATTGCCGCTAACTACGGATATACGCAACAACCCATCCAACAAACGACAACAAATGACAACCTACCTCATAAGCTACATCGTCACCAATGACCGTGGATATGTAGTGAAGAGCGGCAGGATGAAGGTGCGCAACTGCGAGGGTGAGTCACACGCTCGCAACAAGATCCGCAAGCACCTTAGCGACGTTCATTGGGACTTCCATCGGCTGTCGATCACATCTGTCGAGGAGGTGATCCACCCACGGCCCAGCGGTGGATTTGATTCCATGTTGGACGACATCTTCGGACCACAAAACCCGTTCAAGTGATCCTCAACCACGAGACATACAAGGGCTACCGCGCTCACCTTGAGCATGGTGTTGTGGTGTGGTGTCGCGAGACTATCAAGCACGTCGTGGGCTACCACCCCGACAACGGCAAGCCGATCAAGATCGCCAAGAGCGGCTTCAAGGACACCATGATGCGGGTCCCGACCAACACCGACGACTTGGAGAAGGCTAAGAAGATGCTTGACAACAAGCTCAAGAGGCCAGACAAGACCAATAAGTACCAACCCGACCCCGCTCAGGGTAACCTGTTTTGAAGACCAAGAACAGATGCGCTTACTGCGCCGGTCACGGTCTGTCCAAGTTCTGGGCAGACAAGGGAATCAAGACCGGCGACGGAGGATGGATGCCCATCAGGTGGGTGCAGACCACCAACTCCCCGAACGGATACCGCTGTGACCGTTGCAACAAACCAGAACACTTAGAGCCATGCCCACACAAGTTCCGATGACGCTATCAGCAGAGGAGTTCCAGAAGAAGTTCGGGACACCCAAAGCAGCTATCCACGTAGGAATTGATCCCGGCGTGAACACTGGTTACGCCGTGTGGTCATCTCGTAACAGAGCCTTCGTGGAGCTGTACACCGGGAAGGCTATCGAGGTGGAGCACAAGTTGCTCGACCTTGTTGTGAAGATGGCTGGCAAGGCCCCCATCACTGTGTACGTGGAGGATGTACGCAAAATGCGCCTACCAAAGCACCTCCAGAACCCCGGAAGGACCAAGGGAGCGGGGAGCATTGGGAGGGACGTGCAGCGGTGGTTGGACTTCCTTGAGTTCCACGGCATCCAGCATGTGGCGTCCAAGATCTCACCCAAGGAGTTCAGGACGGGAGACGCGGCTTGGTTCAAGGCCAAGACGGGGTGGGACGGTAGGACATCGGAGCACGCACGCAGCGCGGCAGGATTGGTGTGGGGAAAATGAAGAAGTCAACCCTCAAGCGCAAGACGCCCCTACGCCCAAAGAAACCCATGGAGCGGAAGAAGAAACCATCCGTGGATCAGATGGAGAGGGATGGGGTGGTATTCCGGGCATCCTCCCTACCATCCCCAAAGAAGAAGATGCGGCCAAGGGCCAAGAAGAAGCCGGGGGTTATCTCGCAGATTGATGTGTTCTGGAAGATCTGGAGGGATCGACCACACTTCTCCGAGGTGTCTGGCCTGCCATTGGTGGATCCACCAGAAGACGGGGACGACGAGGCTGGAATGAGGGCATGGGTGAGCCAGTTCAGCCACGTCCTGCCGAAAGGCACGTACCGTGGATTGAAGCACTCGGAGGACAACATCATCCTCAAGACCATCCACGAGCACGAAATGTGGGAGACGCGCAAGAGTGATCTGCGCGGAAGGCTAGAGTGGGAATGGGTGTTCGAGCTTGAGAGAAGCCTCAAGGCCAAGGCCAACAAGAGGAAAAGTTATCAACAATTCGACCAAGGGTAGGAAGTTATTGTTACCTTTGTGCGGCTAACACCAGCAGCGCAGCGTGACACCTGCTCGCCCACTGAAGGATAACGGAGTGACATTGCAACCGAAATAACCACCACGATGGGAACACACGAAGACATCATGTTCTACGCCTTCCGCTATGCGCTAGGAAGGCACACCTACGCCGTCTCGGACGTTGCGCGGCACCTGATCGCCAACAAGGGCAAGATCAGCGGCAGGACACGGACCCTGATCGCCAAGGAGATCGCCGAACACCTTGCCGACACCGACCCGAACGAATGGGAAACAGACCGGAGATATTGGGAGGCCGTGGAAAGGGCGATGAACGAAACAACCTGACCGACAATGAGCACCCACATTGACTTCAGACGGTGGCGCATGGATGGCGACAAGCTGTAGTTGGCCCCCGTTCTTTTCTCAGAAGGTCAATGCGTAACACGGTTAAACACGCACAAGATGGACAACTGGATCAAGGTTGAAGACAGGTTGCCAGAGCCGCGAAAGGCGGTATTGGTGTACGCGCCAGAAATGAACGAGCCCATCACTTGTATGTATTATGACCCGGAAAGTGATAGCGTAGAGTTCGGGGAGTGGGTATCGGAACCGTCTGGGCCAAGTCGCGGCGGATGGTCGTCATTGATCGCTTCAGATGTTACACACTGGATGCCTCTCCCAGATCCTCCAAGTGGTAATTGAATGGGGGCCAACGGACAGAGCTTGCCGTCAGGCCGCGCATTTGGCGGCTTGCGGCAAGCGTGTGTTAGGCGGGGTCTTTTTCGGCATTCAGGCATTAGGCAACAAGTAACCAACACAAAAGGACATGGGAAG
>Ga0116144_10002672_pt1 | contig 18905 bp, 14 predicted proteins | sample AD_UKC035_MetaG_FD_89746 | JGI IMG/M metagenome (GOLD analysis project Ga0116144, IMG submission 89746) | Active sludge microbial communities of municipal wastewater-treating anaerobic digesters from USA - AD_UKC035_MetaG | ecosystem: Engineered > Bioreactor > Anaerobic > Digestate | place: USA...
GAAAAAATTAAAGACCAAATCGTACTCAAAATAGCACTCGTCAAAAAACGACGAAAGTGGTTCACTTCGCTCTGGAATCAATCCCAAAACTTTGACTTCCCTTTTTCTAATGCGTAATCTGGGTTAATCACTAGTTATCCGGTAGTAAGCATAGTTTTTTCTATAAGATATATAATATTGAGGCTGTCTTTTAAAGCTAAAAATCCGGTTTAATTGTTCCTTAATTCACTTTGCATTGGAGCCTGAAAGAAAACGAGCATCTCTCCATGTATCCAATCGGCTCAAAATCTCCTCATTTTATCTCTTTAATTTGTACTTTTGCAATCCGTTATTATCAATTAAAATGAATGCCGGATGGAGACAATTAAAAAATGGATCAATATAAAGGGCAGGGCCAGTCGAACCGAATTTTGGGGAGCTATGCTTTTTTTTATCACATTTATGTTGGTATTTGGCTATATAGGTGAGCTCATCGAATTCCGGTTTTTACCTCTATATATCAGTCCCATTGGCCTGATCCCCTTTTTGGCTACAGGAATGCGACGTATGCAGGATGTCGGCAAAAAAGGCATTTTTTTCTTTATTCCTTTCTATAACTTCTACATTGCCCTAACAGGTGGAGAGAAGGGCCCCAATCAATATGGTCCTAATCCCAGAAATAGTTGAGTAATCTGAAATCAACATTAGAGTTTTGAACCGTCCCTTGTCTGTAGTCATCATAGCCAATAATGCTTCACGGCACATTGGCGAAGTGATTGGAGCTGCCCGCAGGGTGAGTGACGACATCATCGTCTTGGATTCAGGCAGTGAGGACAATACACCCGAAATAGCCCGGGATATGGGTGCCAGAGTCGTGTTTCAGGATTGGCTGGGCTATAGCGCAACAAAAAATGTGGGAAACAGTATGGCGCAACACGATATGATACTTTCCCTCGATGCAGATGAAGTATTATCGGAAGAATTGATCGACCACATCCTTATCGAAGATTTCAATGAAGAAACCATCTATATTCTGGACAGAGCCAATTACTACTGTGGTCGCAGGATTCGTTTCTGCCATTGGAACCCCGATCGTATCCCCCGAATATTTGACCGTCGAAAAGCAAGATGGCAGGGCGAATTTGTCCATGAGAAACTGAAATTTCATACTTCCTATTCCCAAAAGTTACTGAAAGGCAAATTGCTCCATTATTCGTATGATTCATATGCACAACGGCTTAGAAAGGTGAAGGATTATGCAATACTTTCAGCAAGGGACCGCTTTCGTAAGGGTAAAAGAACTACTCTTCCCGCAATGATTGTCCTTCCGTTTTTCAAATTCTGGATTACATACATCATTCATTTAGGTATTCTGGATGGTCGGGCCGGCCTTGAGATTGCATGGACCGATGCCCTCGGATCCTGGAAAAGAAATAGAGTGCTGTATGACTTGCAAAGAAATCTTACGCCTGAATGTTGTAAATAACAGTCGGATTTATTTAAAATCTTAATCTAAACAGTAGCTCTGCTGCCGTATTTAAGACGGATAACGGATCTCAAGACCGTACGCTGAACCGGATTGTTTAAAGGATATTTTTATAAACCACAAAAGGGACAACTCTTTTCCTGACTTCCGCACTTTTTACAACTAAAACACTGATGTACAAGTAGTTGCATTTTCAATTAGGCACTACAATAAATTTATAATCAATTGACATTCACATAGTTGGTGTGTTTATTGCAGGAAAGCACTTGTATGCTAGAGTCTGCATGTCATTTTGAAGAAGTGAATAGTTACAAATCGCATATTCTTGCTACTTTTGCCAATCAAATCTTTGAGAATAGGTGGACTCAGCCATTTCTGCAGCGCACATCCTGGCGTCAAAACATATTCCTTTTTGTCTTTACCGTTTACCCGGCAATGAAGACAAACGCATCGCCATTGATTCGGAGGTGGCAGGCCCTCACCTTATCAGAAGATTTGTCGTACGGCCATTCAGTGAAGAATCAGCGGCTGAACCATTGATATATACAGCAATGAGCCGGCAGAATCTCAATTCAGACTTTATTGAATATCTTAAGACCTGTCGCAATCGCATTCCTATCTCCTATCTCAGTTTCCCCCTGGAGACTTCCAAATCAGAATACCTCCAGGGGATAAGAGCCTATCTCGACGAAATCGCCAAAGGTGTACTCAAGAAAGCCATTTATTCAAGGGTCATTTACGCAGACAAGCCTACAGGATTTAATCCCATCGAGTGTTTCCTCCGTCTTTGTGAAATTTTTCCAAATGCTTTCGTCCATTTACTATCCGATCCACGGAAGGGCACCTGGTTGGGTGCAAGTCCCGAATTACTTATAAAGCGACAAGGGAATAATGTCACGACTGTAGCACTGGCAGGGAGTCAGGCACTTCAAGCGTCGGGTGAATACACCTGGAGAGAAAAAGAACTGGAAGAACATCTGCTGGTAGGAAGGCATATCGAGCAGGTCTTTGCAGATTGTGACCTTAGGTTATTGAAGAAGAATGGACCATTTACCATCGAGGCCGGTACAGTCGCCCACCTCAAAACAGAATATCTCTTCGAGGCAACCCTGGAACATAATATGGAAAGCCTGATAGCAAAGCTGCATCCAACACCTGCCGTCGGTGGGACTCCTGTTGCGGAAGGACTTGCGTGCATCAGCAGGTATGAACCTTATGACCGCCAATACTATTGCGGCATCATAGGAGAAGTGAACAGTGAAGAAGACATTAGCCTCTATGTCAATCTACGCTGTATGCACGTCGGAGAAAACAAGATCGCAATATATGCGGGAGGAGGCATCACTGCCAATTCTGACCCGGAGGAAGAATGGCTGGAGACGATACTTAAGAGCAGAACCATGGCTGACAACATCAATCCCCGTTAAAACAAAAAGAAATGGAACTTTCAGATAAAAAAGGTGTCCGTAAGATTGTACTAACCTTGGCGAAGTTGGGGTTACAGGACGTAATCATCAGCCCGGGGTCACGCAATGCACCTTTCGTGATTTCCTTCCTTAGGCATGGTGGCTTCCACTGTCTCAGTGTAAGGGATGAGCGCAGTGCAGCATTCTTTGCCCTAGGTAAGGCGATCGAATCCCACCGACCAGTGGCTATTCTATGTACCAGTGGATCGGCGACCCTAAATTTTGCACCGGCTATATCCGAAGCATTTTACCGACGGATTCCACTCATCGTTCTTACTACCGACAGACCTGCAGAATGGACCGATCAAGGAGACGGGCAAACTATCCGCCAAAGCCACATCTACAGAAATTTTATACGCCATAGTTATGATCTAAATGGTGACGCCGATTCATACGATCAACTGTGGCACATTGAACGCTGCCTATGTGAGGGTTGGAATATAGCCACAATGGCGGATCCCGGCCCCGTTCACTTCAATATACCCTTGAAGGAACCGCTATATATAACTTCGGAGGAGGAGGACGACTCCAATGTGCGTACATTCCGAGAATTGAGTCTCGACAGACAGTTGGACCACGGAAGTTTGAAGACGATGGCAGCAATATTTGACAATATAAAGAAGGTAATGGTATTGGTAGGTCAACATGATGTGGATCACGAATTATCAGCGGGCTTAACAGAGCTTGCCGCTCATGACAATGTTGTAGTATTGACAGAATCCACTTCCAATGTACACCATCCTCATTTTGTCGAGAACATCGACCGGCTCATCACAGGGTTGAATGATGTAGACGCAGCAGAATTAATGCCGGACCTGTTGATCACAATTGGAGATGCTGTTGTATCTAAACGGATAAAGGGCCTCCTCCGCAAATATCGTCCCTCTCATCACTGGAATATACATCGCTTTGACGCACTAATGGACACCTACCAATCGCTCTCACTCGCCATTCCCCTTTCCGGTTCTGGCTTTTTGAATCAGTTCAATCAAGCGGTATCAGGGACGTCATCGGATTACAATAAGCGATGGCAGACATTAAAAGAAAGAAAAAAGCAACTGCACGATGAATTTACAGTAAATAGCGAATACAGTGATTATTCGGCTTTTAACCGAATTGTACAGGCAATTCCAAAAGATTGGGTAGTGCATGTTGCCAACAGTTCACCGATTAGATATGTACAATTGTTTGACAATAGCCACATCGCAGACATGCAGTGTAATCGCGGTACCAGCGGCATCGAAGGATGTACGGGAACAGCAATGGGAGCGGCTTCTGCCTCACCCGATAAAAAATTCCTGCTTATCACCGGTGACATTGCATTTCATTATGACGTCAATGCCCTGTGGAATGAAGCTAGGATAGAAAATCTAAATATTATAGTCATCAACAACGCAGGCGGAGGCATCTTCCGCATCATTGAAGGCCCGGACAAGGCGGCCGAAAGGTTGGCGTTCATTGAGACTGAAATGCATTTGGATGCCGAACGTATTGCGGCACATCATGACTGGAATTACCTAAAGGCGCTCGATAACGAAAGCCTTGATACGGCACTAAAAAGGTTATTTGATGGAAATACAGGTAGAACTATCCTGGAAATATTTACTGATGCTGACAAAAATCCGTTAGTTTTGGGTCAATATTGGAATTATCTGAAAGAAAAGAATTGAACGATGAAAAATATACCCTGGGAAACAGTCAAAGAATATCAGGACATCACATTCCGGTATCACAACGGCGTCGCCAGGCTCGCATTCAATCGGCCGGAGGTGCGGAATGCTTTTAGACCGGAGACTGTATCCGAATTGTTGGAAGCGCTTATCATTTGCCATGAATCACAGGAAATTGGCGTCGTACTGATAAGTGGTGAAGGGCCTTCGCCCAAGGATGGAGGCTGGGCTTTCTGTTCCGGTGGTGACCAACGGGTACGTTCAAAGACTGGATATAAGGGAGGTGATGGAATCAATCGGTTCAATATCCTGGACGTACAGCGGCAGATCAGGTTTATGAACAAGGTAGTGATTGCCGTAGTGCCCGGATGGGCAGTGGGTGGTGGCCACAGTCTTCACGTGGTATGTGACCTGACCTTAGCGAGTAAGGAACATGCGATATTTAAACAGACGGATGTGGATGTAGCCAGTATTGACGGGGGGTTCGGATCAGCTTATCTGGCCCGTCAGATAGGGCAAAAACGAGCTCGGGAGATATTCTTCCTCGGCAAATCCTATTCCGCGCAAGAGGCTTTTGAGATGGGCATGGTCAATGCCGTTATCGCTCATGAAGAGCTCGAATATACAGCCTATGAATGGGCACAGGAAATACTTGCCAAGAGCCCTACAGCTATCAAGATGGCCAAATTTGCCCTTAATCTGATCGATGACGGGCTGGTAGGCCAGCAGGTATATGCCGGAGAGGCCACTCGATTGATCTACATGACCGAAGAGGCAGAAGAAGGCCGAAATGCTTTTCTGGAAAAGAGAAAACCTGGATTCGATAAGTTCCCTAAATTCCCCTGATTCCGGTTGTCATGGCAAATATCTCTTCCTGGCTTACTGCCTTCCGGCTGCATACCCTGCCATTGGCCTTATCCACCATCATTATGGGCAGCGCCTTAGCGTATGATCGAGGCAGTTATAATGGAATGGTGACCCTTTGGGCGTGTCTGACGACTGTCTTTTTGCAGATACTGAGCAACCTTGCCAACGACTATGGAGATACAGCAAGTGGTGTGGACAATGCGGATCGGATCGGGCCAAAGAGAGGTCTGCAATCGGGAGACATCACCAAAGGCCAGATGAAGAAGGCTATTTATTCTTTCATTGCACTTTCCCTTATATCAGGCATTCTTTTGATTATGAACGGGACCAGGGAACTACGTATAACCTATGGTCTGATTCTCTTCATCATAGGTATCGGTGCCATTGCGGCAGCCATGAAATACACTATGGGTAAGAATCCTTATGGCTATTCAGGTTATGGTGATATCTTTGTTTTCTTGTTTTTTGGTCTGGTTGGTGTGCTGGGCACTTACTTTCTGCACACCCACAATTTGGTGTCGATTATCGTCCTTCCTGCCATAGCGATGGGCTGCCTCAGCGCCGGAGTGCTTAATCTGAACAATCTCCGGGACCGTGACAATGATGCCGCCTCCGGGAAGCATACGCTTGTGGTCAAACTGGGACTCAAAAATGCCAAGCGCTACCACGCCATTCTTCTTATCACAGCCATGTTAGCCATGATTGCTTTCAGCATTCTGTCGGGTGGTGGCCTGAAGTACTGGCTCTATCTACCTTCATTTATCGGCATCATTAGAAGTATCGTTGTTGTCTTCCGCAATGAAGACCCTGTAGCCTTGTATCCTGAGCTTAAAAATCTTGCCCTCAATACCTTGTCACTTAGTTTAATGGTTGGCGTGGGAGCTTTATTAACCGGAATGTGATCGTTTGTTGAATCTAAGATTCATAAAAAATGAAAATAAAAAATTTACAGCGTATTCCCAGAGGCAATCAAATTATTGAACCCTCCTAATCCCGGTATCAGGTAAAAGATAATAAGGGGCGCAAAAAATCCTGTCAAAGAAAACCTCATCACCGACTGGTGAAGTAGTGTACAATGTTTTTACAACAAGATTTTTTCAACAAATTAAAAGATGATTCAATAACCCTGTCTCAAGCACAAATTTTGCAAGTCAGAACGGCAATATCATCGGGGAACTTATCAGCATCATTAAACTGTTCCAGGATTTGTAACAGGCCATCATTGAATTCCCTTACCTTTCTATCGGCATTCTTTCTTACAAAATCAAAAAGGATCTCATCTTCAAACGATCTGCCTCCCGGATCCTTAAGATCTGTTATGCCGTCGGTATAAAGGACGATCATTGCATCCGAATGAATATGCAATGTGCCCGGACGCAGGTCAGGTAGTTCTTCCACGGCTCCAAGCAGGGTTGTCCCCTGATCGAGAAATAGTATTTCGCTATCCATGTATAAGACTGGCGGCACATGACCTGCATTGATGTAACGCAGCGTTTTTGTCTTGCTGTTATATTCACCTATAAAAAAGGTGACAATCTTCTCGGTATTAGCTATCCGGATAACCGCTCTGTTAAGCTCGCGCACAATATCCTCCAGGCCGACACTCGACTTGATTACCTGATGCAATACCGCCTGAAAATTGGCCATCAACATAGCTGCTGCTATACCTTTTCCGGAAACATCTGCAATACAGAAAGCCGTACGATTCTTATCAATTTTGATACAATCAAGATAGTCACCACCTATATTCCACAACGGCCGATAAATCGACGAAACTTCAAAACTAGTGCATTCAGGCCATTTGCCCGGCAACATCATTTGCTGAACTTCTGTAGCCAGCTTCATTTCATTCTTGAAGCGTTCCTGTTCCAACTGACGGTTGAAGAGTCTTTTGTTTTCAATCGCTACGGCAATGATATTAGCAAGGGTCGCAACAAACTCATAATTGTCATGTGTCCTCAACTCGGAACCAAAGTGCCCGATCAACGCATATGCTATTGCAGTATCCTTATGCTTTACCGGAATGATATATTCCATACCGGGGAGCATTTTTTTGTCTTTTTTCAAAAGGAAGCCGGGACTATTGTAGGATGACAGAATTGGTTCGAAATCCTGTTCCGGCAATTCATCAAAACCGATGCTTGAGCGAATTTTCCATCCATCATCATCCCGAAACAACAACAACATCCTATCCACGGCCATTTCGGTGCTCAAAAAACCGGCAAAGCGATGGAACAAGCGTTCTGAAGAAGCATTTTCATTGATCTCACGAGTAATCTGGGACAGATAGCTGACCTGTATATCCTTGTAATAAAGGTTCTTTTCGAGGTTCCTTACCTTACTTTGCCAGATTAAAGTATCGTCCACCATGGATCAGGGTTGTAAATTGGATTTTACATCAAAGATATCTCTTACTCCGTTTCCAACCAAGTTAAATGACAAAACCAGCAACAATAAAATTACTACCGGGATGATAGCCAGCATCGGCTTGCCTGTCAGAATAAATCCGTAATTTTCGCTCAGGATGGAGCCGAGAGAAGGAGTGGGTGGTTGTATACCGAAGCCCAGATAGCTTAAGCCACTCTCCACTATGATAGCGGAGGCAAAGTTGGAAACCGCAATAACAATGACTGGGCCAAGCATGTTTGGCAATATATGCCTGAATAGAATGCGTGGTGTACTCATACCCATAGTACGGGCGACTTCGACATATTTTTCCTTTTTCAGGGACAGTACCTGACCGCGGACAAGTCTTGCTGCATCCACCCACATAGTCAAGCCTACTGCTATGAAGATGTTCTGAATACCGCGTCCTGTTACCAGCACTATGGCAAAAACCAAAATCAAGGTCGGTATGCTCCAGGCAACATTCATCAGAAAGCTGAGGACATCGTCTGTCTTGCCTCCAAAATATCCGCTCAACATACCAATGACCGTACCAATTGTAATGGAAAGCAGGACAGCAAGAAATCCTATGAAAAGGCTATACCGGATCCCGAGAATAATCCTGTCGAGCAGTGACCGCCCAAACAAATCAGTGCCCAGCAGATATGTTCTTTTAATGATGCCGGACTGTTGTAGCCGGCTATCCACTTCGTTTTCGCTTAACTCGATATGTCGACCGTCCTCCAAGGTTATGGAGTATAGCTGATTGGATTTGTCAATTTTAATTACCTCGTCGCCCAATAACCACTTGACCTTGTGTATCGTAGTTACTGGTAAGTCTCCAGAGTGGGCATCTTCCTCATAAAGGCTGTATTTAAGACTATCACCATCAATCTTATAATTGGACACAGCCAGATAGCGGTGATCGTCCTCCTTTCCATTCAGCAGGAAATGCAGAAAAGAGGGATTGTCAGAAATACCTGGTTTTGGGAAGGCCAGTAGAGTCACTGTAAAGCCGGGCTTTTTCAGTCCGATACCGGAAATTTGTCTGTTGACATCAGGTGTTTTGTCACTTGTGATGAGGTATGCAAAAAACGCCATTAGTGTACAGACCAAGATGAATACCAAGGCAATGGTGCGCGGCCATTCCCGTGCAAATTGTCTTAAGAAGCCAGGCCTTTGTACCATATGTTATTGCATTTAAATCTGTAAAGTAACAAATAAGTTAACGATAATTATTGAATATTTTAACAAAATGAATAGTGATAATATCAAGGTAAGGAAATATCAACATGCACTTCTAAAACTATTAAGGTGAAAAGATGTGCAGCTACCAACAATTAGTAAAATAAGATAGAAATGGTATAATCGATAAGAAAACTAATTATTGTTTGGGGGTGGTGCCGCCTCTGAAGTAGGTAGATGATTAATAGCCATAATGCTTGATGGTATTGCCTTTTGGGGCGGCTTTGCCAAAATTCAGATATTTTATTCGGGAATTAAATTTTCTATTTGCCTCCAAATCCTTGTGTATAGCGGTTTTTGAATTATTACTTTCCTACCTACTACGATTTTTGGGGAGGATGGGGGTGGTGCCGCCTCCGAAGTAGGTAGGTGATTAATAGCCACAATGCTTGACGGTACTGCCTTTCGGGGTGGCTTTGCCAAAATTCAGATATTTTATTCAGGAATTAAATTTTTCATTTGTCTCCAAAACCTTATGTATGGCGGTTTTTGAATTATTACTTTCCTACCTACTACGATTTTTGGGGGATGGTGGTGGTGCGGTCTCCGAAGTAGGTAGATGATTAATAGTCACAATGCTTGGTAGTTCTGCCTTTCGGGGTGGCTTTGCCAAAATTCAGATGATTTGCTCGGGAATTAAATTTTTCATTTGCCTCCAAATCCTTGTGTATAGCGGTTTTTGAATTATTACTTTCCTACCTACTTCGATTTTGGGGGATGGGGGTGATGCCCACCTCTGAAGTAGGTAGATGATTAATAGTCGCCTTTTCAATTACCATTGGCCTTTCCAGCAATTTTATGAATAAAAGCGAAACCAAATCGCGTATTTTAATTTTCTCAGCATGATGAAACATCGGTGCCATCATAATATTCAGTTATTATTTTTCTACCTACTTCATTTTTTCGACCCTGACTTCAAAGCATTAATCTTATACATCACAACACTTAATCTCTTACACTGAAACCATTTGTCATCATGGTTTGAAATTTTAATCTGTGTAGCTGGTATTAACTTTTTTTACATGTCTTGTGTTATGACTAACCATGATGCTCTTTATTTGAGTTTGATACGTGATGTCAAAATTCACTACTTTTACAACTTTTATTCTTTCAAATCCATATAGGGAACCAAAATATGCCAAGGACAAAAAAACAAATTTCACCTGAAGGCGAGCCGGTGATTCTTTACGATAAGTTGAATATCGTAATTAAGGGTGCACGGACCAACAACCTGAAGAATATAGACTTGACCATACCCAAGCATAAACTCATCGTTGTGACCGGTGTGTCAGGTAGCGGTAAATCATCCATCACTATGGATACGCTCTATGCGGAAGGACAGCGGCGTTATGTAGAGAGCCTATCCAGCTATGCCCGTCAATTTATGACACGAATCAAAAAGCCTGAGGTGGACTATATCAAAGGCATCACTCCCGCCATAGCCATCCATCAGAAGGTAAGCAGTGCCAATGCAAGGAGTACGGTAGGTACCCTGACCGAGATCTTCGACTATCTGAGGCTTTTGTACGCAAGAATTGGGAAAACAATTTCACCTATCACTGGCAAGGTAATTAAAAAAGATAGCGTCAGTGACATCGTGAATTTTCTCAACAACAAGGAAGAAGGCACTCGATTTTCTATTTTGAGTCCATTTTCCTACAACGAAGCGGAAGAACCCCTGAGGACTGTTCTCGAAAAGCTGGAGCAAAAAGGATTCAACAGGGTGTGGCTTGATGGAGAAGTCCAAAGAATAGATGAACTTGTGTCAAACCTGCCTCAAGGAATAAATAAGGACAGTGAAAATAATAAAATTGTCGCTTATGTTGTGGTGGACAGAATCGCAGTGCGAAAGGAGGATGTGGAAAATTTCAAGCGTATAGCAGATTCTATAGAAACAGCAATTGCAGAGAGTAATGGCAGCTGTGTCCTGCTCACAGAAGAAGGTGAGATGCATCATTTTAGTACGAGATTTGAAGAGAATGGTATCGGTTATGAAGAGCCTTCAGTGGCCTTGTTCAATTTCAACAGCTCAGTAGGCGCCTGTCATGTATGTGAAGGTTATGGAATGGCCATAGGTATCGATGAATCCAAGGTCATACCCAATAAACATCTTAGTCTGTATGACCACGCAATCTCTCCATGGTCAGGCGATAAAGGTAAAAACTTTTACAAGTCGATGATCCAGAATGCGGAGCGACTGGGCCTGTCCATCCATACACCATACCACAAATTGAGTTCCAGAGAATTGGAGATTATCTGGAGAGGGGGTGATGGATTTTTGGGCATTGACGATTATTTCAAAAAGTTACAAAACACGAGCTATAAAATTCAGGATCGTATCGCCTTGGCCAGATACCGGGGGAGAACTATTTGTCCGGAGTGCAGAGGGAAAAGATTGCGTAAGGAGGCACTTTATGTTAAAGTCAATGGGCGACATATTGCTGAGCTTGCAGAAATGGATATTGAACAGTTGGATGAATTTTTTCGGGAAATAAGATTAGAAGAACGCGATGTAACCATTGCGGAACGAATACTTTCAGAAATCAATCAACGACTGTCGACCATGGTTGCCATTGGACTTGGTTATCTCACATTGCAAAGGCCGGCATCTACATTAAGTGGCGGTGAGACGCAGCGCATCCACCTCACGAGGCTGTTGGGAAGTAATCTCACCGGATCATTGTATCTATTGGACGAACCTTCTGTAGGCCTTCATCCCCGAGATACCCGCAATCTTGTAACTGCCTTGAAGAAGCTTCGTGATCTGGGAAATACAGTCATTGTAGTGGAACATGAGGAAGAAGTCATCAGGAGTGCCGATTATCTGGTCGATATGGGCCCTGAAGCAGGGGTTCTGGGTGGAGAGGTCGTGTTTACCGGTAATTATAAGGATATTGCACAAATTCCCGTTAACAACAGCCTGACCATCGATTATTTGCTTGGCCGGAAGAAAATCGAAGTTCCCAAAGAAAGGCGTGTCGGCAGGAATATTATCAAGTTGGATGGTGTCTATCTTCACAATCTGGATGGAGTAAATGTCTCCATTCCCTTGCATTCCATTGTTTGCGTCACCGGTGTAAGTGGTAGTGGTAAAAGTTCGCTTGTCAGGGGTGCACTCTATCCAACACTTGTCAACGCCATTCAAACCAGGAGTGCACATACCTCCAACAATATTGTGCGCGATCTTTATGGAGATTTTCATACCATCAATGTGGTGGAAATGGTGGACCAGCAACCAATCGGGAAGTCGTCCCGCTCCAATCCAATCACCTACGTAAAAGCTTACGATTACATCCGTGACTTGTTCACAGCACAGCCATTATCAAAACTGAGAGGATTCAAGCCTAAGCACTTCTCTTTCAATGTGGAAGGTGGACGATGTGAAATCTGTAAAGGAGAGGGAGTAACCATAGTCGATATGCAATTCCTTGCCGATGTAAGTCTGGTCTGCGATGAATGTAAAGGAAGGAGATTCAAGAATGAGGTACTGGATATCAAATATAAGGACAAAAATATCTATGACGTCCTCGAAATGGATATCAGAGAGGCCGTTGATTTTTTTGCTGATCAACCGGAAATTATTAATCGGATTCAACCATTGCTTGATGTAGGCTTAGGATATGTCAAACTGGGACAGGCGTCATCGAGCCTTTCGGGTGGAGAAGCTCAGCGGGTCAAGCTGGCAAGCTTCCTGACCAAGGACAACAAGGTGCCTCACACCCTCTTTATATTTGACGAGCCTACCACAGGACTCCACTTTGAAGATGTGAGAAAATTGCTGATAGCCTTCAATAAGCTGATTGATCGGGGTAACTCTATCATTATAGTTGAACATAATATGGAGGTCATCAAAAGTAGTGACTACATCATCGACATCGGGCCTGAAGGCGGAAGGAATGGGGGGAAGATTCTGTACCAGGGACCTCCTGAGGGTTTGAAGGCGGTAAAGGATAGCCATACTGCGACTTTCCTGGATCTGGAAAATTAACAGGGCCGCCAAAAGACAGCCCTGTTATCTATTTTGATAATATACCAAAGATCTGTTTAATCCTTGAACAATGATGCCTTGATATAGTCGCGATTCATCTTTGCGATGTGGGAAATGGAAATCTCTTTCGGACATTCGGCCTCACAAGCACCTGTATTGGAACATGCTCCAAACCCTTCCTTATCCATCTGATGTACCATATCGCGAGTTCGGATGTATCGCTCAGGCTGGCCCTGTGGCAATCGATTAAGTTGGCTAATCTTGGCAGCCGTAAATAACGAGGCACTGCTATTGGGGCAGGCTGCCACACAAGCTCCACAACCTATACAGGCAGCAGATTCGAAAGCCTTGTCAGCGATTTCCTTACCGATTGGAATAGAATTGGCATCTTGAGCATTACCTGTATTGGAAGATATAAATCCTCCGGCCGCAATAATTCGATCGAATGCAGTTCTGTCCACAACCAGGTCCTTGATTACCGGAAAAGCCTTAGCCCTCCAGGGCTCGACCGTGATGGATTCGCCATCGTTAAACGAACGCATATGCAACTGACAGGTAGTCACACCTCGGTTAGGTCCGTGTGGCTGACCATTGATGTACATGCTGCACATCCCGCAGATACCTTCACGGCAGTCGTGGTCAAAAGCGATAGGATCACCACCTTCATTTATCAGTCTTTCATTTAAAACGTCAAACATTTCGAGGAATGACATATCCGGAGACACATCATCCACATCGTAATTCTGGAAGGCGCCTTCAGATTGGCCGTTTTTTTGTCTCCAGACTTTGAGTTTCAATTTCATAACATTCTTGATTTATATTATAGCAAATTGGATTTGCCGGTTGATTAAATTCTATTTATAACTTCTCTGAGCGACTTTGATATATTCGAATGTCAATGGCTCCTTATGGAGTGAAAAATCACCATCCTTCTTGAATTCCCAGGCTGACACATAGGAGAAATTCTCATCATCCCTCAATGCTTCCCCTTCCTCTGTCTGGAATTCTTCACGGAAATGACCACCACATGATTCGTTCCTGTTGAGTGCATCGATACACATCAGTTCACTTAATTCGAGGAAGTCAGCTACGCGGCCAGCCTTTTCCAGTTCCGGGTTGAATTCGTCCGGAGCTCCCGGAATTCTTACATCTGACCAGAACTCTTCCCGGATTTGGCGTATTTCTTCTATAGCCTCCTTGAGTCCCTGTGCATTGCGTGCCATACCACATTTGTTCCACATCACCTTGCCCAACTTCTTGTGGAAATGATCAACGGAATGTTTACCCTTAACATTCATTAATTTTTCGATACGCGCCCTGACATCGGCTTCAGCAGCAACAAATGCCTCATGGTCGGTAGAGATTGCTTTGGTGCGGATCTCGCTTGAAAGGTAGTCCCCTATGGTATATGGAATGACAAAGTAACCATCCGCAAGGCCTTGCATCAATGCAGATGCTCCAAGTCGGTTGGCACCGTGATCTGAGAAGTTACACTCTCCTAAAGCGTACATGCCGGGCACTGTTGTCATCAGGTTATAATCCACCCAAAGGCCTCCCATGGTATAGTGTACTGCCGGATAGATTCTCATCGGTACTTCATAAGGGTTTTCACCGGTAATCTGCTTGTACATATCGAACAGATTTCCGTATTTTTCCTTAATAATCTCCTTACCATGATGTATAATATCGTTTTCAGTCGGATTGGCAATTCCGTGCTTGGTCACTTCGATTGCGCCATAGCGCTTGATAGCTGAAGCGAAATCAAGATATACTGCCATCTTGGAAGTGCCAACGCCATAGCCTTCATCGCAACGTTCTTTTGCTGCACGTGAAGCGACGTCCCGTGGCACGAGGTTGCCGAATGCCGGATATCTTCGCTCAAGATAGTAGTCGCGCTCCTCCTCGGGTATCTGGTTGGCCGGACGTGCATCATCTTTCTTCTTTGGTACCCAGATGCGTCCATCATTACGCAGTGACTCGGACATCAATGTCAGCTTGGACTGATGATCTCCACTCACAGGAATACAGGTTGGGTGGATCTGGGTATAACAAGGATTGGCAAAATAGGCACCTTTCTTATGAGCTTTCCAGGCCGCGGTTACGTTGGATCCCATTGCATTGGTAGAAAGAAAGAATACATTGCCATAACCACCGGTACAAAGTAGGACTGCATGCCCGAAGTGGCGCTCCAGTTCTCCTGTTACCAAGTCTCTTGCTATGATCCCTCGTGCCTTACCGTCGATGACGACAACATCGAGCATCTCGTGGCGGCTGTACATTTTGATCTTACCCATCCCGATCTGACGTTCCAGCGCTGAGTATGCCCCAAGCAACAACTGCTGTCCTGTCTGACCGGCAGCATAGAAGGTACGTTGCACCTGTACACCTCCAAAAGAGCGGTTGCTCAGCATTCCTCCGTATTCACGAGCAAAAGGTACTCCCTGAGCTACACACTGGTCGATGATGTTACCGCTGACTTCTGCAAGTCGATATACATTGGCCTCTCTGGATCGATAATCACCTCCCTTGACAGTGTCATAAAATAATCTGTAATCGCTATCACCGTCATTCTGATAATTCTTGGCGGCATTGATACCTCCTTGAGCAGCGATGGAGTGTGCACGACGTGGACTGTCCTGAAAGCAGAACACCTTGACCTTGTATCCCATCTCTGCCAGTGTGGCAGCAGCGGAAGCACCGGCAAGTCCGGATCCTACAACGACTACTTCGAGATTTCGCTTATTAGCCGGATTGACCAGATGTACCTTGGATTTATAATTGGACCATTTTTGGCTTATATCGCCTTCAGGAATCTTAGCATCTAAACTCATAATATCTTGGATTAAAACTAATTCATTAATAATTTATTACCGTGTCGGTATCAACTGTTGAGGTAACAATATATCGGTATGATCAAAAAGCCCAGACAGATCAAAAAAGAGAAAACCTTGGTCACCCATTTGATGACGGGCGTGTATTTGTGGCTGTCAATGCCCAAAGTCTGAAAAGCACTCCAGAAACCATGTAAAAGGTGAAAGTACAGCACGACCATAGCAACTGAATACACTACGACAATCCATAGCTGACTAAAGGATTGATTTACACCCCAATATAGATTTTTCAATTCTTGCCCATCTATGTTAACCATAGGATATACATCTCCAAACTTATACTTCAACCAGAAATCACCCATGTGGATCAAGATAAAGAAGAGAATCAGGGTACCCAATAAAGCCATATTAGCTGAATACCATGACTTGGAAACAAATTTATTGACAGCGTAACCTTTATTGCCGCGTGATTTTTGATTTTTAATCTTCAGGGCAATACCTTGGACAGCATGTAACAGTATTCCGATGTACAGACCGATTGAAATAAATTTAATGAATGGATTGTGAACCATAAAATTTGCATACATATTGAATGCCAGGCCACCATCGTCTTTCAATAGCTGTAGATTGCCCACTAAATGCACCAATAGAAAAGAAATCAGGAACAATCCCGTCAAACTCATGACGAATTTTTGCCCGACCCTGGAAGTAATGAAGCTATTAAACCAATTCATGTTTTGTACTTTACTTGTTGCCACAAATGTATTAACAAAATAATAAATTCAAAAAAGATAGGGCATAACCGCTATGGAAGTTGGCAATTTAGAAATATTCTAAACAAGTGGGATATAATGGTCTTTTTTTAAATTTTATAAATAAATATCAACCAATCGGCGATATCATTGGGATAGGATCAATTAATCAAATAAAGAGTTGTTCAAATTTTAATTATAAGAACCGCACAAAGCTGTTTGAAACCTGATTGCACGGAATCAACTGCCCTGAGAGACAGGTTGGTGTTTCATAATCCTGGGCACTGGGTTCTAAGGCCAATCAGACAAAATAGTGGAAATATACTTCTAATTTGTCAAGTACTTACAGGCACCTTGTCGATGTGACTTCAGGGACGGGAGCTTTCCTGATTTGTGCTTACTTAAAAATATTTGACTCGATATAACCTTGCCTTTTCAGCTTGATATGTTCGGATTTGACAATGGGTTTTATTTTGGTGGCGGATATGTCTGTTTTTATTTTTCATACAGGGCTATTGTTCACCAATCCGAGGGAAAATTAGCGGATTTAGCAGGTCATTTAATCTAAAGTTTATGTCATACAGTGATTTTTAGACCTTAACAAATTAAACATTTATCGTGTACAATTAACTTTGAACAAGAAACTAATTTTCAATCTAACCGTTATTATGTATCTTTGCGTTTTATTTGATAATTTTGAGCCGTAATGGTAAAAACTCAACACAAATACAGATCTTCAGGCAATACGGATACACTCGTATCAGCAAATACCCATAATAAGGCCTTTATCACTATAGCCCTCCGTTAATATTCTTGTGTAAAACGGAGGGGTTCCGCTTCGTTTTCTAAAAATTTAAATTTAATTTAACTAATTAGTCAGCCTTTTGGTCGGCGTGAGAAACAGCCGGGGAAAGGAGGGCTTTTAAAATTTTGAAATATTATGATACCAACCATTAATTCAACTGACTTCAAGACCCTTAAGACTTTAATAGCTAACTATCCTGTCCAGCTCAAGACCAAAGAAGTTGGCAACCTGGCTATTGAGCTTGACAGGGCCAAGATCGTAGAGGATGAGGCTATCAATCCGGACATCATCCGATTGGGCTCCAAATTTGATGCCCAGGATTTGGATTCTCAAAAAATTTGGACTTTGACACTTACACTTCCTGAAGAAGCGGATATGACAAAACAAAGAATATCCGTATTTTCGCCTTTGGGAGTTGCATTGATTGGATTCAGTAAAGGAGATACAGTCGAATGGAGCCTTCCCGGTGGATTGAAGAAATTAAAAATATTAGCCGTGAAAAATTAATTGATATAATTTGCAGCTAATTAATGAACTTTCTGCGATCATTCATTTCATTTATGTTGAAATAAAATCCTATACGAACTATGAGACAAAAATTTGTCATCATATCATCCGCTTTGCTTATTGCTGTATTTCTCCTGGCATGGTTCCTGGGGCCTAACTGGTATGTGGTGCTGGCAATAATTGCAGCTTTGGTCATCCTTGGTTATTATGATATGTTCCAGAAAAAACATGCAGTGATGCGGATTTTCCCGGTTCTTGGAAGGTTACGTTACCTGATGGAGGAACTCAGACCAAAAATTTACCAGTATTTTATTGAATCGGATATCGACGGACGTCCCATCAACAGAATCGACCGTTCGACCATCTATCAGCGTGCAAAGAAAGAAAATGACACCATGCCTTTCGGTACTCAGCTTGATGTATATACTGAAGGTTATGAATGGTTGTGTCATTCCATCGCGCCCAAGGATTTTTCCACGCTCGATCATGATCCCAGGGTACTCATAGGCAATAAGGATTGCAAGCAGCCGTATTCATGCAGCATCTATAATATTTCTGCGATGAGTTATGGCTCACTGAGTGCCAATGCCGTGGAAGCTATGAACGCCGGTGCAAAAATTGGCGGCTTTGCGCATAATACCGGAGAAGGTGGTCTAACCCCTCACCACCTGAAACATGGAGGAGATATCATCTGGCAGATTGGAACCGGTTACTTTGGCTGTCGGACTGCCGATGGTAATTTCAGCCCAGAAGCATTCAGGGAGAAAGCCGCCACACCTCAGGTCAAGATGATTGAAATCAAGATATCCCAGGGCGCCAAACCCGGTCACGGAGGTATACTGCCGGCATCAAAGAACACACCGGAAATTGCAGCTATCCGTGGTATCGAACCTCATACTCTTGTTGCTTCTCCCCCTTATCACA
>Ga0116144_10002676_pt1 | contig 18860 bp, 14 predicted proteins | sample AD_UKC035_MetaG_FD_89746 | JGI IMG/M metagenome (GOLD analysis project Ga0116144, IMG submission 89746) | Active sludge microbial communities of municipal wastewater-treating anaerobic digesters from USA - AD_UKC035_MetaG | ecosystem: Engineered > Bioreactor > Anaerobic > Digestate | place: USA...
TCCTACGGTGTCCTTGCCTGTAGACCTTTAACCATTTTCCCATTCCAGCATTTTCCCAAATCGAATAGTTCGTGTATGACAGATCGGTCGATCGTCAATTTCCATATACCTCATTTCTGTATCAGCCTGATGGCAGATCGGGATACTGCTCTGCGAGGACGGCCGGTGGTTGTAGCCGAGCAGAGTGCCCAGGGAAAGGTCTTGGAGATTTCCAGAGAGGCGCACCGTGAAGGCGTCCATACCGGCATGTCCACTGCTCAGGCGCGGAAATCATGCCGGTCTCTGCTCCTGGTGCCGCCGGATATTCCGCTTTACCGTACCGGGCAGTCAGTCGTGCTTTCGCTCCTGGAGCGGTTTACGCCTCTGGTGGAACCCTCTGGGTGGGGAACCTTTTTCCTCGATCTCACCGGGACGCGGCTTTTATGGGGTGCAGGTGCAGATGCGGCTGTGAAAGTACGTAATGAGGTGATGACTGCTGCCGGCCTGCTGCCGCAGATCGGCCTTGCGGCTAACAAACTGGTGAGCAGTGTGGCAGGCAGCCTCTCCCGGCCCCGGGATGTATGCTCAGTGCTGCCGGGAGAGGAGCAGCGGTTTCTTTTTCCTTTGCATCTGAACGCCATCCCCCGGCTGGGAGATGACACTTGCGATCTGCTGTGTACTGAACTGGGAGTGTGCACTATCGGTCGTCTGGCGGAAATTCCGCCGCTGCTCTTGAGCCGGGTGTTCGGTGCTGAAGGAGAAGCCCTGGCTCGCATTGCTCGCGGGGAAGATCGCGAGGCGGTTGTGCCTCCGGAGAAAACCATATCCATCACCGCTGCCGCTTCCCTCCCGGAAGGGGAGAACCGGCGGCATGAGCTTCAGGCCGAACTGTTCATCTTGTGTGAAAAGATTGGACGCGAGTTGAGAAAGCGAAATCGGCTTTCGACACGATTGACTCTGGAACTCGCCTATCTTGATGGCATGCAGGCAGGTGGAGCATCTGTTCTCGGCGAGCAGGACGATGATCTGGACTGGCAGCTTTTTTTCAAAGCAGCACTGCTCCTGGAGCGGATCAGAAAGCGCCGGGTACGGATCAAGGAGCTAATAGTGTCCGTATCCGGCCTCGTGATGCCGTTTCCACAGCTTACCCTTTTCCCTCAGAATATCGGACACGCGAAAGCCCGTGCCCTGATGGCGGCTGTGGATCAGATACGGGAACGATTCGGGACGAAAGCGCTGGCGTTTGGCAGAACGATTAGCTAATGGTTCTGCGTTCACCGTTGTCCGTTCACCGTTCACCGACAAGGGTGCTATCAGCAAGAGCCAGCATGTCATGCCCGCGAAGGCGGGCATCCAGTGCTTTCAGCAGCGCACGAAAGCTAAATCTTTTCAGGAATAGGGCTCTTGCGACTTCACCACATTTAGAATTTGCAATGAAGTTGTAAAAGATCATCTTTCTTGTTTCAAGGAACGCGAGGTACTCATAGAAGTATCTGTATATCCTGGATGCCCGCCTGCGCGGGCATGACGGACTATCACGTATACCGCCTTTTGGCCAAAGCATCAGCACTGCGCCTAAGTCGGTGAACGGTCAACGGTCAACTTTTAACGCGCAGCACGTAAACGGATAACAGTAAACGCGCAGTATATGCACGGTCAACGGTTTATTCATCTCCATGTCCACTCCTATTACACGTTCATGGCCGGGACCGCGTCACCGGACGCTCTCTGCCGCCGGGCGAAGGAGTTAGGCTATGAGGCGCTGGCGCTCACTGATACCAACGGATTATACGGTCTGCCGGAATTTCTTTCTGCGGCAAAGCAGTATGACCTCATGCCGTTGGTAGGAGCGCATGTATGCACTTCTGATAGCCGGGCGGTCCTTCTGGCAAAAAACGCCCAAGGCTATCAATGTATGTGTCGCCTGTTGACGAAGCTGCATCATCACACCGGTTCTTTTTCACTCCTTGATGAACTCAAACAGGGATTTTCGAACTGCGTTCTGCTTTCACCGGATCTGTCGCTGCTTAGTGCTTTGCAGGATGCCGAAGACATGTTTGTCGAACTGGTGCCGGACGCGGGCAGCCTGGCAACGTTCAAGGCAGCCCGACGATTAGGCATTCCGGCAATTGCTACGGGTGCCGTATATTTTCTCGATGCTGGTGATCGGGAACTGCACCGGATGCTGCGGGCAATCAATCGTAATACCACCCTCGATCTTATTTCTCCGGATGAATGTGCACTGCCTCACGCCTGGCTCAAGGACCCGGAGGCTATGAGCCGTCATTTTCCCTATGCTCCGGAAGCACTTGAGAACACGGTGCGGATCGCCGAGACTCTTCAGCAAGCGTGGGAGACGGATGGTGAAGTATTTCCTGAATGGGAAGGAAGCATATGCAGCGCTGATGCGTTACGTGTGCACTGTCACGAAGGCCTCAAAAAACGCTACGGAAGTCCATGTCAGAAGGCTATCGACCGTCTGAACCAGGAGCTTGACCTGATCTGCGCTAAGGGCTTTGCCGGATACTTTCTCATTGTCGCTGATATCGTCAGCAGGTTTCCCATTACCTGTGGTCGGGGGTCGGCAGCCGCATCACTGGTGAGCTACTGCCTGGGCATCACTCATGTAGACCCGATCGAGCACAATCTGCTCTTTTCCCGCTTCCTCAACGAGGGTCGAAGTGATCTTCCGGATATCGATGTAGACTTTCCGTGGGATGAACGCGACCAGGTGGTTACGTATGTGCGCAGACGTTTCGGTGAAGAGCATGTGGCTGCGGTAGCCACCGTGACCGGCTTTCGCTCCCGGGCAGCGGTATGCGAAGTAGCAAAAGTCTTCGGGATGCCGGACCACGAGATCAGAAAAGTAACGCGCCGGCTTTCAAGCTATGCACCGGCTACCGAAATTGTCCATCGGGTACAGGAACATCCGCTGTTTGCCGGCTTTGAGCTTCCCGAGCCGTGGCCTTCAATTTTTGCCTGGGCTAGCCGTCTGGAGGGTGTTCCCCGACACCTGGGAACACACTGCGGCGGCATTGTCGTTACGCCTGATGCACTTGCACGTCACGTTCCGGTACAGGTTTCGGCAAAGCGTGTTCCTTTGATTCAATGGGACAAGGATGGTGCTGAGGATCGCGGATTAGTAAAAATGGACCTGCTCGGTAACCGCACGTTGGCTGTGATCCGGGATACGCTGGAGGCGATCAAGAACCAGTACGGTATCAGTATCTCCTACGATCAGTTCAACCCGTTGCATGACCATGCAACCCAGGAGTTGATTCGCAGCGGCCAAACCATGGGTGTGTTCTATGTTGAGTCTCCGGCCATGCGACGGCTCTTACGCATGGCAGACCAGGGCGATTACCACCACCTGATTGCACTTTCCTCAATCATCCGGCCGGCTGCCAACCGGTTTATTCTCGAATATGTGCGCCGTCTTAAGGGGGGCGCCTGGAAGCCGCTTCATCCCGCTATAGAAGAGATTCTTGCGGAAACATTTGGCGTGATGGTGTACCAGGAGGATATTGCCCGGATCGCGATGATGATTGCAGGCTTCAGCGAAGCAGAGGCGGATATGTTTCGCAGGATCGTTACGGGACGAATCAGGAATCGTGTTTCGGATCAGAAAGAACGGTTCTATCGAGGAGCCTCTGGCCGAGGAGTTTCACGGTCCGTCATTGATGCGCTTTGGGAAATGATTAGCTCCTTCTCCGGTTATTCATTCTGCAAACCTCATTCAGCCAGCTATGCTCTGGTAAGCTTCAAGGCAGCGTATCTGAAAAGCCGGTTTCCAAGTGAATTTATCGCCGCAGTGCTGAGCAATGGTGGAGGCTTTTATGCGCCTCGGGCGTATATTTCCGAGGCTGTCCGGATGGGAATTACGATACTCTCTCCGGATGTTGCTGTAAGTGATAATGGATATACGGGCAGCGGAACTCTGCTGCGTGTGGGATTGTCTGCCATTAAAGGGCTTTCGTGGCTCTGCCGGGAAGGTATCCTCGAAGAGCGTGCGAAGCAGCAGTTTACGAGCTTTGTCGACTTTATGATGCGCGTACGGCCGACGCAGCCGGATGCGCTGCTGTTGCTCAAAGCCGGCGCCCTTGATTCGCTCAGCAGCAAACTGGGCCGGATCGGAATGGCCTGGTATATTCGCGCTCATAGTGGCCAGGATCACAGAGCGCTTTCGGAAGCACACCTGGCCGAGTTTCCCACCGGGGATCTTCCGGAAGAGGTGAAACAGCGACAGGAGGTTGAAGCACTCGGCTTTCCGGTTTCTTTTCATCCATTGCAGCTTTTCCGTAATCAGATCGATCGGATCAAACCCGCTCCCGTTCCGGCATGTAGACTTCATGAGCAGGTAGGAAAGAACGTTGTGGTAGCAGGTATGGCTGTCGCGGCGAAAAGCGTTTTTGTGAAAAGCGGTGAGCCGATGGAATTTGTAAGCTTCGAAGATATGACTGCTACGTTTGAAGCAACGCTTTTCCCCGCAGCCTACAAGAGGTATTGTCAGATGATCAGCTTCACCCGGCCGCTGGTGCTTACCGGAGTGGTGGAAGACCTTTTCGGGGCGATATCGATACGGGTGAAAAAGATAACGTCACTGAAGCCGGAAAGCGAAAAGACGCTCTAATCAATCCACTTATCCAATCTCGGTTCCGCAAACCGCACAGCGCCGTTTTCTCCAGAAATACGACATCCATCGTCCACAGCGCGGGCAGGACCGGGAAAAGAGTATCAGGACAAGACCGATCAGAGGCGGCAACGACAAGACAAGATACGTTATCGCTTTCGAAAATCGGAACGTATCACCGGGGAGAAACGTTGCGATCATGATCAGTGCTGCCCACGCTATGCTCAACCAAACGAGAACATTCGACTTTATCGCTTTCTTCCTTCCCATTTTTCATGATCCTTTACGCTGGTGCCTTTACCTCTCTTACACGATCGCTGATTCTTGTGCTCCGCGTGAAAAAATAAGTCTCTTGGCAGAGTTGTCAACGATTGAAGATGTTCTTAGACCCGGTTAATCGGCGGTATATTGTCTCAAAAAAACAGATGATCAATCGGTGTCTCAAAACCTGAATGTCGCACCTTTGAACAGTGCTTCCTCTTTATGGATGCTTTCCGAAGACCTTAGAGGATAATGAGCAACGCCGGATGGTATCCTGAGTGGCCCGGCTCGTTAACAAATAATTTATAAAAAATGAGAAAATAAAAATTAGTGTTCTTTATCGATGGGTTGTAATGGTTGTCTTCTCCTTTTTGCTTTTCTTTTTCTTCTCATTCGTGCTACGTTTTCATGGTCGCCGAATGTCAACACGGCCTGACCGCCCGGTGCCTTAGGTGGAAAAACTGCCGACAAGAACTTACTGATGCATGTTTTTGTCTTAGACCCCGGTAGCGCGGTTACAACCGTAAAGGAGAGGCGTACCTGCCCCTTGCCGGTTTGTTTCGGAATTCATGGACGTGAAGCAGACTGAGGTGGTTCCATTCACTGCTAAGTATGTAGTAACCATGGTTCGATTGAATGTGATAGGGGAACAAGTGGTTTGCGGAATGATCAGCAGAATTCGGCAGGCCGCACAGCTCCAGGTCATGATTCAGTGCGAGGGAAGAGAGTGGTTCGAAGAGTGCTGCTATCACAGCAGTCCCCCCAGAGGGGGACTGGATACACCATACTATTCCTTATTATCGTTCTCGTCTGCAGTGCTGTGATGCTCCAAGTGCCAGCAACTGTAGACGCTGAAGATACCGCCGCTCAGCTTCTTCGCAGGCAGATCGAGCCGGCGGGCAAGCCCCCGAAAATCTGTGTTGGTACTGAATGTATCTTTTCTTCTGAAGTGCTGCCGCTCTTTTATGAACGAAGATCCTATCAGCCGGCATGGAGCACCGCACATGGCTTGTCGACGGCAGTGCCGGCGCTTGTTGCCGAGATTGAAGCTGCCTTTCAGGAGGGGCTCGAGCCGACTGACTACCATCTTGCCAAGATTCAGGAGCTGAGAAAAAACGTTGAAAACGTGCAGTCTTCAGGCAACCTTGTTCACCCGCAGATGATGGTGGAACTCGATCTTTTGCTCACTGATGCTTTTCTGACCTATGCCTCTCACCTGCTCGCAGGCAGAGTCAATCCGGAAACCATTGATCCCGAGTGGCAAGTGCATCGTCGCGAGAAGGATCTGCCTGCTCATCTGCAAACGGCCCTCGAAACCGGAACCGTACAACAAGCGCTGCAATCACTCCTCCCTGTCCATCCGGGATATCAGTATCTTAGGAAGACGCTTGAGCAGTACAGGCACATCGCGCAGGAAGGCGGCTGGCCGCAGGTGCCTGATGGACCGACGCTGCACAAGAATGAATGCAGCGATCGGATCGTAGCGTTGCGTAATCGTCTCATCGTTTCCGGAGACATCCGTAAGACGAATGAACAAGAAGATTTTTTTGACGAAATTCTGGAAGAGGCAGTACGAACATTTCAGTATCGTCATGGGCTGGATGTTGACGGTATAATCGGACCGGCTACCCTGGAGGCGCTCAATGTTCCGGTGGAGTCAAGGATTCGTCAGGTGATTCTGAATCTCGAACGCTGGCGCTGGTTGCCTCAGTATCTGGGGAACCGTTATATACTTATCAACATTGCCGACTTCGATTTGCAGGTGGTCGACGGGGGCGAGGCGGTGATGACCATGCGCGTGGTCGTCGGCCGTAATTTCCGGCCGACGCCGGTATTCAGCGATCGTATAACCTATATGGTACTCTGTCCATACTGGCATGTGCCCAAGATAGTTGCCATGGAAGATATTGTTCCTATGGAATGTGAGTACCCGGGGTATCTTCAGGAGCAGCACTTTCAGGTATTTCTTGGTTGGGGAGAGGAAACTATTGAGCTCGATCCAAGAGAAATTCACTGGTGTGATGTAACCTCGGAGGGATTCGCGTACCGTTTTCGTCAGGAGCCTGGCCCCCTCAATGCTCTCGGGCGGATGAAGTTCATGTTCCCAAATCAGCACAACGTATATCTGCATGATACTCCGGCAAGAGATCTCTTTTACAGGTCCAGCCGTGCTTTCAGTTCCGGATGTATTCGGATCGAAAAGCCGCTCGCATTGGCGGAGTATCTCTTGCAGAAAGACCCCCGGTGGACTCGAGAGGCGCTTGTTGAAGCACTGGACAAAAATGTTGAGCGGATCGTGGACCTGCCGGAGGACATGCCGGTTCATCTTCTGTACTGGACTGCATGGGCTGAACGTGAAGGGATAGTTCATTTTCGTAATGACATTTACGGCCGCGATGAGTCCTTGCGGCTTGCCTTGTCTTCATCGCCCCCCAAGGCCTTTTAAACGGGTGGTGAAAAGGCCTTCAGCTGTTCAAGGTTACAGGTTCAAGGTTCACGGTGGAATAGTAAGAAGTAAAAAGTGAAAAGTTAGGAGTAAGCGCAAGCCTCTGGGCTCCTTCGGTCCCAGGTTGATCGAGGAAAGAAACAAAGCGCATTGATTGTAAGAGCGAACTCCCCCTTGCCCCCTCTTTGCTCACGAGGGGGAAGGCTATTGACGAGAGGCTCCCATAGTCATTGGTGACATTCGACTTCCATTTCTTACCTCTTTTCCAAAGAGGGGTTCGGGGGAGTTCACGACTCAAGAGCGCTTCAGGAAGCTGCAGGGTGCATCTCCTGCTCACCCAGCAGATATTCTGCATGCGAGTTTCATACGAGAAGTGGTGATGAATAGGCTCGAGGCACCCATCGTCTGAGTACTCCCTACTCTGTACTCCTGCTGTTCCACCTTGAACTTCCAGTTCCCTGTTTGCAGGCGGCTCCTGCCGTAGCTTGCTAGGGAAACGGGGGCGGATTGTGCGACAAGGGGGGTGTTCATGATTACTCTAATACTGAAGCGGTGCAGCAGCATCTGCCTCGTCATAGGCACGTGGCTTGTGGGATACGCGTTGTTATTACCTACTGCTTTGGCTGATCCGAGAGTCCCGTGGTCGGCAGAAACAGTGGACTTCGTTCTCAAGGCCAACGATGAGTTTATCTCCTATCGTATTATGAGCATCTCGGTGCTGCCTGGCGGAACGATAGAACTGGAAACATTGCAGGAAGGTGTCCCTTGTCCGGGGACGATCATCGCACCGGCAGGTGAACTGGTCCAGTACTTGCCTTCCCGCTGGAAGTTCACTGCCCCTCGACAGAAGGGAACGTATTTTCTCAAAGCAGGTGCGAGCTGTTCAGTTCATGAGATAACACTCAATGTATTCGTCATGGTTCCTTCGGATGAGGTGCAGAATAAGTTCCTCAATGGGTGCCGTATTGGTGTCTATCCCAAAATGCCGAAGGATGGACCTGGCATCTATGAAAGGCCCGCGGGTTTTATCGAGGTCACCGAAGACAATGCCGGGATATTCGTGTCCCCTCATTTTACCCTGAGTCAGTTTGTGTGCAAGCAGGAAGGAGGATATCCCAAGTACCTTGTTTTGCAGGGACGACTGCTGATCAAGCTGGAAAAGATTTTGTCGCACCTGAATGAAGCCGGATATCGGTGTCGCACCTTCACGATTCTCAGTGGATACCGGACGCCTTGGTATAACGAAACAATAGGCAACGCAAAGTACAGCTATCATCTCTGGGGCGGTGCTGCGGACATATGCATCGATGAGGCGCCTGAAGATGGCATGATGGATGATATAAACAACGATGGCAGAGTCGACTGTCGCGACACTGCTGTCATTGCAGGAATTATCCATGCCTTTTGCGATACTTCCTGGGACCGGGTTCTTACTGGTGGGCTTGCTCAATACCGGAAGACAGAAGGCCATGGGCCTTTTGTGCATGTCGATGTCCGAGGATTCCTGGTGCGCTGGGGCCATATTCCCCACCCGAGGGAAGCTGCCAATCGCTTTGAAACACGGTAACCTCAGGAATTGTTCCCGTCAGTATCCTTATGTGGTGTCCTTTTCTTCAGTCAACAAGGATTGTCAAGCGCTTGTATCTGTCAATTGCTGCCTGGCTCGTTTGGCCTTTCTGAATACGGTGCATCTTTTCAGGAAATACGTGAAAGAGCGTATTCTGCTCTGATGGGTGCATGTATATAATAAAATATTCTTTTTATACAATCGCGAGCGCAGTAGCAGGGTGCTTGAGAATCACCACACTGAATCAAATCGGGAGCAGGCATCATGGACCTAGTCCGTCTTATCCTCGCAATAGTCTTTCCGCCCTTAGGCGTTTTTTTGCAGGTGGGATTCGGCGCTCAGTTTTGGCTGAACGTCATCTTGACGTTGCTGGGGTACATTCCTGGTATTATCCATGCGGTCTGGATAATCTTCAAGCGGTAAACATGGCTGCATGACAGTATACACGATCAATTTCCGGCCGACAGGTACAGCGGAATGGTACTGAAATACAAACAACTGCTTCATGGCGCGCCGCCAGATCCCTCCTCGCTTCACCACCTTCGCTACCTCGCTGACCTTCTTGATGACCGGTTCAAAATACCGGGTACCAGATGGCGATTCGGATTGGATAGCCTGATAGGACTTATCCCCGGCATCGGTGATGGTCTTACCGCTGCAGTTTCCGTGTACATTATTGCCAAGGCTCACCGGTCAGGTGTGAGCAAAGCGATGTTGATGCGCATGCTCGGCAACGTGCTCCTTGATCTTGGACTTGGCAGTGTCCCGCTGCTTGGAGATCTGTTCGATGTTGGATGGAAGGCCAACAAGAAAAACATTACGCTTCTTCTGCATCATCTTGGCCGTGAGCTGGAGAATAATCATCGGTGAGGTATCGCTTCCTTCTACTGTATGTGTCTGATGAAAATGCGTGTTCAGCCGTATTCATTTCTCCATCGGCACGGTTACAATGAAATCTGCAATCGAGCAAGATAGATTTCATTGTATCGGAATACAGGAGGGATAATGATGGTGCCGCGAATGAATAAGAATGATCTCCGCAGTCACCTCGGTGATGCTGACACCATAGTGATTGATGTACGGCGTCACAAGGATGAATCCAGGATCACGGGCGCGCATCTGGAGAATCCTGATGATGTGCGGACTTGGATGGATACCTATCCCAGACAGAAAACCCTGGTTCTCTACTGCGCCTGACCCAATGAAAACACCAGTGCCGGTACGGCACAGAAGCTGATCGAACAAGGATTCGAAAGGGTGTTTGCTCTGCAGGGTGGCTGGGATGAGTGGATTGAAGAGGGATATCCGACCGAGTCCGTGAAATGAGCTGCGCTGAGTATTGTCAACTGATGCGAAAGCATTCAGGTGAAGGGATACATATGTAGCCTGCAGAAGCTTCGAAGCTGCACAGTCTTCACTGTTCTGCGAAGGGGAGGATTGTCGGCATGTGGAGACAAGACAGTACAGAGAATCTCCTGAATGGTGCTTGCGGAACTGATGATCGGTTGGCCGAATGGTTTGTTCCTTCTTTTGGTTCGGTGCGATTCCGGTGCGGCGTAGGAATGCTGTTTTTGCCCTATACCGGGATGGTACTCTCCTTTTCCATAATCGGCTCGGTGTTGGCCCCTCATGTTTTTTGGGACCGGATTGTTGCTGTAGTGATCGTCTATATCCTGGGTCTGGGCATTGCTGCTCACTCCCTGGATGCATTGGGAAGTAAAATCAGTAAGCCCTGGGGCGAAGTGTTTTCCAAGGGCCAACTATGGACGCTCGCCATCAGTGCTCTTGTATCTGCCTATTGCATTCTGATCTACTACATGGTCTTGTTTGTTCCCCGCCTCTGGGTTGTTGCGGTGCTGGAAGGCTTTTTTGTGTTTGCCTATAATCTGGAATGGTTTTCTGGAAAGTTTCACAAGGACGGATGGTTTGCGTTTTCCTGGGGATCGCTGCCGGTAGTAATGGGCTTTATGATGCAGACAAACCGGATAAGTCTGGAGATGCTCATGCTGGCTGTGTCCATGGGCATTCTGAGTCTGGCTGAAATCAAGACCTCGCGACCGTATAAGCAACTCAAACGGCGGCGGAACTGTTCTGAACCGCAGGAAAAAAGTCTGATTCGAACTTACGAGATTATCCTGAAGTGTCTCAGCTTCGGCGTTATTTCTCTGGGTGTAGGGCTTCTCATCTGGCGTCTGCGCACGTAGCAGAGCGGTGAAAAAGGCGCATCTGCTGTGTTGCACTCGTTCTTCGTCATTGCGGCGTACTAAATTGTACGCCTCATTCCTCGGAACTGCGTGCGCCTTGCATCTGCACCTTTTTGACCACTCTGCGATAGACTGATTTACTCATCGCCACGCCAGAGAGCTTACAGGGGCTTCACGTTTCGTGCAGTGACAATCGTGGAGGCGCCGAAGGTGAGAGGAGTCACCGCGATGTCCTCAAAGGCATGAGCCTGAAGTGCGGCGAGCAGCTCACCGACCCATCGGGTAGAGCGGATAAGATCAGGTAATTCTCGAAAGATGGTGTGCCATTCTGGGTAGTGCCAGCGTTTTCCCAGTGACTGCATCAGTTTGAAATAACATTCCAGTGCCTGTGCGCTCCAGACATTGGAGGGGTACGTGAAATCATGCATGATGAGGACTCCGTTCTGCTTAAGCATATTTCGCGCATTTTTAACCAGTGCTGGAAGATCGGCATATTTCGCCAGATAAGAAGATGTTATGCAGTCAAAATCCAGCCGCAAGCAGATCTCTTCGGCTCGTCCGAGCACAAAATCCACAGTATCCAGACGAAGCATTTTTTGTTTTTTTCGGGCACAGAGCAAGTATTCTTCCTGCAGGTCAACTCCTATGATCCGGCATCGTGGGTAACGCTGAGCCATTCTAAAGCTCAGAATGCCGGTACCGCAGGCCTGATCCAGAATCCTCACCGGCTGAAGAGGAATCCGGCGAATGATGGCGCTCTTCCACCATCCATCGAGACCCAGGGTCCAGCGCTTGACCGTCTGGTCGTAGGTGGAACCAGTACCTGCAAAAAAATGATAAACGAGCCCCATACCTGTTTCCGAATTCATACGATCTTGCCTTCAGGCATATTTTCGAGAATACTGAACGCTTGTCGAATACCCATGCGCATTCCTACCCTTGTGGAATTTTTTTTCAGTATCCAAGCATCGCCGAGCCCGAGCTTCTTCCTGGCGATCATCTTATCGATCACTATGCGTTCCCGCTTCATCCAGGAAAACTCCGCCAGGATAGCAGTGGTGTATGCTTCTGCATCATTCCAGTGACGGAGAAGTATCTCTACGCTCTTGAGCCCGGGAATGATACCATCTCCAGCAAGGGGAGAAACGCAGCCAATCGCTTCACCCACGCCCCAGATCTCCTTGCCGGCTGAGGAACTCACCAGAGGCAGGGAGTTATGAGGAGCAGCAAGCCGCACTTCTCCCGAGCATCGGCAAAGCACCCGAGTTACGGTGTCAGCAGAGATCCACTTCAGCGACTTGAGCTTCTGTCCGGGATCTTCTTTGAGGTTGCCGCAGCCGATGTGATACTGATTGGCACCGATCGGGAAAATCCATGCATATCCGATTCCACCAAAGGATATGCGGGTTGGCAGCGGCTGGCTGCTTTCGACCAGGTATTGAATACACGGAATGCGAACATCATCCTTGCAGGGAGTGAGCAAGGCTCGAGCTACACCGGTGGCATCAATGATTCGATCATATTGAGCAGGATCCAGAGCTGTACGGTTTGGTACTATACCGCCGAGCAGGTCCTTGATCACATTTGGCTTATTGATGATCATCAGGTTGACTACGGTAGGTACTTCGTCAATCAGGATTGAATCAACCCGGTTCTGAATATAGAGCTCCGGGTCAAGACCACCTGATACGAGGAACTGCTGGAATCCGGTCGAAGCGCCCCAGGCGCATGGTGCAATGCCGCATTGAGTCTTTGAAGGAATATCAAAAATATCGATGCCGTCGAAGCAGTTCTTTTCGGTGAGCCGCCGATACAGGTATGCACCGGTAATTCCGGCGCCAGCAATGGCTATCCTCGTCATTCACAACTCCTTAGTGGTGGGTGGATCTGCTCGATCACGGCAGAAAAAAATCAGGGTATCAGTGCTTCTGCTATGACTTTACCGGGAAGTGCCACAAGGGATAGTGGGGTAAGAGCGTATTTTGCATCTGCCGGTACAGTATTCTTTTCGCGTCGACTTTGCTCGCCGGAGTGGAAGTGCTTGAACTCGCCGTTAGTCCACATTCCTGTCCATGCTGCGGTACTGGATCGCTTCCCCAACATGCGCTGAGCGAATGTTTTCCTCTTCAGCAAGATCAGCGATGGTGCGAGCTACCTTGAGGATCCGGGTATAGGCGCGGGCGCTTAGGCCGAGCTTATCGATCGCCGCCTCCAGCAAGATTCGAGAGTCTTCACCAATGGCGCACTGCTTTCGTATATGCCGGGCGGTCATTTGGGCGTTACAATGAATGGTGCTCTTGGCGAAACGCTGGGATTGAATAGCGCGGGCCTTCATCACTCGCTTGCGTATCAGCGCTGAGGATTCTCCAGGGGATTCCTGGGACAAATCCTTGTATCGTACCGCGGGAACCTCGATATGCAGATCAATGCGATCCAGAAGGGGGCCGGAAACACGGGACTTGTAACGCTGAATTTGCTGAATGGTGCAAGTGCAGTTGCGATGAAGGTCGCCGAAGAACCCGCATGGACACGGGTTCATAGCGGCCACGAGCATAAAGCGGGCAGGGAAACTGAGAGATGCAACCGCACGGGAAATAGTGACCGTGCCGTCCTCCATAGGCTGCCGCATTACCTCCAGAACATTTTTGCGAAACTCCGGGACTTCGTCAAGGAAGAGAACTCCATTATGGGAAAGACTGACCTCACCCGGCTTGGGAATAGAACCACCGCCGATGAGTCCGGCATCAGAGACCGTATGATGAGGGGAGCGAAAAGGGCGGGTAGTTACCAGAAAACGATTTGATCCGAGAAGACCGAGGACGCTGTGCACCTTGGTGGTTTCCAAAGACTCTTCCAGAGTCATCGGAGGCAGTATGGTTGGAAGGCGACGTGCAAGCATGGTTTTGCCTGAACCAGGGGGGCCGATCATGATGATGTTATGTCCGCCGGCAGCAGCAATCTCCAGAGCGCGTTTTACATGTTCCTGCCCTTTTACTTCATTGAGATCCTCGTCATATTCTTGGCGTTGAGCAAAGATCGACTCAATATCCACTGTCGTTGGCTCAATGTTCAGTGAGTTGTTCAAAAAGTCCACTACCTGTCCGAGATCACGCACGCCGATTGCTTCGATAGTATTCACCACCGCCGCTTCAGCTGCATTGTCCTGAGGCAGGATCAGGCCTTTGATGCATTCCTGCCGGGCGGCGAGCGCGATCGGCAATGTTCCCTTGACCGGCTTGATGCGACCGTCTAGTGAGAGTTCTCCAACAATGAAGTAGTCTTTCAGCTTGTATGGTTTTATTGTGCCGGAGGCGGACAGGATGCCAACAGCGATAGGAAGATCAAAGGTAGAGCCTTCCTTCTTGACATCTGCAGGAGCCAAGTTGACTGTTATTCTGCGGCTGGGATAATCATACCCTGCATTCTTTATTGCTGCCTTGACCCGGTCTTTGCTTTCCTTGACTGCCCCCTCGGGCAGGCCGACGGTAGAAAAAGCAGGCAGGCCGGCAGCAATGTCGATTTCCACTTCAACCTGGAAAGCACTGATACCAAGGACAGTTGCGCTGAGAACACGAGCTAGCATGCGGATATCACCTCCATGGCAAAGGTGAAACGATGACTGTATACTTATCATATGATTTGAATTTAGCAAGAAAAATGTAGTAACATACACTGGGTTCGGTTTCGGCGACTACCGGAAAAATGCCTCCGGCATTGTGTTATAGCTGCTTTTTCCTTTACAACCATAGCGCCTATGCGCTATTATTAAAATTTTGGAGGTTAATGGTCCGCTATAAAGGCCATCTTAGTATTATTCTTTTCGGTTTGCACGTGATGCAGCGGATACGATGACTGAAGAGAAACTTGAATATTTTAAAAATATTTTGAACCAATGGCTTGAGGATTTGCGTGCCGAGGCGGGAGACACTGTGAAGGATATGAGCGGAAAGGGGGGCTTGTTTCCTGATCCGGTCGACCGCGCTTCGCTGGAGTCAGATCGCAACTTCTTGCTGCGTGTTCGTGATCGTGAGCGCAAGCTGATGCTCAAGATCCAAGAGGCGCTTCAGCGCATTGAGGATGGTACCTTTGGTATCTGCGAGCAATGCGGTTGCGAGATTTCGGAAGGACGTCTCGAAGCGCGGCCGGTGACAACATTTTGCATCGAATGCAAGGAGGAACAGGAAAACAAGGAAAAAATCGTCGAAGATTACGTTTAGACTGTCTCTCTTCTGCTTCTTCTCTGGCATTCCTCTTTCTTTTCCTTCTCGATTCCCGCCTAGGACGAGTGGCACGTGCGTCCTGCACGCATGATGGTGCGCTGTTCTGAAGAGAAGTTTGTTAGTTACACGATGTAGTGAGCATATGATGGAACAAGATCTCTTTGCTCTCTTGCCGGAAAAACGCACTCCCGATCAGGATCAGCTTATTCAGAATCTTTCTCACCTTTACGAAGTCAGCCAGGCCATGATGGCCACGCTCAGGCTGGGAGACCTTCTGGATGTTATTATGGCTGCCGTCACCATGGGCGGTGGTTTCGGATTTAACCGCGCCATGCTTTTTCTGGATAATGAAAAAAACAGTGTGCTTCAAGGCATGGTCGGCGTTGGGCCGGACACTGCTGATGACGCATTTCGTATTTGGAGCGACTTCTCTCAAAAGCAGTTCAGTCTCCTGGAGTGGGCTTTAGCGCCCCGGCCGCGAGGGACACGCCAGGAATCCCGGTTCGACCGGATCTGCAAGCGTACCTTGATTCCTCTCCTGCCTGAAGGAGGCGTGCTGGCTCGTACGTATTTGGAGCAGCGCTGGTTTAAAATGGACGACGAGCAGGCAGACAGTTTTGTTTGGGAACACATTTTCTCGAAAGTAGGCGGCGGTGCCTTTGCTTCTGTCCCCATCGTTTCTCGCGGTAATGCCATCGGTGTCATCATGGTGGACAACATGTATAACCGCAAGCCCATCGACGATGATGACCTGAAAATTTTGACCATTTTTGCCAGCCAGGCCGGAATGGCGATCGCAAACAGCCGGTTATATCATACGCTGGAAAAAGCGCATCGAGAGCTCCAGGAAACTCAGGAAAAGCTTCTGCAGAACGAAAAGCTCGTTGCCTTGGGAGAGTTGATGGCCAGCATCGCCCACGAGATCAGAACGCCGCTCGTTTCGATCGGAGGATTTGCCCGCCGCTTATCCCGCTCCTTAGTCTCGGACCCGAGAAGAAGTTTGCGGAAATCATCGTGTGCGAGGTGGACCGGCTGGAGAAAATCCTTACCGAGCTGCTGGTTTTTTCAAGGGAACAGCACTTCGATTTCCAGGCTCATAACCTCAATGAAATAGTTGAGGAAAGCCTGCTCACGATGTCCTCAGAGCTGAAAGAAGATAACATATCTACTATCCAGGAGCTTGATCTAACGATCCCGCTGGTTTGTTGTGACTATCATCAGATCAAACAGGTGCTGATCAACCTTATTGCCAATGCGCGGCAGGCGATCAAGGGAACGGGAATGATCACGGTGCGATCGACCTATAGTGCGGAGGACCATCAGGCGATCGTTGAGGTCATCGATACAGGTCCGGGGATTGCTCCGGATGTCATCGAAAATATTTTTAACCCATTCTTTACTACTAAGCGAGAAGGTTCGGGCTTGGGGCTTTCCATCGTTCACAAAATCGCTGTCCATCATCGGGGCACGATTGAAGTGAAGAATAATCCTGAGATGGGCACCACCTTTATCCTCAAGCTGCCGGCAAAAGACACCTGAACAGTGAGGAGTAAGGAGTGAGGAGTTAGAAGTATACGCCCTCATTGCCCACCCTGAAGCTCGCGCAAAGGGAGTTTACCCTGAGCCAGCCGAAGGGCGGAGGGCGCAGGGAAAGAGTTTAAGGTTTTTTCCCGAGCGTGAATGTGGGTAGTAGACGAGAAAATCGTGCTCCGTTGTTCCATGCTCTTTGCTCCCATCCTCCACGCTTATCACCTGCCGGGATCTAATGAGGCGTACTATCTGCCCACTGATGCAGGCCGCGGAAAGATTTCGATTGACAAACTACCAGAAGGCAGGTTTTATTTGTCAGAGCGCTGTTGATATCGACGTGAAGACCTTCCTTTTTCCGCGTACCCGGCTATGCACAGTGGACATGATCAATCCGAAATCATCCTTGCTGAAGTTGCTCCTGCGGTTCCGTTAACGAAGACACTGCATTACATCATTCCGGAGTCCTTATCCGGATGTCTGGCTGTCGGGAGCAGGGTTCTGGTTCCCTTGGGCCAGCGAATGGTTACCGGTTACGTGGTGGCTGTATTCGGTGCCTCGGCTGCGGGTGATCTGAAGTACATTGAACAAGTGCTCGACCGCTATCCGTTGTTCACACCTGCCGAACTCACCTTTTTTCTCTGGATATCCTCGTACTATTGTTCACCACTGGGAGAAGTAATCAAACAGGCATTGCCGGCAGGGATCAACCTGGCGACAGTGAAGCACGTCTGTGTTACTCCACAGGGTGAAGCATGTTTTCGCGAAGGCCGTGCACCTGCAGAAGCTCTGGATCTGCTTCGTTTGTTGGCCGGGAAAAGGTGTGTTCCGCTTTCAAGCCTGAAGAAAATGCACTCTACTGCCTCATTGAACTCGCTTATCTCCTGGCTGCTGGATACATCGCTCATCAGCTGCGTTCAGACTCAGCGCCGCCAGCCCGTACAAGTGCGCCGCGAAAAAATGTTTCATCTGAATGCCGAAATTCTCTCCACTCTTTCCTGTGGCCAGTGGAAGCAGCTCCGCCGCCGGGCTCCCAGTCAATTTACAATCATGAAATGGCTTTACCGGAAAGAAGTAGCAACGCAGAGGGATGTGCAGGCTCAATGGGGCAGGAAGTCGCAGTCGATTCTCCGGCTGCTTGAGAAAAAGGGATTTCTGACGACTTCAGCCCGGGAAATGTATCGAGTTCCTGTTAGTGGCGATGCGTATGGACATGGTGCGACTTTTGAGCTGACGACAGATCAGGAAGCAGCGCTGCAGCAAATTATTCCCGCTATTCACAAGAACGCGTACGCAGCCTTTCTGCTCCATGGGGTTACTGGAAGCGGAAAAACCGAAGTGTACCTGCGCGCCATCAGTGAAGCTATTCGAACCGGGCGCAGCGCGATCGTTCTGGTTCCGGAGATCTCGCTGACACCGCAGCTTATCGGTATCTTTATGGCTCGTTTCGGTAATCGAGTCGCTCAGGTTCATTCAGGCTTATCTCAGGGAGAGCGATTCGATGAATGGCGGCGCATTAAAAACGGCGAAGCAACCATTGTCATCGGAGCGCGCTCCGCAATTTTTGCTCCGGTGAAGGATCTCGGAATCATCGTGGTGGATGAGGAGCACGATGCTGCCTACAAACAGGATAGCCGGGTCAGGTACAATGCCCGGGATTTGGCGCTTGTACGAGGAACGATGAATCAGTCGGTTGTTGTTTTGGGATCAGCGACTCCGATGGTCGAGACATACTATAATGCTCAAACCGGAAAACTCCGCTACCTTATGCTTTCAAGCCGCGTAGACAATCGACAGCTTCCTCAGGTGGAGGTCGTCGACATGCGGACTGAACCACCAGGGACGATGGTGTCTTCCGCATTGCGTGAGGCAATTCGGGCCCGCTTGCAGGCCGGCCAACAGACATTGCTTTTTCTCAATCGCAGGGGCTTTGCCCGCTTCGTACTGTGCCGCCAGTGCAGTTTCACCTTCCGGTGTGCTCATTGTGCGGTCTCTCTGGTATACCATCAGCAGGAGCGCCGGCTCA